>LNFM01009321.1_pt1 | contig 14358 bp, 13 predicted proteins | sample 596031 | NCBI WGS metagenome assembly LNFM01 (sample SAMN04254537, study PRJNA301005) | activated carbon metagenome | isolation source: dual media filters at the Ann Arbor, Michigan drinking water treatment plant | place: USA: Ann Arbor
GGCGGCGCCAATGCCGCCATGCGGACTGGTGACGAGAAGGCAGAAGACATGTTCTGGGGTGCGATCACCGCGAGCTGGGATTGGGGGCTGTTGTCCACCATCCTGGGCGTCAACCTCGTCTTGTCGGGCGACAATGCGGTGCTCATCGCGCTCGCCGCCGCCGGTCTTCCGGCCGAAAGGCGTGCCAAGGCCATCCTCTTCGGCATGGTGCTGGCGGTGGTGCTGCGCATCGTGCTCAGCCTGGCCGCGGTCTATCTGCTGGCCATCCCCGGCATCCTGCTGGCCGGCGGCCTGATACTGCTCTGGATCGCCTATGGCTTCTTCAAGGAGCTTCGGCAGAAGGAGAAGGAGAGCGCCGAGGGCCACCACCAGGAATCCGAGCCCAAGACCATGGCCGTCGCCCTGCGGCAGATCGTCATCGCCGACGTCTCGATGAGCCTGGACAATGTGCTGGCCGTGGCCGGTGCCGCGGTCGGCAATACGCCCATGTTGATCGTCGGCCTGATCATCTCCATCCTGGTGATGGGTGTCGCGGCGACGCTGATCGCCAAGCTGCTCGAGCGCTTTCCGATCATCGCCTGGATCGGCCTGGCGCTGATCGTCTATATTGGCATTAAGATGGTTTATGAGGATGTGCATCGCTTGACCATGGGGCATGCCGCGCAGATCGTGACCGCTCCGGCCGCAGAACCGCCGCATGCTCCGCTGGTGCGGTTCTCCTGATGCGGCTTGGCGCGTTGTTCCTGATGGGCGCGGCGCTGGTGGGCTGTGCCGCCGAGGGCCCGCCCGCCGACCCCGCGGCCAGCGCGCTCAACAGCGTGGGCGCGCTGGTGGCCCGGCTGCCGGACACGATCGGCAATTTCCGCCGCGGCGGCACCACCATTCTGAATGAGCCGAGCCCGGGCGGGCAGGAAATCGCCTATGCCACCGCCAGCCGCGCCATCGCCGGCTATGTCCAGGTGATCCCGCGGCCCGAACCCCTGGTCGAGAGCGCGGTGCCAGAGGCGTTGCAGCGCTTCGTCAGCGACACCACGGGCAATACGCCCATGCACCGCCGCCTGCGGCCACGCCAGGCGCTTGGCCTGCCCGAGTCCCAGCCGCTGCTGCGCTGCAACGAGCTGGACGGCACCTTCGGCCGCCAGGCGGTGGAGAGCCTGGCCTGTGTCGGCGCCTTTGGCGGCCAGATGGTGCGGCTGCGCATCTCCCATGTCCGGCGCGACGGCCGCATGGCGGAGGCGCGGGCCTTTGCCGAGCAGCTGGCCCAGACGCTGCGCTGAACCCGCCTGGGCGGGTGCTTGGCGCGCGCCGCGGCTTGCGGCATAGGCGAGTCGTGATTCCAGGAGAGTTCTGATGAGCGATACGGTGCTGGCTTTGCTGCGGGGTGCGGATGCCGCGCCCGCGATCGGCGCGCCCGAGGCCGCGGCCCTGACCCATGGGGCCTTGCGCGACCTCGCCCATGCCACCGTCGCGGGCCTGAACGCCATCGGCATCGGCCGGGGCGACCGGGTGGCCATCGTGCTGCCCAATGGGCCGGAGATGGCGGCGAGCTTCATCGCCATCGCCGCCGGTGCCACGACCTGCCCGCTGAACCCGGCCTATCGCGCCGATGAATTTGAATTCTACCTCAACGACCTCAATGCCCGCGCGCTGGTCGTGCTGGCGGGGGGCGAGACGCCGGCCCGGGGGGTGGCGGAAAAGCTGGGTATCCCGCTGCTCGAACTCACCCCCGGCGCGGTCGCCGGCGCCTTCACGCTGAGCGGCGGCACCCCTGGCGCGGCGGCCATGCCGGGCCTGGCCGAGGCCGATGACGTGGCGCTGGTGCTGCACACCTCCGGCACCACCTCGCGCCCCAAGATCGTGCCGCTGAGCCAGCGCAACCTCTGCGCCTCGGCGCGGCATATCGGAACAGCGCTGGCGCTGACGCCGGATGACACCTGCCTGAACATCATGCCGCTCTTCCACATCCATGGGCTGATCGCGGCGACGCTGTCCTCACTGGCCGCGGGCGGGCAGGTGGTGGCGACGCCAGGGTTCAATGCGCTGCGGTTCTTCGGCTGGCTCGATGCGGTGAAGCCGAGCTGGTACACGGCGGTGCCGACCATGCACCAGGCGATCCTGGAGCGCGCCAAGCGCAATGCCGAGGTGATCGCCCGCGCCAAGCTGCGGCTCATCCGCTCCTCCTCGGCCTCGCTGCCGCCGCAGGTGATGACGGAGCTGGAGGCCACCTTCGGCTGCCCGGTGCTGGAGAGCTACGGCATGACCGAGGCAACCCACCAGATGACCTCGAACCCGCTGCCGCCCAGGCCGCGCAAGCCCGGCTCGGTCGGCATCGCCGCCGGCCCCGAGGTTGCGATCATGGATGAGGAAGGTCTCATCCTGCCGCAGGGCGCGCTGGGCGAAATCGTCATTCGCGGCCCCAACGTGACGCTGGGCTATGAGAACAATCCGGACGCCAACCTCAAGGGCTTCGCGGGTGGCTGGTTCCGCACCGGTGACCAGGGCTCGCTGGATGAGGAAGGCTTTCTGCGCATCACCGGCCGGCTGAAGGAAATCATCAACCGCGGCGGCGAGAAGGTCTCGCCGCTCGAGGTGGATGAGGTGCTGATGGACCACCCCGCCGTGCAGCAGGTCGTCACCTTCGCCGTCCCCCACGCCAAGCTGGGCGAGGAAGTGGGCGCGGCCGTGGTGCTGCGCGAAGGCGCTGCCTGCGCCGAGAACGAGCTGCGCGATTTCGCCCGGCAAAAACTGGCCGATTTCAAGGTGCCGCGCCACGTCGTCTTCCTGGACGAGATCCCCAAGGGCGCGACGGGTAAGCTGCAGCGCATCGGCCTCGCCGCCAAGCTGGGGCTGGGCGAGTGAAGATCGCGATCTTCGGCGCCGGGGCCATCGGCGGCTTTCTCGGCGCGAAACTGGCGGCGGCGGGCACCGACGTCTCGCTCGTCGCCCGCGGCCCGCACCTCAAGGCCATGCAGGAACGCGGGCTGATCCTGCGCGAACACGGCACGGAAACCGTCACCCACCCCAAGGTGGCCGCCGACGCCGCCGAACTCGGCGTGCAGGATTACGTGGTGATCGGCCTCAAGGCCCATTCCGTGCCCGCCGCCGTGCCCGCCATCGCCCCCCTCATCGGACCGCACACCGCCGTCGTCATGGCTGTGAACGGCGTGCCATGGTGGTACTTCCACGGCCTCGACGGCCCCTACCGCGACATGCGCGTGCGCAGCATCGACCCCGATGACGTGCAATGGAGCGTCTGGGGCCCGCAACGCGCCATCGGCTGCGTCGTCTACCCCGCCGCCGAAGTGCCTGAACCCGGCATCATCGAACTCCTCGAAGGCGACCGCTTCACCCTGGGCGAACCCGATGGCTCACGCTCCGAACGGGTGACCAAACTCTCGGAGTGCTTCATCGCCGCCGGCCTCAAAGCCCCGGTGCGGCCGCGCATCCGCGACGAGATCTGGGTGAAACTCTGGGGCAACCTCTCCTTCAACCCGATCTCCGCCCTGACCCACGCCACCCTCGAAGACATGGTGCGCGACGACGGCACCCGCGCCGTCATCCGCAACATGATGGTCGAAGCCCAAGGGGTCGCGGAAAAACTCGGGGTGAAATTCCCCATCGGCGTCGACAAACGCATCGAAGGCGGCGGCGCCGTCGGCGCCCACAAAACCTCCATGCTGCAAGACCTCGAACGCGGCCGCCCGATGGAATACGAAGCCCTCGTCGGCGCCGTCGCCGAACTCGGCCGCATCGTGGACCTGCCGACACCGACCATCGACACGGTGCTGGCACTGATCCGGTTGCGGGCCAAAGCCGGGTAGGGCGGGCCACGTCAGGGGGCTTTGCCCCCCGACACCCCCCAGCAGGGGCGAGCCGCCCCTGCACCGTCATCGGATTGTTCGGGTATTGGGGGAGGGGGCATGTGGTGCCCGTTCAGCGGTCCCGCCCTCGATGCCCCCTCCCCCAATACCCGAATGAAAACAGAACACGGTCCAGGGCCGGGTCGGCCCTGGCGGGGGTGCCGGGGGCAGAGCCCCTGGCGTGGCCAGCCCTACTCAGCCCGTGCCCCCGAAATCCTCACCGCTTCGCGCCAGCGTTCCAGGTCCTGGCGGTGGATTCGCGCCGTTTCCGCCGGCCCGTCCCAGATCGGGAAGAGCCCGTAGCGCAGCAGGGTGGCCTGGCCTTCCTCCGAGCGCACGATGCGTTCCAGTTCCGCCGCCAGGAAATTCACGACCGCATCCGGTGTGGCGGCGGGGGCGAAGAGGGCGTGCCAGCCGATCAGGGTGAGGGGCACCCCTTCTTCGGCGAAGGTCGGGAAGTCCGGAAATTCCGGCCAGCGGCGGTTGCCGGTCAGTGCCAGGCAGCGGACCTGGCGGGTTTCCATGAAGGCGCGGGTCGGCGCGAAGTCGATGAGGAAGACGTCCACCCGTCCGGTGGCCAGTTCCTGTGCCGCCATGGCCGAGCCGCGGAAGGGCACGTGCAGAAGGTCGGTGCCGGTGAGGTGCTTGAACATCTCCATTTGCAGATGCGTGGTGCTGCCGATGCCGAAGCTGGCATAGGTCAGCGCGCCGGGTCGTGCCCGGGCCAGCGCCACCAATTCGCGCAACGATCGCGCCGGCAGCCCATCGCGCACGAACAGGCATTGCGGTGGGATGCCGAAGCGCAGGATGGGCCGGAAGTCGCGCAGGATGTCGAAGGGCAGGTTGGGTTGCAGGGCGGGGTTGGAGACGACGAAGGCGGCGGCGCCATAGGCGAGCGTCAGCCCGTCCGCCGGCTGGCGCGCGGCATATTCCAGCCCCACCGCGCCATTGGCGCCCGGCCGGTTGTCGACGAGGACGGGCTGGCCCAGCACCGCGCTGAGCCGTTCGGCCAGGAAGCGTGAGACGACGTCGCCCTGGCCGCCGGGCGGCGCGGGGTAGACGATGCGCACCGGCCGGGCGGGGTAGCCTGGCGGCCGTTCCTGTGCCCAGGCCAATCCCTGGCCCAGCAGCAGCGCCAGGGCGCAGACCAGCGCCCTCATGCCGCGAAGCTCGAGCGTAGCTGGGCCGCCCATCGCCCCTCCAGCTCCGCCACCACCCAGAGTGAGCGAAAGCTGCCCATGCTCGAGCCATCGGCGCGGTAGCGGGTGAACTGCACGTCGAAATGCACCTTGTCGACCGAGGCGGCGACGGTGTTGCGGAAATCCCAGGCCGAGCGGTCCCAGCCCTCTCCGGCGCGGGCGAAGAAATCGGCGAGGTAGCTGTCCGGCGTCTGCCAGCATTGCAGCCGTCCCTGGCTCAGCCGGTAATGCGGGAAATGCAATGTGGCGGCGAGCCCGGCCGCGTCGCGCGCGTTCAGCGCGGCCATGTGGCGGTCCAGCACCGCCATGGCCTCGCTCTCCGCCTGTCTCAACCCGTCCATGTCCATCTCCTAATCGGCGCGCACGCCGTAGCGGTTGATCGCCTCGCGCAGACGCGCATCCTCGGCCCGTGCGAAGGCCTCGAATTCGGCCGGGCCGAGCGGCGCGGCGACGGCGCCGAGCGGGGCCAGGCGCGGCCCCAGCGCCGGGTCGGCCAGCACCGCCAGCGTCGCCCGGCCCAGCTCCCGGACGATCGCGGGCGGCGTGCCGGCGCGCAGCAGCAGGCCGCACCAGGTCGTGAGATTGGCCGGCGCGTGGCCGAGCTCGGTCAGCGTCGGCACCTGCGGAAAGATCGCCGAGCGGCGTTCGGCGGCGATCGCCAGCGGGCGCAGCGTGCCGGCCTGCAGGTAGGGTGTGGCGACCGAGAGCGGCAGCACCGCCGTCGTCAGGCTGCCCTGCAGCAAATCCGGCACGATGGGGGGCGAGCCGCGATAGGACACCGCCTCCATTTCCAGCCCGGCCAGGCGCAGCCAGATCTCGGTGACCAAATGCGGCGTGGTGCCCAGCCCGCCATGGCCATAGCTCAGCCCGCGCGGCCGGGCACGGATCAGGCGCTCCAGCGCCTCCAGCCCGGTGGCGGGGCTGGCCGTCGGCACCACCAGCAGGTTCGGCGCCTCCACCAGCCGGGCGGCGAATTGCCAGGCGGCGAAGGCGTCGCCGCCGCGGCCGGGCTGGAGATGCGGGTTGGCGATGACATAGGGCGCGCCGAGCAGGATGGTGTGGCCATCCGGTGGCGCGTCGCGCGCCACGCCGGCGGCGATGTCGCCATTGGCGCCGGTGCGCACCTCCACCAGCACGGTCTGCCGCCAATACGCCGACAGCGCCTCGGCGGTGATGCGCGCGACGAGGTCGATCACCCCGCCGGCTGGGTAGGGCACGATGATGCGCAGCGGGCGGGTGGGGTAGGCGGCCTCCTGCGCCAGCGCCGGGGCGGCCAGCAGCGCCAGCGCGCCGCGGCGGGCGATCACGCCGCCGCCCGCTGGTTGCGCTCGGCGAGGATCATCGCCGCGCCCTTCTCGCCGATGGCGATCGCCGGCGCATTGGTGTTCGACGAGACGATGAAGGGCATGATCGAGGCATCGATCACCCGCAGCCCATCCACCCCATGCACCCGGCATTGCGCATCCACCACCGCATCACGCCCGCTGCCCATCCGGCAGGTGCCCACGGGGTGGTAGCTGGTCTGCCCCACCGCCTGGGCATAGGCGAGCAGGCCGGCATCATCGTCGACATCGGGGCCGGGGCGGGTTTCCTCCACCAGCCAGGGCCGCATCGCCGCATGGCTGCCGATGGCCCGCGCCAGGCGCATGCCGCGCACCGCCGCCGCCCGATCGGCCTCGGTGGCCAGGTAATTGGCGGTGATCAGCGGCGGCGTCGCCATCTCGGGCGCCTGGGCATGCACGCTGCCGCGGCTTTCGGGATAGAGATCGAAGAAGCCGATCGAGACGCCGGAGAAGGGATCGAGCCCCGAGCCCTTCACATAGACCGTGCGGTCGGCGGCGCTGATCTTGTGCAGCTGGAACTTCATGTCGGGCCGCGTGCTGTCCGCCCGCGTCCGCGCCAGGGCATGCGCGGTGGCCGAGACCGAGGCCATCATCCCCGTGCCGAGCAGCGCCCATTCCAGCCAGGCCCTGGGGCCATGCAGCCAGGGCCGGTTCATGAGGTCGTTCACCGTCACCACGCCCTGGCTGCGCCAGGTCACCCGGATGTGGAAATGGTCGGAGAGATTCTCGCCCACCCCCGGCAGGTCGGTCAGCACATCGATGCCCAGGCCCCGCAGTCGCGCGGCATCGCCGATGCCCGAGACCTCGAGCAGTTGCGGTGACTGGATGGCGCCCGCCGCCAGCACCACGCCCAGCCGGGCGAAGGCCTGAAACACCTCGCCACCCCGGCTGTACTCCACCCCCACCGCGCGGCGATCCTCGAACAGCACCCGCCGCGTGAGGGCGCCGGTCTCCACCCGCAGCCCGGCATGGCGCATGGCGGGCCGGAGGTACGAGATCGCCATGCTCTGCCGCCGGCCGCGCCTGGTATTGGTCTGCAGCCGGCTCACGCCCTCATGGGTCGCGCCGTTGTAGTCGGGGTTGGCCGGGATGCCCTGGGCCTGGCAGGCGGCGATGAAACCCGCCGTCACCGTCTGGTCGCCGCGGATGGGTTCGATGGTGACCGGCCCCTCGCGGCCGCGCAGCGCGGCATCGCCGAGGGCGGTGTTCTCGATGCCCTGCATCACCGGGCCGACATGCCGCCAGTCCCAGCCCGGGCTCTCCGCGCCCCATTCATCCCAGCGCGTGGGGTCGCCGCGCACCCAGAGCATGCCATTGACCGTGCTGGAGCCCCCCAGCAGCTTGCCCCGCGGCCAGACCATGGCGCGGTTGTTGGCGCCGGGGTCCGGCGCGGTGGGAAAGCGCCAGACCGCGCCCTCATCGGTCAGCAGCTTGCCCGCGCCGAGCGGCATGGAGGTCCATGGCCTGCGGTCATCGCCGCCCGCCTCCAGCACCAGCACCCGCAGCCCGGCCTCGGCCAGCCGGGCCGCGACGACGCAGCCGGCCGAGCCGGCGCCGACCACGATATGGTCCCAGATGTCGGTCATGACGGACCGTTCCCCCGTGTTGCCGGCAAGTCTGCGGCCGGCCGGGGGCTGGTGGCAAGGGCGTTATTCCGCCCGCACGCCCGCGCGGCGGATCAAGGCACCCCAGCGGGCCTGTTCGGCGGCGATGAATCGGCCGAATTCCTCCGGCGTGCCGGCCGCGGGGTCCGCCGCCTCGGGTTCGAGCCGGGCGCGGGTCTCGGGCTCGTCCAGCAAGGCGCGGATGGCGGCATTGATCCGCGTCACCGCCGCGGCCGGCATGCCGGCGGGGCCGACCACGCCATACCATTGCAACGCCTCGAAGCCCGGCACGGTGGCGGCGATGGCCGGGATTTGCGGCGCCGCCGGCACCGGCGCCAGCGCCGAGACCCCGAGTGCGCGGATCTGCCCGGCGCGGATCGGCGGCAGGGCCGGGGGGCCGCCGGTCATCGTCATCTGGATCTGGCCGGCGATGAGGTCGGTCATCATCGGTCCCGTGCCGCGATAGGGGACATGGGTGAACCGCACCCCCGCCGCCTCCTGCAGCGCCGAGACGGCGATATGCGTGGCCGAGCCATTGCCGCCCGAGCCATAGGTGATGCCGCCGGGATCGCGCCGGGCGAGTTCGAGGAATTCGGCCACGCTGCGCGCCGGCAGGCCATTGGTCACGGCCAGGAAATTCGCCACCGTCGCCACCAGCGCAATCGGCGCGAAGGCCCGCTGGTAATCATAGGGCAGGCGCGGATAGAGGCCGGGATTCACCGCCAGCGTGCCGATATGGCCCATCAGCAGCGTGTGCCCATCGGGCGTGGCCTTGGCCACCTGGTCGCTGCCGATGGTCCCGCCCGCGCCGGGCCGGTTCTCCACCACCACCGTCTGGCCCAGCGCCGCGCCCAGCCGCTGGGCCACGACGCGGGCGATGATGTCGGTCGAGCCGCCGGGGGTGAAGGGCACGATGAGCCGCATCGGCCGCTCCGGCGCCCAGCCCTGGGCGAATGCCAGTGCCGGGGCGGCGAGGAAGGGCAGGGCGCGCCGGGCGATCATGGCTCCACCGCCGTGCCATCGGCGAACATCGCGGCGATCGCGGCCGCGTCGCAGCCGGCCTCGGCCAGGATTTCGCGGCTGTGTTCGCCGATCCGCGGCGCGGGCAGCGTGGCGTCGCGCATGCCGCCCGAGAAGACATTGGCCACCCGCGTGCGCCGGATCATGCCCTCGCTGGGGTGTTCCTCATTGTAGACAAAGCCGGTCGCTTTCAAATGCGGGTCCTCCAGCAGGCCATCGATCGTGTTGTAGGGGCCGGCGGGCACATCCGCCGCACGAAAAATCGCCAGCCATTCGGCCGAGGTTTTCTGCGCGATCGCCTCGATGCGGATCGCGAAATACTCCGGCGTGTTCTGCGTGCGGGCGAAGGCGGTTTTGAAGCGCGGGTCCTCGCAGAGCTCCGGCCGGCCGATCGCGCGGAAGAAGGCAAAGGCCTGCGCATCGGTATTGGCGGAGAGAGATATATAGCCATCCAGCGTCTTCAGCGGCTTGCCATCGGGCGAGAGCAGCCGGGCATCGCCCGAAGGCCCGATCGGCGGGTCGAAGGTGGCCGAACCGAGATGCTCGGTCAGCACGAAGCCGGCCATGTTCTCCAGCATCGGCACCTCGATCGTCTCGCCCATCCCCGTGCGCTCGCGGCGGAACAGGGCGAAGCCGATGCTCTGGGCGGCGATCAGCCCCGAGATATGGTCGGCCATGACCATGGGCACGTAGCGCGGCTCGCCGATCGAGCGCTCGAAGGTGGCGGAAACCCCGCCGGCGGCCTGGATGACGGTGTCATAGGCGGGGGCTTCGGCATAGGGCCCATCCGAGCCGAAGCCCAGGATGGAGCAGGCGATCAGCCGCGGATTGGCCGCGCAAAGCGTCGGCGCATCCAGCCCCAGCCGCGCCAGCGAGGAGGGCCGGATATTGGAGACGAAGACATCGGCCTGCAGCGCCAGGGCGCGGACGGCCGCCTGCGCGGCGGGGCGGCGCAAATCGAGCGCCAGGCTGCGCTTGTTGCGGTTGAAATTGATGAACTTCCCGCTCATCGCCGGGTTGCGGCCAATGCCCGCCATATGCCGGAGCAGATCGCCCGAGGGCGATTCGACCTTGATCACATCTGCCCCCTGGTCGGCCAGGGTGCGGGTGCAGATCGGGCCGACCACCACCGATGTCATGTCGAGCACCCGCACCCCGGCCAGCGGGCCGTTGTTGCGCGGGCGGGAATCGGCCTCGGGCCGTTTCGCGATGGCGCCGGTCATGGCCGGGGCCGGGTCTGGGATGTTTCCTGCATCCCCGCAGCTTGCAGCCTCACCGCCCGCGCGTGAAGCTGGGCGCCATGGAAACGCAGCGGATCATCATCATCACCGGCGCCGCCCAGGGCATCGGAAACGCCATCGCCCGCGGCTTCGCGGGGCAGGGTGCCCAGGTCGTCATCGCCGACCGCCATGGCTCGCAGGCCGCGGCCGCCGCACTGGGCGGCATGGGCGTCGATACCGACGTGGCCGATCCGGCCTCGGTCGACGCCATGGTCGCCGCCGTCATGGCCCGATTCGGCCGCATCGACGGGCTGGTGAACAATGCCGGCATCTTCACCGCGCTCCTGCCCGGACCGCTGGAGGAGATCACCCCCGAGGCCTGGCGCCGCGTCATGGCGGTGAACGTGGACGGCATCTTCCACACCGCCCGCGCCGTCGTGCCGGTGATGAAGGCGCAAGGCTCCGGCGCCATCCTGCACATCGGCAGCGCCACCGCCTTCAAGGGCAACCCGCTCATGCTGCACTACGTCACCAGCAAGGCGGCGGTGCTCGGCCTCACCCGCTCCATGGCCCGCGAACTGGGCCCGCACGGAATCCGCGTGAACAACCTGGCCCCCGGCTATACCCTCAGCGAAGGCATGCTGGCCAATGACGTGCAGCTCAAACGCGGCCGCCAAAAGAACATCGATGAACGCGCGGTGAAACGCGACATGATGCCGCAAGACCTGGTCGGCGCCGCACTCTTCCTGTGCAGCGACGCGGCCGGCTTCGTGACGGGGCAGACGCTGGTGGTGGATGGCGGGGTGTTCATGCATTGAGGGTCGGCGCTGTCCCGGGGGTGGGCTTTGCCCTCCCCCGGACCCCCGCCCACCAAAGGCCGAGAGGCCTTTGGAAACCATGAGAAAGACGAGGTGGGAGAGGGGGCGGCCCGCGAGTCGCGATCGGCAAGCGCTCGCCGCCCCCTCTCCCACCTCGTCTTTTTTCCCGCGGTCCAGGAGCCCGTCGGCTCCTGGCGGATGGGGGTATCGGGGGAAGGCAGCGCCTTCCCCCGGGCCACGCTCCCGCCCCCAGGGCTGACACCACCCCGCAAACCCGCCACAACGCCGGCCATGGGCCTTCATCTCCACGACATCCACCATGCCTTCGGCGCGAAGCAGGTCCTGCGCGGTGTCAGCCTCGATGTGGCGCCGGGCGAAATTCTCTGCCTTCTAGGCCCCTCGGGCGATGGCAAGACCACGCTTCTGCGCCTGGTGGCGGGGCTGGAGGCGGTGCAGCGCGGCCGCATCACCCTCGATGGCGTGACCCTGGCCGAGCCCGGCCGCGACATGCTGCCCGAGGCGCGCCGGGTCGGCTTCGTCTTCCAGGACTACGCGCTCTTCCCCCATCTCACGGTGGCCGAGAATGTCGGCTTCGGCCTGTCGAAGCTGCCCCGCGCCGAGCGCGAGGCCCGGGTGGCCGAGGCGCTGGAGCGGGTGCGGCTGGCCGAGCGCGGCCAGGCCTGGCCGCATCAGCTCTCGGGCGGGCAGCAGCAGCGCGTCGCCCTGGCCCGTGCCCTGGCCCCGCGCCCGGCCGCGCTGCTGCTGGACGAGGCCTTCGCCAGCCTCGACGCCCGGCTGCGCGAGCAGGTGCGCGACGACACGCTGCATGTGCTGCAGGAGGCCGGCATTCCGGCGCTGATCGTCACCCATGACGCCGAGGAGGCGATGTTCATGGCCGACCGCATCGCCCTGATGCGGGCCGGCAGGGTCGAGCAGCTCGGCACGCCCGAGGAGCTCTATCTGCACCCGCAAAGCCCTTTCGTGGCCCGGTTCCTGGGCGAGGTGAATGATATTCCCGCCATGGTCACCGCGGGCTGGGCGGATACCGCGCTGGGCCGCCTGCCCGCCGCATTGCCCGATGGCCCGGCGCAATTGCTGCTGCGCCCCGAGGGCCTGCGCGTGCTGCCCCCCGGCACCCCTGACGCCGCGCCGGCCGAGGTCGAGGCCTGCCGCCTGCTCGGCGCCACCACCATGGCGCATATGGCGCTGCCCGATGGGCAGGGCCAGATCCTGCATGTCCATGCCCGCCTGCCGCCTGGCATCCTGCTGCGCCGGGGTGAGGCTGTGAGCCTGCGCGCCGATCCGCAAAGGGCCTTCGCCTTTCCCCTGGCGCTTGCCGATGGCTGCCGCGCGGTGCCGGGCGGGGGGTGACGTGGCCCGCCCGGCTTCCTAGATGAACCCCCAGGTGTTAGGGAAAGCGCTTCCACCCGTGGCGCCCCTGCCGCCCATTGATGTCAGAAGGTTTTGATGTTCGACCTGGCCTGGTCCGAGATCGCGCTGATTGCGGTGGTGGCGCTCATCGTCATCGGCCCCAAGGATTTGCCGACTGCCATCAAGGGCATCGCGGCCTGGATCCAGAAGGGCAAGAAGATGATCCGGGACTTCCAGTCCCAGGCGGATGACCTCGTGAAAGAGGCCAACCTGCAGGAGGTGCGCAACCAGATCCAGGATGTGCGCAGCACCATCAGCGATATCCGCAATTTCGACCTCAAGGGCATGGTGGACAAGACGGTTGATCCGGATGGGTCGCTGAAATCCTCGCTGAACGGGATGGATGGCGGCTCCGGCAGCTACTCCACGCCCGCCTGGACGCCGCCCGCCACGGCGGCCAATACGCCCGGCGCGCCGGCGATGATCCCGCCCAGCACCATGGCGCCCTATGTGCCGCCGCCGCTGCCGCCCACCGCGGGGGATGTGGCCGATGCGCCCGCCTTCCTGCCGCCGAGCACGCCGGCGCCGCCGCCGCCGCCGGTCGTGGCCGCACCCGTGATCGAAACGCCGGTCGCGGTGCCCCCGGTGGTGGCCGACCTCATCCCGCCTGCGGTCCTGCCGCCGGACAGCCCAATGCGCAGCGCCGCACCCGCCGCCGCCACCACCACCCAAGCCTGAGAGCAGACGCCAGTGGCACGCGCCCCCGTGGAAGACACGATCGACGACAAGCCCATGCCGCTGATGGAGCATCTGCTGGAGCTGCGCACGCGCGTGCTCTGGTCGGTCGGCGCATTCTTCCTCGCCTTCGCGATCTGCTATTATTTTTCCGCCGCGATTTATGGCTTCCTGGCCCGGCCGCTGGCCGACATCCTGATGCAGCAATCGCTGGCCGCCGGCGGCTCCGGCGCCGACCGGCGGATGATCTTCACCCAGCTCTACGAGGCCTTCTTCACCTATCTGAAGGTCGCCTTCTTCGGCGCCGTGTTCTTCTCCTTCCCGATGTGGGCGACGCAGCTCTGGCTGTTCGTGGCACCTGGTCTTTACCGGTCGGAAAAGCGGGCGATCGTGCCCTTCCTGGTCGCATCTCCCTTCCTGTTCATCCTGGGTGCGGCGCTGGCCTATTACTTCATCTTCCCGCTGGCCTGGAAATTCTTCATCTCCTTCGAGACACCGGCCGGCGCCGATAGCGTGGCGATCCAGCTCGAGGCCAAGGTCAGCGAATACCTCTCGCTGGTCATGCACATGATCCTGGCCTTCGGCATCGCCTTCCAGATGCCGGTGCTGCTGACGCTGCTGTGCAAGGTGGGCATCCTGAACGTGGAGAGCCTGCGCAAGGGCCGGCGCTACGCCGTGGTGGCGATGTTCGTGGTGGCGGCGGTGATCACACCGCCCGACATCATCAGCCAGATCGGCCTCGCGATTCCGCTGATCCTGCTCTACGAGATTTCGATCCTGGCCGCGGCCTGGATGGCGCGGAAGCCTGATCCGGATGAGGCGGCGTGATGAATGTCGCCTTCCAGTACACGCCGGGCGCGGCCTTCGATGAGGTCGTGGGCTGGGAGCTTGAGGATGACCCTGTCGAACTGGCCAATCTGACGGAGCGTGATACCGGCGTTCCGGGGGTGATCTATGTCTCCACCCGCCAGGGTCGTCATGGCCCCCGGGTGAAATGGTATCCACGGCGCGGTGGGTCCGATCAGCCTTTCCTGACCATCACCCTGGAGGAGCCGCCGCGCGTGCTGAACCACGGCGTGGCGCCGCGCGACGCCTCCGGCGCGGTGGCGGCCGCGGAATGGACGGCCCTCAATCGCGCAGCGTTGCTCAGCTTCTGGGCGGAGGGCACGTCGTTGGCCTTCGATGAAA
>LNFM01016606.1_pt1 | contig 14356 bp, 15 predicted proteins | sample 596031 | NCBI WGS metagenome assembly LNFM01 (sample SAMN04254537, study PRJNA301005) | activated carbon metagenome | isolation source: dual media filters at the Ann Arbor, Michigan drinking water treatment plant | place: USA: Ann Arbor
CGCGCTGGCTGGAGACGATCGGCGACCCGCGCGCCGGCAAGATCGACATGGTCGACTGGATCGAGATGATCCCGTTCCGCGAGACGCGCGACTACGTCCAGCGCATCATGGAAGGCGTCACCGTCTACCGCGACCGCCTGAACGGCCCCTTCAAGACGGTGCCGCCGGCGCTAGGACGATCCTGAGGGGACGGTCCTGAGGGGACGAAGCTCCCGTCCGGTCAAGAGTCACCCCTCCTCAAAGCCGTGACACGACCCGCTGGAGCTTGTCGCGGACCTGTTCGGCGGCCTTCTTGAGCCCGGGATTGTCGACCGCCATCATCGAGGCCACGGGATCGATCGCCGCGACCTCGACCTTGCCGTCCGCCGCCTCCTGCACCACGACGTTGCACGGCAGCATGGTGCCGATGTTGCCCTCGAGCTGCAGGGCCTCGTGGGCGAGTTTGGGATTGCAGGCGCCCAGGATCCGGTAGCGGCGGAAATCGACACCGATCTTCTTCTTCAGCGTGTCCGCGACGTCGATCTCGGTCAGCACGCCGAAGCCCTCTTCCTTGAGGGCCTCCGTCGTGCGCCGGACCGCCTCGTCGAAGCCCGGCGCGAGGGTCTTGCTCATGTAGTAGGACATTCGTGTTCCTTTCAGGCCACCCGCTCGGGCGGTATTTCGGGCTTTTCGGGACGCAGCCGGTTGATGCCCAGCAGTTTCATGGCGAGGCGCTCGTAGCCCGGCTCGCTGGCGCCGGTGCGGACCTTGCGCAGGAAGTACTTCTCGAAGCCGACCTTGGCGGCATGCACCCAGTAGCCGCGACTCGACCAGTTGACGTTGTGCGGCGGAATCTGCGGCAGCGCCACGAAGGCCACGCCGTCGTTGCCGAAGTCGGCGAGGCAGACGGCGTTCCAGGTGGGCTCGCGCGCCGGCGGCCGGCCGGCGATCAGGGCCGTCATCCTCCGATCCTTAGAGCGAAAAGATTTTACATGCAGTGGTTGCGGGCCTTGCGATGAATCAAGGAACTCCTGCGGCCGACGGCCATGCTGCATCGATGAAGCAGAGCCGCCCCATCGAGTGCAGCAGGGTCATGTGGCGCCCGGCGTCAGGAGAAGGCGTTACCCGCCTTGCAGCCGAGACGCTTGAAGACCATCGCCGCCGGACAGAAGCCGGTGAACGAGGCCTGTACGAGATTGAGCCCGACGAAGGCAGTGAACAGCAGCCAGTAGGGGCTGTGGAGCTGGCTCAGCACCAGGCTCGCCAGGATCATGACGCCTGCGAAGGCCATCACGGCGCGGTCGATCGACATGGTTCTCTCCTCTTCAAATCACCGGCGACGCGCCGGTCGACAATAGACATCGTGCAGAACGCCGATCACCTTGCTGACGCCGGTATCGGCCAGCGAGTAGTAGATCGACTGCGATTCCCGGCGGGTCTTCACCAGCCGGGCCTGGCGCAGCTTGGCGAGGTGCTGCGACAGCGCCGACTGGCTGAGATCCGCGACGGCCTCGAGTTCGCCGACGCTGCGTTCGCCCTTCACGAGCTCGCACAGGATGATCAGGCGGCGGTCGTTGGCGATCGACTTCAGGAAGGAAGCCGCTTCGCCGGCGCGGGATCGAAGCTCATCTACATTCATACTTGCTAATTTAGTACTAGCTAATATATCTGTCAAGTCCGTTACCCGAGGGAACGCCGAATGATCCGCAAGACCGCCGCCGCCGCCCTGCTGCTGATGGCCGGCGTCCTCCAGCCCGCCGTCGCCCAGCAGGCCGTGACCCGCCAGCAGGTCGACGACCGCAAGGCCGTCATCGCCACGGTCGAGCCGGTGCGCGAGCTGCCGGCCCGCGCCCGGATCGGGGGCACCATCGTGGCGCTCAGTGTGCGCGAGGGCGATCAGGTCGCCGCCGGCGACCGCATCGCGCTGGTGGTCGACCCCAAGCTCGCGCTGCAGATCCAGGCGCTCGAGTCGCGCATCCAGGCGCAGAATGCCGCGCGCGAACAGGCGCAGATCGACTTCAACCGCATGCAGCAGCTCCGCGGGTCGGGCACCGTTTCCCAGGCGCAGCTCGATCAGGTGCGCACCCGCCTTGACGTCGCCGTACGAACTTTCGAGGCCCTGCGTTCCGACCGCGAGGTCGTCGAGCAACAATCGACGGAGGGCGCCGTGCTGGCGCCAGCGGCGGGCCGTGTCCTCAAGGTCCCCGTGTCCGTCGGTAGCGTTGTGCTGGCGGGCGAGACGATCGCCGCCCTGGCCACCGACAACTACATCCTGCGCCTGCAGCTTCCCGAGCGGCACGCCCGCTTTATGAAGGCGGGCGATACGATCCTGGTGGGGAGCCGAGGCCTGCAGCAGCAGGAGCAGGAAACGCTGCGTCGCGGCCGCGTGCGGCTCGTCTACCCGCAGATCGACCAGGGCCGGGTGATCGCCGACGCCGAGGTCGACGGGCTGGGCGACTTCTTCGTCGGCGAACGTACACGTGTCTATGTCGCCACCGGCAAGCGCGACGCGCTGGTCGTCCCGGCCGACGTCGTCTACCGACGCTACGGCGTCAGCTACGTGAAGCTGAAGGACGGCACCGAGGTCGTGGTCCAGCTCGGCCTGCCGGTCGACGGCGGCATCGAGGTTCTGACTGGGCTCAACGAAGGCGACATGGTGGTCCGGCCATGAAGCTCGGCATTTCCGGCGCGCTGACCAAAGCCTCGATCTCCTCGCCGCTGACGCCGCTCTTCCTCGTGGCCGCGGTGCTTGTGGGGGCGCTGGCATTGCTTTCGCTGCCGCGCGAGGAGGAGCCGCAGATCAGCGTGCCAATGGTCGACATCCTGGTGACCGCCAACGGCTACAAGGCCGGCGACGCGATCGAGCTGATCACCAAACCGCTCGAGGGCATCGTCAAGGCGATCAATGGCGTCGAGCACGTCTATTCCTTCACCCAGGACGACGCGGTGCTCGTGACCGCGCGATTCTTCGTGGGCACATCGGAGGATGCCGCCCTGCTGCGCATCCACGAGAAGATCCGCGCCAACATCGTCGATCTGCCCAAGGGAATCCCCGAGCCTCTGATCGTCGGGCGCGGCATCAATGACGTCGCGATCGTGGCCCTCACACTCGAGCCCAAGCCCGCCGCGGCGGCGCGCTGGACCGACAACGGCCTCTTCCAGATCGCCGACGAGCTGCGGCACGAGCTGGTCAAGGTCGACAACGTTGGCCTCAGCTACATCGTCGGCGGCAGCGCCAACCAGATCCGCGTCGAGCCCGACCCGGAGCGGCTGGCCCTTTACGGCATCACCCTCAACCAGTTCGTCGACAAGCTGGCCAACGCCAACCGGTCGTTCGTGGCCGGCGCCTTCCGCCAGCTCAATCGCAGCGTTCCGGTGGTGGTCGGCCAGACCCTGCAGGGCGTTCCCGACGTCGGCCTCCTCCTTCTCACCTCGCGCGATGGCCGTCCGGTCTACGTCAAGGATGTCGCCACCATCGTGGTCGGCGCAGCCGAGCCAGGCCACCGCACATGGACGTTGGCCCGCGGTGCCTCCGGCGAGCTCGAGCCCCGGCCGATGGTGACGCTGGCCTTCGCCAAGCGCAGCGGCGCCAACGCCGTGGTCGTCGCCGACCAGATCCTGGCGCGGCTGAAGACCGTGCAGGGCGCCCTGGTGCCCGACGACGTCACCGTGACCGTCAGCCGGAACTACGGCGAGACGGCGACCGAAAAGGCCGACGAGCTGCTGTTCCACCTCGCTCTCGCCACCGTGTCGATCGTCCTGCTGATCGCCCTCACGGTCGGCTGGCGCGAAGGCGTCGTCGTCCTGGTGGTGATCCCGACCACGATCCTGCTCACCCTCTTCGCCTCGTGGCTGATGGGCTACACCATCAACCGCGTCAGCCTGTTCGCCCTGATCTTCTCGATCGGCATCCTGGTCGACGACGCCATCGTCGTGGTCGAGAATATCGTGCGCCACTGGCAGGCGCGCGGCGGCGCCGATCTCAAGACCACCGCGATCGAGGCCGTGGCCGAGGTCGGCAACCCCACCATCGTGGCCACGCTCACCATCATCGTGGCGCTGCTGCCCATGATGTTCGTCAGCGGCCTGATGGGGCCCTACATGAGCCCAATCCCGGCCAACGCCTCGATGGCGATGATCTTCTCGTTCTTCGTCGCCGTCGTCATCACGCCCTGGCTACTCTACCGTGTCGCCGGCCGCCATTTCGCCAAGGCTCCGCCGGCCGCGGCGGGAGCCGGACATGGCGACGGCGGACTCCTCGGCCGGCTCTACCTCAGGATCGCTCGCCCGTTGCTCACCGGCCGCCGCCGTGCCGGCCGCTTCTTGCTGGCCGTCGGCGTCGCGACGCTGGCAGTGTGTGTCCTGTTCTTCACCCGCGACGTCGCGGTGAAGCTGCTGCCGTTCGACAACAAGTCCGAGCTCCAGGTCGTCGTCGACCTGCCGCAGGGCACGACGCTCGAGGAGACCGACCGTTTTCTGATGGCAGCGGCCGGGAAACTCAAGGACCTGCCCGAGATGACCTCGATCCAGGTCCACGCCGGCACGGCGGCGCCGTTCAACTTCAACGGCCTGGTCCGCCACTCCTATCTCAGGGTCTCGCCGCAGCAGGGCGATCTCCAGATCAACCTCCGTTCCAAAGGCGAGCGCAGCCGCGCCAGCCACGCCATCGCCCTCGACGTGCGCAAGCGCCTGCAGGGGCTGGAGCGGCCCGCCGGCAGCGTGGTGAAGGTGGTCGAAGTGCCGCCCGGCCCACCCGTGCTCGCCACGCTGCTGGCCGAGATCTACGGCCCCGACGAAAAGACACGGCGCGAGACGGCGATGAAGGTGCGCGAGGCCTTCGAGAAGGTGCCGTTCGTGGTCGACCTCGACGACACCTTCCGCCCGCCGGGCGAGCGCCTGCGTTTCTCGATCAACCAGGAGAACCTCGAGTTCTACGGCGTCGAGGAGCAGGCGGTGTACGACACCATCGCCGCCATCATCGGGGGCGTGAAGGTCGGCTACTCCCAGCGCAGCCATAACGCCAAGCCGATCGAGATCGTGGTCAAGCTGCCGCGCAGCGCCGAGTGGCTGGGCGAACGCATCCTGTCGACACCGCTGCCGGCCGGCGGCACGCGACGCCAGGGCGCCAACGTCGAACTGGGCGACGTCGTCACGGTCAAGCGCGAGCCCGCCTCCTACACGCTGTTCCGGCGCGACGGCCGCTTTGCCGAGATGGTGCAGGCGGAAGTCGCCGGCCGTTTCGAGGCGCCGATCTACGGCATGCTGGCCGTCGAGGGCGAGATCGCCAAGCTTGACTGGGGCAAGGCCGGACCGCCCAAAATCCTCTATCACGGCCAACCGGCCGACGAATCGAAGCCATCACTGCTGTGGGACGGCGAATGGGAGGTGACGTACGTGACCTTCCGCGACATGGGTGCGGCCTTCGGCGTGGCAATCCTCGGCATCTACCTGCTGGTCGTGGCCCAATTCGGCTCCTACCGACTGCCGCTGGTGATCCTGACACCGGTGCCGCTCACCCTGATCGGCATCGTGCTCGGTCACTGGATGTTCGGAGCACCCTTCACCGCGACGTCGATGATCGGGTTCATCGCGCTCGCCGGCATCATCGTGCGCAACTCGATCCTGTTGGTCGACTTCGTCCAGCACCGCCGCGCCGAGGGCGCCGCGCTGCGCGACGCGCTGCTCGAGGCGGGCGCCATCCGCTTCAAGCCGATCTTCCTGACCGCGGCGGCGGCCATGATTGGCGCCGCCTTCATCCTCACCGACCCGATCTTTCAGGGGCTGGCGATCTCGATGGTGTTCGGGCTCGCATCCTCGACGGCACTCACCGTGCTGGTGATCCCGGCGATCTACGTCTGGCTGCGCGACGATGGCAAGGAAGCCGGCACGACCTGACCGTCGGCAACCACCACGATCTCGCCCTCGGCGAGCGGCCGCCATGGCTCGCCGGTCACGGGGACGCTGGCCAGAAGCGTGATCTCCTGCGGCCCGGCGCCCGGCTCGATGGTGACGCCGGCCGGTGCCAGCGCTTCCGTATCGACGGCGCAGGCGCGCTGGAGGCACCATAGTCCCGGTGGCGCGATAGTTCCGTCGGCCTGCGTGCGGCGGTGTCCGTGGCCGAAGACGAACTCGCCGTCACTGTAGAGGAAGTTGGCGGGCCCGAGCGGCCGCAGGCTCTCGGCCAGACCGGTGACGGCGGCGAGCCTTGCGGCAAGCGGGGGGGCGTCACCGCCGTCCCAGAGGGACGACAGGCGCTCCAGCAGCAGGCAGAAGGCCATCTCCGAATCGGTGTCGCCCACCGGACGGAAGCGCCCCTTCGAGGCGGCAAACAGATCGTCGATGCCTTCAAGACGGCCGTTGTGCGCAAACAGATGCGTGCGCCCACCGAGTTCGCGCGCGAACGGCTGGGTGTTGGCCAGCGAAAGGGCGCCGCGGGTAGCGTGGCGGATGTGCGAGATCAACAGGCGCGTCGGCAGGCGGCGTTCCTGGATGAAGGCAAGCCAAGGGCTGTCCTCCGCCGGCTCGGGCTCCTTGTAGAGACGCACCTCGCGCCCGTCATGGAAGGCCACGCCCCAGCCATCGACATTGTGGCCCCCCAGCCCGCCGCGGTCGGCGAACTTCCGGAGCGAGAAGGTGACTCTAGTCGGCAGGCGGCTGGACAGGCAGAACAGTTCGCACATGCGGGCCTCAACCCGACTTGAGCACGCGACCGTCGGGCGCCATGACGGTCGCCGTAAAGGGAATGCCGGCCTTCACGCTCTGGGAGACCGTGCAGAACTCCTCGAACTGCGCCAGGGCGCGATCGAGATGACCGAGCGTCTCGGGTGCCACGCCCAGGGTCAAGGTGACGTCGATCCCGACGATCCGCAGCCGGTTCTTGTCGTTGCGCCCAAACCGGCAGGCCGCGGTCGCCGTCAGGCGCCCCGGGTCTTCCTTGAACTTTCCGTGCGCGAAGAGAAGGCTCGCAGAGAGGCAGTTGGCGACGGCGGCGGCCAACAGGTGCGACGGAGACGGCCCCTCTCCGTCGCCCAACGGGCCGGGCTCGTCGGCCACCGACGTCGGCATGCCGGACCCGAAATCGACCAGGAAGCGATACTTGTCCTGGCGCGTGATCGTGACGGAAACCTGTTCGCTCATCTGACTCACCCCACCCTTTCATATTCTCAGGGTCCCGGGTGGATGCGGCCTTGATTCGCATCAAGGCCGCACGATCTCGTCGGAGACATCGTTGCCTGCAATTATCGAGGTTCGTCATGACCGATGCGCTCCTCCTTGCCTGCCCGGCCTGCAGCACCTTGAACCGGTTTCCACGGGAAAGGCTTGCGGCGGGCACCGCCGGCAAATGCGGCCAGTGCGGCTCACCGCTCTTCGCCGGACATCCTGTCGCCCTGAACGCCCAGAGCTTCGAGGCCCATGCCGCCAAGAGCGACATTCCGGTGCTGGTCGATTTCTGGGCGCCGTGGTGCGGCCCTTGCAAAGCCATGGCGCCTCAGTTCGAGAGAGCGGCGGGCCGCCTGGAACCCGCCGTCCGACTGGCGAAGGTCAACACCGAGGAGGAGCAGGAACTCGCCGGTCGGTTCGCCATCCGCGGCATTCCGACGATGGTCCTCCTGAAGCACGGCAAGGAAATCGCCCGCCAGTCCGGCGCCATGGACGCAGGCGCCATCGAGCGCTGGACGAGGGACGCGCTCAGCCGATGATTTCCGCGGGGGTCTAGGCGATCCGCTTCAATGCCGCCTCCGGCAGCGGTCCCTTGTTCACCGCGGCGATCGCCTCGTCGAGATGGCCGAGGGTCGAATAGCCGATCAGCATCGTCGAGACGGCGGGGTGGGAGATCACGAAGCGCTCGCCCAACTCGGTGAGGCTCGCGGCCACGCCCTCGCGCACCAGCGGCTCCAGCAGCCTGGCGCGTGCCACGTCGCCGGCGAAGTCCGGTGCCGAGCCGATCGGCGGGACCTCCTGCATGGCGAGCGGATGGCGGTCGGTCGTGCCGGAAAGCGCCCCGCCCGCCAGCGCGCGAATGATGATGGTGCCCAAGTCGGCCGCCTTCGCCCTGTCGAGCAGGCGGCCATAGTCGAGGCCGGGCATGCCCTTGGGCGGCGGCCCTCCGGCGCTGGGGTTGAGCGCGTTGTAGACGACCTGGACGGTGTCGAAGAGCTTCGAGTCCACCGCGCGCAGCAGCATCGCGGGCTCGCCGACACCGCTGAAACCGATGAAGCGCGTCTTGCCGGCCTTCCTGAGTTTCTCCAGCGCCGGCACCACCTCGTTCAGCGCGATTTCAATGGCGAGCCTGTCGCCGGCATCGATGGCAGCCAGCGGATTGTGCAGCTGCAGGAGGTCGACATGGTCGCGGCCCATGCGCTTCAGGCTGTCTTCGAGGGATTGCGCGACGAAGCCCGCGACGTCGGCGCGGTGCTGGGCGGCCAGCCGGACTTTCGTGCCGACGATCACCTTGGCCTTCAGGCTGTTGAGCGCGCGGCCCAGGTTGCGCTCGGACTCGCCGTTGCCGTAGATCGAGGCGGTGTCGAAATAGTTGATGCCGGCTTCGATGGCGCGCGCCGCGGCGCGCTCCTGGTCGGCCGCCGTGCCCTTGGTGAACAGCCCGCCGAAACCGATACCTCGAGGCCGGTACGGCCCAGTTTACGCTTCTCCATGTCAGTTCTTCCCTTCGACGCGCACGGCGCCTGCTTCATTATCGACGACGACGTGGTTGTCGTAGTAGGTCACGACCAGCCTGGCACCGAACGCCGCCTCCATGCGCTTTTCCCAGTCGGGCGTGTACCAGGCGCGGGCCGCGGCTCCCGAACTCCAGAGATAGACCCCGCCGCCACCGGCCTCGCCGTTGAGGTAGTACTTGCGCACCAGGCCCTTGGCGCCGAGCGCGGTGTAGGTCGGCGCCGATTTGGCGGCGGCCTCGACGGCCGCGTCGCGCGGCCGCTTGGCCATGGGATTTGAACGATGGCGATGAACATGCTTGTTAGACTACGGTCTTCGATCCTTTGGAGCAATTCATGAGCGGAGTTTTTGCCGGCACCGAGATGTGCGTGTTCGATGCCTACGGCACGCTGTTCGATTTCAATTCCGCGGTCGCCCGCCATCGCACCGCGATCGGCGCGAAGGCCGATGCGCTGGCCGACCTGTGGCGCGCCAAGCAGATCCAATACACTTGGCTGCGCAACAGCATGGGCGCCTACGCCCCGTTCTGGCAGGTGACGGGCGAGGCGCTCGACCATTGCCTCGCCGCGCACGATGTCACCCCAGCGGGCGCGCGTGACAAATTGATGAGCGCCTACCTCGCCCTCGACCCCTTCCCCGAGGTACCGGCAATGCTCGAGCAGCTGCGGCGCGCCGGGCTGCGCCTCGCCATCCTGTCCAACGGCAATTCCGAGATGCTCGATCCCATGGTCGCGGCGTCGGGCCTCGCGGCCCGCTTCGAGGCGGTGTTGAGCGTCGACCCGGTCGGCGTCTTCAAGCCCGATGCCCGGGTCTACCGGCTGGTCGAAGAGCGCTGCGGCGTGAAGCCGGACAAGGTCTGCTTCCTGTCGTCGAACTGCTGGGACGCCCATGGCGCGGCCCATTTCGGCTTCCGCACCGTCTGGGTCAACCGCGCCGGTGCGCCCGACGACGGTCTGCCCGGCAAGCTTGCAGGCCAGCTCCGCGATCTTTCCCAACTCCCCTCCCTTCTAGGCATTTCGCAATGACTTCGCCGCCCACCTTCGCCGACGTCCAGGCCGCTGCGCGCCGCCTGGAAGGCATCACCTTGCGCACGCCGCTGCTCGAAAATGTCCGCGTCAATGCGATGCTAGGGGGCCGTCTGTTCATCAAGGCCGAGTGCCTGCAGCGCACCGGCTCGTTCAAGCTGCGCGGCGCCTACAATTTTCTGGCGTCGATGAGCGAGGCCGACCGCAAGAAGGGCGTCGTCGGCTGGTCGTCAGGCAACCATGCGCAGGGCCTGGCCGAAGCGGCGCGCCTGCTCGGCGTCAAAGCCACCATCGTCATGCCGGCCGACGCGCCGGCGCTGAAGATCGCCAACACGCGCGCATCGGGCGCCGAGATCGTGCTCCACGACCGCGTAAAAGACAGCCGCGAGGAGATCGGCCTCGGCATCGCCCGGAAGACCGGCGCCACGGTCGTGCCGCCCTACGATCATCCCTGGATCCTGACCGGCCAGGGCACGGCGGGCCTCGAGATCGTGGAGCAGGCCAAAGCGCTCGACGTCACGCTCGACGCCGTCGCGGCGCCCTGCTCCGGCGGCGGCCTGTCGACGGGCATCGCGCTCGCCGTCAAAGGCCTCAGCCCCACAACCAGCGTGCATGCCGGCGAGCCGGCGGGCTTCGACGATCTCGCGCGCTCGCTCAGCGCCGGCACCAAGCAGACCAACGCCAAGCTCGCCGGCTCGATCTGCGACGCGCTGCTGGCGCCGACGCCGGGCGACGTCACCTTCCCGATCGCGCTCAAGCTGCTGGGACCGGGACTGGTCGTCACCGACGACGAGGTGCTCGACGCCATGGAAGTGGCATTCCGCGAGTTCAAGCTGGTGGTCGAACCGGGCGGCGCTGTCGCGCTGGCGGCGGCACTCCAGGGCAAGCTACCGGTGAAGGGCCGCGCCGTGGCCGTGGTCTGCTCCGGCGGCAATGTCGATCACGCGACCTTCGCCCGCGCGCTGGCGCGGCGCGCCCCATGAAGTTCACCCGTCGCGACGGGCGGTTCATCCTCTGGTTCAGCCTGAGTGCTTGCGCGATCAGCGCCTACTTCGGCTACGCCGTGGCGCCCCTCACCGATCCGCCGCGGTCGCCGCTGCGCGGCGCATTCCAAGGCGTCCTCACGTCGCTGATCATCGCCACGCCGATCGTCTTCTTCGAACTCAGGAGCCGGCGCCCCGGGCTCCTGCGGCGGCTGCGCCGATTGCCGCTGGCCGCCTATTTCAGCCTGAAGGTGCTCTTCTACTCGGTCGTCATCATCGGCGGGCTGCTCATCATGCGGCCGTCGATCGATTCGGTCTTTCGCAGCTCTCTGGTCTTCTCGATCGCCATGGCGATCTTCGCCAACGTGGTCATCGAGATGGGCGGCCTGCTGGGCTACGGCACCCTGAAGGGCCTGCTGACCGGCCGCTACGTCCAGCCCAAGCGCGAGCAGCGGGTGTTCCTGCTGATCGACATGAAGGACTCGACCGGCCTGGCCGAGCGGCTGGGACCGATCCGCTTCCACGAGCTTCTGAACGAATTCTTCCGCAACGTGTCCGATGCGGCCCTGGAGACCCGGGCGGAGATCCACAAATACGTGGGCGACGAGGCGATTCTCACCTGGCCCATCGGCCCCGCGACGGCCAACGGCGATTGCCTCGCCTGCCCCTTCATCGCACGCGACCTCATTGCCGCCAACGGCGAGCGGTACCGGCATCGCTTCGACGCCGTCCCTGGGTTCCGGGCCTCGCTTCATTGCGGCGAGATCGTCGCCGGCGAAATCGGCGACTCGCGGCGCGAGATTGCCTATGTCGGCGATACGCTCAACGTGGCGGCGCGATTGCTGGAGGCGGCAAAGACGCGGGGCCGCGACATTCTCGTCTCCGCCGATCTGCTGAAATCTGTGGCATTGCCCTCGAATCTCGTCGCCGAACCGCTGCCCACACTCGACGTTCGCGGCCGCAACGCCCCGCTCGAGATCTTCGCGCTATCGCGCGTCGGCCAGGATTAGATCGGCGGCTTTCTCGCCGATCATCATGCAGGCGGCGTTGGTGTTGCCCGACACCAGCGTCGGCATGATCGAGGCGTCGGCGACCCGAAGGCCCGCGACCCCGTGCACACGCAGCCGGGCGTCGACCACGGCGCCGGCGTCGCTTCCCATGCGGCAGGTGCCGACGGGATGGTACGCCGACTGCCCTTCCTTGCGGGCATGGCTGAGGAAATCTTCGTCGCTCCACGCCTCGACCCCCGGCATGAGCTCTTCCGTCACGATCCGCGACATGGCGGTCGTCCGGGCGAGCAGGCGCACGAACTTGATGCCGGCTACCGTGGCTTTCCGGTCGAGGTCCGACGACAGGTAGTTGGCGACGATCGCGGGCGGTGCCGCGGGGTCCGGCGAGGTGATGCGTATGTGGCCACGGCTTTCGGGCCGTGACTGATTGACCAGGATCGTGAAGCCCGAGAACTTGTGCGGACCGCGATCGATCCGGTCGGTCGACCAGGGAAAGAAATGCAACTGGGTGTCCGGATCGTTCGACTGCGGCATCAGCCGGACGAAGGCGCCGGCAAAGGCCGGGCTGGCGGTCAGCGGCCCGGTCCGCAGCAGGGCATACTCGAGCGCGGCGCTGAGGCGACGATGGTGGAGGTTGATGTCGTCGTTCACGGTGAGACGCCACCACGTCCGATAGGTCGAAGACACGCCCCAATGATCCTGCAGATTCTCGCCGACTCCGGCCAGATCGCGGACGACCGGAATGCCGTAGCCGGCCAGCAGCGCGCCCGGCCCGATCCCCGAAAGCTGCAGCAGCTGCGGCGACCCGACGGTGCCGGCGGAAACCACGACCTCGCAACGCGCCCGCACCGTCACGGTCTGGCCGTTCTTGCGGTAGGTCACGCCCGTGGCGCGTCCGTCGGCCACTTCGATGCGCTCAACCAGAGCGCCGGTCTCGACGCGACAATTGGAACGACGACGCGCCGGCGCGAGATAGGCGTTGCCGGTCGAGACGCGGCGGCCGTCGCTGATGGTGGCGTGATACAGGCTCGCGCCTTCCTCGCCGCGACCGTTGAAGTCGGCGACGGACGGCAGGCCGACCTCGGCGCAAGCGGCCAGGAACGTCTCGCTGATCTCGTTGCGGTACTCGTCCCGGGTGATCTTCACCGGGCCGTCGCCGCCATGGAGGTCCGATGCGCCGCTAGGATAGGATTCCAGCCGCTTGAAATAAGGCAGGCAATCGTCGAACGACCAGCCCGGGTTGCCCATCTGGCGCCAGTGGTCGTAATCCGAGGCCAGGCCCCGGATATACACCATGCCGTTGATGGCGCTCGATCCGCCGACGACCTTGCCCCGCGGCCAGTAGACCCGGCGACCGCCCAGTTCGGCCTCCGGCTGAGTGGCATACTTCCAGTTCACCTGGGGGTCGAGGAAGGTCTTGGCGAAGCCCAGCGGGATGGACAGCCAGCGATTGTTCTTGTCGTCCGGTCCGGCCTCGAGCAGCAGGACGCTGTAGCGCCCAGACGCCGTCAGGCGATCGACGATCGGCGCCCCTGCGGATCCGGCCCCGACGACGACAAAATCAAACTCATCCATTCTATCGCTTGCTTGACGACTTCATGCGCGCAAGCAAGCTACCAAGAATGCCCTTGGGAAGGAAGATGATGAAAACGACCAGCAGAACGCCATAGACAAGGTTATCCCAGCCCACCGCCTTGGTCCCGAAGCCGATCCGCAGCCCCTCCGCCAGCATGATGGTGATGATGGCGCCGACCGTCGGCCCCAGGGCGACATAGATGCCGCCGACCACGGCGGCGAAGACCATTTGCAATGAAACCGAGATGCCGCTCACGGTGTCGGGTGAGATGAACATCTGGTACTGGCAGTAGAGGGCGCCGGCCAGCGCCGTCATCACCGCACTCAACACGGTGATCTTGAGTTTTTCGGCGGTGACGTTGATGCCGGCCGCCGCGGCCGCGTCCTCGTCCTCGGAGATCGCCTCCATGGCGTAGCGGATCATGCTGCGGTCGATCCAGTACCAGATCGCGATGCCGACCGCCCAGATCGCGAGCGCGATCAGATACCACGTCTCCTTGTCGTCGAACTGCAAGGCAACGAAGCCGCTGCCCTTGGTCCGCTCGGGCGTGTAGCCCAGCGATCCGCCGGTCTGGTTGCGGGTCGCGGTGATGATCTGCAGCACGATGCCCGACAGGGCGAGCGTCACCAGCGCGAAATAGTGGCCGGTGATGCGGAAGCGAAAGCACGGATAGGCGACGATCAGTGCGAGCGCTCCGGCACAGACCAGGGAGATCGGGATGCCGAGCCATGGCGACATGCCAAGATGGTTCCACAAGAGCGCGGTCACGTAGGCACCGACCCCCATGAAGCCGCCATGGCCCAGCGACACCAATCCGAAGCGGCCCATGATCGACCACGAGGTATAGGCGAAGGACCAGATCAGAATCAGCACCAGCACATGCAGGTGATAGGGCTGGCGATAGACGAAGGGCAGCGCGACCAGCGCGACGGCGGCGATCGTCCAGAGCAGGTGGCGCGGGTTCGCGAGGGATATCATTGGCGTCTCGCCAGCAGCCCGGTGGGCCGGATGAACATCATGACGATGAAGAAGGCGAAGGCCAGCACGTAGCCCCATTCGAGGTCGGTGTAGAGGCCGCCCAGCGAGATGATCTGTGCGAACAGGAAG
>LNFM01009323.1_pt1 | contig 14354 bp, 15 predicted proteins | sample 596031 | NCBI WGS metagenome assembly LNFM01 (sample SAMN04254537, study PRJNA301005) | activated carbon metagenome | isolation source: dual media filters at the Ann Arbor, Michigan drinking water treatment plant | place: USA: Ann Arbor
CACGACATCGCCCAGATGGCGGAATTGGTAGACGCGCTGGTTTCAGGTACCAGTGCCGCAAGGCGTGGAGGTTCGAGTCCTCTTCTGGGCACCAATCTACAAAAGCCCCGCAGCGCAAGCTGCGGGGCTTTGTCTTTGGCGGCACAGGGCCGGGCGCGCTTCAAACCGGCGTCAGCAAGGGCTTTCCGGCGAAGTGCGCCGTCAGGTTGTCGCGCATCAACTGGCCCATTGCCCTGCGGGTTTCGTGCGTGCCGCTGCCGTGGTGTGGTTGCAGCAAGACGTTCGGCGCGGCCAGAAACCGCGGGTTCAGCGCCGGCTCACCTTCAAACACATCCAGCGCCGCACCGCCCAGCGCGCCACTTTCCAGCGCGTCAAGCAGTGCCGCCTCGTCGACGTTGGCAGCGCGGCTAATGTTGATAAGCATCCCGTCCCGGCCCAGTGCCGAGATCACGTCGCGGCCCACGACATGCCGCGTCTCGGGCGTCGCGGCCAGTGCTACGACATAGAAATCCGACTGCCGCGCAAGCTCGACCGGATCGACGACATGCCGCCATTGGCTTGCATCGGGTTTGGGCTGGCGGCTGCAATAGGCAATATCCATCCCGAACGCCTCAAGCCGATGCGCGATCTGATGCCCGATCCGGCCCAGCCCGAGGATGCCTGCTCGTTTGCCACTAACCTTGCGCTGCAACGGAAAGCCCGCCTTCGTGCCCCAGGCTCCTTCACGAACATAGGCGTCGGCACGCGCAATGCCGCGTGACAAGGCAAGCAGCATGCCGACGGCAAGGTCGGCCACATCATCGGTCAGCACGTCGGGTGTGTTGGTCACGCGAATGCCCCGCGCCCTCGCAGCGGGCAGGTCCACGGCGTCGAAACCCACCCCATAAACCGCGATGATCTCCAGATCCGGGCAGGCTGCGATGATCTCGGCGCTCGCACCAAGATCGCCACGGGTGGCGATACCCCGGATGCCCGGCCCTTCCGCTGCCAGAAACGCGGCCTTGTCGGGTGCCTCGAACAGCTTGCGCATGTCGAACCCCGCGTCGAGTGCAGCCTGATCGGCCTCGGGATAGCTGCCGATCTGAAGTAGTCTTGGCTTGGTCATGTGGCGATGCTCGTTCGGATGCGGTGTCAGCATAGATGGCGGTAAGATGACCGCAGGCGCGACACCCTGTCGAGCGGAAAGCGACGAAAATCAAGCCCGTCGGCCCGGCGGCTCGATGACTGCCGGATGACTGCCGGATGCCGATGACTGTGCCCTATGGTTGACCCGAAGGGATGGGGCCGATAATCCGGCTGAACACCCGACAGGAAAGCAGCACCGTGCCCATTCATCTTCATATGTCCGACCTTCCCGATGGCCTCGATCTTGGCCCCGTGGTCGCGATCGATACCGAGACGATGGGCCTTGATCCGCGCCGCGACCGGCTTTGTGTCGTGCAGCTTTCGGATGGGTCGGGCGACGCACATCTGGTGCAGATCGCCAAGGGCCAGACCAGCGCGCCCAACCTCGAGCGGCTCTTGACCGATCCGTCCAAGCTCAAGCTGTTCCACTTTGGCCGCTTCGACATTGCCGCGCTGAAACGCGCCTTCGGCGTGACGACGCAACCGGTCTGGTGCACCAAGATCGCATCGAAACTGGTGCGCACCTTCACCGACCGGCACGGGTTGAAGTATCTGCTGGCCGATCTGGTCGGGGTCGATGTGTCAAAGCAGCAGCAGACCAGCGACTGGGGTGCCGAGGTTCTGACGGACGCGCAAAAGGAATATGCGGCGTCGGACGTGCTCTATCTGCACGCGCTGAAGGCGGAACTTGAGGCGCGGCTGATCCGCGAAGGCCGGCTTGACCTCGCGCAGCGCTGCTTTGACTTCCTGCCCACGCGGGCCGAGCTTGATCTGCTTGGCTGGGGGGACATGAATGACATCTTCAGCCACTGACACCCTCGCCACCGGCCGCCGCGTCATCCGCCGCGAGGCCGACGCGCTGGATATCCTCGCCGACGGGCTGGGCGACAGCTTCCGGCAGGCGGTCGATCTGCTGATCGCGGGCACGGGCCGGGTGATCGTGTCCGGCATGGGCAAATCCGGCCATATCGCCCGCAAGATCGCGGCGACCTTTGCCTCGACAGGCACGCCGGCGCATTTCGTCCACCCCGCCGAAGCGAGCCACGGCGACCTTGGCATGGTGGCAAAGGGCGACGTGCTGATCGTGCTGTCAAACTCCGGCGAGACGCCGGAACTGGCCGACATCCTTGCCCATGCCAAGCGCTTTGGCATCCCGCTGATCGGCGTGGCGGGGCGGGCGGGCTCCACCCTGCTGCGGCAGGCAGATGCGGCGATCCTGTTGCCTGACGCGCCCGAGGCCTGCGAAACCGGCATTGTCCCCACCACCTCGACCACGATGACCCTGGCGCTGGGCGACGCGCTGGCGATTGCACTGATGGAACATCGTGCGTTCACCCCTGACCATTTCCGCATGTTCCATCCCGGCGGCAAGCTTGGCGCACGGCTTTTGAAGGTTGGCGACCTGATGCATGCCAACCCCCCGCTGGTGCCGGCAGACACCTCGATGGGCGATGCGCTTTTGGTAATCACGCAGCGCGGCTTTGGCGTGGTTGGCGTTACCGATGCCGAAGGGCTCTTGGTCGGTATCGTCACCGACGGCGACCTGCGGCGGCACATGGACGGGCTTTTGTCGCTGACCGCGGGCGAGGTGATGACCCCAGCGCCACGGACGATTCTGCCCGAGGCGCTGGCAGGCGAAGCTCTGGCCCTGATGAACGACCGCAAGATCACCTGCCTTCTGGTGACCGACAAAGACAGCCGGGTGGCGACCGGAATCGTGCATATCCATGACTGCCTCAGGGCTGGTGTGGCGTGATGGCGCGCGCCGACACGCATTCGCGCGTCGTGGCCTGGCTGAAGATTGCCTTGCCTCTGGCCGCACTTGCGGTCCTGGCGACCCTGTTCCTGCTGGCCGACCGGATCGATCCGGACGATGCCCTGCCTTATGCCGAGGTCGACGTCGAAGACCGCGCCCGCACCCCCCGGATGACCGCGCCGACCTATGCCGGGGTCACCTCGGACGGCGCGGCCCTGACCCTGTCGGCCGATCAGGCCCGGCCCGCATCAGACGCCAATCAGGCGCTGGCGCTGGGCTTGACCCTGACGCTGGACACCCCGGACGGCGCGCGAACCGAACTGACCGCCGCCAGCGCGCAGATCGACGACGAGGCGCGTCAGGTGGTGCTTTCGGGCGGGGTCGAAGCGGCGACCTCTGCCGGTTACCGCATCGCCACCGAGGGGATCACCGCGAACCTTGATCGTTCGGGCCTTGAAAGCACCGGTCCGGTCACCGCAGCCACCCCGGCCGGCACGCTTTCTGCAGACCGCTTTACCCTGCGTCCCGATGCCAAGGCAGAGGGCGCGTACGTTCTGGTTTTCAACGGCGCCGTGAAACTGGTATACCAACCGGGCGGCACCGGTTCACCGTAAAGGCATTGACGATGGCATTTCCTTTTCGCGCTTTGGTTCTGGCCGCCGCATTCGGCGCGGCGGCGCAGTTGGCGTCGGCGCAGAATGCCACGGTCGCCTTCGGCGGGCTGAAGCAGGACACCACTCTTCCCGTCGAGGTGCAGGCAGATCAACTTGCCGTCAACAACGCCGACGGGACGGCAGTGTTTACCGGCAACGTACTGGTTGGACAGGGCGAAATGCGCCTTGGTGCTGGCGAGGTGCGTGTCAAATACGCGCCGGGCGGCAACGCCATCGAACAGCTTGTGGCAACCGGCGGGGTCACCATCAGCAACCTTGCTGACGCCGCCGAAGCGCGCGAAGCGGTCTATTCCATCGACACCGGCGTGATCGTGATGACCGGCGACGTGCTGCTGACCCAAGGCGCTTCGGCGATTGCCGGTCAAAAACTGACCATCGACCTGAAGGCCGGCACCGGCATCATGGAAGGCCGGGTCGCCACCACTTTCGTTCCGGGTGGCAACTGATGGCGGCCGCGCGCCCCGAACTGACTGTCACGGCTGGCGATGCCGGGTTGCAGATCCGCTCGCTCCGCAAAAGCTACAAGAAGCGTCCGGTGATCCGCGACGTGTCGATGGATCTGCGTCGCGGTGAGGTCGTCGCCTTGCTGGGTCCGAACGGGTCGGGCAAGACCACCTGCTTTTATTCGATTGCGGGGCTGGTGACCCCGGAAGGCGGCCAGGTGCTGATCGACGGGCGTGATGTCACCCTCTTGCCGATGTATCGCCGCGCCCGGCTTGGCATTGGTTACCTGCCGCAGGAAGTGTCGATCTTCCGCGGTCTGAACGTCGAGGACAACATCCTCGCCGTGCTCGAGATCGCCGTGGACGACCGTCACAAGCGCCGTGAGCGGCTGGAAGAGTTGCTGAGCGAGTTTTCCATCACGCATCTGCGGCGCACGCCGGCGCTTGCCCTGTCGGGCGGCGAACGGCGGCGGGTCGAGATTGCACGCTGCCTTGCCGCCGATCCGAAATACCTGTTGCTGGACGAACCCTTCGCAGGCGTCGACCCGATTGCCGTCGGTGAGATCCGCCATCTGGTACATGATCTCAAATCGCGCGGCATCGGCGTTCTGATCACCGACCACAACGTCCGCGAGACGCTGGAGATCGTCGACCGCGCCTATATCCTGCATGACGGCAAGGTGCTGATGTCCGGCACCACCGACGAGGTTGTGCGCGACGAAACGGTTCGCCGCGTCTATCTGGGCGAGAATTTTCGCATCATCTGACCGCGAACGCATCTGCCGCAATCGACTCGGTTGACAGGTGGCCCGGCGTGTCACCAAATACCCTCAATGCGTGCGTATCTGGACCTTACCCGGCTTTCACCAGCAGCGGCTTCTCCGTCCGTCCAAAGCCGCGTGACGCAACGTCTTTTCGATCTGAACCAAAAAGGCCTGCGCGACTTGTCCTGATAGGCAAGCGTCGGGAAGCATGAGCAAAGGAGAAACCATGCGCTACCAGATCAGCGGAAAACAGATCGACATTGGCGAGGCTCTCCAAACCCATGTGAAGGCCGAGATAGGCGAAGTCATTGAAAAATATGCACAGCGCCCGACCGAATGCATCGTCGTCTTTTCGCGCGCGGCGCATGAACATGTCTGCGAAACGACCATTCATTTGTCCACCGGCCTAACCGCACAAGCCAAGGGACACGCGCCAGAGATCTATGCGGCCTTCGAATCCTGCCGCGAAAAGATGGACAAGCAGCTGCGGCGCTACAAGCGGCGCATCCGCAACCACCACAATCACCGCACGGCACCGGTTGAATTCAGCGAAAGCGCCACGTATATCCTCGCCGGATCCGAGGGTGCAGAGGACGCAGAACCCGATACGCTTCAGCCAGTCGTGATTGCCGAGATGGAGACGAAGATTCCTTCGATCACCGTCGGCGAAGCCGTGATGCAGCTGGAACTTGCCGGGCAGCGGATGCTTGTATTCCGGAACGAAGGCCATGGTGGCGTGAACGTCGTATACCGTCGGGATGACGGCAACATCGGCTGGATCGACCCCCGCAACAGCAAGTAACGGTCGCCACGCGCGGCGCAGGATCATCGACCGCTCATGGAACTATCCAAGCTACTTATGCCAGGCGCCGTCCGGATCGTCGGGCAATTCACGTCGAAAAAGCGGCTGTTTCAGGAGTTGGGCGAGATTGCTTCGCAGGCCTACGGCCTGAATGCCTCTGTCGCAATCGACGGGCTGCAGGAACGCGAAAGTCTTGGCCCGACCGGCGTCGGCCATGGCATCGCGCTGCCACATGCCCGGCTTGAAGACCTGTCAAAGATCGTCGGCGTTTTCATCCGGCTGGAAAAGCCGCTGGATTATGACAGCGTCGATCGCCAGCCGGTCGACCTTGTTTTCGGCCTGTTCGCACCGAAGGATTCGGGCGTTGACCACCTAAAGGCGCTGGCGCTTGTCTCGCGCACCATGCGCGATCAGGCGGTGGTGACCAAGCTGCGCGCGAACTCGGACCCGGCCAAGCTGCATGCCATCCTGACCGAAAGCCGCGCACCACAGGCGGCCTGAGGTCAGGGGGCGTAGGCCCCGAAGCCAAAGCCGGCATAATCGCGCGGGTAGGCGTTCGCCGCCGCCTTATCCAGTGTCGTGTCGTGGATGCGCGACAGACCGTCACGCCATCTGGTGTCGATATCCACCGCCGGAGCAGCGACTCCGACCTCGCCGGCAAGGTAAGCCAGCCCTTCCTGCAGACGATCCTCGCGGATCACCAGGTCCAAGGGATGAAACCCCGCCACCCCTTGCAGAATGGAGGTCTGGCTGGCCAGGTTCGGGTCAACCCGCACCCCGGTCTGGCCTGCCGCGTTCAGTTTGGCAACGTGCAGGAAAATCAGAAAAGCCGCGCGTTCGGCATCGGCATCGGCAAACTCTGCGCCCGGCTCGGGCAAGATGGCCTTGTAGTTGCGGATCAACTGGCGCCGCTGTTCGGCAAGCCCGCCCGAAACGATCAAGCCCCGAAACGCACAGTAGGCCCGCAGCAAAGGGTGACGAACCACGCTGAAACTGCGGTTTGTCGGGTTTGCCCGCTTCCACTGGCGCAGCGACTTGTGCGCGAACCCCTCCAACACCCCGGCCGAACCCAGCGCCGCCAACCAGGCCCGCACATTGCTTTCCGGGCCGGAACGCACCGGAAAGAACAAAAGCGGGGCGCCCGCAGCGGCAATCGCCGTCGGCACCCCGGCGGCGCGGCGCGGCTCGAAGCTTGGAGTGCGCGACAGGTTGAACCTGTCCAACCGGGCCAGAGCTGCGCGCATTTCGTCGATGTTTTCGACCTTCGCTTCCAAACCCTGGGGGTTCTGCTTCTTCAGCGTGTCGTCCACCGCCTGTAGTCGCGCCTCAACGCCCAGAAATTCGGCAATGCCGTTCAGCACCGAAAGGTCGGCCAGATCGTCGTAATCGAGGTAAAACGCCGTCTGACCGGTGGTCTGAAGGGCGTGCAATAGGCGCAGGTGAAAATCCTGTTGCGTGGTCAGATGCGTCTCGAACTCGGCCGGATCGAAAACCACGCTGGCGGTCTTCAGCCGCTTTGCATCCGTCAGCTTCCATTGCCCGGTGGCCCGCGCGATCTTGAGGCTGACGTAGCTTTCCACCGGATTGCGGGTCAGGATGATCTTGGCGCAGGCCGGGTCCGCAAGCGATGACTCCAGCACCCGGGCATCATGGTCGTGAAAAAACCGAAACCCCCAAAGCCCGCCCGCCGAACGCATCCGATCAAGCAAAAGCTGCGGATCGGCGTCGCGTTCGTCCAGCGACACGCCCAGAAGCGTCGTTTGATCCTTCTTGCCGATGAAGCCGGGATTGAACGCCTCGCCATAGCTGATGACGCCCGGCAGCGCGTTCAGGTTCGCTTCAAGAAAGTTCGACCCGGTCCGCATTCCGGCGAACAGCACGAAGCTTTCAAACCGGCGCATGACGCGGCCTCACTTCACGGCATATGGCTTTACGCGCCCTCTGCCGGGCGCATGCTGTTGCGGATGGACCGGGAAATCGCCCATCAGCATTGGCTGCATGCCCTGATTGCGCAGGTTCTGCAGGAACTGCCCGAAGCCGGCCAGATCGACCATTCGTGGCACCTCGGTCAGACGGTGCGCCGCGCGCGGATTGATGTCATCGATGATGGTTTGCAGTGGTTCCATCGGGCTTTCGACGAACTGCGCCAGCGACCAGATCCGAACCTGCGCCTTCGTCTCGCTGCGCGCCAGCGTGGCCAGAAACTCCGCCTCGATCCGTTGCAGGCGCGCGGCTTCGGCACGGATATCGCTGAAATTGCGGTTCGAATGGAACAGGGGCACCGCAAAGGCGCCAGTCACCACCGAGATATGCGCATTAGGGTCGTCGGCCAGGAAATCGGTGATGTCCTGTGCGTCGCCCGGGCTGAACTGGAAGGCCTGCCGCTCGCCGCGGGTGTTCCAGATCAGGTTGGTCAGAAAGCTGCGGGGGTTGTAATCACGCAAGGTGGCGCTTGCCGACAGACCGCCCTTGAAAACCGCCTCTCCGCCCTGAAACTGCGCCCCTTCGGGTGCGAAAAGACGTCCATGCGCCCGGCAATCCAGCGCGCGGGAAAGCCAGCGGTCAAAATCCTCGAACAGGTCGGAAAAGCCGTGAAAAACCGAATAGGGCGCGGCACAGCGATTGCCGCCGCGATGCGCCGTCGGAAACCGGCTTTGCATGTAAAGCCCGGCACGACCCTTGGTGCGCCGCTCCATCGCGCGGGCGAACAGGCGGTCGATCTTGCCGTGGTTCGGGTCGGGACGCGGCTCCCTGCGCTGGTCGGTGGCGAGGAAGGCGCGGTACAGCCGATCCGCCTGTGGCCAGATCTTTCGCGCAACGAAGGAATCGGACCGGCGCAGCAGTTGCAGGTGATCATCGTAAAAGATGTGCGGCCGGCCCTGAAAATCGAACTTCGCCAAGGTCAGCGACCGGCTTTCCACCTGCGTCGAATAGCGCCGCACAAGCGTCTGGAAATAGCTTTCATCCGGAATCCACACGCGGCGGAAATAGCGGTCCATCGCCATGCGATCCGGCGCCTCAAGGATTGCCGACAGGGTCTGGCGCGTCAGGCACCACCACTGGCTGCCCATATGTGGCACGATCGCATCGGGAATGTTGCGCCGGATGCCAAGGCGGCGCTGCAACTTGACGTACCGGTCGAACAGCCGCCGCTGGGTCCGCCACGAAAACGGAAAGCTGAGCGTGAACCGCTCCTGATCCAGACCGCCGACGGTCCAGCCGACATCGGCCGTCGTCACGCTTTCGATGAAGTCGGTTCGCGGTCGGGCGTCCAGAAAGCTGCGCAACTCCTCGGCCGGGCGCAGGGGAAGGCACGACCCCGACGCAAGATAGACATGCCGAACCGCCGGGAATTCCTCCAGCATCAGCTTGGCGGCAACCTGCGTCGCCTGAACGATGCCCCAGGTGCCCCAGTTGCAGGTGAATCGCTGCGAAAACAGTACGTTGTCCAGATCGGCGAGTGAGGCCTGCAACCCTTGCACCTCGCGCTCGGAAACCCGCCGGTCGACGTGAATGACGACCGGGCACCCCGCCGCCGCCCAATGCCGTGCAACCTGACCGGCACGGTCAAGCGCCGTATGACACAACATGACAAACCCGAGTGTCACGCCCAGTTCCCCTTCGACATCAGCCCCAGAATTTCAAGCTGACGCCAGTTGACATATTTCTCACTCCATTTGCACCACATATCGTGATCTTTAGGCTCATTACCACGATATGCCCGATATTCGACACCTCCGGCATAGTGCTGGCGGCGCAATTGCTCCTCACCCGCCTTGGCATCGAACATGTCGAGGAACTTTGCGTGCAGCAGGCAGCCTGAAGGTTTCTCGCCGCCGCCCTCGTCATAAACGAGGTTCAGGCCGCGCGGCAGCATCATGTGGGTCGAGCTGACATAGGCAAAGCCAGCCTCCCACTTGACCAGCGGTATCTTGTTCATCGCAGGCGCGTTTTCCGGCGCGTCGGCAAAGAACATCCGCGCACGGGGTCCGCCTTGAATCCAGAGGTTGCGATACTTCCAGTTGCGGGAAATCGTGTAATTGCCGCTGTCGAAGAACTGCGCGATCTCGAACGGATTCTGCCCCTCGCGGTAAGGCTGCTGTGCGGTGGTTGGTCCCTTGGGATACATGTCCACCATCATTGCCGAGAACGTCCGGCAGCGCGACGCGTCAAGCCAGTCGGTCAAGGCACGCAGCGGCCGGGCTTCGGAAAACGGGTAAACCAGAAACTCGTCCACATCGACCGTCAGGCACCAGTTTCCGGTGCCGTAACGGCGCAGAAGATGCATCATCCAGTCCATCCCGAAACGGGACTGACGGTAACCCGCCCCGGTCGACCACAGCGATACATCGGGCTGAAGGGTCAGATACTCGCGACCGCCATCGTCGGAGCCGTTGTCGATGAAGAGAAAGTGGTCAACGCCAAGCTTTCGGTAGTAATCCAGAAAGTAGGGCAGGCGCACACGTTCGTTCCGGATGGTCGAAAAAAGCAGGATCGGTGCCTTGCGCAGCGACCGCGTGCGGTCGGCGATGCAGGTCAACTGGCGACGCTTCAGGAAAGCCCGCGCCAAAAGACGCCGACGCCGAAGTCGCATGCCGTAGGCTTCGAATATGCTCATCTCGGTTCACCGATGCTTCGCCCGCCGACACAGACCGTAGCGCCCAAGTGTTGACGATTGCTTTCGCGCATCCTGCCCGAACCAAAACCGATCTGGCCTTTCTGGCCGCCCTGCATGAGACTTTTTTCAAGGGCTAAAGCGATGGGCAATATTTGTAAACAATCCGGCACTGTGAGCGTTAACTTTTTGGCCAGTGTGGCACGCGCATGCCACCTCACAGCCAGCCACCGCTTGACATCAGGCCCAGGGAAACCATTTGGCGCCAGCCGGCAAAACGGGTCGACGCCTCGCAGTGCAGCACCGGGTTCGCGATCAGCCCATCGTAATAGGCGGTGTATTGCGTGGCGTCGGCGAAATGCTCCTTGCGGTCCTTTTCGGTGCGCGACCGGTCAATGATCGAGGACAGGAACTTGGTGTGCAAAAGCACCCCCGAGGTCAATTCGCCGCCGTTGATGTCATAAACCTCGTTCAGCCGTCTTGGCAGCAGCGCGTGGGCCGAGTTGGTATAGACGTAGCGCCAATTCCAGCGCACCAGCGGCGTCTTGTTCAGGGTCGGCGCCTGACGCGGGATATCGGCAAAGAACACACGGGCGCGCGGGCCGCCCTGAATCCACAGATTGGCCAGCTTTGGCTGCACTTGCACACTGTAGTTCCCGGCGTCGAACCAGCACAGCCGTTCGAAGGGCGTCGCGCCGGGCGCGGCCTCGGCGTCTGCGACAGAGCCTTCTGGATACATGTCCACCGTCATCGCGCCGAAGGACTGCCGGCCCTGCCTGTCCAGCCATTCCACCAGCGCCGGCAGCGGACGGGTCTCCCAGTGCGGGTAGATCAGGATCTCGTCGGCATCCACGGTCAGGCTCCAGTGGCCGTGGGCGTGGCGCATCTGCAGGCCGGTCAGCCAATCGACACCAAACCGTGACGCCTTGTAGCTGGAAGCGGTGAACCACAGCGACACATCCGGCTCGTTGGCCAGCAGGCCGGAACTGCCGTCGCTGCTGTCGTTATCGACGATCAGGAAATGCCGGACGCCCAGCGCCCGGTAATGCTGCAAAAAATGGGGCAGCCGGGCGGCCTCGTCCCGGATCGTCATGAAGCACAGGATATCGTCCGGGCGGATGGTCTTGGTCCGGTCAGCCACGACCGAAAGTTCGGACCGCTTGCGCAGCGCGCGCCAGAGAAGTCGCCGCCGCCTCAGCCTAAGCTTGTAGTCCCGCCACAGCGAAGCCGGCGAAATCTCCGGCTCCGGCAACTCCCCGATGCGGCAAGCATGCGCTGCTTGGCCGCTTCGGGTGTCAGGTCTTGTCACGGCTTATTGCGCGGCCTTCTGCATCGCCATCACCTCGTGCAGATAGGACGCGAACTCGTTGCACAGGTCGGGGCGCGCCAATCCGAAGGCCACGGTCGCTTGCAGGAAGCCGATTTTCGACCCACAGTCGTAGCGCTGGCCGCGGAACCGCAACCCGAAGACGCCAGCCTTACTGCCGGTCTCCTCGGCGATCGCATCGGTCAACTGGATTTCGCCACCAGCGCCCTGCTTCATCCGGTTGAGGTTGGTCAGCACTTTCGGCGTCAGGATATAACGGCCGATCACCGCAAGGTTGGACGGTGCGTCCTTTGCCTTGGGCTTTTCGACCATGCCCTTGACCTTCATCACGTTGCTGATGTCGGTATCAACATCCAGAACACCGTAGCTTGAAATCTTTTCGGGCGACACTTCCATCGCCGCGACCATGCACCCGCCGGTCTGTTCATAGGCTTCGACCATCTGCTGCAGGACGGGCCGTTCCGCCGCGATCACGTCGTCGGGCAGCAACACCGCAAAGGGCTCGTTGCCGATCAGCCGCCGTGCGCACCACACCGCATGGCCAAGGCCCAGCGCGCGGTTCTGCCGGACATAGGCAATTGCGCCGCTGTCCATGTTGGTGTCCTTAAGAACCTCAAGCAGATCGTCCTTGCCGGACCGGCGCAGCGCGCTTTCCAGTTCGGGCGCGTGGTCGAAGTAATCCTCCAGCGCCGATTTCCCGCGCGAGGTCACGAAGATGAATTCCGTGATCCCCGCCGCACGCGCCTCGTCAATCGCATACTGGATCAGCGGACGGTCGACGAGCGTCATGATCTCCTTCGGAATGGACTTGGTGGCAGGCAGGAAACGCGTTCCCATCCCAGCCACTGGAAAGACAGCCTTGGTAACCTTTTTGGGCTTCATCATCGCACTCTTGAAAGTTGTTCTGCCAGAGTCGGCGGTCCCGTTCAGCGTGACAACAGAATCTGTCCGCAAGCAGGCAGGTTGACGACTTCTTTACGTAATCTGCACCCAAGCGGGCCGTCTTGCACGGGGGAAAATGAAGTTATCCTCCGCAGAATGACGATTCAGGCGGGTCCCCCTGCCGCAAGCATCGCTTCGATAACCGCCACGTCTGACGGGTTGTTCAACTCCCAGAACTGGCGGCCCCGCGCCTCGACCTCGACACACAGCACCTGCCGTCCCTGCTCGAGGAACCGCAGTTGTTCCAGCCCTTCAAGGGTTTCCAAAGGCCCGATCGGCCAACCGGCATAGGCCCGCAGCGCCCGCGGGCGGTAGGCATAGACACCAACGTGATGAAACACCGGCGTGGGCTGGTCGTCCGTGAAGCTTTGACCGGTGAAGGGAATGACCTCCTTCGAGAAATAGAGCGCCCGTCCACCCGCACCGAAGACCGCCGTGGTTCCGCCGACACGGCCTGCGCGCCGATCGGCCAGAAAGCCGTTCAACGCCCGCCCGTCGCAGCGCAGCACCGGCGTTGCCACGTCCGCGTCGGAACTTGCGCGCAGCCCCTTCACCAGATCTTCAACAAACCAGGCCGGCGTCAGGGGCGCATCCCCCTGCAAATTAACGACAATTTCGTATCCTGGCAGTTTCGCGGCAACCTCGCCGCAGCGTTCGGTGCCGTTGGTGCAATCGGACGATGTCATCACGATCTCGGCGCCAAAGCTGGTGGCATGATCCGCGATCCGCGCATCGTCGGTGGCAACCACCACGCGGTCCACGCCCCGCACGGCCTTGGCCGCTTCCCAGCTGCGGCGGATCAGGGACTTCTCGCCGTCCGGCCCGCGCAGGGTGACAAGCGGCTTGCCGGGGTAACGCGTGCTGGCATGGCGGGCAGGAATGGCGATCAGGACGCTCATGGCTGCAGCTCCACTCCGGGGGCATAGGCGATGAAGAACGGGTTGTCCCAGCCCGGCTTGCCATACCCAAGCGGCGTGTGGTCATCGAACCGCACGACATGGCCGCCAGCACCGCGCAACACGGCATCGCCGGCCGCCGTATCCCATTCCATCGTGCGCCCCAGACGAGGGTAAAGATCCGCCTCACCGGTCGCCACCAGACAGAACTTCAGGCTGCTGCCCGCGCTTTTCATGTCGGCTACGGCATAGCGCGATATGTAGGCATCCGTGGCCGCATCCCGGTGCGACTTCGACGCCACGACCCGCAGGCTTGCATTGTCGGGCCGTGCAACCCCGATCGCATTGCAAGGTCCGGCCTGGTTTTTGGAAAACTCTCCGGTTTCCTCGACCGACCGGCCATCGGGCAGGGTATAGAACAGCCGCCCCTGGGCCGGGGCGTAGACAACACCGCGCAGCGGCACGCCAGCTTCGACATAGGCGATGTTCACCGTGAAATCCCCGCGGCGCTGGACGAACTCCTTGGTTCCATCCAGCGGGTCCACGATCAGAAAGGTCTGGGTTCGCAGGGCGTGACTGTCCGCCTGTTCTTCGGTGATCAGCGGCACGTCCGGAAAAGCAGCCCGCAACCCGGCCGAGATCAACGCATCCGCCGCCTCGTCGGCCTCGGTCACCGGGCTGGCATCGCCCTTGGCGCGCACTTCAAAGTCCGGCCCGTCATAGACTGCCATGATACGGTCGCCAGCTTCCAGCGCCAGGCGGCGCATCACCGGAACAAGGTCTGCAAAATCCATCGCCGCTCCTGCCGCCTCTTGGCGGTCGTTGTATAAAATTCTGGCCGCCCTTATCCTTCGCTTGTAACGAAACGGCAAGAATTGCCGGTGTAATCGAAGCCGGGCGCCACAGGGAATCGCAAATGTTCCGACCGCAGGTCAAACGCAAGACACGGTTGCGCGGCGCATTCGAGATCCTCGAACTCATCTACCATGTGGCGGTGCGCAACCTGCGCA
>LNFM01009324.1_pt1 | contig 14354 bp, 9 predicted proteins | sample 596031 | NCBI WGS metagenome assembly LNFM01 (sample SAMN04254537, study PRJNA301005) | activated carbon metagenome | isolation source: dual media filters at the Ann Arbor, Michigan drinking water treatment plant | place: USA: Ann Arbor
CGCCGTCGTGCGCGGGACGCGACGCGATCACATCATCGGGGACATGCCGTTCTTGAGCTACCAGACCTCGCTCGACGCGGCGCTGCAGGCGGCGGGCAGGCTCGTGAAAGAAGGCGGCGTCGAGTCGGTCAAGCTCGAGGGAGGCCGCGAGATCGCCGAGACGATCTACCGCATGGTTCGCATGGGGATCCCCGTCGTCGGCCACGTCGGGCTGATGCCGCAGCGCGTGCATGCGATGGGCGGATTCAAGGTGCAGGGCCGCAACGGAGACGACGCCGACTCGATCCTCGAGGACGCCATCGCGGTGTCGCAAGCTGGGGCGTTCATGGTGGTGGTCGAGGGCGTTCCTGCGGAGCTCGGAGCGAGGATCACTCGGTCCATCGACGTTCCGACGATCGGGATCGGCGCCGGCGTCGAGTGCGACGGGCAGGTGCTCGTGTCCTACGACTTGTTGGGGCTCACGGACACCCTCAAGCCCAAGTTCGTCAAGCGATACGACGAGCTCTTCGCGCGCGGCGTCGAGGCCACCAAGGCGTACGTGAGCGAGGTGCGGAGCGGAGCTTTTCCGGCGCCAGAGCACACGTTCGGGCTGCAGAAGGCGGGCGCTGCGAGCGCGACGACGAGCACGGGAGCCAACGCTCCGTCGGCTCCAGCAGCGGCCGCCGAGGCCGACGCGTCCATCCCCGTGACCGAAGCGCACGCGTATGGACCGACGCACTGAGCCCACGGTCCTTCGCGAACCCGCAGTATTTCAGCGCGCGATGGAAGACGCGCGCGCCGCGGGTCGGAGGGTCGGCTTCGTTCCGACCATGGGCGCGCTGCACGACGGGCACCTCACGCTCGCTCGCGAAGCGCGCGCGCGCGTCGGCGAAGGCGGCCTCGTCGCGGTCTCGATCTTCGTCAACCCGACGCAGTTCGGGCCCAACGAAGACTTCAGCAAGTATCCGCGCGAGCTCGAGGGCGACGTCGAGCGCTGCGCGAGCGCTGGGGTCGACGTCGTCTTCGCGCCCGACGCGGCGGCCATGTACCCCGAGGGAGAAAAGACCCGCGTCCACGTGCACGCGTTGAGCACGCCGCTGTGTGGGCCCTTTCGCCCAGGGCACTTCGAGGGCGTCGCCACCATCGTGACCAAGCTCTTCGCGTTGGTGGGTCGCTCGGTCGCCGTGTTCGGTCGCAAGGACTACCAGCAGTGGCGCGTCCTGAGTCGGCTCGCTGAAGACCTGATGCTCCCCGTCGAGGTCGTCGGCGTCCGCACGGTGCGCGAGAAGGACGGGCTCGCGATGTCGTCGCGCAATCGATACCTGTCCAACGAAGAGCGGGCGAAGGCCGGCGCCATTCCCAAGGCCCTCGGCGCGGCCGCTCGCCGGTGGAACGACGGAGAAAGAGACGCGCTCGCGCTGCGGGCGATGGTCGAAGCAGAGCTCCGCGCCGTGGCCGACTCGATCGACTACGTCGAGGTGCGACACCCGTTGTCGCTCGAGCCGTACGCCGCGGGTGACCAGGCGCTCGTCGCGGTCGCCCTTCGGATCGGCAAGACCCGGCTCATCGACAACGTCGTGATCGGAGAAGAACCGCCGCCGGCGTGAGCTGCGCATTGAAAGCGATCGGCCTTGGTGGGCATCCTTTCGCTGCCAATGTTGTCGAAGTTCTCTGCAGAAGACGCGCGGGTGTTCTCCGAGCGCGTGTGGGAAGAAGAGATCATCCCCACGCTCACCGAGTACATCCGCATCCCCAACAAGTCGCCCTTCTTCGACAAGGAGTGGGCCAGCGCGGGGCACATGGAGCGCGCGGTCGAGCTCGTTGAAAAGTGGTGTAAGAATCAAGCCGCCAGGATTCCAGGGCTCACCGTCGAGGTCGTCAGGCTCAAGCACCCCGACGGATCGCCGCGCACGCCGGTGATCTTCATGGAGTGCCCCGGCGACACCGACGACACCGTGCTCTTGTACGGGCACCTCGACAAGCAGCCAGAGATGACCGGCTGGCGCGAGGACCTCGACCCGTGGAAGCCCGTGCTCGAGGGCGACAAGCTCTACGGACGCGGCGGCGCGGACGACGGGTACGCCGCGTTTGCGTCGCTCGCGGCCCTGCGATTTCTCGCAGAGCAAGCGCAGAGGCGCGCGCGATGCGTGGTGCTCATCGAGTGCTGCGAAGAGAGCGGGAGCTTCGATCTGCCCGCGTACATCGATCACCTCGCGCCGCGGATCGGGACGCCCTCGCTCGTGGTGTGCCTCGACTCGGGCTGCGCGAACTACGACCAGCTCTGGATGACGACGTCCCTGCGCGGTCTGGTCGCAGGAGACCTGACGGTGAAGATCCTTCGCGAGGGCGTGCACTCGGGGGACGCGAGCGGGATCGTTCCGTCGAGCTTCAGGGTGCTGCGGATGCTCTTGAGCCGCATCGAGGATCAAGACACCGGCTGGATCACGGTGGACGAGCTGCACACGGACATCCCCGAGGGGCGCGTGCAGCAAGCGCGATCGACGGCCAGGGCGCTGGGGTTCGAGGTGTTTTCGAAGTTTCCCTTCGTCAGCGGCGTGATGCCCGCGCCGACCGAAGTGCACGAGATGATCCTGGCCAGGACGTGGCGGCCCACGCTCTCGGTGACGGGCGTAGACGGGATTCCGCCCACGAGCAACGCGGGCAACGTGCTCAGGCCGTACACGACGGTGAAGCTCTCGATCCGCATTCCGCCGAGGGTCGACCCCGACCTCGCGGCGATCGCGGTCAAGCGCGTGCTCGAGGCAGACCCGCCGTACGGCGCGCTCGTGTCGTTTCAGCCCGAGAAGGCTTCGCCAGGATGGGATGCCCCGCCGCTCGCGGATTGGCTGGGCGCCGCGCTCGACCGCGCGTCGTCGACGTTCTTCGGTCGCCCGGCGATGGCGATGGGCGAAGGAGGGACGATCCCCTTCATGGGGATGCTCGGCGAGAAGTTTCCCGACGCGCAGTTCTTGATTACTGGTGTCCTCGGACCAGGATCGAACGCCCACGGACCCAACGAGTTTCTGCACATCCCGACGGCGAAGAAGCTCACTTGCTGCGTGGCGCAGATCCTCGCAGAGCACGCGGCGCGATAGCGGTCGCGAGCCGCGCGTCTGTAGTACGATGCCGTCCGTGGCGAGCGCCGAAGCGACCGACGGCACGCTGTTGAAGAGCGCGAACGCCGTGCGGCGCGCCCGCACGCGAGTCGCGAAGCTCGCCTACTTGTTCGCGGCTTCGAGCTTCGTCGCCGCGTGCCCTGCGGCGATCGCGCTGAGCGCGGCGCTGCAGGGCATGGTGCCCGAGCGCGCGATTGGCCTGCTGTCGTTCGCGGTGTTTATCGTTCCGCTTCTTTCTCTCGTCTTCGGGCTGAACGAGAACAAGGGACACGCCTTCGGGGTCGGCGCGAGCGTCGAGCGCGACGGATCGTTGAACCTCGGAGACGAGGCTCGCACCAGGATCGCGCGCGAGGACATCAGCAGCGGCTACTCGACGCCGGACGGCGTGGCCATCGAGACGCGCAGCGGAGTTCGCTATCTCTTGCAGCTGCCCAAGGCCGAGAGCGCAGCGTGGCTCGATACGCTCGGATTGGGCGCGGGCAACAAGCTCTTTCGAGCGCGATTTCACCGCGTGTTCAACCAGATCATGTTCTGGATGGTGGTCTCGCCGACGATCATCACCATCGCGGCTCGGCTGACCCTCGAGGTCGAAAACAGCGTGAGATCCGGGATCGCAGGGTTCGTCGCAGGGCTCATGGTGGCCTTGTTCGCGAGCTTGCGTTGGATGGGCTCGGCCGTCGTCGTCGGCGCCGACGGGCTCACGACGCGCGACGGGCTGCTTACGAAGTTTTTTCCTTATTCGACGATCGCGCGCGTGTCCGTTGAAAACCAGCACCTCGTGCTCGACCTCGTCGACAAACGGACCGCGCGCGTGTGGGCCGACGGCGACTACGGAACGGACCTCCCGGTGCTCGTTCAGCGCATCGAAGAGGCCCGAGCGCTCTTCGCGAAGGGCGGGGGAAGGCACGCCGGCGCGCAGCTTGCGCGCGAGGGGCGCTCGATCGTCGAGTGGCGCGAAGGGCTCGCGAGGCTCCTCGGACGCAAGGGTGGCTACCGCGAGGTCGGGCTCGACCCCGACGTCCTCGTGCGTGTGCTGTCCGACGCGAGCGCGCCGGTCGAGCACCGCGTCGCAGCGGCGCTCGCGCTCGGCACGGACGAGCGCCACCGAGAGCGCGTGCGCGTCGTGACCGCAGCCCTCGCGGACGAGCGCGTGCGCGTCGCGCTCGAGTCCGCAGCGGAGGGAAAGCTCGACGAAGATCAGTACGAGCGCGCCGTCGAAAACGACCGAGTGCGCGTCGAGGCGTCTTGAGCGGATCGCGCGCGGCGCTCACGCGGGGAGGTCTGACAATGGAGCAATTGCGGAGCGCTTCAACATGGCGCCGCCTACGGTTGGCGACACGCGCAGATTTTCTGGGGATATTTCCCAGGAGTGGGCTCGGGGCGTGTCTTCTTCCAACCGGGCGTCGCGATCACGCACGCCTGAGCCGCTTGCGGGTTCGTGCTTCGCGGGGTTAGGTCACCGGCAGCAGACGATGAAAGAGCACTTCGACGTTGTGATCGTAGGGGCGGGTCTCTCGGGCATCGGCGCGGCGGTGCACCTGCAACGGTCGTTGCCCAACAAGACGTTTACGATCCTCGAGGCGCGCGAGGCGATCGGCGGGACGTGGGATCTCTTTCGCTATCCGGGCATCCGATCGGACTCGGACATGTTTACGCTGGGCTACAGCTTCAAGCCGTGGAAGCAGCGCAAGGCGATCGCCGACGGGCCGTCGATCCTCGCGTACCTCAACGAGACCGCGGACGAGCACGGGCTTCGCGGCAAGATCCGGCTCCGTCACAAGGTCCGTCGCGCGTCGTGGTCGAGCCGAGAGGCGCGATGGACGCTCGAGGTCGAGCGAGGGGACACGGGCGAAGTGTTCGAGCTGACCGCGACGTTTCTCTGGGGAAACACGGGCTATTACGACTACGAGAAGGGCTACGAGCCGAGCTTTCCGGGGCGCGAGCGCTTCGGGGGCGTGGTGGTTCACCCGCAGAAGTGGCCGAAGGACCTCGACTATGCGGGCAAGCGCGTGGTCGTGATCGGCAGCGGAGCGACGGCGGTGACGCTCGTGCCGGCGATGGCCGAAAAATCGGCACACGTAATCATGTTGCAGCGCTCTCCCACGTGGATGATCAATCGACCGTCGGTGGACGTCGTGGCCGAGACGCTCCGCGGCGCGCTGCCCGAGAAGCTCGCCTACGACGTCACGCGCTGGAAGAACGTCTTTCTCTCGATGCTGCAGTACCAGCTGTCGAAGAAGCGACCCGACGGCGTCAAACGCTGGCTGCTCGATCAGATCCGCGCCGAGCTCGGGCCCGACGCGGACCTGAGCGCGTTTACGCCGAAGTACAATCCGTGGGACGAGCGGCTGTGCCTCGTGCCGGACGCGGACTTCTTTCGCGCGATCAAAGAGGGGCGCGTCGAGGTCGTGACCGACACGATCGAGACCTTCACCGAGACGGGGATTCGGCTCACCTCGGGGCGTCACCTCGACGCGGACATCATCGTGACCGCGACGGGGCTGGTGTTGAAATTCGCGGGGGGCGTCGAGGCGTCGGTGGACGGCAAGCCCATCGTCCCGTCGGACCTGGTGAACTACAAGGGGTGCATGTTCTCGGGGGTGCCCAACTACGTGTCGACGTTCGGGTACACCAACGCGTCGTGGACGCTGAAGGCGGACCTGGTGGCAGAGTTCGTGATTCGCGCGATGCGCGAGGCGGACAAGCGCGGGACGCCGGTGATCACGCCGACGCTCGACGATCCGACGGTGAGCAAGCGGCCGTTCGTGGACATGCAGTCGGGGTATTTTCAGCGCGCGATCGATCAGCTGCCGAAGCAAGGCTCGAAGGCCCCCTGGCGCCTGCACCAGAACTACGTGAAGGACCTCTTGCTCTTGCGGTACGGTTCGATCGACGACGGCGTGCTCCGGTACAGTCGATGAGCGTGACGCTCGCGCCGCGCTCGACACACTGCGATGACGGATGACACTCGATCTCGGACGAGCGCGCTGCTCGACACGCTGCGCGGCGAGTTTTCAACGAGCAGCGCTCGGCGGCTCGGGGCGTGGGCGCTCAACATCGTGCGGGCGAGTCGAGCGCTCTACGCGGAGCTTCCCGAGAGCACCGACGGGGCGACGCTGAGCGTGTCGGCGCGGGTTCGGTCGGCGCGCGACGTGAGCTCGGCCAAGGCCGTGTTCAGGATGACTGCGGAGGGGATCACCTGGGGCTGCTCGTGCCCGCCGAGCCGATACTCGCCGTGCGAGCACATGGCGACGCTCGTGTTCGACCTCGCGTTTTGCCGCAGCATGCGCAAGTGCGTGGTCGATCACGAGGCGATCGAGCTGCAGGCGCTCAACACGGACGCGACCAACACGCGCCGGGCGGTCATCGACGAGCTCGACGAAGAGGCCGAGCTCGCCCGCTGGTTCAGCGGAGGAAAGACGTTCGTCGACGCGTCGATCATCGCCTCGGTGGACTTCAGCGAGGCCTACGCCGACGGAGAGCACATTCTCTTGTTGTCCCTGAGAAAACAGGGAGAAAAGCTGCGTATCGACCCGAAAGAGCTCGCGTCGCTGCGGCTGCGCGAGCCCTTCGAAGGGCTGGTGGCGCTCGCTGATCCGCACAAGGGATCGCGCAAGTCGCTCGCGTTCACGGGGGCGACCGGCGCGATCGTGTTGCACGCGCTGCGCGAGCACTCGGTGGAGCTCACCAAGGGCGGTCATCCGCTCTCGTACGACGCGCGCGCGGCGCAGCTTTCTCTCACCATCGACGAGAGCGTGAAGACCTCGACGATCGAGTTCGACGCGAGCAACCGCGTGCGACCGTCGCGCGCGGTGCGCGGGGTCACGCTCGCCTGGCGATGCGAAGACGGAACGCCGTTGGCTGGGTCGCCGAGGAGCCAGTGGTTCTTTCCCGGGCCCAACGCGGTGATGGTGGACGTGGGGCGCAGGCGCATCTATCGCGCGCCGGGCGTCGACGCGGGGCTCGTCCTGCGCAAGCAGCGGCTGGCGCCGTTGGAGATCCCGTCGGCGCCCGAGAGGCTCGAGCGCTTCTACGCGCGGCTCCGTCGCTTCGGGCGCGACGTAGGGTTGGCGCCACCCTCGCGCAAGGAGCTCGGCCTCGCGGGCGCAGAGCGCCCTGAGCTCACGCTGCGCATCGAGGGGACGCCGCTCGACGTTCGCGCGACGTTGCACGGCAGGTACAGCGCGGGCGAGTTTGCGATCGGCGCCGAAGAGCCGGCCACGCCCGACAGCGTGCGCGACCTGGACGTCGAGCGAGCGGCGTTCGATCGCGTTCGCGAGGGAGCGCTGCGATGGAGCGTCGAAGGGCAGTGCTTCACGGCGGTCGACGACGAGGCGGCGCGCGTGTGGTGCGAGCAGATCCCAGCGCTGCGCGCGGGGGGAGAGCCGCAGATCCGCGTGAGCATCGCCGAGGGGCTCGAGGGCGCGCTGGTGCGACGGTCCGTCAAGTCCAGGGCGAAGGTGTCGTTCAAGCAAGACTGGTTCGAGCTCGACGCGCGCTTCACGGCGGACGATGTTTCGATCGACCGCGCGATGGTCCGGGCGGCGCTCGGCGCGCGGCGGCGATGGATCGCGCTCGACGACGGGACGCTCGCGGAGATCACCGACGCGGTGCGGGACAGCGGCGTCGAGTTGTTGGAGCTGCTGGGGCCTTCGGGGCCGACGAAGCTCTCTCGCTTCTCGCTGGGCCGCGTCGATCGACTCGCGGACGGCGCGGACGTGACGCTCGACGAAGCGGCCTCGCGCGTGCGCGAGCGGCTGCGCGCGGTGTCGGTCTCTCCGTCGCCACGCGTCGCGCCGGGGCTCGAGTGCACGCTGCGGCCGTACCAAGAAGCGGGCCTCGCGTGGCTGCAGTTTCTCGATGAGCTCGGAGTCGGCGGAGTGCTCGCCGACGACATGGGTCTGGGAAAGACCGTGACGACCCTCGCGTACCTCAGCGAGCGCAAGGCGCGCGAGGGCGCGAAGCCGACGCTGGTGGTGGCGCCCTCGTCGGTGCTGGGCAATTGGGTGCGCGAGTGCGAGCGCTTCGCGCCGGGCCTTCGCGCGGCGGTGATGCACGGCGCGCAGCGAGGAGATTTGCTGGCGAGAGCGTCGGAGTGGGACGTGCTCGTGACGAGCTACGCGCTGCTGCGAACCGACGCGGCGGCGCTCGGCGCGGTGGACTTTCGCGCGGTGATCTTCGACGAGGCGCAGTTTCTCAAGAACGCCGCGAGCGTCACCGCCGAGAGCGCGCGCTCGCTTCGCGCGGGCACGCGCATCGCGCTCACCGGAACGCCGGTCGAGAACCACCTGGGCGAGCTCTGGGCGATCTTGGACCTGGTCAACCCGTCGATGCTGGGCACGGCGAGGGATTTCGACGCGCGCTACGCGCGGCCGATCGCGAGCCGCGACGACGTGTCCGCCGCGAGGCTGCGGACGATCACGCGACCGTTTGTACTTCGTCGCACCAAGCGCGAGGTGCTCCGCGAGCTGCCTGAGAAAGAAGAGATCACGCGGGTCGTTCCGATGACCGCGAAGCAGCGGAGCTTGTACGACGGGATGGCGGCGGTGCTGCGCGAGGACGTCGAGCGGGACGTGCGGGCCAAGGGCATGGGGGCGAGCGCGCTCAACGTGCTGACGGCGCTGTTGCGGCTGAGGCAGGTGGCGTGCGACCCGATGCTGGTGGACCTGGCGCACACCGACGCGAGCGGCAAGCGCGAGGCCTTCATGGAGCTCGTGCGCGACCTCGTGCGCGAGGGGCGGCGCGCGCTGGTGTTTTCGCAGTTTGTGTCGCTGTTGAGCTTGTGGCGCGAGTCGCTGGACCGCGAGGGCGTTCGCTATGTGTACCTCGACGGCGCGACGACGAATCGCGACGCGCGCGTGCGAGACTTTCAAGAGGGGGACGCGCCGTTGTTTCTCATCTCGCTCAAGGCGGGCGGGACCGGGCTCAACCTCACCGCGGCCGACACGGTGATTCACCTCGACCCGTGGTGGAACCCCGCCGTCGAAGAGCAGGCCACCGACCGCGCCCATCGCATGGGGCAGACCCGCAAGGTGACGGTCTACCGGCTGGTGAGCGAGGGGTCGGTCGAAGAGAAGATCCAGCGCTTGAAGGCGCACAAGAAAGAGCTCGCCGACGCGGTGGTGCGCGAGCAGAGCGGCGCGCTCTCGGGGCTGAGCGAGGACGACGTGCGCATGTTGCTTGGCGAGGCCGAAGGGACCGCGATCGAGCCCGATCTGGTGAGCGAGCCGACGGGGACCGAGCCCGAGCCCGTGGCGCCGGTCGCGAGCAAACCAGCGCGCGCGAAGCGAACGGCGAAGAAGTAAGCGACGGGGACGGTCCTCAATAACTCAACTATTTGTAGAAATAGTTGAGTTATTGAGGACCGTCCCCGTTCGAGTGCTGGGCGCATTTGGCCAGACAACCGCGAAGCTGCGCTGGCACACTGCGCGTCGCTCTCCTATGCGCCCAAGAGCAGTCTTCTTCGGAACTCCACGGTTCGCCGTCCCCTCTCTCGACGCCCTCACCGAGATCGCCGACGTCGTCGGCGTGGTCGCGCAGCCGGACAAGCCCGCAGGACGCGGCAACGTGATGACGCCACCGGCGGTGAAGGTGCGCGCGACAGAGCTCGAAATCCCTGTGTACCAGCCGGTGAAAGTGCGGGACGGGGCGCTCGAGCAGTGGCTTCGCGAGCGCGACGTCGAGGTGGCGCTGGTCGTAGCGTACGGCAGGATCTTGCCGCTCGGCGTTTTGCAGGCGCCCCGTCGGGGCTGCATCAACGTGCACGGGTCGCTCTTGCCGAAGTTTCGCGGGGCCGCGCCGATTCAATGGTCGATCCTCGCGATGGAGCGCGAGACGGGCGTGACGCTCATGCAGATGGACGAGGGGATGGACACCGGCGCGATGCTCTCGACGCGGGCGACCGAGATCGGCGAAGACGAGACCTCCGAGGCGCTCGCGATTCGGTTGAGCGCGCTGGGCGCGACGATCGTGCGCGAAGATCTACCTCGGTATTTGCGCGGCGAGCTCGCGGCGGTGCCGCAGGACAACGCCCTGGCGACGACGGCGCCGATCCTCACCAAAGAGATGGAGGCCCTGGACTTTCGCGAGAGCGCGAAGAAGCTGCACGCGAAGGTGCGCGGGCTCGATCCGTGGCCAGGGACCTCGACGCGGCTCGGGACGCGGCGGCTGCTCGTGCACAAGAGCACGCTTCGCGACGCGCCTGCGTTGCTCGCGGGCGCGCCAGGCGAAGTGGTCCGCGTGGACAAAGACGTGCTGTGGGTCGCGACCGGCGAGGGAGCGCTCGGGCTCACCGAGCTGCAGCTCGAGGGCAAGAAGCGCCTTCGGGTGAGGGACTTTCTCGCGGGGCATCCGATTCGCGTGGGGACGATCCTCGCCCCCGCGGATCCGACGCCGACGATTCCGCCGGACCCGAGCGAGGACACGAAGGGCGACGCGAAGTGAAGAGAATTTTGTGGGGCAAGAATCAAGTTCGCAAGGCGCTCGAGAGCGGCGTCGTTCCGGACGTGTTGCTGCTCGACTCGGCGTCGCCGGACAAAGAGCTGCGCGGGATGCTGTCGCCGACGAAGTTCGGGCGGCTGCCTGTGTACGAGCGGCCAAGGGCCGAGCTCGACGCGATCTCTCGGGGAGGAGCGCACGAGGGAGTGCTGATGATCTCGGGGAGCTTCGGGTACAGCGACCTCGAGGCGGACGTCCTGGCAAAGACCAAGAGCCCGGCGACGCTGGTGTGCCTCGACGAGGTGACGGACCTCAACAACACCGGGTCGATCCTGCGAACGGCGGCGGTGTTCGGCGTGGACGGCGTCATCGTCACCAAGGATCGGTCCGCGCCGATCAACGGCATCGTCGTGCGCGTGAGCATGGCGGCGACCGAGCTGGTGCGCGTGGCGAAGGTGACCAACCTCGCGCGAACGCTGGACGCCCTCGGCAAAGACGACGGCTTCAACGTGGTGGGGCTCGACGCGAGCGCTGAGAAATCACTGGAAGAAGTGGACCTCACGGGCAACGTCGCGTTCGTGATGGGCTCCGAGGGCGAGGGGCTGCGGAGGCTCGTGCGCGAGCGCTGCACGCAGCTCGCGAAGATTCCGATGGCGCCGCCGCTCGACTCGCTCAACGTCGCGACGGCGACGGCGATCGCGCTGTACGAGTGTCAGCGGCAACGCGCGAAGCGGGCATAGCTGAGCGGCGGCAGCGGGGCGACGGCGATCGGCGATCGAGGCAAAGAAGAATCCTCGCTCATTTTCCGAGGAGCGAGCGAGCGCGGGAGACCTCCTCGCGGACGTCTGCGCTCTCGGTGCCTTCGAAGAGCGAGATGCACTCGCGCCAGCAGTCGTTGGCTCGCTCGCTTTGTCCTCGCGCTGCGAGCAGCTCGCCGCGGATCACGAGGGCAGAGGCGTGCGCCCCGTGTCCGTCCGTGGCGGGGTTGCACCGCACCGCGTACGAGATGGCCTCCTCGCAGGAAGCGAGCGCGTCATCGCTGCGCCCGAGGAGCAAGTACGACCGGGCCTCCATCGAGAAGGCATAGGCGAACTCGTGAAACATCATCGACGCTTTGGGGTGCGACGTACGCATCCGCATCGCGGCGATGTACGGCAGCGCCCGCTCGGGAGAGCTCAGCTTGTCCGCGGCGACGAAGGCGGCCTCGGTGAGCACCCACGAAGCCTCGCGCAGGGAGGCGTCGTTGGTCGCTTTGTAGATGACATCCATCGCTCTGTCGCACGTCGCGAGGGACTCTTCGTACCGCTGGAGGTTGCGAAGCGCGCTCATCGTGAAAGCGACGAGGAAGAGCACGTGCTCGTACCAGTGGGGCGCTGGCTTCATGTGCTCGAACGAGAGCGCCAGCGCGCTGCGGGTCACCGCGAGGGTTCGCTCGTTCGCTCCGCTCGACAAGAGCTTCCAGGCGACGCGTCGCGAGGTGTACAGCGCCCAGTACCGAATGGTGCGATCGTCGTTGGCGAACGTTCGGGACATGATCTGCTGCAGCCGTTCGACGCCCTCGTCGATCGAACGATCGCAGACGAGAATGGCGCACGCTGACGTTGCGTTGCACCACTCGCTGATGGCTAGCGCGCCGTTGAGCTCCGCGAGGCGCTGCGTGGCGCGATCGTAGTACGGGAGCGCTTCGAGGAGGCGCTTGTCGTTCCAGAGACGGAGGCCTGCGCGGTTGAGGGCGATCGCGGCCTGCAGGTAGATGCGATCGTCGACGGAGGCGGCGCGGTCGTACCGGTCTGCCAACGCGAGGACCGCGTCGGTCGCGGCTTGATCGAAGGTTACTCCGAGCGCGTCGAGCGCAGCGGCGAGCGCAGGAACGTTGTTCGCGTTGGAGTGCCGCTCGATCATCGAGGACTGTCGCTTCGCGCGTTCGAGCGCGTCATTTGTCAGTCCTTCGAACGAGAGGGACTGCAGGTCCAACACAGACAGCAGCGTGCTCGCGCTGCGATCGTCGTCGACTTCGATCGGCATGCGCGAAGTGAAGATCATCGCGACGGGCGAGACAACTTTTCGTTTGCCTCGAGACAGCCGCGCGGCGTTCGCGAGGGTGTCACCCGCGAGGCTCTTCGCTCGCTGCGCTGCTGTCGCCGACGGGTCCCGCGTCTTCCGACACGCTCGCGTCACTCGACACGCTCGGGTCACTCGACACGCTCGCGTCCACTACGCTCGCCGCGTCAGCGGATAGGCCCGCGTCACGAGCAGCAGCGGCGACCGCGTCGCGCTCGATTCGCCGGGCGGCCACGGCGCGCGGCAGCAGCATCCAGTATCGCCCCCGGTGTCGCATGCGCCCTGCGTGCTCGTAGGCGTCCTGACCGTGGCCCCAGAAGAGATCCCCGCGAACGGCGCCGCGAATCGCGCCTCCGGTGTCCTGCGCGACGACGAGCCGACGAATGGGCCCCACGCCCTCGAGCGACGACACGTCGAGGTACAGCGGAACGCCCAGCGGAATGAACCGAAGATCCACGGCCATGCTCCGGCCGGGCTCGAGCACCACCCCTTCGGCGCCGTGCGCTCCTTGCCCCTCGCTCTCGCGAAAGAACACGTAGGACGGGTTGGTGTTCATCACCGACTGCGCCTCGCGCGGGTGCGCCGAGAGCCACGCGCGGATGGACTGAAGCGAGACCTGGCTGCGATCCATCGCGCCGCGGTCGATGAGCGTGCGGCCGATCGCGACGTACTCGTGTCCGTTGCTCGCGGAGTAGTTGATCTGCAGCGTGCTTCCGTCGTCGAGCTCGACGCGCCCCGAGCCCTGGATCTCGAGGAAGAAAGCGTCCACCGGATCGTCGACCCACACGATCACTCGCGCGCTTCGGCGAAGGGCTCCTCGGGCGATCTCGGCGCGTGTGAAGTACCGGCGAAAGCGCCCGCGCACCATGCGACCGGTCCCGCGTGGGCCCGACACCATGTCCCGAGGGCGCTCGTAGAGCGGCGTGCGAAAGCGACGGCTCTGTCGTCGCGATCCGCGCAAGAGCGGCTCGTAGTAGCCCGTGAACAACCCTTCGGCTCCGCTCTCGCCCGTGACGGCGACGGGGGTGAACCAGCGCTCGAAGAAGGCGCGCACCGTCGCGTGGTCGGCGCCCGGCGCAGGGAGCGCTGCGCAGGCGGGCTTCCAGTCGGCGATCCTTCCGCCGGCGCCGTCGCGGCCGACCGAGCGAGCGTCGGAGGCGCGCGCGATGCGCTCACAGGTGCGACGAAAGGCAGGGAGCACCTCGGCGATCGTGTCCTCGGCCCACCCCGGCAGCGCTGCGAACGCGGCGGGCTGAGTGGGTGGGGTGAGAGGAGGCGTGACCGCGGGACGGGGCGGGGGCGCGAGCACGCGCGGAGAAACGCGGCGCGCGACGACAGGGCCGGGGCTCACGACAGCGCGCGCGGCGCACGCGGACGCGACGCACAACAGCACAGCGGCGAGCGAGCGGAGCGCGTTGGGTCTCGCGACGATCATGGGGCGAGGCGACAACGGGGCACGCGTGCGGAGAGGGGCTCACTCATCGTGCGACGAGGGTGCCGCAGTCCGATGGGATCGCACAAATATTGGCGGGGCTGGTGGCTCGCCGGCGGCTGAGCGCTCGGAGCAACCGTCGATACACGCGTCCGCGACGGGCGTCGACGCGGCCGATGTCGACACGACAAACGGACCGCGGCTCCGACGTTTGTTCGAGGTTACTGCGCTGCTACGATCATCGGATGCTTGAGGGAGCGAGAGGTCGATACACGGCAAACTCGAAGGGATCACTCGAGATTCGGCGGGTCGCGGCGCATATCGCGCGA
>LNFM01009327.1_pt1 | contig 14353 bp, 8 predicted proteins | sample 596031 | NCBI WGS metagenome assembly LNFM01 (sample SAMN04254537, study PRJNA301005) | activated carbon metagenome | isolation source: dual media filters at the Ann Arbor, Michigan drinking water treatment plant | place: USA: Ann Arbor
ATGATTACGGAAAATTGGCAGATCAATGGCATCGTGGTGATTATCAAATTGAATACAGTAAGAAAAATCCAAAATATATTCTTCCAAGCCATTATTACGCTTTTGAAAAAGAAAATGTTCTTTTCATTGTTTTAGATACCAGTCGATTCTTTCACGACAAAGACACGTCGATTCAAACAACCTTCATCAAAGAGACAATTGCAAAGTCTAAAGCAAAATGGAAAGTCGCGGTTGCCCATCACCCTTTCATTAGTAACGGTAAACATGGAAATGCAGGAAGATACGACGGCGTTCCGTTTCCGCCTTACTCTGGCTCCGTCATTAAGAAATTAGTCGAAAACGAACTGTGCGGTAAAATTGACATTTATATTAGCGGGCATGATCACAACTTGCAGACATTAAAGGGACAAGGTAAGTGCAGCAACACGCTGTTTGTTGTCAGCGGAACGGGCGCCAGCGTGAATGACAAATTAAAGGGCGACAATCCGACGCTGTATCAATCGGCCGAACTTGGATTTTCAAGCTTGAGTTTTTCTAAAGATAAAGTTCTTGTTAAGCACCACGGCGTCGAGGGTCGTATGCTTCATACACATGTCTATACGAAACCCAAAACAGTTCTTGAATACCTGCAAGCTGCCTTCAATTAGTCTTTTCCCAAACGGAAGCAATTCCTAAATTGACTGATTGCTTCCTACCAACTTCAACCATCCAAGTTCTATTGATAAACAATAAATTCCTGTCTATCGTTTAGCGAATTCATTTAATCAGGAGATAAAGATGGAATTTGCTGCACTTGGTTTTTTAGTCATGGTTTTAGCCGCGATCATCGGAATTGGTTTGCTCATTGCATTGCTTTTACGCCGTGTCGTTTCAACAAACGAAGTCCACATTATTCAATCTGGAAAAGCCACAGTTTCCTATGGAAAAGATCATAGCGCTGGAAATACCTACTATGAATGGCCCTCTTGGATTCCCGTGATCGGTATCGTAAAAATTATTTTGCCAGTATCAGTCTTCGATGAAGATCTAGAATCCTACGAAGCTTATGACAAGGGACGATTACCATTCGTTGTCGATATTAAGGCTTTCTTTAGAATTACAGATTCAAATGTCGCCGCTCAACGAGTCAGCTCCTTCGATGAATTGCGAAATCAACTGAGGGCCATCTTGCAGGGTGCCGTCAGAACCATTTTAGCCTCTGCTGATATCGAAGATATTATGCAAGGTCGAAGTCAATTCGGAGAGCAATTCACGAAAGAAGTCGAATCGCAGTTAAAAAACTGGGGTGTTTCTACCGTAAAAAATATCGAGCTCATGGACATTCGCGATTCAGCATCATCGCACGTGATCAAAAACATCATGGAAAAGAAAAAATCTTTAATTGAAATGCAAAGCCGTATTGAAGTGGCCGAAAATTTAAAGCGGGCTAATATTGCCGAAATCGATGCCAAACGTGAAACAGACATTCAGCTTCAAGATGCACTTCAAAAAGTTGGATCACGAACTGCAGAAAAGGAAAAAGCTGTAGGTATTTCGAACGAATTATCTTTGCAATCGATTAAAGAAGAAGCGAAAAACACGATGGAAAAAGAACTGGCCATCACAAAGGTCAAAGACGTCACTCAAGCGGAAATCAGCAAGGCCGTGCAAATCGTGAAAGCCAATCAAGATAAAGAAACGGCTGCAATTAATAAAGAAATGGCATTGATCAAAGCGGCTCAAGAAAAGGAAACAAAGGTCCTAGTTGCAGAGGGTGAGAAGGCGACGACGATTTTGGTTTCTGAAGGTAACTTACAAAGTAAGAAATTGGAATCTGAAGGGATCACCGCTGAAGGTACGGCAAAGGCAGAAGCCGAAAAGGCGATGCAATTAGCTCCGGTTCAAGCTCAGATCGTTCTAGCAAAAGAAATTGGAAATAATGAAGGGTATCAAAAATATCTCATCACAATTGAACAAGTGAAGGCCACTCAAGCCGTTGGGATTGAGCAAGCGAAAGCGCTTTCTTCTGCTGATTTAAAAATTATTGCGAATTCTGGAAATGTTGAAAATGGCATGAAGAATTTGATGGATATTTTTTCTGCAAACGGGGGAACACAATTGGGCGCCATGCTCGAAGGCTTTGCTCAGACGGAAAAAGGTGAGGCGCTACTAGGTAAAGTAGGCCTAAAAAATCCAACTGAAAAGCACTAAGTTCAACGCAAATTTGATGAGTTATTTCACTGCTTATTTGGCGGTGACGAAGTCGTCACATAAATAATTTTCACTAAAAGCGGGCCCAGATCCAATCAATTACGATTGGGCTTGCTGACAGAATCTTGACCTAGAAGTATTACCTGAATCCCGCCGCCGGTGCTATTCACGACTGAACTTAAAACAAACCGACTTTGGAGGTCATTCGTGAAACAAGTTTCAATCGTGATTCTAGCCGCAATCGTTCACATGTCAGCACAAGCTGGCCCAAGATTCTTGAATTCTAATATTGAATCAAAAATCCTTGGTTCGTACAAAGTCAGCATGAAAGTTTCAGAGCTGCCACTTTCGATCGCAGCCGTTCCAGAAACAATCGCAAGTATCGACCGTGACAATGGCCAAATCGAGTCGATGAATTGCGTCACCTCAGCTTTGTTTAAAGACGTCGCTACTTTTTCTGTGACTGTTTACAGTCCATCTCAAATCGTATCGCAAAAAAGTGGATTGGTTGACGTGATCCTTTCAAACTCTTATTCAATGCAAGAGCCAGATGAATCTTGCAATGCAAGTCCACTTCATGAAATTACAACTGCATCTGTTGCAAGTCGATTCATGTATACAGAGATTCCAGTTCAGAAAAATGGCGAAACCTTAGTGTTGAGTATTTCGACGATGGCATTTTCACCGCTTGTAGATGTCACAGTATCAGGGGACGAAAACCGCATGTCATTAGACTGGGTTGATTTGTTCACTCCGAACCAATTTTCAAAGCCGACTGTTAACTTTTCCGTATCTAAAAGATCTGCAGGTTCAGTTTCATTCCTAGAACATGGAACAGCTGAAATGGTTCTACAGTAATCAGTCCTGATCGCGCATCCCTTTCTTGGGTCCGGTAAGTTTTTAACGGACCCAAACCCAATCCCATTTTTAACGATCGAGCCACACACTGTGAAAGTGCCCGTGTTCATCGTCTGAAATCATAAATTCTAAAATAAATGCTGGTCCCTGAAGTCTGAAGTAATAGGGTGAAGACATGTCCCTTGGGCCCATCCAGACGATTTCTATTTGATCCTTGCTGATTTCAAGCTGCCTTAATTTCTCATCTCGAACTGTTTCTTCAAGATGATCCAAGTAATTCCGAATGATTTTCCCAACCATTTCCGTTTGCAAATCGTCCGTATTTTTTAAAGAAAGTCCGGTCGCTGGCTCTGGAAAGTCCAAAATATTTTGGTTATATTTTGGAGCGTATAAATTATATTCAGGAAGAGTTGCTAGTCCGGATCCAGCGATTTGCTCCTGTTTGATCGAAAATGAATTCACCAGATCATAAATTCCCTTATTCACGGCTTCGAGCGGTCGAATTACGGAACCATCTGGCATCATGATCGCTTCGGGATTCGTTCCAATGAAAATCGGCGTGGCAACGATTTGGCCTTCATTTATTGAAAAACTGATCGATACATGATGGCCTTCAAATTTCCAAGCCCATTGTTTGCTTTGAGGGTTTCCAAAAACAGAAACATAGTAGTTATCTGGTGTGTACTTGAACAGAGCCAAATTGCGAGTTCCGCGAAATCCCCAAGTATCATTATTTTCTGCAAAAATCGCAGCTTGAATGACATCAAAACCTTTTTGAGACATCGTCGATTTGAGTAAGTTTGCGAGCAAGGCTTTTTGTCCAGGATTGAGTAAACTTATTTTTAGTCCTGTTCGCGCCGGGATTTTTAAAAGTTTTTTTCCAAGCCAGGTGCTATCCGGAACGTATTTCCACTGCGATTTTTCTTCTGCTTCGATTTGAAAAAGAGCTCGTGATTTCTGGTCGGCATCGAGAGTTTCAATAAACTGCACGGCCTTATTTGATGCGTCTTCTGCGCGTGAAAGGGACGCGTCCTTTGCAAACGAAAGCTGGTTCATGAATAGAAAGGTCGAAAATATGGTTATACCAAGTGTCTTTTGCATAAGAATCCTTTGCTCGAAGTTTTGTTCTCTTTACGTTTAGAAGATAGCAAAGTTTGATTTATAAAAAAGATAAATTGTTACAAAAAAACATCATAATTGTTCAATTTAAGTAACGAAAAGCCCAAGCTCGCAAATCAAGATCATGAAAGTGTCTTACTTTGAGACAGTAGTTTAAGTTATTCGTCAATTATGTCGACATGCAATTGAATGTTTACGGCATTATATAGATGGAGTCCAAAATAAAGCTTCGACTTATTCTTCAAAATTTGAAACCCATCCGCTTCAATGGATTTCCATTTATTTGGGGGCTCATTTTTTGTTTCAGTTTTAGTAACTCCAATGCGCAAAACATGTTTTTTCATTTGTTGCCAGGATTTGTGCCTGCATTTACTTGGGTCGGGCTCGGCGGCAATGCCAACTGGAATAATGCGACGAATTGGTCAACGGGTGTTGTTCCAGGACCTACAAATACAGCGATTTTTAACGATGCATGTCTGTCGAACTGCGACCCCACACTGAACGTTCCGGTGAATGTCGCCGGATTGTTTATGCAGACCGCCTACGTGGGAACCATGACACAGGCGCCAGGGCAATCCATCACCATTGGCGCCGCTGGGTGGATTCAACAAAATGGGATCTTTGTTGGAACCGGCGCGAATATTTCAATGAATGGAATTTTTAGTTTGAGTGGTGGCACCTATACAGCCACCAGCGGGCTCACGACTTTTTCAAATAACTTTACGAAATCAGGCGGTATTTATAACGCTAATTTAGGCGAAACAACTTTCAACGCGGCTCAAACAATCGTCCCGGACAATGTGGAATTCGAAGTTCTAAATTTTGTCGGAATGGTTGGACATAATTTGTCCGGTGGGACAATGACTGCAAATGGTCTGCTGACGATTGATTCTGTCAGCGCTTGTTGTAGTGCCGAAATTAACAATGGAACTATTCAGGCTAAAGCAAATGTGAACTTAACCAATTATGCAAAATCAGGCAGCGCCGTCATTGCTCTATCTGGAGCCGGCAATCAAACTATAACTGGCGGAGTCAACGCAAGACTTCCCGGCCTGCAAATTAATTCCACGGGTGGCACGGTCACGCTGACAAATTCATTTTCTATTTTTGGAAATTACACTTACACGGCGGGAACAGTTGATGCCAGTGCTTCAACTTTAGTGTTTTCAAGTCCCGGTTTACAAAGCGTGACTCCGGGAACTGTTCAATACAACAACGTCAGTTTTGCGTCGATGGGTGAACAAAATTTAAATGGTGGCACGATGACTGTTTTGGGAACGTTGACGTTATCAAGGCCCGATGCTTGTTGTGATTCTGGTCTGAATAACGGCAACATCCAGGCCAAAGGCAATGTCACCCTTTTAAATTTTGGTAAGAATGGAACTGCAAATATCATTTTATCAGGAATTGGAAATCAATCTTTGGCTGGCGCGGTCGATACGTCAATCCCCAATGTTGAAATCAATTCGACCGGAGGAACGGTTACCGTTTCTGGGCAAATTTTTCCAGTGGGAAACTGGCGCTATACCGCAGGTACCGTTAGCATGACGGGGTCTACTTTACATTTTAACCAAACAAGTCTCATCACTCCTGGTAGTATAACTTACGAAAATGTCACGTTGAACGGAAACGTCACCCAGAACTTAAACGGCGGCACGATGAATGTGGCCGGCGCTCTGGTGTTTGCGAGTCCAAGTTCATGCTGTGGGCAGAACGTGGATAACGGGGTCATCAATGCAGCTGGAAATGTTAGTTTTACGGGTTTTGGAAAATCAGGCACGGCCATTTTAAATTTTACTGGTACGGCCAACACAACGCTCACTATCGGCGCGACAGCCGCAACGCTCTCGACAACACACAACGTGACAAAAACCGGTGCCGGCAAAGTTTCATTGGTTGCGGCCACAAACTATTCAGCAGCCGGCCGGAATTTTACAATCACATCAGGGACTTTCGATTTGGCGGGTTTCAGTTTCGCCGTGAATAGCGCACTGACCATTTCCACCTATGGAATCTTACTCTGTAATGGGGGATCAGCCACCGCCGGAACGTGGAGTATCTCGGGACAAATTTCTTGTGGCACTGGGCAGGGCATCACGTGGACGGGATCTGCCGGCGATAACCTCTGGAGCACTTCAGGTAACTGGACGAACAATACAATTCCAGCTGCAACTGATGTTGCGCTCTTTAATAATTCAGTTTGTATCGCAGGGACTTGTAATGCACAGATCGATTCTAACTTGTCGGTCAGAGGTATCAATTTGCAATCGACTTATCCTGGAACATTGACACAAAACTTGGGTCGAACGCTCACGATTGGTACTGCGGGATACACGCAAGCCGGGGGAACTTTTGCGGGCGGAAATTCGACAGTCACTATGAATGGGCCTTTTGCTTTGGCCAGTGGGGTTTATACGGCGACAAGTGCGACATGGACACAGTCCGCGAATTTTACAGTCACCGGCTCGCCAACGTTCAATCATAACAATGGTTCGTGGTCCACTTCTCAGAGTATTACGATAACACCAAATTCTATAACTCTGTTTAATATGTCGTTTGGAGGGTGTTCTAGTGAGCAGAATTTGAACGCTGGCACTATCAATGTGGCCTCGCAACTAACATTAAACGATGCCTGTGGTCCATCGAATCGGATCAACAATGGTACACTTAACGTTCAAGGAGATGTCATTGCAAACAATTCCGGAAAAGTTGGAAGTTCTATAATTGTGATTAATGGAGCAGGAAATCAGATTTTAAACGGAAATGGTTCTTATATACCCGGTCTTACAATCAATAAATCAACAGGAATTTTGACTGTCTTAAATTCTACAAATATTTCAGGAAACTATACGTATTTGGCAGGTACTGTCGATATCGGCACATCGACTTTCAATTTTCCGAATGGTGTTACGATTACTCCAGGATCACTAGATTATAACAATGTCGGATTTGGTGGATGTGGAAGTCAGCATAGTCTAAACTCTGGAACCATGAAAGTGATTGGTGCTTTGTCGCTTTATGATTCGTGCGGTCCCTCCAATCAAATCAATTCCGGGACGATAGAGGCACGCGGAAACATCGTGTATACCAATTCAGGAAAGCAAGGCTCTGCTCTTTTGATCATTAATGGAACCGGAAATCAAAGTTTAGTTGGTGCAGTCAGTGGTGCTCAAGCGGGTCATATTCAGATCAATAAAGTAAGTGGAATTTTAACGATTAGTAACACTCTAGAAATTAGGGGAAACTGGACTCACACTGCTGGAGTGGTCGATGCTGGAACTTCATCTCTTATTTTCAGTTCCAGTAATGTGATCACCCCTGGTTCAATTCAATATAGTAATGTCAGATTTGCCGGCTGTGGAAGCCAACAAAACTTGAACGCTGGAACAATGATTGTCAATGGTACTTTGACAATTAATGATGCTTGTAGTCCGTCGAATGAAATTAACAATGGTACCATTGAAGCAAAGGGAAATTTAACTTATTCCAATTCTGGAAAGTCAGGCACGAGCAATATTCTGATTAACGGGACCGGAAATCAAACGATGACAGGCACGACTGGAAACCCATTTGTTGGAAACATTCAAATTGATAAGTCCAGTGGTATCCTCAGTTTGGTTTCAAATATGAGTGTACGAGGGACGTGGACACACACGAGTGGCAGTGTGGACTCTGGCACATCCACATTAATCTTCAATTATAGCTCAACGATAAATGTCGGCACTATGGAATTTGCAAATGTCATCTTCGGTGGTGCATGCGAAGCGACAACGAATTTAAACGCTGGAAGCATGATAGTAAATGGTTCGACGTCCTTCGCGGATTCGTGCTCAGGTTCAAATAACGTTAACAATGGAAACATTTATTCGCGTGGCAACGTAAGTGTCTCCAGCAGTGGGAAAGTTGGAAGTGCGATGTTGTATTTCTCAGGCTCGACATCTGCTACTTTAAGTTGGTCAGGAGGTTCATTTCTGACGAACACCTTAGTGGTGGCAAAGACTGGTGGCGCATCATTATTGCTGGGAACGAATGTTAGTTTTTCTACTGTGGGACGCGATTTCACTATCTCTTCGGGCACTTTAGATTTGGCGGGATTTGATTTCGCAGTGAACGATATTTTGACCGTTGCAACAGGTGCCATACTTAAATGTAACGGTGGCGAGTTTTCGACTGGCTCATTAAGTAATTCTGGAACCGTCAACTGTCCGGGATACAGCACATACGATTTCAATTGGACTGGGGCTGGTGGTGATGCAAATTGGTCGACCGCAGGAAATTGGCAAGGGGGAGTTGCTCCTGGTGCAGGTGATGTTGTCGCGTTTCAAGATTCAACTTGTGGCGTGAATTGCAACGCCACGATTTCTGCGAATGCTTCGGTTCGTGGTGTTCGATTATTTTCTGATTACACGGGAACGATTTCACAAAGCTCGGGCGCAACCTTAACAGTTGGAGCCAGAAGTTGGTTGCAACAAAACGGCACATTCACAGGAAGTGATGCGAATATCACGGTTAATCTTCCAGCAACGTCCGGCAAGTTCAGTGTCGTCGGAGGTACATTCACAAGCACAAGTGCTGTTTTGCGAGTTGCACGGGTTAATCATGAATTAGGTGGTCTAAATCAAATTGCGTTCGAGGTCGGCGGGACCGGAGCTTTCAATCATAACTTAGGGACTTTATTTATGAATTGTACCGAGACCTGGCATGGTAATTCCAGATTCGGAATAGATGTTCCAACGAATTTAACGCTGTATAACCTGCGATTCAGAGCAGATGGTGGACAAGGCAACGGACACTACGTTGCGAGCGGTGACACGGTCACAGTTTTGAATGACTTCACGATCGAATCTGGATTTTTTCATACCGGTGGCTTTATCGATGTGCATGGAAATTTAAGCGATGGTCATTCTGGAAATGCCACCAACCGACCTCGCGGAGTTGTTCGTATGATTGGGACTGGGGCGCAAACTTATGGATATAGCGGTACCACTCGAGGAGTCAAACTTCTCGTAGATAAACCGAGCGGAAGTTTAACAGCCTCCACCGCGAATGTTTTACTGTCGACGTTGACAGTGATAAACGGAACCTTCACGGCGCCGACCGGTCGCCTATCAATTGGTGTGGGTGGTTACAATGAACATGGCAGCATGACATTGATGACGCTCGCGAACCCAGCGCAGTTTGTAGACTCTGGTGGTACTCTTGAATTCTATGGGTTTGACGATTGGAATGGTCTCTATCAATACACGTACAATTTTGGAGGTTCGCTTTCCATTTCTAACGCTGAATTTATTGGATCAGGAAATTCGAAAAATATCATTGGCGGTGGAAGTTCGCTGGTCGTGACTGGAAATACGACTCACACATCGGGAATTCTTGAGGGAGCTATTACGGCTCAAGGAAATGTGGTGTTTAATTCAAGTGTCCGTGGAAGTGCGACTTTCCAATTTACAGGAAGTGGATTGCAAACCATATCCGGAAGTTTCCCGACCGCTGGAGACTGGACCGTCAACAAAGCTGGCGGCTTCTTATACCTAGGTAATGCGATGAATCTATCGGGCGTAGGTCAGGATTTAACGGTTACCAACGGATCTGTCATCTTGAATAGTTTTAACCTGACTGTTGCCAACAATATTTCTAACAGTGGAATCATCAATCGGGGTGGTGGTTTGGGCATTTGTGGTGTTGTCAGTCAGGGCGGAACCTACACCGGTGCAGCACCGATTTGCTCGCCGTAATCAGTGACGGCCCTTTTGTGATTTTAACATCACAGAAGCTTTTGTATATCCACCATTTCCACCATCAATGAAATGAATATGGTTTGTGATCGATCTCACGAAGCACGTAATCACGGCGAATTGGGATTCATTAAATCCGAAGAAAATCTTTTTTTCCTTCTGCGCTTGATCCAGTATGGCGATGATTTGATCGCGCTCTTCGCGATTTGTATCGATAACGAATTTTAGAGATCCTTCAATTTTGAAGTGATCTGTGTTTGTGATTAACTGATTCAAGTAGCGACTGCCGCCGTTATCACTGTCTTTCTTTACATTTTTAATAAGTTTTGAAACAAGAAAGGTCCACGCGTATGCGATAGTGATTCGAAAGAAGGCTTGTATCCCATTTCCAAAACGTATTTTAATTTCCTGTTTTAAGTGAATGGGAGGCCATGTTTTTGGAAGTTGATCAAAATCAAGAGACAACTCACTTTGCATTATGGAAAATATTTTTTCCGCAGTGGCAGAAAGAACCGAAGTATCATTTGGGCTTGCAGGCTGAATGATAACAGAAAGGAATTGGCCGCGTTTTGTCGGAATAGGATTCCATCGACACTCAAGACCTTCAAATGTTGTCGACGCTGTCGATGTTGCTATCGTATGTTCATTCATGGAATTTTTTATTCTATTTTCTGCCTCTGCTAAACCAGAGCCACGTAGCATGGCAATCTCATTGCCTTTTGATAATTCGAATTTCGCAATTTCAACCTTGAATCCTTGCTTTTGAAGTTCGACATATTGAATGGATCCGTATCGAAGATGCAAATCAAATTCTTGATGGACTCGCTGTTGACATACTTTTAAAGCTTCAAGAGCATTTTGAATGGTCGCTTCGGGCACAGCCAGGGTTGCGCCATCCCCTCCAAAAACAAACGGAATGGATTCATCATGAAGTGCATTTTTCACCGAGATGATGGAAAGTACACCGGCCATATTGACTTCTTTGTATTTGCCTTCTGTCACGGCGATCGTGGAATTCTTGATGTCCGTTACCAGAATAAACCAATCCGCTGGAAGTTCGAGATAATTTCGATCGTCAAAGGCAGCTCTAATTTTTTGAAAAGAAGTCATCTCTTTATAAAAATTTTGATTGATCGCCATTGTCAGTCCTTTTTCAGAATTTGTTTGGGCCAGTTCAAGATGACGACGCCACTTGTAACAGCGACCACCCCAAAAAACTCATTTTGAGCAGGATAGGTTCTATTAATCAGAAAATCAAAAATTAAAGCCGCCACCGGGATTAAATAAGTCACCGTCGACGCACGCACGACCCCCCAGGCCCAGATAAGTTTGTAAAATAGCACGAACGCAATACTGGTTGATCCTATCCCCAAATACAAGACGCTGGCGACTGAAGTCGAAGTCAATAAGGTCGAATTCAATTCAGGAAATCCTTCCAGAAGTAGTGAAATCGGTAGCAAAACAAACATGGCCGCAACTATTTGTTGGTATAAATTTGTGAACGGATGAATCTGTGGATAATCTTTGAAAACATTGCGATTCATCAAACCCGAAACCGCATATGATACCGACATCAGCGAAACAGCAATTGTCCCCCAGAGTGAATTTGTTGGACCGCCAGAAAGCTGAGGATAAAAAATAATTACTAATCCCGAAATTCCAAGAACAAGACCGACAATTTTTTTGGACGTGATGCTTTCTATTCCCGGCGTGAACAATGCGCCAAGCACAAAAACATAAAGTGGAACAGTTCCATTTAAAATTCCCGCTAAGCCAGGGGAAATCAAGCGCTCGCCCCAGAACAACAGTCCGAAAGGAATCGTAAACGCAAATTGTCCGATCAACCAAATTCGCCACTTAATTTGACCACTTGTCCAGAGTGATACCTTCAGAAGGGGAAGTAAACCAGTCAGGAAAATAACGGCAACAAATATTCGAAGCCAAGCTGCAAATAGTGGGGGAACAATCTCAACAAGGGGCTTAATCGCAATGAACGACCCACCCCAAAAACAAGCAACTAAGACGTAAAAAAAGACATTCATAGTCAGGTATGCTGTCATATTTTGTACGGATAGCGCAAAGCAAAAGGTGAAATTAGAGCAGAACTTTTTCGTCGTGCTATCACCCCTCCGAATCAGCGGTCTTTAAGTGTTGTTAATTCTTCGCCGGATCTTTTTTTGATTTGAATCGCGAACGTCTCTCGACTTCACACTAAAGTAGTTGCATTTCGACCTAAGTTTAACTTGTCGAACTCGAAATTTTTTTGGAATGACATCGAATCTCTTGCGAGCAATTTTTTGCTCCAAGAAATGTTCCGTCAGTTCATCATCGACGGCAATTTCAATGGATGTTGTTTCCGGAAAATGGCGTCGTCTTCGGTGATGGCCGGGTTCGAAGGCCACCCAAGAAAGTAATGTGGTCAGACAAATAATAAATTTTTTCATAAAACCTACTGCGGCTAGATTGAATAGAAAGAGGACTGAAGCGGCGGCAAGTAGGCAGGCTCATGGCGAACTCCGATGAAAAATAGAATGAATTAACGTCAGATTTTCAAGTAGGCGAATGGAAGACTAGATTAAAAGAGGATTTGAGATTCAAATCCAAGAATTAAAGGCTCATGAAATAAGACTAACAGAGCCTCTTTAAAAAATAAAGCAGGCCATTAAAATTTGTATCAAAATGATCACTAAAGTCTAAATAAGATCGGCTTAGAAAAAGTACCCGAAACTTCCGCGCAGAGCATTTACGGCAGGTTCACGTTCGCCGTAGGAATTTGCAATTTCAATTCGTGAAATAAAACTAACTCCGAAAGATAATTCATTCGTAAAAAAGTACTGCAGTCCCAAAGCTGGAAGAACGTCGGTTGAAGAAAAATCTGAACTTCCTGTAGATGTCGTCGTATTAAATGCAAATCCAAGTGATGCAAACGGAGCGATTTGACCGGAAGTCTTGAAGAAGTAAGCTAAGCTCGGACCAAGCCCAACACGTGTAACGCTGGCTTCATCCACCTGTTGATCGATGGAGTAACCAAGATTAAGGCCAACCGAAATGTAATCAGCGATAAAAAACGAAACGTTTGGGAAGAAATCAAAAGACTGTCCGTATTTGGAATTGGTGTATGAAGCTCCACCGCCCAATTGAAAATTCCCTGCCATGATGTTGGGTTTTACGGCTTCGCTGACCGAAGCAGTTTCCGTCGTGGTTATATTGGTTTCCATAGCAAAAACAAATTGGTCTGCAATCAAAATAGAAGCAACAATGGCAGCGTAGAAAATGAATGATTTCATAAAGTGTCCTTAATATCGTATGGGCTTTTTGGTAGACATGGTGGTGTAGCGTATCTTTTAACTTGTCGTCAACATTTCGTCTTGGCAGAGCTTTCGGCTCTGGTTATAGTTTTGGCCTATGAAAAAAGTTCGAATCTCATGCATGTTGCTTCTTGCGTCGTGCCTTTGTCAGGTCGTTGGGGCGGAAGAAAAAACTCCTCAAAAATCTCCTTATTTACAAGCCTTAGACTGGGTCCAAAAGGTGAATCCTTTTCAGAAGTCCAATCCAACCATCAAAAATGCACCACGTGAAGATTCTGAGGCCGAGCCAGCACAAGAAAAGGAAGTTCAGACTGACGTCGAACCTCCTGCTCCAGAAGCGCAAAGCGAGACACAACCAAAGTTAGAATTTAACCCGCACAAAAGTAAAACCCATGTTTCGATTGGACTGGGTACGTTGGCTTTGCAGGGTAATTCCGGCAGCGTCCTTGAAAAGAACTACGAAGCCTCGAGCTCCGTTCAGCTAAATTTAGCTTTTGAAAAAACCGTTAGCGACCTAGGATCATTCGAAATGGGTCTTACATTTCTTTCTGTCAGCTCTGAATTAAAAAACGCAGTGAATACAGATATGCGTCTGGCATACTTGGCAATACCGCTGTTCTACAAACATAGCGTCGCGCCGGTGGGTCAGTATTCTAATTTTTACTTTAAAGGTGGGCTCATTCCACTGATGCTTTTGGATGCGTCCGTTGATTCATGCACCAACGTTTTGTGTGGAGCCGACTCTGATCTAGATGCTTGGCTCACCAAGAGCCAGTCGATTTCCAGCTCGTTTCAAAAATATTCTCTGTTAGGTGTCGCCGGCGCTGGAATCAACTTTCTTGTTTTTAAAGAATTCCTCTTGGATTCGTTTTGGCTCAATACAGATCTGAGCTACATGCAGGGCTTATCCAATGTGAACCGAGGAACTGAGTTGGGACAAGATGTGAAAATTAGCGGCGTCCAACTTCAGGTTGGTCTGGCGTTTTCTTTTTAAGTTCAAAATTGAATTGTCATTAAAGATTTAGGTTTGAAAAACTTGGTGCCCAGTGAGGGATACCAATTTCGGTTGAAAAACTGATTCGTATCAAATCCTAAACTTGATCTTGGATCGAACATATACGGAATAGAGCGGTAGTGTCAAGT
>LNFM01011088.1_pt1 | contig 14353 bp, 13 predicted proteins | sample 596031 | NCBI WGS metagenome assembly LNFM01 (sample SAMN04254537, study PRJNA301005) | activated carbon metagenome | isolation source: dual media filters at the Ann Arbor, Michigan drinking water treatment plant | place: USA: Ann Arbor
GACGACGCCGGCGTTAAACCCCTATCCCCGATCAGTTCAGGTGGGGGAGTTTGAGGTGGCCATAGACGGGGGAATTTGGGTGGCCATCAGGGTGGTCATGGCTTCAGCTATCCAAGGATTTGCACATTACGCCGCTGTCAAGAGACAAACCACATGACTAACCCTTAGGAGCTCAATCTTTCTTTGGCGCGGCGATCTTGTAAGCAATATGGGTGCCATAACGCGGCGCGGCGGGCCGGAGCCCCCATGTCGATCGCAAGCAAATCACGGGTCTGTTGCAGGCAAGACGTGACGAAACCCCATCCCTAGCATCACGGCTCCATCACCTCTCAATCGGAGCCGCCATGAATCAACCGCTTGTTTCGCCGTCCACCCGCCGGAAATTCCTGCACCAATCCGTGGCCACGGTCGGCGCCTTGAGCGCACCCAGCGTGTTCGCCCGGGACACCATCCGGATCGGCTACGTCAGCCCCCGCACCGGCCCGTTTGCGCCCTTCGCCGAAGCGGACGAATACATCCTGCAAGGCGTGCGCAAGTCGCTGGCCAACGGCTTGCGCATTGGTGGCAAGACCTACGCGGTTGAAATCATCGCCCGCGACGACCAGAGCCGCGAAGACCGCGCCTCCAACCTCGCCGGCGAACTGATCAACAAACACGGCGTAGATCTGATGCTGTCGCAGGGTGCCTTGACCGTGGTGGGCGTCTCCCAGCAGTGCGAGCTCGCCGGCGTGCCCAGCGTCTCCACCATGACACCCTGGCAAGCCTGGATGTTCCCGCTCAAGAGCGACCCTGGCAAAGGCTTCAAGCACGCCTTCCATTTCTTCTGGGGCATCGAAGACATCGGCAACGTCTACACCGACATCTGGAGCGATCTGCGCACCAACAAAAAGGTGGGCATGGTCTGGAGCAACGACGTGCCGGGCAATGCCTTCGGCGACCCCAAGCTCGGACTGCCGGCGCATTTCACCAGCGCCGGCTACTCCACGGTCGAAGTGGGTCGGTTCCCGGTCGGTGCCGACGACTTCTCGACGCACATCCAGGCCTTCAAGCGCGATGGTGTGGAGATCGTGACGGGCCTGTTCAACCCGCCAGAATGGGCAACATTCGTGCGCCAGTCTGCCCAGATGGGCTTCAAGCCGAAGGTCGCCACCGTGGCCAAGGCCCTGTTGTTCCCCGGTGGGGTGGCAGCACTCGGCGCCAGCGCCGAAGGCATGTCCACCGAAATCTGGTGGACACCGCGTTACCCCTTCACCTCCAGCCTCACCCAGCAAACCGCCCGCCAGTTGGCCGAGGGCTACACCAGCGCCACCCAGCGCGAATGGACCCAGCCCATCGGCGTGGTGCACGCATTGTTCGAAACCGGCATCGCGGCGTTGCGCGCCAGCGGGGACCCGAAGAACCCGGACAAGGTGAGCGAAGCCCTGCGCACGCTCAAGTTGCAAACCGTGATCGGCCAACTGGACTTCGCCAACAGCGGCATCAAGAACGTGTCGAAGATGCGTGTGGTGGGTGGCCAATGGAGCGTGGGCCCAGGTGGCAAGCCCGAAATCTCCATCACGCACAACAAGACAGCGCCAGAAATTCCGGTGCAACGGGCTTTCAACCTGCTCAAAGGCTGAGTCATCGTGTTGCTTCAACTCCATGGCGTGTGCAAGCGTTACGGCGCCACACCCGTGCTTCGAAACATCGACCTGTCGGTGCAGACGGGCGAGTTTGTCGGTGTGATCGGTCCGAACGGCGCGGGGAAAACCACGCTGTTCGGATTGATCGCCGGCAACCTGGCTTGTGACAGCGGCCGCATCGAACTGGAAGGACGCGACTTGACCCGGCAGAAGGCACAGCAACGCTGCCACAGCGGCATCGCGCGCACCTTCCAGGTGCCCCAACCTTTTGAAACCCTCACGGTGTTTGAGAACGCGCTGGTGAGCGCAACGTTTGGTGCCGAGCTGCAAGGGGCGCAGGCGGCCGAAGCGGCCATGACCGCACTCAAGCGTTGCGGCCTGGTGCGGGTGGCCGACCACCCAGCCGCCACCTTGGGCCTGCTGCAGCGCAAGCGGCTGGAACTGGCGCGTGCGCTGGCCACCCAGCCTCGCCTGCTCCTGCTGGACGAAGTCGCCGGCGGTTTGACCGACCGCGAGATGGTCGATCTGGTGCAGCTCGTGCGCGAACTGCACGCAGAAGGCGTGACCGTGCTGTGGATCGAGCACCTCGTGCACGCGCTGGTGCCGGTCGCGCAACGTCTGGTGGTGCTGGCCGAGGGCCAGATGCTGGCCGATGGAGCACCCGCCACAGTGGTCGCGAACGCCCAGGTGCGGGAAACCTACCTGGGCACCGACTTCGACGTCGACACACCGGCCACGCGGCGCGAGGCAGAACATGCTGCGCACTGAACAACTCGACGCCCACTACGGTCTGTTCCAGGCCCTGTTCGGCGTCAGCATCGAAGTTCAACGGGGCGAGGTGGTTGCCCTGGTCGGCTCCAACGGTGCCGGAAAAACCACCTTGATGCGTGCCCTGGCCGGCGCGCTGCCGGTCGCACGCCAGGCCATTCACCTGGACAAGAACGCGGTGGGCGGCAATCCCGAATGTGGGCAACTGGCCCAGGGGGTGGCGCTGGTTCCCGAGGGCAGGCGCTTGTTTGCCGACCTGTCGGTGGAAGACAACCTGCGGGTGGCGGCCGAGTCCAGCGATCGTGCGGGGCCGTGGAACCTGTCCACGCTGTTCGACGCCCTGCCTGCGCTGGCCAACGTTCGTCGCCGCAACGCCACCGCCCTGTCGGGCGGACAGCAACAACTGGTGGCGGTGGCCCGGGCTCTTGCCACCAACCCCGACTACTTGCTGTGCGACGAAGTTTCACTGGGACTTTCACCGGTGGCGGTGCAGGCGGTCTATGACCTGCTGCACCGCGTGAGCGCCAACGGCACAGCCGTGCTGCTGGTGGAACAAAACGTCGCGCGCGCACTGGCGGAATCCAGTCGCTTCTATTGCCTGCAAAAAGGTCGCGTGGTGCTGAGCGGGACCTCACGCCACGCCGACACGCAGCAGGTCGCACACGCCTATTTCGGGAGCTGACATGAGTGCGCTGCAAGTGATGGAAATGCTGATCAACGGCGTGATGCTGGGGGCCTTGTTCGCGCTATTTGGCCTGGGGTTGAGCCTGAGCCTGGGTGTCATGCGGATGATCAACATCGCACACGGCGACTTGATCGTGCTGTCGGCTTACCTGGTGCTGAGCACAACGCCGTGGTCGGGTGTGGGACCGGTGACCGCCCTGCTGGTGACCGTCCCGGTGATGTTTGCGCTGGGTTGGTTGCTGCAGCGCGGTTTGCTCAACCGCCTGGTCGGACGCGATCCGATGTCGGCCCTGCTGGTCACCTTTGGCCTGTCCATCGTGCTGCAGAACCTGCTGCAGGAGATCTACACGGCCGACACCCAAAGCCTGGACGCCGGCTCATTGGCCACGGCCAGCTTGCAACTTGGCGAGTTGTCCATCGGCTGGTTGCCCGTGGTCATCACGGGCGTGAGCCTAACCGTGTACGCACTCACCCACCTGCTCATCGCCCACACCCCGCTGGGTCGCCAGGCCAGGGCTGTGGCCACCGACCCGGAAACAGCCCGCTTGGTGGGCATCCGGGACCGCCGCCTGTTCGCGCTCATGACGGGCTTCATCTTCGTCGTCATTGCCATTGCCGGCGTGTTCTACGGCATCCGCACCCCTTTCGCGCCCAGCGCCGGCCCGGAACGCCTGCTGTTCGCATTCGAAGCCGTGGTGCTGGGCGGGCTGGGCAGCATCTGGGGCACCTTCATCGGTGGCCTGTTGATTGGGCTGGCGCAGGTGGTCGGCGCTCAGGTCCACGCCGGCCTGGGTCCCTTTGTGGGGCACCTTGTCTTTCTGGTGGCGCTGCTGGCGCGCCCCAACGGCCTTTTCGCCCCCCGGTAAACGACATGAACGCCCCTTCGCGCACCTTGCTCAAAACACTTCTGCCCATCCTGGTGATGCTGGCCCTGACCAGCTTGCCCTGGTACGTATCCATTGCCACCCAACGGTTGTTGGTCGAAGCATTCACGCTCTTTGTGCTGGCCATGTCGTGGAACCTGCTGGCTGGCTATGGTGGCATGGTCGCCATCGGCCACCACCTCTTCGTGGGTATCGGCGCCTATGCGCTGTTCGCCCTGTGCACCCACACAGGGCTCAATCCCTGGCTCGCCTGGCCCTTGGCGGGCCTGGTCACCGCTGCGGTGGCGCTGGTGGTGGCCGTGCCCCTGTTGCGGCTCACCGGAGCCTACTTTGCGGTGGCCACCTGGGTGATGGCCGAGATGTTCCGCATCGGCACCCTGAACACCGAATGGCTGGGCGCCGGCGCCGGCCTGCCGCTGACGGTGATGCGCGAGTTCGATCGCTTTGAACGCAACGCGGGCGTCTACTGGAGCGCCCTGGCCATTGCGGTCGTGACCCTGGTCGCGGCCCATCGCCTGCTCAAGGGAAGCCTGGGCCTGGCCCTGATGAGTACCCGCGACGCACGGCAGGCCGCCGACGCGAACGGCGTACCGGTGCAAAAAACCCGCCTGACGCTCTGGGTGGTGGCGGCCACGCTCACCGGGCTGGCGTCGGCCGTGGCGCACATGAACATCCTGCAGGTGTCCCCCGACGCCAGCTTCTCGTTGCACTGGACTGCCGCCGCGCTGTTCATCGTGGTGCTGGGCGGCATCGGCACGCTGGAAGGTCCGATCCTCGGCGTGCTGGTCTACATGCTCCTGCGCGAAAACTTTGCCGAACTGGGCGCCTGGTACTTCATCGGCCTGGGCCTGCTGGCCATGGCCGTGATGGTCGCGGCCCCCGGCGGCCTGTGGGGCTGGCTCAACGGCCGCGGCCTCCCTCCCGTGTTCCCCGTGCGCCGGCGCATGCCGTCGGCCACAGAACCTTCGCCCCTTCACCCACCTGAAAGAAAGCACCAACCATGAATTTGCTTCGCTCTGTCGCCCCCTGGATGTCGGTCATTGCCCTGCTGGGTTCCGGCACCGCCCACGCCACCGAAGGGGGCGGGTCCTCGTACAACCCCGGGGTCGAAAACTTCCTGGTGGGCGCCGCACCGCCGCCCGGCTTTTATGTGCTGGAGTACCTCACGCACTACCGGGCCAACGACCTGATGGACAACAACGGCAACTTGGCAGCGCCTCCCGGGTTCAAGCTTCGCGCCACCGCCGCCGCCACCCGTTTCGTCTGGTCCACGCCCACCCAGGTGGCGGGCGGCAATCTGGTGATGCACGCCATCGTGCCGCTGGTGGACCTCAAGGTGTCCTTCACCGGGTTCAGCCAAAGCAAAACCGGCCTGGGCGACATCACCTTCGGCCCAGGCATCGCCTACCACCACTCGCCCGCACTGCACAGCGTGGTCGGTCTGGACTTTGTGGCACCCACCGGCCGCTACAAATCGACGGACCAGGTGAACATCGGCCGCAACCACTGGTCGTTGCAGCCGCTCTACACCATGAGCTACATCAACCCGAACGGTTTCAACGGTGACTTCAAGGCCACCCTGAACATCAATGGCAAAAACAGCGCCACCCAGTACAAGTCGGGCAACGAATTCATCCTTGACTACTCGGCCGGCTACGGCCTGGGCAACGGCTGGGTGGTGGGTGTGGGTGGCTACGTGTACGAGCAGCTCAACAACGACAAGCAGAACGGCGCCACCGTGGCCGACAAAAAGGCCAGCAGCTTCGCCATTGGCCCATCGGTCAAGTACGACAACGGCAAGGGCTGGTTCATCACCGCCAAGCTGCAAAAGGAAATGAACGCCAAGAACCGTCCCGAGGGCACGGCGCTGTGGATCAAGACCTCGATTCCTTTCTGACACATCCCCTCATCCAGGAGAAACACCATGGGCATCACACACCACCAATACAAAGTAGCGGTCGTTCAGGCAGCACCGGTCTGGCTGGACCTGGACGCCACGGTTGACAAAACCGTGGCCTACATCATCGAGGCCGCCGCCAAAGGCGCGCGCCTCATTGCCTTTCCCGAGACGTGGATCCCTGGATACCCATGGCACATCTGGTTGGGCGCACCCGCCTGGGCCATCGGCCGCGGCTTCGTGCAGCGCTACTTTGACAACTCGCTCAGCTACGACAGTCCACAGGCGGAGCGCATCCGCCAGGCGGCGCGCAAGGCCAAGATCACGGTGGTGCTTGGTCTGAGCGAGCGCAGTGGCGGCAGCCTCTACATCTCGCAGTGGTTCATCGGAGCCGACGGCGAAACGATCGCCCAGCGCCGCAAGCTGCGTCCCACCCACGCCGAGCGCACCGTGTTCGGCGAGGGCGACGGCAGTCACCTGGCCGTGCACGACGTGGCCAACATCGGACGCCTGGGTGGCCTGTGCTGCTGGGAACACTTGCAACCGCTGTCGAAGTACGCGATGTACGCCCAGAACGAGCAGGTGCACGTGGCGGCCTGGCCCAGCTTCTCGCTGTACGACCCGTTCGCTCACGCGCTGAGTGCCGAGGTCAACAACGCAGCCAGCAAGGTGTATGCGGTGGAAGGCTCCTGCTTCGTGCTCGCGCCGTGCGCCACCGTCTCGCAGGCCATGATCGACGAGCTCTGCGACTCGGACGACAAGAAAGTGCTGCTCAAGGCCGGTGGCGGTCACGCGGTGATTTACGGTCCTGACGGCAGCCCGTTGGCAGCCAAGCTGGCGCCCAACGAAGAAGGCATCCTGTATGCAGACATCGACCTCGGTGCGATCGGTGTGGCTAAAAACGCGGCCGACCCTGCAGGCCACTACTCGCGGCCTGACGTCACCCGCCTGCTGTTCAACAACAAGCCCGCCAACCGCGTGGAGTACTTCAGCCTGCCCGTTGACAGTGCTGCAGCACCTTCGGACTCTGTGGAGCAGTAAGCCCATGCGCCGCGCTGCTCTCACCGCGTTGGTCGCAGGCCTGTTCAGCGCAGGCCTGTGCATGGCAAACCCGGTCGGCAAGGCCGGGGTGACAGGCCCGATCAAGGTCGGGGCGATCAGCAGTGCCGCTCTGTTTCCGGAAGCGGCCGCGGCGGTTCAGGCTTACTTCAACACCGTCAATGCAAGTGGCGGCGTGGGAGGCCGTGAGCTGCAACTCATCGTTGCAGACGACAAGGCCCATCCAGAAACGGCGGCGCAAGCGGCGCGACGGCTGGTTGACACCCAGGGCGTTGTGGCCCAAGTGGGCAGCGCCAGCGCCTTGGAATGTGCGGTGAATGCCGCCTTCTACGCCGAAAGAAACATCGTCTCCATCCAGGGCACCGGGGTAGACCCGGTCTGCTTCGATTCACCTTTCATTGCTCCGGTCAACACCGGCCCCTACGGCAGCATGGCCGCGGCGCTCAAGTTTTTGTCCGAGGTTCGCCGCCGCACGCGCGTCTGCGCGGTGACCGTGGCCTACGCACCGCCACAGAAGCCCGCGTTCGAGAAGATCGCGACCAGCTGGGTCGCCAAAAGCGGCAAGCCGCTCCAGTACGCTGCCATGGGCATCGCGCCCACCGAGGACCTGGGCGGCTACATCCAGAAAGCTGTCGACAACAAGTGCGACGGCCTTGTCTTCACTGCCATTGAACCCGCGGTCATTGACTGGGTGAAAAAAGCGAAAGCCATGAAGGTCGACGGCATCGACTGGGTGTTTCTCACCCCGGCGTACACGCAGAACGTGATCGACACGCTCAAAGCCGATGGCGAAGGGATCTTCGCCATGTCGGAGTTCGAGCCGTGGTCCAGCCGCTCGGGCATGTTGACCGACTGGCGCAACATCATGCTCAAGAGCAATGTGCCATTGACTTCTCTGTCGCAAGGTGGCTACGTGGCGGCGTCCGTGTTCGTCACCGTATTGCGTGGCATTGAAGGCGACATCACGCGCGAGTCGGTGACCAAGGCATTCCAGTCCATGGCCCCCCGCAAAGTGTCCCTGGTGGGCACACCGTTCAGCTTTGGCAATGCGCCCCGCCACAACCCCAACCGCGCAGCCATCCCTGTGCGGATCGAAGGCGGCAAATGGCGCGTTGCGCATTGGGAGTACATCGCCTCCCAATGAATCCGTGTGCGAGCACCGGCATGTGCTGGCTCGCACGGTTCTGTTTGCACCAACAAGGAAGCACCATGGAATCAGCCATTCCCCAGCATCTTCGCTGCCCACGCACGCGAGCAGCTCGCGCCTCTGAGGACTACACGCCGCCGTACCCGGCCTGGGTCGCCCGGTTCAATCCGATGACGACCCAGGTGGTGATGGCCTATTTCGGCGTGCAGTGCCGAGATGGCCGCGACAAGGCTCTGGCAGCGCTGCAGCCAATGCTGGACCAATTGAGTCTGCCCAACGGTCCGATTCACCACGACCTGGCCCACCACGTGGACGCGCAGGGGTACGACACCGTGATCGCCATCGCCTACTGGGACGCGCTGGCGCCTTTTCACCAATGGGCTGCCCAGACCGCAGTGGACGGCTGGTGGCAAGCCTCTGCCCGCTTCGAAGAGGGTGTGGGCTATTTCCGCGAGATCTTTCTGCCCCACGTCGAACGCTTTGAAACCTTGTTCTCCACGCCCGACCAGCTCGAAGGTGTCGGCATGCTGGCGAACCACCTCAGCGAAGACATCCAGGAACATGGCTATTGGGGCGGCATGCGCGACCGCATGCCCGCCTCCCAAACCGACGCCATGGGCGCGGGACAGGTCGTTGCGGGACAACCTCAACCAGGCCCTCGGGTGATCGTGCAGGGCCGTGACAATCTGGCCTTGATCCGTTCGGGCCAGGACTGGCGAGAAACGCAGGGCCAGGAGCGCAGTCTTTACCTCGCCGACATCGAACCTGAGTTGCGCGCCGGCATGGACTTCCTCGAACAAAAGGGCGATTCGGTGGGCTGCCACTTCAACCGCTACATGCACCACATCGACCGCTCGGGCCGGTCCATCGAAAAGTCGTTCGGACTGAGTCTGTGGAAGACCCTGGAACACATGGAACGCTGGTCGGAGTCGCACCCCACCCATCTCGCCATCTTCGGCACCTTCATGCGGGTGGTCCAGCAGATGAACTTCCAACTCAAGCTGCGGCTGTACCACGAGGTGCTGGTGGCCAGGGCCGACGAACAGATGTACGAATACGTCAACTGCCACCCGAACACCGGCATGTTGCGCATGTCCCACGCACCAACATCCAGCTGATTTCCAGCGACGTCCCTTTGGGTTTTTCGGCCTCGCCATCGCGAGGCTTTTTTTGGCCATGCCTCCGCGACACATAGGTACATGGCACCTCGTGGCTGGCGTGCTGCCTGCCCGGCCACAACGGAATCTGGGCTGTTGACGCGATGGTCAGCACCAACGCGGTTTCGCACACTGGGTTTCCCCTCAACCAACCCCGTTGCACCATCATGGACATCTTTGCCGAAATAGCCAAGCGCGACCTCAAGACCTTCGAACCAATGCTCAAAGCCAACCCCGAACTGGTGAATCAGATCTCACCTGCGTTCATGGGCAACCATGGCCCCGGCGACTACCCCGGGGGCGTGCGAGCACTGATGTGGGCCACCTTCGTGCTGCGTGACGCAAGCGATGTGCCCTTCGTGAGCGCCATCCTCAACGCCATGGCCGCATATGCGCTCAAAGTTTCACCGAAGGACCCTGTGCCGGTCTTGAACGACATGCTCAATGAGATCGACATCTTCGCCGGCCGTACCGCGTTGCACTGGGCAGCCCACAACGATAACCGCCTCATCTACAAAATGATCGAGGCTTTCGCGGCATCCCACAAAGCCACGCTCAACTACAACCAGCGGGACAATGGCGGAAAAACCGCGACCCAGGTGGCCTTGTCCAAGGGGTACCATGGCTTCGCTGCGGACATGGCGCCTGCGCGCCTCAAGAACGCGGGCTCTGGCCCGGTGCACCTCGCCATCATCGGCATGGGCGCCACTGGCACGGCGCTCTTCATCCGCCTGGTGCGTGGCATCGTGGAGGCGCCGGCGGTTTACCCTCCGGGCATCAGCAAAAACATCACATTTTCCCTGATCGACTCCAAGGCCACGCTCGGGCGCGGCATGGCCTATTCGGACGAGCTGAACTCGGTCACCTCGATCCTGAACGTGCACGCCGCTGGCATGAGCATCGACAGCACCGACCCCGCCGACTTCCTCAACCACATCAAGAAGAACTACCTGGAAGGCAATCTGGCAGTCAAGCTGGGTGAAGCCGGTTACCAGGGCCTGACGCCGGTCGCACCGCCGAATCCGACCGGCTATTACCCGCGCATCTTCTTTGGCGAGTACTGCAGCGAACGGCTGAAACACTGGATCGAGGTCGCCGAGCAGAGCGGCATAACCGTGAACATCCGCCCCTGCACGGTGGTCAGTCACGTCAGCAAGCCCGACGCCAAGACCGGTCTGATGACGGTGGAGCTCAAGGGGTCTGAGTTTGGTGATCCCAAACTCAAAGGTACGAAGACCGGCGACCTGCAGGTGACCCACACCTTCAATTCGACCGGCCACTGGGAGCACAAGATCACGACACCCAAACCCTACGAAGTCAAGATCGATCATGGACCCTGCTGCATCAACTTCCCGGCCAGCCGCAAGACGCTGACGGACAACGGCGTCTTCGACAAACCGGCCCATGTCGCGGTGATGGGATCTTCGCTGTCTGCGATCGATGCGGTGTTCGCTGTGCTGCTGCATCCCAAGGTGGGGCACCTGGAATGGGTGGGCAGCACGCCCCGCTATGTGCCGCACTATCCGGCCACGCCATGGCGCGTCACGTGCTATTCACGCCGAGGGGTGTGGCCCAAGGTCCGCCCCAGCGACAACCGCGACGTGGACGCGCAGTGGACCTCGCCCGCCATGTACGAATTCGTGCGGCAAGTCTTCAACGACGGCAAGGGTCCCGATCTGAATACCTGCCTCACCCTGCTGGACAATGAGTTGGCGGCCATCTACCAGCGTCCCCGGCGTGGCGTGACGCCACAGCCTGGCGAAAAAAAGCCACTGCCCACGGCCTTGGATCTGACGGACCCGCTGAAACTGCTGCCGCCAGACGTGAAGCGCGACCCCTGGGCGCTGGTCACGACGGACGTGCGCGAGTGCGATGACGGCGACTCCGGCAGTTGCGCGGAACGCCCATGGGTGCGTTGGTACCAGGTGATCCACGGCCTGTTCCCGGTGCTCGCACGCGCCTACCGGGGCTGGAGTCCCGAGGACCGCGCCCGCTTCGACAAGGAGATCAACACCCCGTTTCTCTGGGCCTTTGCGCCCATGCCGCTGCACTCCGCCCGCGTGCTGCTGGCCATGCACCAGGCCGGTGTCCTGAACCTGTACGCCACCCCGGACAAGGAAACGCCGGTGTTGTCAACAGACAAGAAGCATTTCGATTACCCGTACTTCCATCCTGAAACCGGAAAGCGGGAGACGAATGCCCACGAGTTCCTCGCAGTCACCATCGGCCTGGGCTCCGACGTTCGCCTCGATTCGTCAGAGCTCACGGCGTCCGACCTCGCCGAAGGCAAGTTCACGCTGAAGGACCAAGAGGCGGACGATCCCAAGAGCGAAAACACCGTGTTCCTGGCCAACGACGACTCATACGAATTTGTCGACGTCCACGGCCAGCATTCGCCGGCCCGCCGGGGTGTGGGCTTCTTCACCCACGGCAGCTACTTCACGATCCAGGCGGTGCCGGCGGTGGTGGGTCACACGCGCAACGCAGCCGAGCTGTACCTGGCGGAGTTCATCGCACGGTTGACAGGCGATCCGCTCAAGGCACTGCCCACGCAGAAGCCGTTCGAGATGCCCAAGCCGGATTCCACCAAACCAGCGACTGACGGCCACTCGCCCCAATCGTCGAAACTCTGAGCCTTCAACGCGGCTGCCGCACGAACTTCCAGCGTGTCGGCAGCCCGGCGTGTTCAGCCGGCCGGGGCGCCCAGCGCCCGGCCTCGATCCAGTCGGCAGCCAACGCCACGTCGGCGCTGTGCACCAGCCCCACGCCCACGTCGGCGACCAAGTACAGCCTGCCGGATTCGTCCAGCAGGCTGTCCTGCGTCTGCACCTCGATGCCGGTGTGGGTGAGCACGCGGCCATCGGGTTGCAGGCGCCAGATCCAGGGCGTGTCTTCCAGGTCCACAAACACGCGCTGCGGTCCGTTTTGAAAGAACCACCGGCCTTGCGCATCGGCCGCGTAGTTGCGCTGGATGAAGTCGATGAGCTTCCCGTGTTGGAGCAGCGAGCCCTTGCTCGCAGGGAAGGCGCCGGCAGCCTGCACGCGGTCGTCGCGCATGTACCAGTTGCCACGCGCATCCAGCCCCAGCCAGCCGAAGCAATCGGGCACGTTGGGCCACTTGGCCATGGCGGCCTTGACGATGTCGTCCATGGTGGTTCGATCAAAGGTGCTTGAGCATGACCCGGCAGGCCGAGCGCGCCGTGCGAGACCGGAAAACCCACATGCCCGCCCTGCGCAGGCTGCCACAGCGTCACGTGCCGGCCCACCTGCTCAGGGGTCGGCAAGGACGCGGCGGGTATGAAGGGATCGTTGCGCGCGTTGAGCGCCAGGGCGGGCACGCGGATCTGGTGCAACACCGGCTTGGCCGACGCGCGCGACCAGTAGTCGGGTGTGTCGCGAAAGCCGTGCAGCGGCGCGGTGAACAGGTTGTCGAACTCAAAAAGATCACGGGCGGCCAGCAAGGCATCGCGGTCAAACAAACCGGGGTGTTGCTCCAGCTTCTTCAGGGCCTTGGGCACCATGCTGGCCATGAACATGCGGGTGTAGACCAGCCGGTTGAAACCGCGCCCGATGGCGTGGCCGCCCGCAGCCAGATCGAGCGGCGAACAGATGGACGCCACCGCCCGCACCTGCCGGCTGGCGGACTCGCCCATCTCAGCGGCCCAGCGCATGAGCGCATTGCCCCCCAGCGACACGCCGGCCGCGATCAAGGGCCGCCCGGGATGTTCGGCAGAAAAGCGCTTGAGGATCCAGTCGATCTCTTCAAAGTCGCCCGAATGGTAGGCACGCGGCGCATGGTTGAGCTCGCCCGAGCACCCCCGGAAATGTGGCACGGCGAAGGCCAGCGCGTTGGTCGCTGCAAAGTCGGCAAAGGCCACTGCGTACTGGCTGGCCGATGAGCCTTCGAGGCCGTGAAACAGCACCAGCAAGGGTGCGTTGGCGTGGGTGGTGTGCTGCGCCAGATCAACGTCGATGAAATCGCCATCGGGCGTGCGCCAGCGGCTGCGCGCCCAACGGGGCGCAGGGCCGAAATGTCGGCGGCTGCCCAGCGCTGCCCAGAGCGTTTGCGCGTTGCCGCCGGGCAACCACCAGGGCGCTGCGTAATGGAAACCGTCGGCGTTCAATGCAGCACGGGCCTGGCGGTCAGGATTTCGGGCGGCTCGGTGCGCAGGCCCGGGCTGGCGTGGTGGGCCACCATGCGCCAGCCCTGTGCGGTCTTGGCATACACATTGGTGGCCACCACCCAGGCGTGCTGGAAGCCGTCGTCGCTCATCACCGCCACGCGCTCGACCACGCTGTGTACGCTGCAGGCGCCCGTATCGAGGCGACGCACTTTCTCCGGTGTGGCCTGCACGCTGCCGTTGGCGAACATGGCCTCGAACGCCGAGCGCACGGCTGCGTGTCCCACGAGCCTGGGACCGCCCGGATGCACACAGACGATGTCGTCCTCGTCGGCCCAGCAGGCCATGAGACGTTCGATGTCGGCGTGCTGCAGTGCGTCGTAAAACGCGGCTTCGGCGTCGTCCGGGGAGCCCGGTGGGAGTTTGGGTTTTCGCATGCGCCGTATTTTGACGGCAGTGCATCGTCTGTGTGCCCAGGCGCACCGCCCAGTGCCATGTCCCGGGGGTATAGTCCCGCAGATTCGAGGCTCACCCGGAGCTTCAGCGTGAACGGGCCGTAGGCCACTGGAGGTTCCATGCACACACTTTTGCGCCCTGTCTCCACCTGGGTTGTGGCCCTGCTGCTGTCCATCAGCCTCACCGGCTGCGGCTACAACGATTTCCAGCGGCTCGATGAGCAGACGCGCTCGGCGTGGTCGGAGGTGCTCAACCAATACCAGCGCCGCGCCGATCTGATCCCCAACATCGTGGCCACCGTGAAAGGCGAGGCCAACTTCGAGCAGGAGACGCTCACCCGCGTGATCGAGGCGCGCTCCAAGGCCACCAGCATCCAGGTGACGCCCGAGACGCTGAACGACCCGGCCGCCATGCAGCAGTTCCAGGCCGCGCAGGGTGAACTGGGCAGCGCGCTCAGCCGCCTGATGGTGGTGGTGGAGCAATACCCCAACCTCAAGGCCAACCAGGGCTTCAGCGACCTGCGCGTGCAGCTCGAGGGCACCGAGAACCGCATCACCG
>LNFM01017157.1_pt1 | contig 14353 bp, 14 predicted proteins | sample 596031 | NCBI WGS metagenome assembly LNFM01 (sample SAMN04254537, study PRJNA301005) | activated carbon metagenome | isolation source: dual media filters at the Ann Arbor, Michigan drinking water treatment plant | place: USA: Ann Arbor
GAACCTAGAAGCACCCATTGTCCGACTACACCGATTTCGACCACTTTGGCCTTGACCAGCGCATCGTCGATGCCGTCAAGGAAATGGGCTACACCACGCCCACGCCGATCCAGTCCAAGGCGATTCCCATCGTCATGCAGGGCAAGGACGTGATGGGTGCGGCGCAAACCGGCACCGGCAAGACGGCAGGTTTCGCGCTGCCGATCATCCAGCGCCTGTTGCCGCACGCCAATACCAGCATGTCGCCGGCGCGACACCCAGTGCGGGCACTGGTCCTGGCGCCGACGCGCGAACTGGCCGACCAGGTGGCCGAGAACGTCAAGAAGTACATCGCCAAGACGCCGCTGAAATGCGCGACGGTCTACGGCGGCGTCGACATGGATCCGCAGACGCAGGCGCTGCGCGCAGGTGTGGAGATCATCGTCGCCACGCCGGGTCGGCTCCTCGATCACCTGCAGATGAAGAACACCTCGCTCGGGCAGGTGCAGATGGTCGTGCTCGATGAAGCCGACCGGATGCTCGACATGGGCTTCCTGCCGGACATCTCGCGCATCCTCAATTTGCTGCCGAAGGAACGCCAGAGCCTGATGTTCTCGGCGACATTCTCCGAGGAAATCAAGCGGCTGGCCGCCAACTTCCTGCGTGACCCGCAGTTGCTTGAAGTGGCGCGTCGCAATGCCACCGCCGAGTCGATTCGCCAGGATGTCATCAGGCTGCATGACTCCGAGAAGACCGACGCCCTGCTGACGCTGCTGAAGTCGGGTGGTCACGACGGCGGGCCGATCAAGCAGGTGCTGGTGTTCGTCAACGCCAAGATCGAGTGCCGCCGACTCGCGCGCCAGTTGCAGAAGGCTGGCGTGAACGCCGACGCGATCCACGGCGACAAGACGCAGGACGAGCGGATGAAGGCGCTCGACGGCTTTAAGAAGGGCGAGATCGAGGTGCTGGTGGCCACCGATGTGGCCGCGCGCGGGCTGGACATCGTCGAACTGCCTTTCGTCATCAACTACGACGTGCCGTTCAACGCCGAAGACTATGTGCACCGCATCGGTCGCACCGGTCGCGCGGGTGCGACTGGCGTGGCGATCATGCTGATGACGGGCGCCGACGAGCGAGGTGTGTTGGCCATTGAAAGGCTGACCAAGCAGCAGTTCACGCCGAAGACACTCGAGATGGAACGCGCTGCGCGCCCCGAGCGGGCAGAGCGGGCCGCGGAGCGCGGCCGCGGTGACCGCGGAGGTTACGACCGTGGTGAACGCGCGGCGCGTCCTGCGCGCGCTGAGCGGTCTGAACGCGATGCCAGCAGGTCGTATCAGCCAGCTGCCGCCCCCGTAGACGACTTTTTCTCGAAGCCTTATGAGCCGAGCGCGGCGGCGGTCAAGGCCGAAAGCGACGCCGCTGCCGCGGACGCCAAGGCGGACCCCAAAGCCGAACCACGCAGTCGTGTGGCGGCGCTCCTCGGCGGTTCCAAGCGCTGATCGCGAGCGTGCTGTCAGCATCCAGGGCCGCAGCGAGCGGCCCTTGTCACATCTGCGCTACCACAAGCAATGCGAACGCGGCTGTTGATCGCTGTGCCGACCGGTCCTAGCCAGCGCTATTTGCGAGTGCCTGATCGAGGTCCCACAGGATGTCGTCGATCGACTCGATGCCGATCGACAGCCGCACCATTTCCGGAAGCACGCCGGCGGCGCGTTGCTCGTCCTCCGACAACTGCCGGTGTGTGGTCGAGGCTGGGTGGATCACCAGCGACTTGGCGTCGCCGATATTGGCCAGGTGCGACAGGAACTGCAGCGCATCAATGAAACGCTCGCCGGCAGCCGCACCGCCGGCGATGCCGAAGGTCATCACACTGGAGGCGCCGGGCAGACCATCTATCGGTGTCAGGTACTTCTGCGCCAGCGCGTAGTAGGGGCTCGATTGAAGTCCGGGCCAGTTGACCCATTGCACACGCGGATGCGCGGACAGAAACTCGGCCACGCGGCGCGCGTTCTGCACATGTCGGTCCATTCTGACGTGCAACGTCTCCAGTCCCTGCAGCAGCATCCAGGCGCTCATCGGCGCAAGCGAGGCGCCATGCACGCGCAGCACCTCCATGCGCGCTTTCATCGTGAAGGCGAAGTCGCCGAAGGTCTCCCAGAACTTGACGCCGTGGTAGCCCTTGGAGGGCAGCACCATGTCGGGGAACTTGCCATTGCCCCAGTCGAACTTGCCGCGTTCGACCAGCACGCCGCCGATCGTGGTGCCGTGGCCGCCCATGTACTTCGTGGCCGAATGCACGACGATGTCGGCGCCCCAGTCGAACGGCCGGCACAGGTACGGCGAGGCCATCGTGTTGTCGATCATCAGGGGCAGCTGTGCGTCGTGCGCGATTGCCGCCACCCGTTCGATGTCGAGCACGTTGATCTTCGGATTGCCAAGCGTCTCGCCGTAGAGCAGGCGCGTATTCGGCTGGATCGCGCGCCGAAAGTTCTCCGGCCCATCGGGATCGACGAAGGTCGTCGTGATGCCCATCTTGGGCAGCGTTACCGCGAACTGCGAGTAGGTGCCGCCGTAGAGCAAGGACGACGACACGATGTGGTCGCCGGGCTGCAGGATCGCCAGAATCGCCGTCAGCTGTGCGGCCATGCCGCTGGCGGTGGCCAGCGCGGCGCGACCGTTTTCCAGCGCGGCGACGCGTTCTTCGAACACCGCCACCGTGGGGTTGGAGATACGCGAGTAGACGTTACCGAACGTCTGGAGGTTGAACAGGCTGGCGGCGTGGTCGGCCGAGTCGAACACGTAGCTCGTGGTCTGGTAGATCGGCTGCGCGCGACTGCCGGTGACCGGATCCGGCAACTGGCCGGCGTGCAGGCAGAGGGTTTCGATGCCGAAATGGCGGTCGCTCATGGGTGTCTCGGTGGTCTTGTTCGATGGGCTGCGATGCGGGATCGCGTCAGGACAGGTGGCTGCCTTCAGCGCCTAGTACGGCAGCTGCCGCGGTCGTTTGCTCGAGATGATGCGGGTGTTGACGCCTGCCCAGTTCAGGCCGCCGAAGAGCCGGCCATGTTCGATCTTGACGCAGCGATCCATCACCACGTCGAGGCCGGCGGCGCGGGCGCGATCGCGCGCGGCGTCGTTCACCACGCCCAGTTGCATCCACAGGCAGCGCGCGCCGATCGCGATCGCCTGCTCGGCCAAGGGACCGATGTCCTCGCTTTTGCGGAAGCAGTCGACCATGTCGATCGGCCCGGCGGCGGCGGCGCTGGCCAGATCGGGATGACAGGGCTGTCCCAGCACCTCGCGGTACTTCGGGTTCACCGGGATCATCGTGTAGCCGTGCTCGAGCAGGTACTTGCCGACGAAGTAGCTCGGTCGGTGCCACTCGGCCGAGATGCCGACCACGGCAATGCGCCGGCAATCGTGCAGGATGCGCCGCAGCGCGCTGATGTCGGTGTCATCGGCCATCTTCAGCTCGTCCAAGTAGTGGTACATCGATTGTAGGGAGCGACGCTGGTGCGTCGGGCGGGTCGTCGCTGCTTAGACATGCCAGCGCTGTGCCCACGCCTGCGTGGCCTGGCGCAGGAACGTGGCGCGGTTGTCGGCCCCGAGGTGCGTAAAGCCCAGGTGCTGCCAGGCGCGCTCCAGTTCGCGCAGCGGATCCGTGACGTCGACCGCGGCGGCGCCGGTCTGCTTGGAGAGCTTCTCTCCCTGCGCGTTGACCACGACCGGCAGATGCACGTAGCGCGGCGTTGGCAGCCCCAGAGCCTGCTGCAGCCAGATCTGCCGCGGCGTGTTGTCGAGCAGGTCCGCCCCGCGGACGACATCGGTGATGCCTTGCGCAGCATCGTCCACCACGACCGCAAGCTGGTACGCCCACAGACCGTCCGCACGGCGCAGCACGAAATCGCCGACGTCATGCGCCAATTTTTGCGTGACCGCGCCTGCGGCGCGATCGTCGAACGAGACGGCATCGTCCGGCGGATCCGGCACGCGCACGCGCACCGACCGCGGCGCCCGTCCCCTGGTGCCGGCGCGGCAGGTGCCGGCGTACACACCGGGCGGCAGGCCGGCGGTCGCGGCCGCGTCTTCGGCCTCCTTGCGCGAGCAGGCGCAGCCGTATGCCTGGCGTGTTGCGATCAGTCGCGCAAGCGCGACGTCGTAGGCCGCGCTGCGGTCGTGCTGCCACAGCACCGGCTCATCGCTGTGCAGGCCACACGCCGCGAGGGTGGCGATGATGCCGGCGGCGGCGCCGGGCACTTCGCGCGGCGGGTCGATGTCCTCGATTCGCAGTAGCCACGTGCCGTCATGGGCGCGCGCGTCCAGCCAACTGCCCAGCGCGGCCACCAAAGAACCCAGATGCAGCGGTCCAGTCGGCGACGGCGCAAAGCGGCCGCGATAGGCGGAGTGCGACGGGGAGGTCATCTCAAGTCCGAACGATTGTGCTGTCGACGTTGCACGCGAACCACGCACAATGGCGTCGCCGCGCCACGTGGAACGACCGCTGCGCTGCCGCCGACGGCCGTCTGCCCCCTCGTGAAGGCTGGGTCATCCTTAAGTCGTAACTCATTTGGTTGCTGCTCAAAGTGTCGCCGCGTACGATCCATACCATAAAGACGCCATTAACGACGTTCCTTCCGGAACGGATGCGGCGCCGGCACCGCACCGCTTGCAGTGAGGAGGGAACTTGAGAACCGCCATACGCGGCGAGCCACATTCGTTCGGCGGCGCATCGACCTCGCCGGTCGACGGCACCCCTGACCTGCGCGCCGCGTTCGCGCTTGAGCGGCGCATCACGCCCGCGCTGTTCTTGCTCGCAGGCTTTGCAGCGCTCACGGCATCGCGGGTGTCCGCCGTGGTGGCGCTCGTCTGGCTGGCGGCCGTGGTTCTGAACGCCGCTGTCCGGTTCATGTTGGCAACCCACCACGAGCATGCCCGCGTGCCGGTGACGCCGGTGCAGACGGCAGCGCGGCTGTACGCGCTGTCCTGGGCCGGTGACCTGCTGCTGTGGGCGCTGTGGCTGGGTTGGCTGTGCACGCCGGCGCAGGTGACACAAGGGACTCTGGGATACGTGGGCGCGGGAGTCGTGCTGCTGGCGGCCCTCACGCTGGGACGCTGGCCGGGCATGTGGAATCCCTGGGTCACGGGTTGGGCCGGACTGTACGTCTGGCTGCTCGTGCGTGCAGATACCGGCATGACGCCCTTCACGCTGGCGTTCCCGCTCTGGCTCGCCGCCATGTGGTGGCTTGGACGGGCTCAACACAGCGCTCCGGCGCCGGTGCAGGACACCCGTGGGCGCGCTGGCTGGATCGCGGCGGTACAGGCGATGCCCGCGCCGATCCTGGTACTGCGCCGCGGCAAGCTGATCGACGTGAACAACGCCGCCGCCAAGTTCCTCGGTCACTCGCCGCAGGGCCTGGCCGGACAGCGGGTGGAACACTGCCTGCGTGCCGACCCGGCCTTTGCGCTCGACCCGATGGTCGGCGACAAGACCTCGCGCAACGTGCGCATCACGCCGCTGGCGAACGAGGGGGGGCAGCCGCCCACCTGGCCGGGCCGGGTGAGGGTGCTCAACCCAGGTCGGCTCGACTCGGCGGTGGTGGTAGCACTGGCGCCACCAGCCGGTGCCGCCGATTCGTTCGCCGAGGATGCGCGCCGCCTGATCCGCTGGTTCGGCGATCACGCCGGGCAGCCGTGGTATCGCGACGAAACCGGGCGCGTGGTGTTGCCGCCGCAATTCGATTCGTCGATGCCGGTCGATGCCGGCAGTTACTCCTTTCCATTGGCGCCCTGGATCGCCGCCGACGAACGTGAACGTGTCGACGGCGACTACCGCAACGCCGTCAAGCACGGTCGCATCTTCGATCGCGCCGCCCATCTGATCGACCGCAACGGCCGCTCGCGCCGCGTGCGGCTGGTCTGCCTGACGCGGATGCCGGCGACGGATGCGGCCAACGAGGCGCCGACGCATCCGCCGGTGATCGGCATGCTGGCCCCGCTTCCGTACGGGGCCGACCAGCATCACACCGCCGCGCTCGGAGAGTGGGTGCAGGCGTTGCCGGTGATGATTTGGTGGGTCGATGCCGCCGGCCTGGTCGAGCCCGTGCACGGCCGCGACACATGGCGCTGGGGCATGCGTTTCGACGTACAGGCCACCGGCGTGCGCTGGTCGGAAGCCTTCACATTCGATCCGGCCGATCGCGCCGCCGTGCTCTCTGGCCTGCAGGGCGCGCTGTCGGGGCGATCCAGTTTCGACGTTCTGAACATGCGCACCACGACCCGCGGCGCCAAGCTCGCCGTGCGCAGCCACATGGTGCCGTTCGCCGGTGCCGACGGGCAGCCCGGCGTGCTGGTGACCGACACGGTGGCGTCGCCCAAGCAGTTGTCGGAGATCGACCGCCTGCGTCGCGCGCGCAATCACTACAAGGAACTGGTCGAGGCCTCCACCAGCCTGATCTGGGCCTGCGATGCCGACTTCAATTTCACCTTCGTCAGCCGCCGCGCCGCACGCGAGATGTACGGCTGCGATCGCCAGGAACTGCTGGGTCAGTCGCTGCTGTCGCTGCTCGGTGACGGCCCCGAGAACGATGCCGCCCGCGAGGCGTTTGCCGGGCTGCGTGAGCGGCGCGCGCTGCGCAGCGTGGAGATGGTCCAGCGAGCGCGCGACGGTCGGCGCGTCATCGTCTCGGTCGACGCGGTGCCGTTGATCGGCAGCGATCGCGTCTTCGCCGGTGCGATCGGCATGAACGCCGACATGACGATGCTCAAGCAGCGCGAGCGCAGGCTGGTCGAAGCGCTGCGCATCGAGCGCACCGTGCTCGACGCGGCCGGCCAGGCGATCGCGGTGGTCAAGGACGGCCGCGTGGCCCGCTGCAACGAGGCCTTCCTGCGCCTGCTGCAGGCCGAGCCGGTGTCGCTGCAGCGCACGCCGGTGGGCGACTTCTTCAGCAGCACCGAAGACTGGCCGGCGCTGATGAGTGCCGCCGATGCTGGCCGCAGCGATGATCGTGCCGCCAGCCGCGAGGTGCAGATCAAGCGCGGTGGCCGCGCCACAACCGCCGAGTCCATGTGGTGCCAGATCACCGCGCGCTGGATCGCCGCCGGCGAGTACGTGCTGGTGCTGGCCGATATCGACCAGATCCGCAACCGCGAGGCCGAGGCGCTGCACCACGCGCATCACGACGACCTCACTGGTTTGCCCAACCGCCGCCTGTTGACGATGCGCGGCAATGCCACGCTGGCCGCCAGCGGCCTGCGCAACAGCGCCTGCGCCGTGTTCGCGATCGATCTCGATGGCTTCAAGGAGATCAACGACCTGTACGGTCACGAGCGCGGCGATCAGGTGCTGCGTGAGATCGCCCAGCGCCTGGGCAAGATGCTGCGGCCGCAGGACACGGTCGCGCGCCGCGGTGGCGACGAGTTCACGATGATGGTGCCCGATGTGCAAGGCCGCGCCGATGTCGAGCGCATCGCCGTGCGCCTGCTGCAGGCGATCGAGCAGCCGGTTCCGGTGAGCGCAGACAAGCAGGCGCATCTGTCGGCCAGTGTCGGCGTGGCGCTGGCGCCCGATCATGGCCGCGATCTCGAGCGCCTGCTGCAATTGGCGGACCTCGCGATGTACGAGGCCAAGCTCAAGGGCAAGAACCGCTATGCGTTCGCCCGCATGATCGGCGCCAGCACTAGCCCAGCAGCACCGCGCGCGTCGCAGGCTTCCTGAGTTCGTCCAGCCACCAGGCGAGCGCCTTGCCGCGGTCGTCGGCGCGCCACGCGACGTGCGGTGTCGGCGCGTGTGCGCTGCCTTGGCGCACGCCCTGCGTGCTCTTGACGACCAGGTCGCCACGCTCGATCGCCGGCTGCGCCAGCGCATACGGCAAGAAGCCCACGCCGAGCCCGGCCACCTGCGCTGCCAGCTTGGCCTCCATCGATGGCACCGCCAGCACGTCCGGTGCGCCGATCAGGCCGACCCCACGTGCGGCCAGTTGGCGCGATGTGTCGCCCACCACGATTTGCCGGTGACGCCGCAGCTGCGCCAGCGGTAATGGCGCCGGCACGGCCGCCAGCGGATGGGTGGCGGCCACCGCGAACACCAGGTCGACTGGGCCGAGCGGCATGGTGCGGTAGCCGCTGCCCAAGCGACTGGCGTCCGGGACATCAGTGGCCGCGCCGATCACGAGGTCAGCCCGCCCGGAGACCAGTGCATCCCAGCTGCCGGTCAGTACTTCGCTGCTGATGCGAACCTGAGTTGGTGCCACGCCGCAGAATCGGGCAAGTACCGGCAGCAGGCGCTCGAACGGGATGATCGTGTCGAGCGCGATGCGCAGCTCACGTTCCCAGCCTTCGGCCACGCGCTGCACCCCGGCCTTCGCGCAGCAGCTCTTCGCCGGCCGGCGTCAGGCGCGCCCGATAGCCGCTGCGGTCGAACAGCAGCACATCCAGATCGTCTTCCAGCTTGCGCACCGCGTAGGTGACCGCGGAAGGCACGCGATCGAGCTCGGCCGCCGCCGCAGCGAAGCTGCCGTTGCGGGCGATGGCGTCGACGAGCTGCAGGCTGTCGAGTGTCAGCGGGAACGCAGGGTGCGACGGGAGCGGGGCCGAGCCTGGTTTCTTCCTAGTCATTCAATGAAAGAGAACGTGTTCGTCAATCTCGGCTCGATGACTTGCCGCCTGAGGGCCTGCATCATGCGCTCTCTCAACGGACGTAGCAATGAAGGCGCGTGTACAAGGCGTCGATCAGAGATCTTCTCAAGAATTGCACGTCGAACACGAAAGGTCCGAAACATGGTCACGGTACGTCGCAGCAACGAACGCGGTCAGGCTGACCACGGCTGGCTGCGCTCCTTCCACAGCTTTTCCTTTGCCGATTACCACGACCCGCGCTGGATGGGGTTCTCCGCACTACGCGTAATCAACGAGGACCGCGTGGCGCCGGGTGCGGGCTTCGGCACGCATGGCCATCGCGACATGGAGATCATCAGCTACGTCCTCGAAGGCGAACTCGCGCACAAGGACAGCCTGGGCAATGGCTCGGTGATCCGGCCCGGCGACGTGCAGCGGATGTCGGCCGGCACCGGCGTGCGCCATTCGGAGTTCAACCACGCCAGCGATGCCACCACGCACTTCCTGCAGATCTGGATCGAGCCGGCGCGCACCGGCATCACCCCGAGTTACGAGGAAAAGCACTTTGCCGCGCAGGACAAGCGTGGACGCCTGCGCCTGGTCGCCTCACCGGACGGTGCCGACGGCTCGGTCACCGTGCACCAGGACGCGCGCGTGCACGTCGGCCTGTTCGACGCCGACGAGCAGGCCGACCACGTCCTGGCCCCGGGCCGCCATGGCTACTTGCATGTCGCGCGTGGCGAGATCGTGGCCAACGGCGCGCGTCTGGCGGCGGGTGACGCCCTGCTGCTGAAGGACGAGACGAACCTGTCGCTGCGCGATGGCCGCGGTGCCGAAGTGCTGCTGTTCGATCTGCCTTGAACCTTGTCCATCCTGTCTGGAGTCACGATATGAACTCAGGTCTCAGTTCGTCCGCCGCCCTGGTCGGGCGCGTCATGCTGGCAGCGATGTTCGTGCTGGCCGGCATCTCCAAGATCGGTGGTTTCGATGGCACCGTGGCCTATATCGCCTCCAAGGGGTTGCCGCTGCCGATGGTGGCGGCGGCGGGCACCGTGCTGCTGGAAATCGCGGGAGGACTGGCGTTGATCACCGGCTGGCGGGCGCGCTGGGCGGCGCTGGCACTCGCGGTGTTCACGGTTGTCGCCAGCGTGATCTTTCATGCGTACTGGGCCCTGCCGGTCGAGGAGCAGCGGATGCAGCAACTCATGTTCATGAAGAACATGGCCGTCACCGGCGGCTTGCTGATGGTGTTCGCGCTCGGCGCAGGGCGCCTCAGCCTGGATGAGCGACGCCGCTGACACGCCGCAGGAGACGCGCGTCGGTATGGCGAGTGCGGGAGAAATGATGCGGGCCGGCATCGCCGGCCCGTCGATCGTGCGATCCGTGTCGCGGCGACTACAGCAGCGACAGTTCCAGCTTCGGTTGCGTGTAGCCACCCAGCGTGGCTGGCCCGATGGTGTTCTGTGCGCCGTGCGCCAATTGCCAGTCGCGCTGCGTGAGCACGTACAGCGCCTGCGCGCGCGCCCGGCCGGTGGCTGGATCGAGGCTGCCGGCCGGCACGTGCGGCGCAAAGCCCGCCGCCTGCAGCACCTCCTCGAAGTGGGTGTGGCCTGCGGGACAGTCGGCGCGCAGCACGCGCGCATCGAGCACGTTCATCAGCAGGTCGGTGCCGGCGGCGAGCACTTCCAGCGTCAGCGAACTGGTGATGAATTCCGGGTGGATGAACCACTCGAGCGACCACACGCCGTGCTTGGTGGCATCGTGCGGCGCGCGCGCCGAGATCCAGCCCACGAACTCCTGCGTCTGCTTGCGATGCGCCGCCATCATGTAGCGGGTGCCGCGCTGCCAGTCCGACTGCGCGGCATGCACGAAGTCGGCGACTTCGCGCTCGCTGCAGGCCATGGTGCTCGACCAGCAGCTTTCGTATTCCGGGTAGAGCACGGCCTTCCAGATGCGCGGCACATCGGACACGTCGATCTGGCGCAGCACGCACTGGTTGGAGAACCAGCGGAAGAAGCGGGGCAACTGCACGACCCGACGTGCAGGCGAGGCGACGGTGCGGTTGCGCGTATCCATGAGGGTCACTGATCTTCCGCTGCAAGGCGACGCCGGAGGGCAGTCGACAGTGGAAGTCTCACGCAAAGAGCTGCTCGCAAGACCTTGAATACAGGGCGATTCGGCGGCGATTATTGCGCCGAATGTCGGCCGCCTTCCTACAGGTCGGCTGGGGTCGACCCGGGGCGCCGACCCTAGGCCAGCACGCGCTTGAGAAAGGCGGCGATGTCTTCGATCTCCTCGCCGCACACACTGTGCGGCATCGGGTACTCATGCCATTCCACGGCGTAGCCGAGCTGCTGCAGTTGTTCACGCGCGGCGGCGCCGCGCGCTAGGGGCACCACGGGATCGGAACTGCCATGCGCAAGGAGGATCGGCACCGCAGCACTGCCGGCCGCCCGCTCCGCCGCGAATAGCGGCGCCAGCGGCAGGTAGCACGACAGCGCGACCAGTCCGGCCAGCGGTTCGGCCTGGCGCAGGCCGGTCTGCAGCGTGATCGCGCCGCCCTGCGAGAAGCCGGCGAGCACGATGCGCGAGCGCGGCATGCCGCGCGCCACTTCGCGATCGATCAGCTGCTCGACCTGCGTCTGCGATCGCCGCAGCCCGGCTTCGTCCTCGCGGCGCACGAGATCGGTACCGAGGATGTCGTACCAGGCGCGCATCACGTAACCGTTGTTGATCGACACCGGGATCTGTGGCGCATGCGGGAACACATAGCGCGCGGCCGGTGCGCCCAGGGCTTCGAGCTCCTTGACCACCGGCACGAAGTCGTAGCCGTCGGCACCCAGGCCGTGCAGCCAGATCACCGATGCGCTTGGCTGGTCACGGGTTTGCAGTTCGATGCAGTCGAGCATGGGGGGGCGAGCCTCGCGACGGTCAGGGTTGGGAACGGATCGCGGTCTTCGGCCGGAACGCCTTGACCACCGCGGCGTGGGTCTCGATGTACGGACCGCCGATCAGCTGGATGCAGTAGGGCACGGCAGCAAAGATGCCGGGCACCTGGGTCGCGCCGTCGGCGCCTTTCAGGCCCTCGAGTGTCTCGGCGATCGCTTTCGGCTGGCCGGGCAGGTTCAGGATCAGCGCCGCATGCTGATCGGACTCGCGCAGCACGCCGACCTGGCGCGACAGGATGGCGGTCGGCACGAATGCCAGCGAGATGCGCCGCATTTGTTCGCCGAAGCCGGGCATTTCGCGGGTGGCCACGGCCAGTGTCGCCTCGGGCGTGACATCCCGTCGCGCTGGTCCGGTGCCGCCGGTGGTCAGCACCAGGTCGCAGCCGACCTCGTCGACCAACTCGACCAAGATCCGCTCGATCGTGGCCTGTTCATCGGCAATCAGGCGTTCATGCGCCTGCCAGGGCGTGGCGAGCGCGCGGCCGAGCCAGTCCATCAGCCCGGGCAGGCCCTGGTCGACGTAGACGCCGGCAGAGGCGCGGTCCGAAACGGACACGAGGCCGACGATCAATTCATCGGGGTGATTGCGACGGATGCTCATGGGTCGGATGGTGCCGGGTGGGCGGTGTCGTCGCGCAGGGTGTCGTGCAGCAGGCGGTACAACTCGCGTCCGTGGCGGGGCGCAATCTGCTTGTCGCGCTCGCGCCGGGCACTGCGGATCAGCGCCCGCAGCGCCTGCACGTCAAAGCCCGGATGAGCCTGCAGCAGCTCGGTCAGCGCGGTGTCGTCTTCGATCAGTCGCTCGCGCCAGCGCTCGCAGTGGTGCATCAGCGCGACCGCGGCGCGCGAGTCGCCGGTCAGATCGTCCAGCGCGCGCTCGATCGGCGCCGGTTCGACCTGTCGCATCAGCTTGCCGATGAACTGGATCTGGCGGCGCCGGCCCTCGTGGGCGGTGATCTTCTGCGCGGCGACAATGGCCTCGCGCAGCCGCTCCGGCAGGTCGATTTGCTGCAGTTGGGCGGCATTGAGGCCGACGAGCTTGGTGCCCAGCACCTGCAGCGCGGTCATCTCTTTCTTGCGCTGGGTCTTGCTTGGACGCTCATCGTTGCCCGGGGCAACGCCGTCATCGGTGGGTTCGGGAGTCATCGCTGGCTATGATAGCGATCGCTCCCCTCCGCCGTTGCGCAGCTTGCTTGCGCGGCGCAACTGCTGCCCATGAACGTTCCCTTTGCCTTCGCCAAAGATCAGCTGCGTGAACTTGCGCATGCCGCGCTCGATCACGCACGTCAGCTAGGCGCCAGCGATGCGCTGGCCGAGGTGAGCGAATCCACCGGCCTGTCGGTGAGCACCCGCAAGATGAAGGTCGAGACCATCGAGCACACGCGCGACAAGGGGCTCGCGGTGTCGATCTACATCGGCCAGCGTCGCGGCCATGCGTCGACCTCCGACTTCTCCATGCAGGCGATCCGCGAGGTGGTCGATGCCGCCTACAACATCGCCCGCTTCACCGCCGAGGACGATGCCGCCGGCCTGCCCGACCCCGACACGCTGGAGCGCGCCCCGCGCGACCTCGACCTGTTTCATCCGTGGGACCTCACCACCGACACCGCGATCGACCTGGCGCGTCGCGGCGAGCAGGGTGCTTTCGACGTCAGCCGGCAGATCGTCAATTCTGAAGGTGCCAACGTCTACACGTCCTCAGGTCACTTCGTACTCGTCAACACGCTGGGGTTCGACGCCGGCTATGCCTACTCGCGCCACTCGGTCTCGGTGGCGCCGATCGCGCGCGACCGCCGCGGCATGCAGCGCGACGACTGGTATTCGTCGTCGCGAATGCATGACGAACTGGCCTCGCCGGAAGATGTGGGCCGTTATGCGGCGCAGCGTGCGCTCGCGCGGCTGTCGGCGCGCAAGCTCGGCACCCGCACCTGTCCGGTGCTGTTCGAGGCGCCGCTGGCGACTGGTCTGCTCGGCAACCTGGTGCAGGCAGCCAGCGGCGGGGCGCTCTATCGCAAGGCGTCGTTCCTGGTCGATGCGCTGGGCAAGCCGCTGTTTGCGCCGCACATCAGCGTGCACGAGTCACCCCATGTGCCGCGTGCCGGCGGATCTAGCCCGTTCGACGAGGAGGGCGTGCGCGGCATCGAGCGCGATGTCGTCGCCAACGGCGTGCTGGAAGGCTATTTCCTGTCGACCTACTCGGCGCGCAAGCTCGGCATGAAGAGCACCGGCAACGCGGGCGGCTCGTACAACCTGACCCTCGAATCGAGCCTGCGTCGGCCCCAGGACAACTTCGTTGCCATGCTGCGCAAACTCGGCACGGGTCTGCTGGTGACCGAATTGATCGGCCAGGGGGTCAATTACGTCACCGGCGACTACTCGCGCGGTGCCGCCGGCTACTGGGTCGAACAGGGCGAGATCCAGTTTCCGGTCGAAGAAATCACGATCGCCGGCAATCTGCGCGACATGTTCGGCAAGATTGCGGCGGTGGGGGCCGACACGGTGATCCGCGGCAGCAAGGTGTCGGGCTCGGTGCTGATCGAGAACATGACGATTGGCGGCAGTTGAGACCCGGCCTGTTGTAGGGGCCGCGACAAGGTGGGTTGGACCGCATTGCCGGGTAGGCCCAGATCACTACAATCGCCGCCCAGCGAACGCCGGGCAGGGCCAAGGTACACGCGGTCGCTTACCCCGGGGTCGTCAGACCGACCGATAGGGCCTTCCGAATAATCTCTCAAGGAGACTCAATGCAACGTCGTTCCTTTATCGGGCGCGCGGCCGCGGGTGCCGTCGCTACGGCAGCCATCGCCGCCCCC
>LNFM01020670.1_pt1 | contig 14353 bp, 12 predicted proteins | sample 596031 | NCBI WGS metagenome assembly LNFM01 (sample SAMN04254537, study PRJNA301005) | activated carbon metagenome | isolation source: dual media filters at the Ann Arbor, Michigan drinking water treatment plant | place: USA: Ann Arbor
CCGTAGGAGCATCTGTCACCATCGGTACTAATGGTGGCCCCTACATTATTCCCAATGGAACCCACACGATAATGGCTGATGTCGATGACGTAAATCGCTTTACGGAGTCGAACGAAACTAACAACCAGCTTTCCCAGCTAGTTAGTGTGCCGTGAATTCGATGATAAACATACTTCTATCGCTGGTTTTCTACAATTGCTATGGATTAATGGCGTGACCGCAAGCCTTCGTTACCCGATACGGCGGTCAAGAAAGTGCTGGAGACAGTAACTCGCCTGCCTGCCGATCTGGGCGCTGGAGTTGCTGCCCTATGGCACAAGCAGTGGGTATTTCGACGGCCAGCGCAGTGCAAATGATCAGGTCGCGAATTGAGAAAATAAACGGACGTGATCCAGTAAATTCAGCTCTCTTTTAATGAATGTAATTAAACTGATCACTTCTATTTCTCAGCATGATCGAATCGGCGCTTTTATCGCATGCTTTGCGTTTTCAAAAATAAATCCCAGTAGGCAATTCTTTGAATCGTTTGATGAGGAGATCGGCAAATGCTCTAATGTGCTGGAGAAGGTGGCGGGTTTGCGGGTGAATGGGATAAGCGGCGAGTAATGGAACTGGAGAGGTATAGGCTGCGAATTGAAAATACAGTCGATGAATTTAGTATGATTTTTGTTTTGTGATCTTGTTGTGTACGTTGCCGGTATTGGATTCTTGATTCTGTACCTGACCCCAAAGATTTCTTCTTCCAAGGCATGCAAAATCACCAAAAACTCAAACTATTTGTTGAGCCGGATCTGAAATTAATTTCAGATCCGGGGAATGGTTACTCAGTAGATCTTACCGGTGAAATAAAGCCAGGTGGCTTTATGGCAAGCACCGCACATCTTAACTGTTCGAGAATAGTCTCTGCGGTATTACCGATCAACAATCCGGCTATGCCTGCCCGTGCGACTGTTCCCATCACTACCATATCCGCCTGCAATTGCTTTGCTGTTTCCGGTATTACCGTGGATGCCGCTCCCCGGCGCAAATGCAATTGAGGAGAGAGATATTCGTAGACTTCCGTACCTAAATGGCTTTTCAGCTCCTCACACAATCGATCGAATCCCCTTTCGTGACGTGATCGCTCTCCTTCAACGTAGCACGTAGCTGCTTCATCCGGATTGTTGCTCCATGACCGCACCGTCGCTTCACCTGGAGCATCCCAGACATGAACTAAGTGCAAAGCCGCAAAATCCGACAATGCGAGCGAACTGGACAGATCCAAAATCTGTTGATTAAGACCCCGCTCTGCTGTGTCAGGCATCCCTGGATTGAAATCGATCGCCGCCAGAATACAGCGGTAATTAGATTTTTCCTCTGATTGCGTCAGCCATACCGGGCAAGGGCATTTGCGCAGCAAATGCATGTCATCACTACCAAACAGTCGATCGACAAAACTTGGATTCTCGGCAGGCTTGATCAGTAGATCATGCCCGTTGCGCAACACGGTGCGAATAATTTCCAGAAAGCCGGTGCCCACCAGAACTTCATGCTGAATGCGGAGTCGTTGTTGATAAGGCTCAGTCAATGTCTGCAATGCCTGTAAGCACTCGGTTTTCATCATGGTTTGCAGGTCGGTGGAGATATGTGCCCCGTCCGGCATAGTGATTCCCTCTGCCACGGGTTGCATCACGCCAACAACGGTCAGTTGCGCCTGGTTATTTTCCGCCAGCGATATCGCCCGTTCCAGAGTTGGTTTACTGACTTCCCCTGTCGTCACTACACAAAGTATATTGTTGAAATAATTCATTTTGTCTCCCATGATCACCATCAGTTAGTAACCTATCCAAAGATTTCTATCATACAAAAGTTTGATTTTCTCTACTTGTCCTGCTCTTTATTGAGTATGGGCTTATAACCCCAATCCCGCACGCTCTGAACTACCAAATCAATATCTTCATCTGGAATATTAAGTATTTTCAAGGCAGCTTCGCCGAGATACAAGCTCGCTTCAATCGCCTCCGGGTGTGCGTGAGTTGCCCCAGCATCAAGAAAGCGGGCACTTGTTTCAAGATCTCGTGCTCGCGCGATAATCGGTACGTGCGGACAGTTTTTACGCAAAAACGAAATTGCCCGTAACGCTGTGGTGGAATGATCAACGACGATTATCACCAGAGAGGCTCTTTCCACATGAATGGCAGCTAATAATTCCGGATCAGAGATATCACCATACGATACCGCGTGGCCTTCGGTCCGCCCCTGCGCCACTAGTTTCGGATCGGTGTCAAAAGCCACAAAGGGGACTCCGCTTGACTGTAGCAGCACGGCTATCGTGTGTCCCACACGTCCATAGCCACCGATCAATACCTGCTGCTCCGGAACATCTGATAACTTATCAGGTATACCTTGAACGTCGCTATGCCGAATTCCGATTAACCAAGTCGCAATGGTTCTGTTGAAACGAATCAGAAGCGCACCAATAATCATTGAGAAAAGAACAGAGGTCATCGCTATTTGACCAAGCCGCATGTCGATCACGCCAAAATCAAGTGCTATGACCAGGAGAGCAAGTCCAAATTCCCCTCCCACGGCCAACAACAAACCAGTACGCCACGCAACTAAGGCATCAGCTCCGCTTTTGCGCATCATGGCAGCAACAATCAGTGTTTTGCTCACCATAATAAGCAATGCCCCAAGTATGGCCCAGTGCCATATTGGGGGTATGGCAGCCGGGTCGAATCGCATACCGATGCCAACAAAAAAGAGGCCCAGCAGAACATCGCGGAACGGACGTATACTTGATTGCATCTGGTGGCGGAACTCTGTTTCACCTAGTATCATACCAGCAAGGAATCCCCCAAATGCCAAAGATAACCCGAAGTTGCTTGTAATCCATGCGGCCAGTAATGCGACCAACAATACGGCCAAGGTAAATACTTCTGCAGATCGTCGTTCAGCAACTATATGAAACAACGGGTGCAATAACCAGCGACCCGCAATAAACAAGAGTGCGAATGCAATCCCTGCTTTTGTAAACGCCCATCCCAAAGCGCCAGCCAGTACATCGATGCTCATTGGGATGCTGAGCACAGGTATGATCACGAGAAAGGGAACAGCAGTAATGTCCTGAAAAACAGACATAGCGAGTCCGAATCGGCCATGGTGACTGTTCTCTTCACCCTGCTCCGTTAACTGGCTACCGATTATGGTCGTTGATGACTGAGCAAAGACGGCTCCAATAACAAATGCAGCAGCAGCAGGTAATCCGATCATCCATACGATGACTCCTACTATTGCCGTGGTAAAAGCAACTTGTCCGGTGCCAAGCCCCAGAACCTGATGTCGTAGTGCATGTAACTGCGGCAGGGAGAAATTGAGGCCAATCGTAAACAACAGGAAAACCACTCCGAATTCGGCGAGTGTTTTAAATTCTGGAACATAAACTGCCGGTCCAATCGTATACGGACCGAGAATCACGCCTACCAGCAAATACCCCAGGCTGGTTGGGATACGCAAGCGCTGAAATATGAGCACAACGGCTACCGCTACGCCCAGAAGCAAAAGGATTTGCGTGAGATGTTCCATCATCCTGTATGCTCCTGCCACAACGGTATTGCCAAGGTGATCGGGAAGATATTCATTAACGGGTAGAATTTTATAAGTAATTGGTATATTAATAGCTTCGTGACTAAAGCTTGAAACAGAAAATACTTGGCTTTGATAGATTAAGCAATAAGATTATGGTAAATATAGGGCTGGGTTGCGAATTGAGAATATAGCCGATGGATTCAATATGATTATTGTTTTGTGACCTTGTTGTGTGCGTTGTCGTATTGGATTCGTTATTCTGTACCCCAACGACTCGGATCAGTTTTCACTTCGGGGTTTTTACAAATCATTTGATAACATTTTCGCTCTTTAACTCAAACGTTCCTGTATGTGCACCATTGACTGTATATTCATAAGCACCGGCTGATAAACCATATACTTGCAGCGGCAAAACGAGCGTGTATAGTTTGTCATCTTTAGTACAGGGAGCTTCTGTATCAGTTCCCGCGAATTGATTGTAAAGGGCACTTCTAAAAATCCAAATTTCGTCACAACACTTTGTTACTCGAAAAAAATGTTTCCTTACATATCATGAATATGCTGCGTAACCATTTTTTTCTCGTGCCTCGTTTTGTTTAGAACTTTGAATTTTTAGAAGTAAACGATATTGCGGTTTATCCATATATTTAGTGTGCCCTTGATTAACAATCAGAACATTTCCACATGAATAGTTGAAATATCCGCTTAATTTAAGAAAAGCCTGAATTGGCTGCTCGCCCGTCACGACAAGGTCTACCTGCTCTACGATATCTTCATTTAATGGAACTGCATTAACTCCCATCATTTTGTACGCATCAATAGCTGGATCATAATGTAACTGAATGCCGTGATACAAAACGTTGTGATCAGGCGTAACGATACCTGGTATTGAAAGTATGCCATCGTGATAAAAGTTATCTGGCTCGGTTTTTACCACGTGACTTGTATCTCCTCTAGCAAGCATTCCATAATAAATTGGATTGCTTTGCACGGAAATCGGAATTAATACCATTAATCCAAATTCGTTTAAGATGATTTAAAGTATACACATATATGGGTTTTAGACTAACAGCGCGTGGGGACAGGCCGCTACTTGAAAAAATAAACGGGATCGAGATCCAGTAAACTCAGCGCTCTTCTAATTTGGTGTAATTAAACTGATCACCATTGTTTTGCAGCATGATCGAATCGGCGCTTCTTAACGCATGCTTATCGTCTTGCAAACACAAATCCCAATAAGGCAACCCTTCAAATCGTTTGATGAGAAAATCGACAAATGCCCTGACGCGCTGCGAGAGGTGACGTGTTTGCGGGTAAATGGCATAGGCGGCGAGTTGTGAAAGTTTGTATTCGGTTAAAAGCGGGATCAATGTGCCACTTTCAATTGCTTTGTACACGATAAATGTCGGCATCAGCACGATGCCCAATCCATCAACGGCGGCATCGCGAAGAAATTCGCCATTGCTGGCTTTTAGATAAGGGGTTATTTTGGTTTTAATCAATTGACCTTCGGCGTCGAACATATTCCAGTTTTCAAAATTGCTGATCAGGTTGTAGACCAAACACCGGTGTTTGATTAATTCTTGCGGCGATTGGGGTGTGCCATTGCGTTCGAGGTAAGCCGGACTCGCGCACATCACGGCCTGAATCGGGGCAAGACGTCGTGCGATCAGACTGGAGTCCGGCAAGCTGGCGATACGAATGGCCAGATCAAAGCCTTCTGCAAGAATATCCACTTGGCGGTCATTAAAGTCCAGATCGAATTCAATGTCGGGATGCGCCTGTAAAAACGCATTGATCGCAGGTCCCAGATGCATCAAACCAAAACTCAGCGGCACAGCGACTTTCAGGCTGCCTTTTAGGGCGCCGTGGAATTGTGACGTGGCATGCTCTGCTTCGAGGATGTCGGCAAGGATGCGTACAGACTGTTGATAAAAAGCACGCCCGCTATCGGTCAAATTCATTTGCCGGGTGGTGCGATGAAATAGCTCAACACCGAGATGTGCCTCGAGTTCTTTCAAACGCCGGCTAACCACTGATTTGGCTACATCCATACGATCCGCCGCGCCGCTAATGCTACCGGCTTCAACGACACGCACAAACGCGCTCATATTTTCAAATCGGTCCATTGGATTGTTTTATTGTTGCTAATATCAGAACAGTTATTTCTTATGATGGCTATTTATTCTTGCAATCGCAACTATGATAATACTTCCAGCAAACACGTCATAACGATTTTTTACCGGAAAGGAGAAAATGATGAATACAGCCGTTAGCGCGACACGATTAATTCCCGCAGTGGCAGTACCGGAAGGCGCCGGTGTTACGGTGCACCGTACGATTGGCACACCGGCATTGCGCAATTATGATCCATTCCTGTTGCTGGATCACATCAGCAGCAATAACCCGGAGGAATACATTGCCGGTTTTCCGTCTCATCCGCATCGGGGGTTTAATACTTTCACGTATATCATCGATGGTCATATGGCGCATCAAGACAGTATGGGTAATACCGGCGACCTGGGTCCCGGCTCCGCGCAGTGGATGAAGGCCGCCAGCGGCGTTATTCATTCCGAAATGCCGAAACAGGAAAACGGTTTGTTACGCGGATTTCAACTGTGGATTAACCTGCCTGCAGCGAATAAGCTGGATCATCCTGAGTATCAGGAATATTCCGCAGCAGCCTTTCCTGTGGTTGAAACACCGGATTATCGGCTGAAGGTATTAATCGGCCGCTTTGCCGATGTGAGTGCGCCGATTGTGGATAACATTACCGATGTGTCTTATTTAGATGTGCAGGTACAACCCGGCAAGCATTTTCAGAATCACTTGCCGGTGGAGAACAATAGTTTTCTGTATGTGTTCGAGGGTAGCGGGCAGCTCGACGGACACATGGTGCCGCTGCATTTCCTCGTAACATTGGAGTCTGATGATCGTTCGTTCGACTTTATCGCAGGAAAAACGGGCGCACGTTTTGTCGTCGTGAGTGGTAAGCCGATTCGTGAGCCGATTGTTCAATACGGTCCATTTGTGATGAACACTCGAGAACAAATTGACCAGGCGATGAAAGATTTTCAGTCTAACGACTTTGTGCGTGATCGTGCGTGGATCAAGCGCGATAAAAGATAAAATAAATAATCAAGGGCACATCTAAAAATCCAAATTTCGTCACAACACTTTGTTACTCGGAAAAAATGTTTCCTTACATATCATGCATATGCTGCGTAACCATTTTTTTCTCGTGCCTCGTTTTGTTTAGAACTTTGAATTTTTAGAGATTCAAATGGAAAAAATCAGTCAATTCGTAGCACGGCTATTTCTGGGGCAGATTTTTCTGCTTTCCGGTATTTTCAAAATCAGCGGATACGAAGGCACGCAGGGATATATGGACGCGATGGGCGTGCCGGGTATGCTATTGCCGCTGGTGATATTACTTGAAGCGGGCGGTGGTTTGGCGATCATTGCGGGATGGCAGACTAAGTTAGTCTCGATTGCATTGGCAGCATTCACGGTTGTCGCTGCTGTGATCTTTCACAATAATTTTTCCGATCAGATGCAGATGATCATGTTCATGAAGAATATTGCGATAGCGGGCGGCCTCATACTATTGGCTATTCATGGTGCGGGGGGCTACAGTCTGGATAGTCGCCGTAATGTGTCATAAGGGGCTGATCAATTTCAGCTCCAGACGCTCCATCAGGTAGCACAGACAATCCTGGCGAATAATCAGAATATCCCGCGTTAGCATGGCAGGCATGACCGGGCGCCGAATTATCAGCTCACCAGCTTTGACTTCGAAGTAATAGCCGCTGATATCTTGGCCTGTTTCATTCAGGGCTCGCAGAGGCATCAAATTTGTATCCGATACGAAGCCTAAGCGGGTGCCAGGCTCAAGCTCGCGAAAATTGTAATGATCTATGTTTTCTTCTAAACACAGGTTCGATAAACTGGCGCCCACGCTTAGGCTGATGGCTTCAGGAACAGTAACAACAGCCACACTATGGAACAAACTCAGATCATGTTTGGGAACCGGGTGGGCAGGAAAGCTGGATAAATGCAATGCACCTTCCACAAAAGTTGCTGCATGTTCTATTCCGCCTATGCCTCCAGGTTTGCCGCACTCCAGCGTAACGGCGGGACAAAGGTGAGCGAAGGCTTCAGACTGAACCCCCTTAGGATTAGTAAAGTACACAACAATGCGTGAAAACATTGTGGCCAAGTGCAGGAAGGTATCATCCAACCGGTTGATGCAAGCGTAGTGTGGGTTTAATCCACTGTTGTTGTGAATGTCAATGCTGGCAAACACACCGCGTTGCATCATTATTTTGACTACTTTTCGTGTCATCCGGTGCTCTGCAGCGTTTGCATCAGCATCTGCCGACCACACGCGGTTATAATCCAACTGATTCTCCAGCCGTCGCACACCTTGGCGTGCCGCTTCAATATTGCCGATAAAAAGTGAGAGGGCGCGCGGTAAGGTGGTATTTTGATACTTCTTTAACACCGTCTGCATTGCTTTCAAACCGGTATCCTCATTGCCATGCAGTAAAATTGACACAAACAGTGGTATATCCCGCCGCCCGGGGAGATGAATCAAAGTGGGGCCGGGCAAAATGGTATATAGCTCCCTGGCTTCGACTTGTAGCAACCCATCGGGCAAATAATCCAGCTCGGTTAACATGCTTACAATCCCCACTCGTGAACAGGCGCGCCGCTGCGTTGCCTCTCAAGATAAGCTGCAACAAGGCGCAGACTGTCCGCCTGATGCTTCTCACGATAATTCCGTTGCCAAACGGCGCCGGTCTGCCCAGTTTGAATCCGTGTTTCCAGAATACCGAGGTAATGATTGATGTCCGGCTTGTTAATATTCAATATTTTTAAGCCGTGCCGCGCCATTGGCAAAATCTCTTCCAGCAGCAATGTTTTTGCATCAGTGGTACTGCCATCCAGCCATGTCATCGGCGCGCGCAATCCATCACGCGCCGCAGCGTAGAAATTATTGCGCGCATGCTCAAAACTAAGTCTGGATTCGGGTGCATCGCTTAAGCTGGCAAGAAAACGGGCAAGACCGAAATACAAGGCGGCATTTGCCATCATGTCGGCAATCGTCGGGCCGGCAGGCAGTACGCGTTGCTCAATGCGCAGATGCGGAGTGCCATCCGGATCAAAGCCAATCAAGGGCCGAACCCAGCGCCAGATAGTGCCGTTATGCAATCTGAGGTGCGCGAACTGCTGGGGTGGACTATCCATCAGGATGGGTAATAAAACGGGATGGGTTGCAAGATTATGCGCAAAGCACTCGAACAGAGATTCTCTCGCATAACCTTGTCCGAAACTGACCCGGTGATTTTCCAGACTTGATTCATCAACGATTTCAACTGACTGCTCAAACAATGTAATACGCGTCTCATCCCATAAATCGGTATCAAACAACAAAGGGGAGTTCCCTGCTGCGGCTAGCAAAGGTCCGGCTGCAATAATGGAAGCATTAAAATAGCGTACTGCATTACGTTGAGGGCTTTGCAGGTGAATTTGAAACGATGTCGTAGCCGCTTCCAGCATGACATCCGGATGATCGATATCCAGAGTTTCACGCCCGTCGACACGGATACGAAGCGACCGGCCAGCACGTTGCATCAACACCTGCTCGTTTAAGGCGCGATAGCGCTTTGAATCAGACATGTTGGCAAGGCAGAGATCCGCTTGCCGTACAGTGGGCAGAATGCCAACCATCATCAGCACGCTGTCCATTCCATGTGCGACATCCTGGCATTGTTGCCAATTCTGATCCAATTCCCGGGCTAAGGCTGATAAAACATTTCCTTGGAGTGGCAAGGGTGCGCCATTAAGTTCCACGTTAAAACGCGAAAGTTCGGGTACTACCAACGGATTGTTGAGGCGAGTCAAGAATGGTTGATTAATCGGCGATGGAAAATAATTATGATCCACCAGCCAGGATTCCAGTTCATATCCGCCAATGTCCCCGATATCTGAAAAGCGACCTTCCGAAAGCTGAGTTTGCAACAGCTCTGCTTCATCAGACAGGTGGCGCTCATATACTTTGAAAGTCTCTTCGTTGAAGTGCGTCTGGGTAATCTCTTGGCCCATTTTTGATGCCTAAGTTGAAGGAATAACGCCGCAGCGGGTAGACAAGATAACAATCTTCTCGATAGTGGAAAATGTAACAAAGATTTGTGTTGAGGTCAAAACGGTGTGTCAATAACAACAATCGGAAGTCACTAAAGTATGATGTAAATTCAATACCATTATAGATAAGAGTTTTTCAATGTTGTTTCCCTGATAGTTTTCAGTCTTCATCGGTTTAAGGAATTGGGTTGTTTGTAAGCGAGTTTCCTATCTTTTCATTTCAAGAGAAACAGCGCCGAGCAAATCAAATTGATTGTTGGATCGAGTTATGGCTTGTATCGTGCGATATAACAGACTAAACTTGGCTCCGATATTTGTAGCCGTAAGGCCGAATTCTGACGTTAATATTTTCCACTTGAGAATCTATACCGCATGGAAGCGAAATTGCAGAATAAACGCCCCAAGCATCTGAATCTCTTCAAGATCAGGCAGCCTTTCCCGGCTGTGGTTTCAATTCTGCACCGCATCAGTGGTGCATTGCTGTTTTTCCCCGGGATCCCATTAATATTGTATAGCCTGCAAATGCTGCTGCAATCACCGCAAGGTTTTGAAGCTTTGCAGGATTGTTTGCGCGATCCGGTCATTAAGGTGGCGCTGCTGCTCCCAATATGGTTTTTTCTGCATCATTTGTGCGCAGGCATTCGCCATCTGGCATTGGATTTGCATATCGGTGTCACGCTGCCGCAGGCGCGCATGGGAAGTAGGTTGGTAGTGGTGGCGGGTATCCTCCTCACTGCGCTGCTCGGAGTGATGCTATGGTAAAACAATCCAGGCGTGCCGTAACGGGCGCGCACTACGGTTTGAAGGATTGGCTGGCGCAACGCGTGACAGCCGTTTTGATGACGCTTTATCTCATAGGGCTGGCCGGTGTTTTATGCATTGTTGCGCCGCAAGATTACGCGGCATGGAAAGGCCTATTCAGCCACCAAGTGATGCGCATCGCGACCTTCGTATTTTTCATTTGCGTTTTCTGGCATGCCTGGATCGGGATGCGTAATATCCTGATGGATTATGTGCACCCCGTGGCAATCCGCTTAACCGTGCAAATTCTGGTGATTACTGCCTTGCTGTTTTATCTGGTGTGGACTGCTGACATATTGTGGAGTTGATGTGGCAATAACCAAAAGAAAATTTGATGTAGTGATTGTTGGCGCAGGTGGCGCCGGGATGCGCGCTGCGTTGCAGTTGTCCGAAGCAGGATTAAAAGTGGCTGTGCTGTCCAAAGTATTTCCCACGCGCTCGCATACCGTCTCAGCACAAGGGGGGATTGCCGCTTCGCTGGGAAATGTCACGGAAGATAACTGGCACTGGCATATGTATGACACGGTGAAAGGTTCGGATTACCTGGGTGATCAGGATGCCATCGAATTCATGTGCCGTCAGGCCAATGAAGTGGTCTATGAACTGGAACATTTCGGCATGCCGTTCGATCGCCTGGAAAACGGCAAAATTTATCAGCGTCCGTTTGGCGGGCAATCGCAGAATTTTGGCGGCGCACAGGCCACGCGTTCTTGTGCGGCGGCTGACCGCACCGGTCATGCGCTATTGCATACGTTATATCAACGCAACGTCAGCGCCAATACGCAGTTTTTCATTGAATGGATGGCGCTCGATCTGATCCGCGATGAGCAGGGCGATGTGTTGGGTGTAACCGCGATGGAAATGGAAACAGGCGAGATCTTGGTCTTACAGGCCAGAGCCACCTTGTTTGCTACCGGTGGCGGCGGGCGGATTTTTCAGGCCAGTACCAATGCCTTGATCAACACTGGCGATGGTCTCGGGATTGCTGCGCGCGCTGGCATTCCGCTGGAAGATATGGAATTCTGGCAATTTCATCCCACCGGTGTCTATGGCGTGGGCGTGTTGATCAGTGAGGCTGTGCGTGGCGAGGGCGGGTATTTGCTGAATAGGAACGGCGAACGTTTCATGGAACGTTACGCACCCAACGCCAAGGATCTGGCCAGCCGTGACGTGGTTTCACGCGCCATGACGACGGAAATGAAAGACGGGCGCGGCTGCGGGGATGAAAGTGATCATTTGCTGCTAAAACTCGATCATTTGGGCGCTGAAATTATCAAAACCCGGTTACCGGGTATTCGTGAACTGGCGATTAAATTTGCCCATGCCGATCCGATCAATGAACCGATTCCGGTCGTACCAACCGCGCATTACATGATGGGCGGCATTCCAACCAATTACTTTGGTCAAGTGGTGGCGCCGTATAAAACCGGTCCGGAAGAAATTGTATCGGGTTTTTACGCGGTGGGAGAATGCGCTTGTGTCTCCGTGCATGGCGCCAACCGCTTGGGCACTAATTCGCTGCTCGACCTGGTGGTATTTGGCCGCGCCGCCGCCAATCAGATTATCGAGGATTTAAAAACCAATCCGCATCACAAGCCGCTGCCGGAGAATGCCGCGGATAAAACACTGACTCGACTAACCCGCCTGGAGAATCAGAAAAACGGTGAGAGCGTTGCGCAGGTGGGTGCTGCCTTGGCTAAAACAATGCAGACGTATTGCGGTGTATTCCGTTTTGAAGACATGCTGCAAAAAGGTGTGGAAAAAATTCTTGAAGTCGGTGAGCGGGTCGGCCACACGGAAATCAAGGATAAAAGCAAAGTATTCAATACCGCGCGTATTGAAGCGCTGGAACTGGATAACCTGAAAGAAGTGGCTACTGCCACCATGATCTCCGCCGAAGCCCGGCGTGAAAGCCGTGGTGCGCATGCACGCGATGATTATCCCGGCCGGGATGATGTGAAGTGGTTAAAACATACGTTGTTTTTCAGTGAAGATAACCGATTGGATTATAAACCGGTGCGATTGAAACCGATTACGGTAGAGTCTTTTCCACCGAAAGCAAGAACTTATTAGGTTTCATAGCTTTGTTTTGGTTCTGAAGACAGCAGCCTTTTCTATTCTTGGGATGGTTGCGTAATCAATTCTGAGAAGCTGCTAACAGTTTTGATCCAATCGGTATCGTCAGTGTGAGCCAAGCATTCCAGCCTTCCGGCCGGTTTTGAGCATCGAATTCCTTGTAACCTCTAATATTCAAATGGATTTCCTGTTTGCCTATGGTGAACTGATAGCCCGCTTGCGGGCCAATGCCGCCGACGCGCGACTTAAAGTCGCCAAGGAGTGCGCCTGATCCGCTGTCGCCAGTCACTTGATGGTAAAAGTAACCAACTAAACCGATATGCCAGTGCTTCGATAGAAGCTGTGAAATGCTCCAGTCAAAGTGCAGGCTATTGCCATTACGGTATTGAGTGCCGTGGTTCTCAAAGTTTCGGGTGAATCCTGCAACTACCGAGAATTCACGGCCATTCTGCGTATTGAAGTAGGTATAACCGCCACCGATATCCACTGACCAGTGATTGATGCCGAGATTCGTCAGATGCCCAACCTGATAATTACCTACCGGAACCCCCAACATCGTGTAGGTCATGAAGTTGTGGTTGCCTTCATTCCAGCGAATAGTGCCAAATGGAAAAAGATCCCCGATACCCGTGAGAGAACTGCGATCATTGCGTGACAAAACATTCCCGTTCGGACCCGCCAGAGTGGCATCAGCAGAGACATCCATATGCCCAAATATCCCGGTTATACTGATCGCTGCCTGACCGCCAAGCACGGAATCGGAAAAAGTGTATGTTGGTGAGATAAATAGCAGGTTGGAACGGGCACTTACACCTGTTTCGATTCTACCGCCAATCTCGAAATTCTTGCCCGGGGCTGTACTCGTAGAAGCGTAGTGGTAAGCTAACGATAGAGACAACCCCGGTTTTGTCAGCGTAGCGGCGAAACTACCGAATTGCCCCGGCAGCCAGAAACTCGCCCCGCCTTCATCGGCTTGTGTTTCCGCAGATGCGACTATACATGCGAATGCTATCATGAGCGTAAAACTGGAAGATATGATCCTGTTTTGTTTCAAGGTATCAACAATAACCAAGAATCGACCCATCTGTAGAAGTGCGCGTTCAATCTAAATTTGCAGAATGGAAGAATGGAAAAAATGAACACTGGCAATTGATCCTATTCTAATCCCAACTACCTAATGTCTTTCCAGTTGGAGTGAAATTATTTATTAGCACCGTACGCCGACTATTTTTTGAAGGAGATGTCTTTATGATAGAAAATTCTGGAGTTCACAACTTACTACTTGCCTCTGATCTCAGCAGTCGATGCGATCGTGCAACGGACCGTGCGGCGCAATTGGCCCAAGCCTGGAAAGCTAAATTATTAGTGGTACATGCAATAGATCCTGCCTATGCTGTTCGCTATGCGAAGATGTCGCAAGAGCTGCCTTCGTGGCGGCGCCCAGAAGATTACCGGACAGTTGCGGCACGTCGATTGAGTATGCATTTGGCGTCCGATAAGATTGACGCTGAAGTATACGTGACCGAAGGTATGCCCCACGAAGTCTTACTTGAAGCCGCACGCCGGGAAAATAGCGATTTAGTGATCACTGGTCTGGGACGCGATGAAGCTCTTGCTCGTATTCAATTGGGCAGCACCCTTGATAAATTACTGCAAGAACTGCCGGTTCCATTAATGATCGTGCGTCACCGGGTACGAGGCCCCTATCGGCATGTGGTAATAGCAACAGATTTTTCGCCAGCATCGCGGCCAGCTTTAGAGA
>LNFM01010902.1_pt1 | contig 14348 bp, 6 predicted proteins | sample 596031 | NCBI WGS metagenome assembly LNFM01 (sample SAMN04254537, study PRJNA301005) | activated carbon metagenome | isolation source: dual media filters at the Ann Arbor, Michigan drinking water treatment plant | place: USA: Ann Arbor
CGAAGGCGAGGACGAGGGCGCCGCTGATGGCGAGCATGGCGGCGAGCATGATACCGAGGACAACACGGTCCGGGTCTACGACGTGAACGAGGCCAAGGAGGTCAAGGCGCTGACCGGCCATTCGGGCAAGGTCCACGCCCTCGCCTTCCTGCCGACCGACGGCAACCAGCTCGTCTCGGCCTCCGCCGACAAGTCGGCCAAGCTCTGGAACGTCAACGAGGGGAAGTCGGTCCGCGACTTCGCCGGGCACACCGAGCCGGTCCTCTCGATGGCGGTCGGCAAGGACGGCAAGACGCTCGTGACTGGCTCGGCCGACAGGTCGGTCAAGGTCTGGACCGTCGCCGACGGCAAGAACACGGCGACCGTAACCGGCCACGCCGGCCCGGTCGATTCGATCGCCCTGGCGGCCGACGGCTCGAAGGTCGTGACCGGCTCGGCCGACAAGTCGGTCCGGGTCTGGGAGGCGGCGACGGGCCGTGAGCTTCAGGCCCTCTCGGCGCACGGCGAGCCGGTCGTCGGCGTCGGGATGCTCCCCGACAACAAGACGGTCGTCTCGGCGGGCAAGGACAACAAGGTCCGGGCCTGGGTGCCGGCGGCGGTCCGGGTCTTCGCCGGCCACTCCGGTCCCGTCTTCTCCGTGGCGGTCACGCCCAAGGGAGATCAACTCGTCACCGCCTCGGCCGACAAGACCCTGAAGGTCTGGAACATCGCCGACGGCAAGGAGCTTCGCACCCTCAACGGCCACACCGACGCCGTCCGGGCCGTGACGATCACCAAGGACGGCACCAAGACCCTCTCCGGGTCGGCCGACAAGACCGTCCGCTACTGGAACACGGCCGACGGCAAGAGCCTCCTCACGACCCCCCCCCTGCCCGCCGCCGTGCTCTCGCTGGCGGCCTCGGGCGACAACAAGCTGCTCGCCGCCGGCCTGGCGAACAACCAGGTCAAGATCCTCGACCTCGCCGCGGCGACCGCCGACAAGGCCGACCGGTTGACCATCGAAGGGCACGGCGCGGCGGTCCTCGCCCTGGCGTTCCTCCCCGACAACGCGACGGTCGTCTCGGCCTCGGAAGACAAGACCGTCAAGGTCTGGCCGCCGGCCGTCCCGGGCGCGACGAAGACCTTCACCGGCCACGGCGGGCAGGTTTATGTGGTCGCCTGGAGCCCCGACGGCAAGCAGGTCGCCACGGGCGCGGCCGACAAGTCGTTCCGCCAGTGGGACGTGGAGAAGGGGACCCAGGTCCGGGCCGTCGAGAAGGCGCACGAGAACGTGGTTTACGCCCTCGCGTACAGCCCGAAGGGGGACCTGATCGCCACCGGCGGCGACGACAAGCTCGTGAAGTTCTGGAACCCGGCCGACGGCAAGGAACTCCGCAAGTCGGAAGGCCACGGCGCTGCGGTTTATGGCGTCGCGTTCAGCCCCGACGGCACGAAGCTCGCCTCCGGTTCGGTCGACAAGACGATCCGGATCTGGAACGCCGAGGACGGCAAGGAGCTGTTCAAGCTCGACGGCCACCCCGACGACGTTTACTCGCTGGCCTTCAGCCCCGACGGCACGAAGCTCGCCTCGGTCGGCTACGGCGGCAACCTGTTCCTCTGGAACGCCGGGACGGGTAAAGAGATCTTCAACCAGAAGGTCGCGCCGAACACGATGACCTACGGGATCTCCTTCAGCCCCGACGGCAAGACGCTGGCCGTCGCCGCGTCGGACAACAAGGTGTACCTGCTCGAACTCCCCTGACCGCGCTGCCCCGCCCTGACGCGGGGTGCCAGGAGCAACAGAAAGGGGCGGGCCGGTCCAGAAGGACCGGCCCGAACTCAGACCCGGGAGAACGGATCGGCCCCATCTGCCGCGTCGTCATCCGGCGGCACGGGGGCGACCGGTGGCTTCGGCGGCTCGGGCGGGGCCGGGGGCCTTGGGGCCTCCGCCGCGTCGAGGTCGACGCCCGCGCCGTGGGGCCCGTCGCGGCGGGCCGCGTCAGGCGACTCGCGGCGGGACGCGGGACGACGGCCGGGGGCGAGTTCCGACTCGTTGCGTCGGCGCTCCTCGACCGCGGGGCGATCCCGTCGCGCGCCTTCCCGCTCCAGCGCCTCGATCGCCGACCTGAATCGTTGCTCCAGCGCCTCGATCCGGCGCTCCTGGGCCGTCATGCGGTCCCGAATTGCCTCTTCAAGCCCGGCGGGAACGCGCCCGCGGATCGTGAGCGCTCCACTCCCCTCCCTGGGGGGCCCCCCGCCCAGGCTGCGGAACCAGGCTTCGCTTAACTCCCGCAATTCGGCGACGAGTCTCTGCGCCTCTTCCCGCCGCCCGAGTCGCTGAAGCTCGTCGGCCCGCTGGGCGATCGACGTGACCTGCCCGGCGATCTCGTTCAAGGGGCCGCGAGGCTGGAGCCGGGCTCGTTCCACCAGTTCGGCTCTTTCCATTTCTTCGGCCCGGCGTCGCTGCCGGGCTTCCCGCTCCTCGGCCACGCGGCGCTCCTGGATCTCACGCCTGCGAACCTCCTCGCGGGCCTCGGGCCGGTCGGGCCGGTCCCGTTCCGGACGTTCGCCACGGTCCTGGTAGGCAGAGACGCCGGCCCCGGCGAACAGGGCGCCCGTCACAACAACACCGGTGACGGCGGACTTGATCGTACCGATCAGCATGATTCGGAGAACTCCTTCGGAAAGGGACGCCGCGGCGGCCGAGACCAACCCGGCCGAGGCGGCGTCGCGGGCCGCGAGCGTGAGCGCGGCCCTCGCGGTTCTGTCCACAAGCTGCGTCGGCCAGGGGAACGAACGGGAGAATCCGGGGAGGGCCGCCAGGGCCGTCGGGGCGAGCCCCCGGCGCTCCAGGCGGCCCCGGAGCCGGTCCCGGGCGCGGGCGAGCCGGCTCCGGACCGTCCCCACCGGCCAGCCGAGCCGGGCGGCGGCCTGTTCGTGGGTCAACCCTTCCAGGTAGCAATGCACGACCGCCGTGCGGAGCGCTCCCGGGAGCCGGTCCACCTCGTCCCAGACGGCCGTGTCGCATTGCTCGGCGGCGGCCGGTGCGTAAGAGTCCGGCCGGTTCGCCCCGGCGGCCTTCTCCACGACCCTCCGCCGGGCCGAATCGGCCCGCGACCGCGACGCCACCCGCCGCGCGACCCCGTAGAGCCAGGCGGAGAGTGAGTCGTGGCTTCGGACCGAACCCGCCTTCTTCATGAGGACGAGGAACGTCGCCTGGAAGGCGTCCTGCGCGTCGTTCGGGTCGGCGAGCGCCCCCTGGCAGACCCGCCAGACGAGCCCGCCGTGCCGCTCGACCAGCACGGCAAACGCGGCCTCGGCCGCCTCGTCGTGCCGGCTGGTGAACCGTTCCAGAAGCTGACCGTCGGTAAGGCCCGACGCCGTCCCGTGCCGGAACAGCCGGTCGACCGAGTTCAGCAACGCACCCTTCCCGCCTCGGTTCATCTTCAGTGACCTCCGTCGTTCCCCTGGCCTACCATAGTGCCGTGCGGGGGCCCCCGCCGATCCGACTTTTTTCCACGGACCCACTCAGTCCGGCCGTTTGCCGTCCCGAACCCCCTTTACAGTAGTGGCTTACGTCTCTGGAAACGGGTCGGCCCGCGTTCCGTCAATGGGTTCGTTTCATGCAACGAGTGGGTCCGCCGGGGCACTGCTGCACCGCGCAACACCCCGGGGCACTGCTGCACCGTGCATCACCCCGGGGCACTGCTGCACCGTGCATCACCCCGGGGCACTGCTGCACCGTGCATCACCCCGGGGGCTGTTGCGCGGTGCAACACCCCGTTCACGAAGGTGTGCTCCGCCGGTCGGGGCCGGGTCTTTCCGCCAATGGGCGAGGGGCGTTTGTGGTGAGCCCGGACTGGTGCACCGTGCAGCACCCCCGCGGGGCAACTTGACGCAGCGATGCGCAACGGGCCGCCGACGAAATCTTGTTGACCCCGGGGCACTCGTTTCGCCCGAAAACGATGCGCGCGAGGGCGTCCCCGCAAGACCCACGGGGCCGTTGCGCGGTGCAACACCCTCACTTCAATAGGGGGGCCGAAAGCGCGAAACGAACCCACCTCGGGCCGGGAGAGGCGCCCCCGTACTGCCCGATGCACCGCGCGACAGGGCACGGGCCGTCGTCACGGGCGTCGGCGAACGACGACCCCCGGCAGGGGTGTGTCCGCCGCCGGTTCTTTCTAACGTCGGTCGCGGAGGGCCAGGCTCTCGGGCTCGGCCCGGATCGCCACCAGGTGGACGCTCCCCGCGCGGTTGCTGACGGCGATCAGGCCGCGGTCGGGTGAGTACGCCAGCCCGAGCGGTCGGATCTTCGAGAGGCCGATCAACCCGGACCGGAGCGTCAGGCGGCCCAGCGACCGCCTCCGGGAGGGGAAGTAAAGCTCGATCCCCGACTCCTTCGGCAGGGTCGCGGCCAGGCAGTCCCCGAGCCCCGCGATCGGGACGATCGCCCCCTCACTCCCCGAGGCCACCGGCATCACGATCCGGTCGTCCATGAATTGCGAAGGGTAAGGGAGCGTCCGCTCGGGGAGCACTGACCGCCCGATCAGACGGGGGGCGGCCGGGTCGTTCAGGTCCACCGCCGCGACGACGTTCGAGCCGTGCAGCGTGACCGCCATCGCCTTGCCCGAGGTGGACAGCGTGAACCGATCGGGGTCGTCCCCCGGCCCTTCAAAGGTAAGGCCGCCGAGGAGCCTCGGCGCGGCCCCTTCGGCGGGGACCTCGAAGACGTCGAGGCCGGGGGCGGGCCGGTCGGGTTCCCCTTCGGCCTTCCCCGAGCTGAGGACGTAGACGAACCGGCCGTCGGCCGAGGCCGCGAGGTCGTCGGGGTAGAAGCCGACCCGGACCCGGTCCCCCAGGCGGTTCCCCTCGAAGTCGAACGTCTCCCACCAGCCGGGGACGATGTGCCGGTTGTCCCCAGGCGGCCGGGAGAGGACGAGCAGGCGGTCGCGGGTCGCCCAGACGGCCACGGGCCGGCCGTCGAGTTCGATTTCCTTGATCGGGACGAGACGGTCCCGGTCGTCCACCCGATAAATCAAGAAGGCGAGGTACCTCGGGCAGGTGACCGCGAGAATCCGGCCGCCGTCGGCGAACGCGAGCCGTTCGGCCCGCTGCTGCCCGGTGACGACCCGGGAGACCTCGAACAGCGTGTGCCGGCCGACCCGAAGGACGTCGGGCCGGGTGGCCTGTTCGACGTAGAAATAAGCCCCGGTGACGACGGCCGCGACCGCCGCGAGGGCGACCAGCCAGCCGACCGCGACCCGCCCCGCGGGGGGCTTCTTCTTCCCGAAGTTGACCTTCGGCTCGGTCCCGGCGCGGACCCTGGCGAGGTTCCCACGGTGTCTGAGGAACAGCATCAGCAAGAGTCCGATCGTCACGAGGGTCATGGCGCGTTCGGGACGCGACCAGGGGTCGTCCGTCGTCGCGAAGTGGACCAGCACGAAGGCGAGGCCCCCGACGAGCGACGACACCGAGACGTAACGGTTCACCGCCATCGAGCCGATGAATCCGAGGGCCGCCGCCAGGCTCGCCCAGGGGTCAAGCGCGGCGAGCGCCCCGAGGCTCGTGGCGACCCCCTTGCCCCCCTTGAACCTGAGGTAGACCGGGTAGTTGTGGCCGAGAATACAGGCCAGCGCGACCAGCACCGGCAGGTCCGGCGGCGCCGGCCGGCCCGTCGCGCCGGCGACCAGACCCGGGAAGAAGAGGGTCGGCAACAGCCCCTTGGCCAAGTCGAACGCGAAGACGAGCAGGAAGAATCGGAACCCCAGGGCCCGGCCGACGTTCGTCGCGCCGATGTTCCCGGAGCCGACCGTCCGGATGTCGATCCCCTTCAGCCCTCGGGCGGTGAGGTAGCCGAACGGGACGGCCCCGATCAGGTAGCCGGCGGCGACCGCCAGGGCGGAGAGGGTGATCTCGTTCAAGGGAGTTCGGCCTCCTCGGGGGTGACTCGGTTCGGGGCCGGGGCCGCCGGTTGCGGCATCGTCCGGGGGGGGGCGTGCGGCCCCTTCGGGGCGTGCTCGCCGTCGACCTTGATCCTCGGCCGGTCGGGCGACCCGAGGAACTCGGCGCGCCGGGCGACGAAGATGTCATTGGCGGTGGCGTAGTCGTCGTGCCGGCCGATGTCGAGCCAGTAGCAGGGCTGCTTGAAGCAGTGGACCGGGTGCCCCGCCCCCCGCATCGATTCGAGCAGCTCGGGCATCGTCAGCGGCTCGCCGGGGCGGAGGAAGTCCCAGGCCGACGGGCTCAACAGGTAGACCCCCATGCTCACCTGGAACGAGAAGGCGGGCTTCTCCCGGTAGCCGGCGAGGACGTGCGGGTCTTCGCCGAACTCCAGGACCCCGAAGTCGATCTGGACCTCACGCGGGTAGGAGGCGATCGTGGCCGAGGCCCCCCGGCTGCAGTGGAACTGGTACATCGCCCCGAAGTCGAGCGTGGTGAGGATGTCGCCGTTGATGACGAGGACCGGCGCGTCGGGCCGGTCGACGAGCGGGCGATCGCCGTTCAGAACGAGGTGCAGGGGGCCTGCGAAGTGCTGGGGCTGGACCCGCTGTATGTCGCCAATGAAGGGCGGTTCGTGGCGTTCGTGCCAAGAGCGGACGCAGCGCGCGCCCTGGTTATCATGCGCAACCACGCGGTTGCGCGAAAGGTTTCGCTGGTCGGTGAGGTCGGGTCAATCGGTTCAAGAAGCTCATCTCCCGTCGTCCTGAAGACCGTTCTGGGCACGCACCGGATTCTCGACCTCTTATCCGGCGAACAACTCCCGAGGATCTGCTAACCGCATTACTCATGAGCATTTCTGCTGCAATCGCTGATGCTCGACATACGCGAGAGGGGCGAGAGCAGCAGGACAAGCGGGACTGGCAAAGACCGGGCCTTCGCGTCACGCGAGTCGCGCTCTTCGCGCGTAGTTAACCAGTCTGCGACGAACCGTCATGAGTAAGGCGGGTTAAGAGGCACATTGCCACGGCTATTGGGTAGCCGTATGACCCGAAATGCCCCAACAGGGCGATTTGAGAGGTTTAAGTCGTGGCCGGCTTGTCCGCAGAATAGGTTGGAATCGCACGGGGTATCGAAGGCTCCGGTACGGGTCTTTCTGGCATCGCATATGCTTAACGATCTCAGGTGGGGCCACAGCTACTTGAAGTGCCTGGTCTATGGGGTGTAGAGATGATCCGGGCTGGAAACGGGAGTGCCGGTTTCCGAGGAGTGTCGATTTTCTCATGATTTCACAAGTTCATGGACGATACATGGCACTGGCACTACTGTTCACCTTCTGTCAGGTGATCGGAGTAATGTGTGCGGTACCCGATCTGTTGGAGCGGCATGAAACTGCCAGTTTGATTGAGGACAGGATGGCCTGTCCGATGGACGAGGCAATCATGTGCCCGCCGTCACTCACCTCGTCTCCGGAGCGGCACATAAAGCAGAGCGTGGTCCTGGGTGTTGATCATGCGTCGATCCTGCCAGGTCAGGCTGTCATCCCGACTGTTTCCCAGGCCGGGATGCGATGGTTCCGGAGCAGCGCCCATTCCATTGTCCCCATTTCCATAGAATCCTCCTCGGTCCTCCGAATCTGATTCCCTACCTCCGACTCGATCGTTTCCTACTCGCCTGCAAAGGCTGAGCAGGCGGCCGTTTCTTTTGCCATCGGAGGTGCTGCCGTGAAACCAACTGACGTTCTCCATCCAGTGAGGGCTGCTTCTGTTCTTCTCCTGTTTGCCGTGCTGCTACCACACGGGCGCGTCCAAGGGTCGGATGAGCACGGGATGAATGAACCGCGCCTTAACCTTCCCGGCCTCATCCAAGAATTGGAAGAGGCGAGTCCGGAGATAAAAGCAGCTCGTCACCGCTGGGAGGCAGCCAAAGCCGTCGTCCCGCAAGTGCAGACGCTACCGGATCCCCGGCTTCAGCTGGGATATCAGCGTATGCCGATGGTGCCGCCGGTGGTGGAAGGGGCCATGTATGGATTCGGGCAGGAGATTCCGTTTCCTGGCAAGCTCACGCTCAAGGGGGAAGTCGCGCAGCGCGAGGCGGATCGGTTGGAGCAAGAGTATCTTGCGACCCGGCTGAGACTGATAGCTGTGCTGAAACAGAACTACTTCGATCTCCACTTCGTGCATAAGAGCATTGAGGTCGTAGAAAAGAACAAAGCGCTCCTGATCCAGTTCGAGAAGACGGCCAAAGCGCGGTACAGCGTCGGCCAGGCCGCACAGCAGGACGTGTTTCGCGCCCAAGTCGAAAGTTCACGCGTGCTCGACCGGCTGGCCGTGCTCGATCAACAAAAGGAGAGCCTTCACGCGGCGATTAACCGTCTCGTGAATCGTCCGCCGGACGGGCCGCTGGGCACACCGGAAGACGTGCATGCCACCATCTTGACGATTCCGCTACAGGAACTGAACCGCCGAGCGGACGAATTTTCTCCCGCGCTGCTTGCGACGGCGAAAAGTGTCAACCGGTCCGAACAGGCGGTGTCCCTCGCCCAGCGGCAGTACTATCCCGACTTCGATGTGACGGCCCTCGGCATCCGAAACGACAAAATCAATGACAACGGATATCAGGTGATGGTGGGGATCAAGATCCCGCTGTTTTATGACACGAAGCAGAAGCAAGGTGTGCGGGAGGCGTTGGCCGGTCTCGAAAGCGCCCGCGAAGACTTCACGGCGATGAGGCAGGATCTGCTGTTTCAGGTGAAAGATGCTTTCGTGCAAGCCCAGCGGGCCGAGCGGCTGATCACCATTTTGCGCGATGCGATCATTCCGCAGGCCACGCTCAGTTTGCAGGCGGCCCAGGCCGGCTATACGGTGGGCAAAGTGGATTTCCTGACGCTGCTCAACAGTCTGTTGACGCTGCAAGACAGTCAACTCGAACTCCATGGCGAAATGGTGAGCCACGAAAAAGCCCTCGCCCGCCTCGAAGCTGTGACCGGCGGGCCATTGGACGGTCTGCTGCAGGAAAGGAAGCGGGGATGATGATCCGCCGCAGTCTCATCGGAACGGGCATCGCTCTCGTGTTGATGGCAGGCCTTCTCATCTGGCTGCTGTCGAGCCCGGCGCTCGTCCCGCCGGCGGAATCCGGTCAAGGCGAGATGGCCGGAATGGAAATGCCGGGGATGGAACAGTCCCGTGAGGGGTTAGGCGTAAGGAGTGAAAAGAGAGAAAACAAACAGAAGGCGCCCCCCCGTACCCCTGACGCCTCACGCCTTACGCCCGAAGCGGGTACGGTGACGATTCCACCGGAACGGCTCCAAACGATCGGGGTGAAGTACGAGCAGGTGAGTCGGCGACCACTGGAGAAAATCATCAGGACGGTTGGGCGCGTCGCCGTGGACGAGCGCAAGCTCGCCAAAGTCACCATCAAGTTCCATGGTTGGATCGAACAGCTCTTTGTGAGCGCCACCGGAGATCATGTGAAGAAAGGGCAACAGCTCTTCACCATTTACAGCCCGGATCTCGTCGCCACCCAGGAAGAGTATCTGTTGGCGCTCCAGGGCCGAATGCAGCTTGGAGACAGTGATCTCCCCGAAGTGGCGCGAGGGTCCAAGGACTTGCTGGAAGCGACTCGTCATCGCCTCCACCTGTGGGACATCGGCGAAGAGCATATCCGTGCGTTGGAGCGGACAAAGCAGGTGAGCAAAACGTTGCCGCTCCATTCGCCGATCAGCGGAACAGTCATCAGCAAAAACATTCTGCAAGGCGCGCACGTCGAGCCCGGGGAAGAGCTCTATACCATTGCAGACCTCTCGCGCGTCTGGGTTCTCGCCGACATTTATGAATATGAACTCTCGTTCGTGAAGGTCGGACAACAAGCTGCGGTCACGTTCTCCTACGATCCCGGCAAGGTCCTGACCGGCCGCCTGAACTTCGTCTATCCCACCTTGGACCCGAAAACCCGCACCGCCAAGGTGCGGTTCGAACTCGCCAACGCCGATGAGCAGTTAAAGCCGGATATGTACGCTAATGTGGAGTTGCGGGCGAATCTGGGAACTCGCTTGGCCATCCCGCAGGAAGCCATCATCGAATCGGGCCAGAAGCAAGTCGTGTTTCTTCATCTGGGCGGCGGCAAGCTCGAGCCGCGCCTGATCAAAACGGGTGTGAAGACAGGCGAGTGGTCGGAAGTCTTGGCAGGGCTGAAAGAGGGCGAGCATATTGTGACGTCGGCAAATTTCCTGATCGACAGTGAAAGCCGGCTCAAGTCCGTCGTCGACAGCATGGGCGGGATGCCGGGGATGAAATAACGAAACTGTTTGTCTGGTTCATTGGTTGCTTTGGTTTGTCTGGTTGTACCAAACGAACGAGACAAACCACACAAACCCAAGAAACGCCTATGGTTGAATCCATCATCGAATTCAGCGCGAGAAACCGTTTCATCGTTTTTCTGCTGGTCTTGGTATTCTCAGCGGTCGGGTTGTGGGCGATGTGGCGGACGCCCATCGATGCCTTACCGGATATCTCCGACACGCAGGTCATTGTCTATACCACTTGGCCGGGGCGCTCGCCGGATCTGGTCGAAGATCAAATTACCTATCCGATCGTCACGGCGCTGCTCTCCGCGCCCAATGTGACCGTGGTTCGCGGTTTTTCGGACTTCGGCTATTCCTATGTCTACATTCTCTTCAAGGACAACACGGACATCTACTGGGCCCGTTCCCGCGTCTTGGAGCGATTGAACCAACTTTCCGGCCGCATGCCGGAAGGCGTCACGCCGCAGCTGGGACCCGACGCAACCGGCGTCGGTTGGGTGTTCCAATATGCCCTCGTGGATGAGTCGGGGCAACACGATCTCGCCGCCTTACGCAGCTTCCAAGATTGGTATTTGCAGTATTGGCTGCGGGCCGTGGAGGGGGTGGCGGAAGTAGCCAGCATCGGCGGCTTTGTTCGTCAGTACCAAATCAACTTGGATCCGACGAAGGTGTCGGCCTATCGCCTCTCCCTCCCTTCCATCATCGAAACGATTCGCGCGAGCAATAACGATGTGGGTGGGCGCGTCGTGGAGTTTTCCGGGATCGAATACGTCGTCCGTGGGCGCGGTTACATTAAGAAGACCGACGATATCGAAAAGATCGCCGTGGGTGTCAACGAGAACGGCACGCCGATTCTCTTGCGTGACGTGGCGACGGTGCGGCTCGGTCCCGACATGCGGCGAGGATTGGTCGAGCTCAACGGCCAGGGCGAGGTCGTGGGCGGGATCGTGATCATGCGGTTCGGTGAGAATGCCCTCAATGTCATCGAGCGCGTGAAAGCGAAGCTCAAAGAGCTCGAACCATCCATGCCGAAGGGCGTCAAGGTTGTCACGACCTATGACCGGAGCGGCTTGATCCACGAATCCATCGCCACGGCAAGCGAAAGCCTCCTGGAAGAGCTGATCGTCACAGGCGTACTCATTATCGCCTTCTTGCTCCACGTCCGGTCCGCGATCGTGCCGGTCCTTACCTTGCCCATCGCCGTACTGATTGCGTTCATTCCCATGTACCTGATGGAGATCGGCATCAACATTATGTCGCTCGGCGGCATCATTGTGGCTATCGGCGACATGGTGGATGCGGCCATCGTGATCGTGGACAACGCGCATAAACGGTTAGAGGAGTGGGAGCGAGACGGGCGCAAGGGCGAGCGGCTCCGCATCTTAATCGATTCCGCCAAGGAAGTCGGGCCACCGATCTTTGCTTCCGTCCTCGTCATCGCCATTTCGTTTATCCCGATTTTTGTCCTCGAAGCCCAGGAGGGCCGGATGTTCAAGCCGCTGGCCTGGACCAACAACCTGGCCATCGCCATGTGTGCCGTGTTGGCGATCACCTTGGTCCCGGCCTGTCTCCCGACGTTCATTCGCGGGAGAATCTTTCCGGAACAGAAGCATCCGGTGAGCCGCTCGCTCCAACGGCTCTATGCGCCCATGCTCCGGGCAGCCCTGTGTTATCGGAAAGCGGTGGTGATTGGCGCCATTCTGTTGATGGGCAGCATTGTGCCGGTCTATCAGCAGATGGGCTCCGAGTTCATGCCGCCCCTGTACGAAGGCACGATGCTCTATATGCCGACGACCTTGCCGGGTCTTTCCATCACGGAAGCGGGACGCCTGTTGCAGATCATGGACCAGAAACTCCGGTCGTTCCCAGAGGTGGACCATGTCTTCGGCAAGGCCGGCCGGGCGGAAACTTCTACCGATCCGGCCACTTTCAGCATGATGGAAGTGGTGGTCGAACTGAAACCGAGGGACCAATGGCGGCGCGGTCTCAGTTATGAAGGCCTGGTGGATGAAATGGACCGGGCCCTGCAATTCCCCGGTGTGATCAATGCGTGGACGATGCCGATCAAGGCGCGGATCGACATGTTGACCACCGGGATACGAACACCGGTAGGGATTAAGGTCTTCGGTCCGGACCTCAAACAGATCGAACAGATCGGCGAACATCTGGAAATGGTGCTCAAGGAGGTGCCGGGCACACGCAGTGTCTATGCGGAGCGGGTGTCCGGCGGCTATTTTCTCGACTTCGAAATCAACCGCGATGAAATCGCACGCTACGGTCTGAAGCTGATGGATGTCGGCAAGATCATCGAAACAGCCATCGGCGGAGAAAATATCGCCACCACCATCGAAGGCCGTGAGCGGTATCCGATCAATGTCCGCTATCTCCGGGAATTGCGGGACGATCCTGAAAAGCTGAAGCGCGTGCTCGTAGATACGCCGACCGGGATGCAAGTGCCGCTCGCGCAACTCGCAACGCTCCGCTTCGTCAACGGCCCGCCCATGATCCGGGACGAAAACGGCATGCTCGCAGGCTATGTCTTTCTGGACATGACGGGACGCGATGTCGGCGGCTATGTGGAGGATCTGAAACGAGTGGCCAAAGAGAAGGTCACGCTGCCGCCGGGCTACACGATCGTCTGGTCCGGCCAATACGAGTTCATGGAGCGGGTGAAAGAACGGCTCAAACTGGTTGTCCCGCTGACGCTCATCATCATTTTCGTCATCTTCTATTTTGCGTTCCGATCAGTTGCCAAAACATGCATGGTGATGGTCGGCGTGCCGCTCTCGCTGGTCGGCGCGGTCTGGTATCTCTCGATTCTGGGATACAACATGAGCATTGCGGTATGGGTCGGGCTCATTACGGTTGTGGGCACGGCGGCGGAAACCAGCGCCGTGATGTTGGCCTATCTCGACGAGGCTTGCAAGCGACGAAAAGAGGCCGGGGGGCTGCGATCCCTTCAAGACCTCATCGAGACCGTCCAGCTGGGAGCAGTCGAGCGCATCCGGCCGATGGCGATGATCGGTGCTGTGGACGTGATCGGCCTGTTTCCGGTCATGTGGGCGACCGGGACCGGCGCCGATGTGATGAAACGCATTGCCGCCCCGCAGATCGGCGGAGTCTTCTCCGCGATGGTCCTCACGTTGTTCGTCATCCCCCCAGTCTATGTCATGTGGCGCTGGTGGAAAGAACGGAAGGGGAATCAGGTGAAGGAAGACGGCGCAGCCACGCAACCAAGCGCCAAAGAGCATCCCTGATCGTGAGCCGGGCACAAGAAAGTTATGAAGGGGGAAAAGATAGGCACGATCATGCAGAACGAATTCAGAGTGATCTCCAGGCGTCTGCTGCTCAAGCGAACCGGAGCGCTGGGACTGCTTGCGGCGATGCAGCACCTTCTGCCTGCCTGCATGGTCAACTCACTGGTTACCACAAGTCCTGCCGGCAGGCAGCCCGAGACGCTGCGCGGCGAGGTCATCGATCTGGACATCAGTGAATCTCGCTTTACGGTAGGAGGCCGGTCAGCCCAGGCTATGACGATCAACGGGACGGTCCCGGGCCCGTTGATTCGTCTGAAAGAAGGACAAGACGTGACGCTGCGGGTCACGAACCGCTTGACCGAACACACGTCCATTCACTGGCACGGCATTCTTTTGGAGCCCGACATGGATGGCGTGCCAGGCGTGAGCTTCAGCGGCATCAGGCCAGGCGAGACATTCATCTATCGCTTTCCGGTCAGGCAGAGCGGCACCTATTGGTATCACAGCCACTCAGGCGGCCAGGAGTTGCAAGGCCTGTACGCGCCGATGATTGTGGACCCGATTGAGCCGGATCCGTTTCGGTATAGCAGGGAATATGTGGTGATGCTTTCGGATTGGACCTTTGAATCGCCGGAATCTCTGCTCGGCAATCTCAAAAAGCTTCCCGGCTATTACAACTTTCAGCGGCGCACCCTGGGTCAGTTCTTTGACGATGCTTCACGAATGGGGTGGTGGCCTACCCTTCAGGACTACTTGATGTGGGACCGGATGCGGATGGACCCGACCGACTTTGCCGACGTCACCGGCTACACCTTCACCTATCTGATGAATGGCGTATCCCCTGCAGCCAATTGGACAGGGCTGTTTCGTCC
>LNFM01004459.1_pt1 | contig 14345 bp, 10 predicted proteins | sample 596031 | NCBI WGS metagenome assembly LNFM01 (sample SAMN04254537, study PRJNA301005) | activated carbon metagenome | isolation source: dual media filters at the Ann Arbor, Michigan drinking water treatment plant | place: USA: Ann Arbor
TGGGCCTTGGCCACCAGGTCGGGAATCCACTTTTGCGATTCGCCCACCAGGATGACCACCGACAGCGCCATGCAGCGCTGGCCTGCCGCGCCAAAGGCGGCACCGGCCAGGGCGTTCAGGGTCTGGTCCTTGTTCGCATCGGGCACCACGATGGCGTGGTTCTTGGCGCCCATCATGCACTGCACGCGCTTGCCGTTGAGGCTGGCGCGGTTGTACACATGGGTGCCCACCTTGGTGGAGCCCACGAAGCTGATGGCCTTGATATCGGGGTGGTCGCAAATCGCGTTCACGGCGTCTTCACCGCCATGCACCACGTTCAGCACGCCGGGCGGAATGCCGGCTTCGAGCGCCAGCTCGCACAGCCGCATCGTCACCATCGGGTCTTGCTCGGAGGGCTTGAGCACAAAGGTGTTGCCCGTGGCAATGGCCATGGGGAACATCCACAGCGGGATCATGGCCGGGAAGTTGAAGGGGGTGATGCCGGCGCACACACCCAGGGGTTGCATCACGGTGTACGTATCGACGCCGTTGGCCACGTTGTTGGCCAGCTCGCCCAGTTGCAGGTTGCCGATGCCGGCAGCGTGCTCCACCACTTCCAGGCCGCGGAAGACGTCGCCTTCGGCATCCGGCAGGGTCTTGCCTTGCTCGGCGGTCAGCAGCGCGGCCAGCTCGCCCATGTTTTCGCGGATCAGCTGCTGCAGCTTCAGGAAGATACGCGCACGGGTGCCGATGGGCGTCTTCTTCCAGGTCTTGAAGGCTTCCTTGCCCGAAGCCACGGCGGCGTTGATTTCTTCAGGCGTGGCAAAGGGCACGCGAGCCAGCACTTCTTGCGTGGCGGGATTCACCACGTCGCGCCACTGGGTGGTCTTGGACTCGACAAACTTGCCGCCAATCAGCAGCTTGACGGTGGGCGCCAGCACGGCGGTGGAAGTGGGTGCATTCATCGGGTTGTCTCCTCAAAGGGGGTCGTGATGGGCCGCGTGGTGACACAGCCAACGCCCGGATGGTAGCTGTGCGAAATTCGCAGGACAATAGCCATATTCGCACCTTTGATCTGCAAATATGCACAAGGGTGGGCTGGATGAGGATGCACAAGGACCAACGATGGACTGGGACAACCTGCGGTACTTTCTGGAGCTGTCGCGCACGGGCACGCTGGCTGCTGCCGCGCGGCGGCTGGCGGTGGAGCACACCACCGTGTCGCGCCGCATCCAGGCGCTGGAAAAGCAGATGGGCGCTGCCCTGTTTGCGCGCGATGCGGGCGGCCACCGGCTGACCGAAGCGGGCAGACAGCTGTTGCCTGCGGTGGAGGCGATGGAAACCGCCGTGCTGGGGGCAGAGCGCACCGCACCCGCCGCGCACGAGGGGCCGTCTGGCCTGGTGCGGGTGGGTGCCACCGAGGGCTTTGGCACGCTGATCCTGGCGCCGCAGCTGGCACAGCTCACGCGCCGGCATCCGCACCTGTCGGTGGACCTGCTGGCCCTGCCGCGCATGGTCAACTTGTCGCGGCGCGAGGCCGACATCGTGATCTCGCTGGAGCGGCCCACGCGCGGCTCGGTCATCGTGAGCAAGCTGTCGGACTACGCGCTCTACCTGTACGGCCAGCGCGAATACCTGGCACGCAAGCCGCTGGTGGCCACGCCCGAGGATCTGCGCCACCACGATTTCGTGAGCTATGTGGACGACCTGCTGTTCACCAAGGAGCTGCAGTTCCTCGATGCCCTGCACCGGCCCGAGCGCTTTGCGTTTCGCAGCACCAGCATCACCGCGCAGTACGAGGCCGTGCGGGCGGGTGCCGGGTTGGCGGTGCTGCCCGCGTTTCTGGCCGACCGCGACCCGGTGCTGGCGCGCGTGCTGCCGCAGGAGGGGCGGTTCACCCGCACCTTCTGGATGAGCATGCCATCGGAAGCCAAGCACTTTGCGCGCATGCAGGTGACCTGGGCTTTTCTGCGCGAAGCGGTGGCGGCGCAGCACGGGCTGCTGTTGCCGGGCACGGTGCGGTAAAGAGAAGCGCGCGGCGGTTTCAGCCGGCCCTGGCCAGCGGCAGCTTCACCCAGAAGCAGCTGCCCTGGCCCGGCTCGCTCTCCACGCCCAAACTGCCGCCCATGCCTTCGACCAGCCGCTTGCACAGCGCGAGGCCCAGGCCCGCACCTTCGAAAGCCCGCGTTGCAGAACCGTCGACCTGCTCGAACAGCGTGAAGATGCGCTGCTGGTCGGCGGGTGCAATGCCGATGCCCTGGTCCTCCACCCGCAGGATCCACACCGGGGTCGGATCTTCGCCCGAAGCCGGGCCTTGTGAAACCTCGGCATGGAGCCGGACATTGCCGGCGTGGCTGAACTTGACCGCGTTGTCCAGCAGGTTTACCAGCACTTGCTGGATGCGCTCGGGGTCGCCCACATGGAGCGCATCAACCGTATCCGCGCCGGTCACCAGCGACACGCCGAGGCCTTTTTTGCGTGCCAGCGGATCGACCAGGGCCACGGCGCTGGCGGCCAGTTCGGGCATCGAAAAGGGCGAGAAGTTGAATTTCACTTGGCGCGATTCCAGCACTGCCAAGTCGATCAGTTCGTTGAGCAGGCGCATGAGGTTTCGGGATGCATCCATCACCCCCTGCAGCATGGGTTTGAGGCGCTCTTCGCGCAGGCGGCTGTGTACCAGTTCCGTGGTGCCCAGGATCAGCGTCATGGGCGTGCGCAGCTCGTGGCCGATATTGGACAGGAAGATGCTCTTGGCGCGCAGGGCGGCCTCGGCCGCTTCCTTGGCCACCGACAGGGCGGCGGTGCGCTCTTTCACCCGCGCTTCCAGCAGGTTGCGCTCAGCTTCCAGGGATTTTTCCAGCTCCAGGCGCCGCGTCACATCACGGCCGATGCTGAGATACCCCGCCTGTTGGCCCAGGGCATCGCGATAGAGGCGGGCCGACATCTCGAACCAGCGCACCTCGCCGTTCCTGCAGCGCAGTGGCAGCGTGACCAGTGGATCCTGTGTGCGGATGGCCTCGCGGAGAATCGCTGCGCCGTCGGTGCCGAGCGCCTCGAAGATGGGCCGGCCCACGACCTCGGCTGCCGCATACCCGCGCGCACGCTCGTCGGCCGGGCTGACGTAGGCCACGGTCATGTCGGGGTTGACGCGCCAGATCACCTCCTTCGCGTTTTCAGTCAGCAGCGTGAACATCTGCTCCCGGTCCGAAAGGCGGCGATACAGCTGGTAGCCATGCTCCACCATGAGGTAGAAACCGGCACTGCTGAGCAAAACCGCCAGGCTGAACACGATGAGTGCGTGGCTTGAATAGGGCGTGGGCTGGGTATGGTTGCTCAGCACCACCATCGCAAGCGCGGACGCCGTCCACGCCACGCCGGCCGCGCGGCCGAGCAGCAGATAAGCCGTACCCACGCCCACCGTGTACCAGATGACCCGCAGCTCGTGCCCCAAGGGCTGCCACAGCGCATAGGTGCACAGGATGAGCGCGCTGACCATCTGAAAGCTTGCGATGGGTACGTAGCTGGCAGGAAACCGGCGAAGGGCCCACCACAGCGTGGTCAGCACGGCGTTGCCCAGCAGCAGGGTGGCGTTCCAGGAGGGCGGGGTGGGGATCAACCCGGCAAGCCCGGCGACAAACAGAATCCACCCGATCGCCACAGTAGACAGAAGAAATCCGCTCATCATGCGAATCTGGAACTGGCGCAGATCGCTGAAAGGCTGTGGGGTAGGTGTCATGTGACGCGGTTTTTCACCGTTTTTGCGGAATGTATTGTCAATAATAACGAATACGATGCGTTTGGACTACCATATATTTGGTAAAGATGATATTTTTGGCCCTATGGGGGTTTGACAAATCGGGCGTGTGCAATGGGCCCGTGACGAAAGTGGTGATCCTTTCCGGCAAAGAAAAAGGCCCTCGAAAGGACCTTTTTCAGTGCGACCGGGAAACCCGGTCAGCGGGCGCGACCAGCGCCTGGGTTGGCGGCAGTGGCGCCCTATATCCTGCCCATCAGCAGCAGCACGACCAGGACGAGCACCACCAGCCCGATACCGCCGCTGGGCCCGTAGCCCCACGACCGGCTGTGGCCCCAGGTTGGCAGTGCGCCGATCAGGATGAGGATCAATACGATCAGGAGAATCAGCGAGAGCGACATGGCTCGTTCCTTGTTGTGTTGCGGTGTCTGCATTGTTCGTGCCGACACGCCATGTCCCGGCAGGCGGCCCGCCCGCTCCGCGGTCGGCTGTTTCCGACAGCCTCTGTGGGATGCAGCGCGTTCTCTGGCCATTGCGCTTCCCATGGCCGTCTGGATGCAACGCTACAGATAATATAGCTACCAAGGCAATGAATACCTGGGCTAGCGGCCTGAAATGGCCAGAAATGGCCTGAAGCCACCAGGATGTGCGCCGCTGGCACCCCGGACGGCCACACGGTCCTATCGGTTGGGCTGCGGCACGGCGGCGTAGTTCATCGCAATGGTTTGCACCACGGCGCCGATGAGTGCGCCATCGTCTGCGCTCTGGGGGGCTACCGTTTTGACGATCTGGATGGCGTACTCCAGTTGCTCGCGCGTCAGGGCTGCTGCCATGGCATTGCCCCGTTTTTCACTGGGCGACGTATCGCGGATCAGCAGGCTCATATGGGTTCCTTGGATTGAAAGTGGTGGGCCAGTATGGGGCTGGCAAGGCAGGCGTGCCGACCGGGGGTGATGACGCCAGGAGCGCCGGTGCCAGGCGGCTACCCTGCCAGCATGCGCGCGGCCCACGCTGGTGGCGGGTCTTGCAGCAGCGTGGTGCCCGCCGGTGTGCGCAGGGCCACCAGCTGCGGGCCGCCGCGGTCGATGTCTTCGCCGTCGTACAGATAGGAGACGTCAGCCGTGCGCACGGCCTGGGCCAGGTGGTGCAGCGTGCGCGGGTAGCGCGCCAGGATGCGTTCAGCCGGCACAGGGTGGCCGCCGTCAAGCACGCGCCGGGCCACGCGGGCGGGCAGGCGGGCCGGGTCATCCAGCGCCACGATGTGCAGGGCCACCGTGAAGCCCAGTTGCTGTGCGTCTTGGATCAGTCGCAGCTTGGACGGGTGCGAAAACACGGTTTCGCTGGCAAACGGGATGCGGCTGGCCAGCAGCTCGGCACGGCGGGCATCGGCCCACTGCCGGGCGGCCTCGGAGCGCGCCTGGGGGTCGGCGATGTGCTGCAGGTGGCTGGCCTCGTGGAGGTCGGCATTCACGAATTCCAGCGGCGGGCCCAGGATGCCTTCGCGCACCAGCGCGCGGTACAGGGTGGATTTGCCAGCGCCGTTGGGGCCTGCCAGCAGGTGAAACCACAGGGGCGCAACGTCGGTCGGCGGGGTGTTGTGCGGTGGCCTGGACTGACCGGCCTTGCGTGCCGCCATCTCAGGCGCTGGCTTTGGCCTGGTTTTCCAGCACCACACTGCGCACGCGCTGGGCCAGCGTGCCGCGGGCCTGGGCGGTCAGCAGCCGGGCGGTGAGGGCGTCCACCGATGTGGGCGCGGTGGCCTGCTGGCGCTGGGCAGCGGCGGTTTCGTACTGCTCGATGGCCAGGCGCGCCTCGGGCACGCTCAGGCCGGTGTGCTCGACGATCTGGCCCAGTGTGGCCCAGTACTCGATCTGGCTGGCCACCGAGCGGCGCATGGGCTGCGCGGCCTGGCGCGCCTGTTCGACCAGTGCGCTTGGAAGCTTGACGGAGGCAAAAGCAGTGGTGGCCATGGGGTTCTCCTGATTGGCGCATTTTGCGCCAATTGGGCGATTCTTGCCAGGGTGGTGCGGGTTTGTTGCCGTTTGAAGTGCCGATGCAGGAATCATCAAAATGCATAGCACTACCGGCAATGAATGCTTGCACTTCAGGTCGGATCGGGCATGAAAAACCTGCACGGTGCCCGCTTCGGCGTTTGCCGGCCGTTGCTCAGTCTGCGGATTCTGGCGGGACCTCCCTGGGCGCCAGGCAGTAATCCGGGTGTTGGCCGGTGAGCAGCAGGAACAGGGCGAAGGCGGGTCCCTGCATGTTGCGCTCGTCACTGCTGCTTTCCAGCGCCTGCCAGGTGCGCGATTGCACGCCGCCGCGGCTTCCGGTCTGCAGCGGGTAGCCCATCAGCTCGGCGGCCTGTGCCTGGCTCAGGCCGGCAGCCATGCGGGCCGCCTTGAGCTGTTCGCCGGTGGGGATGGGCAGGTCAAGCCGGATGGCTGGGGCAGGGGTCATGGCAGGGCGGCTCCAGGGGCAGGGGGGAGATGGCGGCCGGGCCGGCAGGCACACGGCCACAAGGGATGGCCCTCAATTGTGCCGCCGAGTCCTGTGCGCTCTCACCCGGAACGCCCCCTCTGCGGTATCCGCACAGGCACGCGGGCACGCATGTCTGCCGCCTGGCCCGGCCGCGGCGGCTGGGCCGGGGTGCCGCCTTCTTCCTCTTCTTCAATGCGTTGCTGGCCCACCTCGATGTGATGCTTCATCGCGGTGATGGTGGACAGCGGGTCATGGCTTTCACATCAGCAGCGTGATGGCGATGATGGCCACGCCCAGCGCCAGGTTGACGGCCACCCAGGTGCGGATGCTGGCCAGTGCCTGTCCGCCTGTGGCCCAGTCAGAGGCAGCCACGGCGCGGGTCAGGCGCTTGAACAGCGCGAAACGGATGTGCCCGAAGATCGCCATCATCAAGATGCCGAGCGCCGCCATCAGGGTCCAGTCCAGGGGCATGGCAAAGCTGCCGCCCGACTGCACGGCCTGCTTGGCCACGCGGCCGATCATCCACAGGCCGGTCACCAGCACCAGGCCGATGGCCACGGTCACCCCGGCGAAAAAGCGGCGCAAGACGTCCTGCATCAGCCGCAGGCGCTCGGGCGGGGGCAGCTGCAGCGCCGCGGGCCTGAGGAAAAAATGGGCAAACACCATTCCGCCGATCCACACGATGATCGAGAGGACGTGGGTCAGCTTCAGCAGGTTGTAGATCATGGGTTGGAGCCTTGCAGGCAGGGGTTGCGGTGGAAATCGCCACGGGCGACGGATCGCCAGGCTGGCCGATTGTGCAGTGGCGGGCGCGGTCGCGCATTGCCCCTAGGGCACGGCTGGATTGGGAGGCGGTGTCGCCGGGGCAGGGCGCTGCTGCGGCGGCGGTGTCAATGGGGCTACGCCGAGAGCGGAACCGTCGCCACCTGCACCCGGTTTCCGCCGGCTTTTTTGGACAGGTACATCGCGCTGTCAGCCCGCCCCAGCAGGCGGTGCTCGTCGGTACCGTGGTCCGGGAAGAACGCCACGCCAATGCTCGGCTGGACGGTGACGCTGACGCCCTCCAGGTCAAAGGGCTGGCCAAAGGCGGTCAGTATCTTGTGGGCAACCACCGTGGACTGTTCGCGCACGTGGCCGCTTTCCAGCAGCACCACGAATTCGTCGCCACCCAGCCGTGCCAGGGTGTCCGTACTGCGCACGCACTCCAGCAGTCGCTGGGCCACGCGTTGCAGCAACAGGTCACCCATGGCATGACCGTGGGTGTCATTGATCGACTTGAACCGGTCCAGGTCTATGAAAAGCAGCGAGAGCAGATGGCGCGATTCCCGCGCGCGGTCCAGCGCCACGCCCAGCCTGTCCATGAAGAGCTGGCGGTTGGGCAGGTGCGTGAGCTGGTCGTAGCGGGCCAGGTGCTCCAGCCGCCCCAGCATCTGCGTGCGTTCGACCGCTGCAGCCACTTGCGTGGAGAGCAGCTGCAGCATCTGCAGATCACGCTCGTCGTACCCGGCGGTGCCTGCCGGGCTGTGCAAGACCAGCGCACCCATGGCACCGCGCGAGGTGACCAGTGGCACACCCAGCCAGCAGTGGTTCCCGTCGTCGTGCGCAAGGCCGTCGGCAGGCCCGGACGGCGATGGGGGGCAGGTACCACCGCACGCACCCTTGCGCAGCACGGCACGCGCGCTGCCAATGACTTCTGCACACAGCGTGTCGCGGGACGGCTCGGCGGCGCAGGCGGCGTCACCTGCCGCATAAGGGAACGCCAGCTGGCCCGAGGCCGCATCGTGCAGCGCCACCGCAAAGTAGGACGACGGCATCAGCCCGCCAATGATTTCGTGGATGCGCAGCAGCAGCGCTGCGAGAGACTCGGCTGCATGTGCAGCTTCGGAAATGGCGAGCACCGCCATGTGGATGAATTCGGTGCGCTTGCGCTCGGTGATGTCATGCGCCACGGCCAGCCGCACCTGGTGCTCTGGCAGCCAGCGCGCCGTCCATCGGACGTGGACGATCTTGCCGTCCTTGCGCACGTAGCGGTTTTCAAACTGCAGCTGCAGGTTGCCTTCGCTCACGCGCCGTGCCTGCTCCCGCGTGGCATCCACATCGTCGGGGTGCACCAGGTCCAGCATCCGCTTGCCCAGGGCCTCTGACGGCCGGTAGCCAAAAATTCGCTCAAACGCAGCGCTGGCAAACACAAGCTCGCTGTCTGCCCGCACCATGCACACGGCGTCCAGCAGAAGGTCCACCACGTTCAGCGAGGAAATGTCTTGCATGGGTCAGGAAATGTGCGTGCCGGGCAGGTCGCCCACATTGTGATGCCCGCGGCACGGTACGGACGCAATGGCCCGGCCTGCAGACACCGTGGTGTTGCGTTCGCGCTGCATCGAATGCCTTTTTTGACCAATGCGTGCGTGGTTCGAGGGGATCGAGGGGATCGAACCCGAAAGCGGGCTCCGCCGCAAGGCCCCCGCTGCAAGCGCAGGCCCAGCTGCGCAGAAGCTGCCCCGGTGAAGCCGCTCTGGGCGCTCATTTTTTGATAGTTGAAGGCGCTTTCTTTGCTTGCACCCTGCGCGCTTTTTATATAAAACCCGAAAGTTACGAAACGTTGAATCGCGTCACAGATGATTGCTGGTACGCTGCTCAGCTTTGCCGATGCGGCCGGTCGTTTTCAGCGGCTGGCCGGTGGCTGTGCACCGTCCACCGAGGTTTTTCCCTGACTGCTCACTCCGCATTCACCCCGCACGAGCGGCTGGCCAACAGCCGCTGGCTGCATTGGCTCGCCGGTGCCGCCGTGGGTGCACTGGGGCTGCTGCTCACGGCGTGGCTGGTGGTGCAGCAGGCGGGCTCGGTCCGCGAAATGGGGCAGGGCCGCTTTGTGCAGGAGGCCCGTTCGTTCTCGGAAGCGCTGGGCCAACGCATCTCGGGCAATACCGAAGTGGTGCTGGCACTGCGCAGCCTGTTCACGGCCAACCCGATGCTCTCGCGCCTGGACTTTGAACGGGTGGCCAGCGAGATGGACGTGGGCCTGCGGTACCCCGGCGTGCGCAGTCTGTCGTTCACCCGGCGGGTGATGGATACCGACAAGGAGAGCTACGAGCAACGGGTGCGCGACGACACATCGCTGTCGCCCGACGGCTTTCCCGACTTTGCCATCCACCCCCCAGGCGAGCGGCCCGAATACTTTGTAGCCGAGTACATCTGGCCGCTGGAAAGCAACCGCAGTGTGCTGGGCCTCGACATCAGCGCCCAGCCGGCCAACCTGGCTGCCATGCAGTACGCCCGCGACAGTGGCCGCACCGTCGTTTCGGCACCGTTTGATCTGCTGCAGGAAGACTCCCACCGCGCCGGCATCGTCATCCGCGTGCCGGTGTTCGACCCGACCAGTGGTACCCCGGAGCGCCGGTTTCTGGGTGCCGCCGCCACCACCATCCGCGTGTACGACATGGTGCAGGGCCTGGAGCGGCAGGGGCTTTTGCAGGGCATCACGGTGTCCATTGCCGATGTGGGCTCTGGCGACGGAGGTCTGGCCGACAGCGTGGTGCGACCCATCCTTGACGCTGCGGGGGAAGCACTGCCCGGGGCCGAGCCCTACGTGCGGCAGCTTTCGGTGCATGACCGGCGCTGGCGCCTGACGTTTTATCCCACGCACAGTTTCCTGTCGCCTTACGAGGCTCGCCTGCCCTGGCTGGCCGGGTTGGCGGGTGTGCTGGTGTCACTGCTGCTGGCCACCACGGTGGGCCTGCTGGTGCGCCAGCGCACGGCCGCCCTGGCCAGGCTGCGCAAGGCAGAAAGGGCCCGGCATGAAAGCGAACAGCGCTTTCTGGCCCTGTTCAACCAGACCACCGTGGGAGTGGCCCAGGTGGACGCTGCGGGTTATCTGGTCAAAGTCAACCAGTGCTATGCCGACATGCTGGGCTACAGCCCTGAGGAACTGCAGGGCATGAACTTCCGCGTCCTCACGCACCCGGACGACCTGGAAGCGAACATCGAGCAGTTGCAGCGGCTGCGCTCGGGGGAGGTTCCGGAATGCCAGTTCGAAAAACGCTACCTGCACAAGAAGGGCTACCCGGTGTGGGTGGAACTGGCAGCGTCCCCGATGTGGATGCCGGGAGCGTCACCGGATGACCACATTGCCGTGGTGCAGGACATCACGGAACGCAAGTTGATGGAGGCCAACCTGCGCGCCAACGAGCGCCGCCTGCGCAGCGTGCTCAAGCGTCTGCCCATTGGCCTGTGCCTGATCCATGACGACGGCCGCATCAGCTTTCGCAACCAGCGCTTCGTGCAGATCTGCGGGTACACCGAAGCCGAGGTGCCGACGGCTTCCGAGTGGTGGCGCCGCGCGTTCCCGCAGGACGTGGAGCGCCGTGCAGCGCGGTCGCTGTGGATGCATGCCGACCAGGACTCCCGTGTGGCGGAGGGGGTGATTCCCCAGATGGAGTTCGAGGTGACCTGCGCCGACGGCAAGCGACGTCCCATCGAAGTCTCGGGGGTGTTCGTCAAGGGCGGGCGCATTGTGACGATGCAGGACCTGAGCCAGCGCAAGGCGGCCGAGAACGAGATCAACTCGCTGGCCTACTACGACCCGCTCACCCGACTGCCCAACCGCCGCCTGCTGATGGACCGCCTGCAGCAAGCGCTGGCCGCCAGCGAGCGCCACCAACGCAGCGGCGCACTGCTGCTGCTCGATCTGGACAACTTCAAGACCCTGAACGAAACCCGTGGCCACGACCAGGGTGACAACCTGCTGCGTCAGGTGGCAGAGCGGCTGCGCGGTTGCGTGCACCAGGACGACACGGTATCGCGCCAGGGCGGCGACGAGTTCGTGGTGGTGCTGGAAGACCTGGGTGACAACCCCGAGCAGGCGGCCGACCGCGCCGAAGAGGTGGGCCAGCGCATCCTGCACGCGCTGCGTGAGCCCTATGTGATCGACGGCGATACGCACCACAGCTCGCTGAGCATGGGCGTCACCATTTTCAGCGGCATGGCCGAGACCGCCGAAGAGCTGCTCAAGCGGGCCGATCTGGCCCTCTACCAGGCCAAGGACGCCGGGCGCGACACCTTGCGCTTTTACGACCCGAAGATGCAGGCATCGGTGAGCGCCCGCGCAGCCATGGAGCTGGACATACGGGCCGGGCTGGCACAGGGCCAGTTCGAGCTGTACTACCAGCCGCAGATCGACCGGGGCCGCATCACCGGTGCCGAGGCGCTGCTGCGCTGGCGCCACCCGCAAAGCGGCTTCATCTCGCCCGCCCAGTTCATCCCGCTGGCCGAGACCTCGGGCCTGATCCTGCCGCTGGGCGAATGGGTGCTGCAGTCGGCCTGTGCCACGCTGGCCCGATGGGCCCGTGAGCCAGCCTTTGCCCGGCTCAACCTGGCCGTCAACGTGAGCCCGCGGCAGTTCCACCAGAGCGTATTCGTGCCCCAGGTCCTGGCCGCGCTGGCGGGTTCGGGGACCGACGGGCAGCGCCTGAAGCTGGAGCTGACCGAGGGCCTGCTGCTGGCCGACGTGGAAGACACCATCGAGAAGATGGGCCAGCTGCGTGCATACGGAGTGGGGTTTTCGCTCGACGATTTCGGCACCGGTTATTCGTCGCTCAGCTACCTCAAGCGCCTGCCGCTGGACCAGCTCAAGATCGATCAGAGCTTTGTGCGTGACGTGCTGACCGACCCCAACGATGCCGCGATCGCGCGCACCGTGGTGGCCCTGGGCACCAGCCTGGGCCTGCGCGTCATTGCCGAGGGTGTGGAGACGCAGGCGCAGCGTGAGTTTCTGGAGCGGCACAACTGCCACGCCTGGCAGGGCTATCTGTTCAGCGCGCCCGTACCGGTGGCGGAGTTCGAGGCGATGGTGCTGCGCACCAACTCCGAGGCGCTGCGCAACGCCTGAGCCGCAACCCGCGCGGCAGCTGGCGCAGCGGGCCGCCGAACGGGACAATCCCGACGGCCTCCGACACTGCGGCGGCCACGCCAAAAGCTTTCAAAGTTGATAGCAAAGAAGGCATATGAAACATGCACCTGGGGCGCTTTTGGCTTGAAAAGCGCGCCAGACCCTTCCAAACACCCGCGGCCGGGTGGGTGTGGGCCGGGCAGTGGCGGGCGCGGCGTTATCATTCCCGGTCCGGCCGACAGGTCGGCCCCGGCGGGGCGCCCTGCCGCCTGGCCCCGGCAAACCGCCAACACGCCTTTCTTGCCCAGTTCCTGACCCGTGCGTCTCACCTCCATCAAGCTCTCCGGCTTCAAGTCGTTTGCCGAACCCACCAATTTCATGCTGCCCGGGCAACTGGTCGGCGTGGTGGGCCCCAACGGCTGTGGCAAATCCAACATCATGGATGCGGTGCGCTGGGTGCTGGGCGAGAGCAAGGCCAGCGAGCTGCGTGGCGAGTCGATGCAGGACGTCATCTTCAGCGGCACCACCACACGCAAGCAGGCCAGCCGCGCCAGCGTGGAGCTGGTGTTTGACAACTCCGACCACCGGGCGGGCGGCCAATGGGGGCAGTACGGCGAGGTAGCCGTGCGCCGCGTGCTCACGCGCGACGGCACCAGCAGCTACTACCTGAACAACCAGCCCGTGCGCCGCCGCGACGTGCAGGATGTGTTTCTGGGCACGGGCCTGGGGCCACGGGCGTACGCCATCATCGGCCAGGGCACCATCAGCCGCATCATTGAATCGCGCCCGGAAGAGCTGCGGCTTTTTCTGGAAGAGGCCGCAGGCGTCTCCAAGTACAAGGAACGTCGCCGCGAGACCGAAAACCGCCTCTCGGACACGCGCGAGAACCTCACGCGGGTGGAAGACATCCTGCGCGAACTCAACGCCAACCTCGAAAAGCTCGAAAAGCAGGCCGAGGTGGCCGCGAAATACAACACCCTGCACACCGACGCCACGCTCAAGCAGCACCAGCTGTGGTTTTTGAAGCGCGCCGATGCCGAGGCCGACCAAGCCAAGGTGCGCCTCGATGGGCTGCAGGCGGTGAACGACCTTGAATCGCGCATGGCCGACCTGCGCGCGGTCGAGTCCGACCTGGAGACCATCCGCCAGGCCCACTATGCCGCGGGCGACAAGGTCAACCAGGCGCAGGGCAAGCTGTACGAGGCCACGGCCGAGGTCGGCAAGCTCGAAGCCGAGATCCGCTACGTGGTCGAAGGCCGCCAGCGCGTGGAGCAGCGCCTCGTGCAGCTGGCCGAGCAAATCGCGCAGTGGCAGGCCCGCAAGGAAGAGGCCGACATCGAGCTGGAAAACCTGGCCGGTGCGGGGGTCGACGCTGAAGAGCGCGCCGAAATGCTGGCCGCCCAGGTGGAAGAGCAGGCCATGCAGCTGCCCGACCTGGAAGACGCCCTGCGCGCGGCGCAAAGCCGCACGGCCGAGCAGCGCAGCAGCGTGGTGCAGGTGCAGCAGCAGATTGGCGTGCTGGCCGCCGAGCAGCGCAGCATCGACGAACAAAGCCGCCAGCTGGATGCCCGCTTTGAGCGCCTGCGCACCGACCGCAATGCCCTGGCCGCACCCGATGAATCGCGCCTGAACAACCTGCGCGAGCAGCTGGAAGAGGCGCAGGAGATCGCAGAGACCACCGCGGCGCGCCTGCACGAGCTGCAGGAGACCGTGCCCCAGCTCGACGACGACCGCCGCACGCGCCAGCAGGCCGTCAACACCGAAAGCGCCCGCCAGGCCGATCTGTCGGCCCGCATGGAGGCGCTCAAGGCACTGCAGGAAAAGGTCAAGACCGACGGCAAGCTCCGCCCCTGGCTCGCCAAGCACGGCCTGGATGGCCTGCAGGGCCTGTGGAGCCGCATCCATATCGAACCCGGCTGGGAGAACGCGCTGGAAGCCGCCCTGCGCGAGCGTCTTGCCGCGCTGGAAGTAGGGCGCCTCGATATGGTGCGCGGCTTCCTGGGCTCGGGCGGCAACGATGCGCCCCCCGCGCGCCTGGCCTTCTACAGCGCCCCGGCTGCGGGCCAGCCCGAGGCATCGTCACCCCACGCCCGGCTGTCCGATCTGCTGCGCCTGAACGACGCCGGCTTACGCGCCGTGCTCACCGACTGGCTGCAGGGCTGCTACACGGCGCCCACGCTGGATGAAGCCCTGTCCCGCCGCGCCAGCCTGCAACCGGGCGAGACGGTGTACGTGCCCACCGGCCAT
>LNFM01009335.1_pt1 | contig 14341 bp, 12 predicted proteins | sample 596031 | NCBI WGS metagenome assembly LNFM01 (sample SAMN04254537, study PRJNA301005) | activated carbon metagenome | isolation source: dual media filters at the Ann Arbor, Michigan drinking water treatment plant | place: USA: Ann Arbor
TGCACTGGGCGATGTGGTAGCTGATGCAGTCGTCGCAGCGCAGCACCATCGACGCCACCAGGCCCAGCAGCTCCTTGGTCTTGAGGTCGAGCTTGCCGGCCTTGTAGGTCTGGGTGTCGAGCGCGAAGAAGCGACGCACCACCTGGTTGTCCTGGCCCAGGATGCGCTCGTTCATGCGCTGCCTGAACTCGGTGAACTCCTTGACCCGGTCCTTCTCCGACGCGCTCACGACTGCGCCTCCAGCAGCGGCTTGAGCCCGCCGGCGCGATCCAGCGCCACCAGGTCGTCGTAGCCGCCGACGTGGGTATCGCCGATGAAGATCTGCGGCACCGAGGTACGGCGCGCACGCGCCATCATCTGCTCGCGGGCGACCGGGTCGAGGTCGATGCGAACCTCCTCCCAACTGGCGCCGCGGGACTTGAGGAAATTCTTCGCGGCCACGCAATAGGGGCAGATCGCGGTGGTGTACATCGTGATGTTGGGCACGTCGGTCCTCCGTTGACCCGCCAAGTTTGGGGGCGCCGGGCCGCCTTTGCCAGCGCGCGTGGGCGCAACGCTGCGGCACGCGGCGGTGTTAACCCCCGATTCACGCCCTGCGCCCCGGCCAGCCGGTATCCTCGGGCATCCCCCGCTTGGAGTCGCCGTGCGCATCCTGCTCCCCGTAGCCGCCCTCAGCCTGGCCCTGTCGCTGGCCTGCAGCGCCCGCGCCCAGAGCACCGGGCTGCCGGACATCGGCTCGTCCGCGGGCGAGGTGATCGACCCGGGACTGGAGGCGCGCTACGGCGCCTACACGCTCTATGAGCTGCGGCGCATGGGCCTGGTGCTGGACGACCCGTTGGTCGACGGCTGGCTGCAGTCCATGGGCTACCGGCTCGCCGCCGCCAGCGACACGCCGCGCCAGTCCTTCACTTTCTTCATGATGCGCGACCGGCAGATCAACGCCTTCGCCACCCTCGGCGGCTACATCGGCATGAACGCCGGCCTGGTGGTCACCGCCGAGACCGAGGACGAGGTCGCCGGCGTGATGGCGCACGAAATCGCCCACGTCAGCCAGCGCCACGTGCTGCGCGCGGTCGAGCGCGCCCAGAAGGACCAGGTGCCGATCCTGCTGGCGATGCTCGGCGCGATCGCGCTGTCGCAGTCGCAGGGCGGCGGCGCGCGCGCCAGCGGCGGCGGCAGCCAGGCCGGCGACGCCACCGCGGCCGCCATCACCGGCGCCGCGGCCCTGATGCAGCAGCGCCAGATCGACTACACCCGCTCGAACGAGTCCGAGGCCGACCGCGTCGGCATCCAGACCCTCGCCCGCGCGGGCTATTCACCCGGCGGCATGGCCGATTTCTTCGAGCGCATGCAGCGCGCCAGCCGCGGCAACCGCGGCGGCTACCAGCTGCCCGAGTACCTGCGCAGCCACCCGGTCACCACCACCCGCATCAGCGAAACCCGCCAGCGCGCCGAACAGCTGGCCGCGCAGCCCGGCCACGGCCCGATCCGCGCCCCCGTGGCCACCTCGCTGCTGCTGCCGGGCGAGTTCAGCCTGGGCGACAGCGGCCTGCGCGGCGGCAGCGAGGCCTTCCCCTGGGCGCGGGAGCGGCTGCGCGTGCTCAGCGCCGACAATGCGGCGGCGGCGTTGCGCGAATACCGCGCCCTGGCGAACGCGCCGGGCGCCCAAGTCAGCGACGCCCAGCGCTACGGGCTGGCCCTGGCCCAGATGCGCGGCGGCTACCCGGCCGAGGCCGAGGCCACGCTGGCCGACCTGCTCCGGCGCCATCCGGGCCAGCTGTGGCTGGAGCTGGCCCAGGCCGAGGCCGCCGGGATCGGTGGCCGCCACGCCGTCTCGCGCGAACGCTTCGAGGCCCTGGTTACCCGCCATCCCGACAACCGCGCCGTCCGCCTGGCCTACGCCGAAGGCCTGGGCAAGCAGGCCACGCCCGAGGCCGGCCGTCGCGCCCAGGCCGTGCTGCGCCCGCTTCTGGCCACCGGCGGCGACGACCCGGTGTTCCAGCGCAGCTTCGCCCGCGCCAGCGAGCTGGCCGGCGACCTCGTCCGCGCCGGCGAGGCCTACGCCGAGACCGCCTACCTCAACGGCCGCGCCGTGGACGCCCTGAACCAGCTCGACGCGCTCAAGCGCCGGGACGACCTGGACTACTACCAGCGCGCCCGCATCGAGGCTCGCATGGCCGCGATCACCCCCGTGGTGCTGGAGATGGAGCGCCAGGGCATCCGTCCGGAACAGCAGCGCCCAGACCGCCAGTAAGCCCCGCCGACCCTGTCACCCGCCGGTCACAAAAGTTTTATCTACTTGCACCACGGCCCACCCGGTGACACGGTACCCCTCGTGCAAAAACGCATCCTGATCGTCGACGATGAACCCGCCATCCGCGAGATGGTGGCCTATGCCCTGCGCAAGGGCGACTACGACCCGGTCCACGCCGGCGACGCCCGCGAGGCCCAGCACGCCATCGCGGAAAAGGTGCCCGACCTCATCCTGCTCGACTGGATGCTGCCCGGCGCCAGCGGCCTGGAGCTGGCCCGGCGCTGGCGCAAGGACGAGCTGACCCGCGACGTGCCGATCATCATGCTCACCGCCCGCGGCGAGGAGAACGACCGCGTCAGCGGCCTGGAATCGGGCGTGGACGACTACGTGGTCAAGCCCTTCTCGGCCCGCGAGCTGCTGGCCCGGATCCGGGCCGTGATGCGCCGCTCGCGCGAGGACGAAGATGACGGTTCGGTGACAGTCGGCGGCCTGCGCATCGATGGCGCCGCCCACCGCGTCTACGCCGGCGATCAGCCGGTGCACGTCGGCCCGACCGAGTACCGCCTGCTGCACTTCTTCATGACCCACGCCGAGCGCGTGTATTCGCGCACCCAGCTGCTGGACCACGTCTGGGGCGGCAACGTCTACGTCGAGGAGCGAACCGTGGACGTGCACATCCGCCGCCTGCGCAAGGCGCTCGAGCCCTACCGCCTGGACGACATGGTGCAGACCGTGCGCGGCTCCGGCTACCGCTTCTCCGCCGCGGCGGCCTGAGGATGGGCGACCGCCGGACATGAGCGTATCGATGCTGCTTCGGCTGGCCTGGCGCCAGTCCCTGATCCGGATGCTGCTGTTTTATGCCTTCGCGCTCGGCATCGGGCTGGCGCTGGGCGAACCCTGGTGGGCCCTGGGCCTGGCCACCGCGGTGCTGGCGGCGCGCGCCTACTGGCGCCTGTACCGGGTGCTGCGCTTCCTGGACTGGCGCAAGCAGCTGCGCACCGTGGACGGGCAGGGCCTGTGGGCCGCGCTGGAAACCCTGATCCACCGCCGCCAGACCGAGAACCGCAGCCGCGGCCGGCGCTTGGTGCGCCTGCTGCGGGCCTATCGCCAGGCAGCGACCGCGATGCCCGACGGCGCCCTGGTGATCCAGCGCCGCGATGGCCGCCTGGTCTGGTTCAACAAGACCGCGCGCCGCCTGCTGGGCCTGCACTACCCGCAGAGCCTGGAGACGCCCCTGCTCGACTGCTTCCCCGAGCAGCCGCGCGTGCGCGAGTGGCTGGCCGCCGGCCAGACCGACGAGCCGCTGCTCGACCTGGCCAGCCCGGCGGACCCGATGGTGCGCATCAGCCTGCGCCTGATCCCCTACTCCGCCACCCAGTGGATGGTGGTGGTGCGCGACGTCACCAAGCTGATGCGGCTCGAACAGGTGCGCCGCGACTTCGTAGCCAACGTCTCGCACGAGCTGCGCACGCCGCTGACCGTGGTGCACGGCTACCTCGACATGATCGAGCCCGAGGAACACCCCGAGCTGGCGGTGATGGTGGAGGAGATGCGCCGGCAGTCGCAGCGCATGACCCAGCTGGTCGAGGACCTGCTGACGCTGTCGCGGCTCGAGGCCCAGGAGCACCTTCCCGAGGAGCCGCTGGCGATGGCGCCGATGCTGGTCACCCTGCGGCGCGAGGCCGAGGCGCTGAGCCAGGGTCGCCACAAGATCGTCGTCGAGGACGCCGCCGGCTGCGACCTGGTCGGCTCGGTGAAGGAGCTGCACAGTGCCTTCTCGAACCTTGTCAGCAATGCCGTGCGCTACACGCCCACCGACGGCCGCATCGTCATCCGCTTCGAGCGCACCGCCGACCGCGGCGCCCGCCTCGCGGTGCAGGACAGCGGCCAGGGCATCCCGGCCCAGCACCTGCCGCGCATCACCGAGCGCTTCTACCGGGTCTCCACCAGCCGCTCGCGCGAATCGGGCGGCACCGGCCTCGGCCTGTCCATCGTCAAGCACGTGCTGAGCCTGCACCAGGCCTGGCTGGAGATCGACAGCGAAGTGGGCCGCGGCAGCACCTTCGCCTGCGTCTTCGGCCCGGCCCGGGTGCGGCCGCGCGACGCCGCCGGCGAGGCCTGACGCCTCCGCATCGCCCGCCCGGCGTAAGCTAGGGCACCCCACCGGCGCCATCGCCCCACGAACCGACCATGAGCCCAGACTTGCCCGAAGCCCTCGACCTGCACGCCCCGGGGCTCTACCTCAACCGCGAGCTGTCCCAGCTGGAGTTCAACTTCCGCGTGCTGGCGCAGGCCCAGGACCCTTCGGTGCCGCTGCTCGAGCGCCTGAAGTACCTGTGCATCAGCTGCACCAACCTCGACGAGTTCTTCGAGATCCGCGCGGCCACCGTGCGCACCGCCCAGCAGTTCGGCGGCCCGCTGCCGCCCGACGGCATCCCGCCGACCCAGGCGCTGGAGCTCATCCACGACAAGGCCGCCAGCCTGGTCGAAGAGCAGTACCGCTACTGGAACGAAACCCTGCGGCCCGAGCTCAACGCCGCCGGCATCCGCATCCTCGCGCACTCGTCCTGGAACGCGCGCCAGAAGAAGTGGCTGCACAAGTACTTCCAGGACGAACTGCTGCCGGTGCTGTCGCCGCTGGGCCTGGACCCGGTGCATCCGTTCCCGCGCATCCTCAACAAGTCGCTGAACGTGGTGGTGGTGCTCGAGGGCAAGGACGCGTTCGGCCGCAGCGGCGGCATGGCGATCGTGCGCGCGCCGCGCTCGCTGCCGCGCATCATCCAGCTGCCGCCGGAAGTCTCGGGCGGCCAGCATGATTTCGTGCTGCTTTCGGCCGTGCTCACCGCCTTCGTGGATGATCTTTTCACGGGCATGAAGGTCAAGGGCGCCTACCAGTTCCGCGTCACCCGCAACTCCGAGCTGTTCGTGGACGAGGAGGAAGTGGAGAACCTGGCCAGCGCGCTCAAGGACGAACTCGCCAGCCGCGGCTTCCGCCCCGCGGTGCGGCTGGAGATCGCCGAGCACTGCCCCAAGCCGATCGTCGCCATCCTGCTGCAGAACTTCGGCCTGACCGAGAACGCGGTGTACCGCATCAACGGCCCGGTCAACCTCAACCGCGTCACCCAGGTCTACGACCTGGTGAACCGGCCCGAGCTCAAGTTCCGCCCGTTCCGGCAGCGGCCCGCCGACCTCGACGAGGATTCGCCCTTCACCACGCTGCGCCAGGGCGACGTGCTGCTGCACCACCCCTACCAGAGCTTCCAGTCGGTGCTCGACCTGCTGCAGCACGCCGCCAACGACCCGGACGTGCTGGCGATCAAGCAGACGCTCTACCGCACCGGCAAGGACAGCAAGATCATCGAGCACCTGATCACGGCCGCCCGCAACGGCAAGGACGTGACCGTGGTGGTCGAGCTGCGCGCGCGCTTCGACGAGGAGGCCAACATCCGCTTGGCCGACCAGCTGCAGGAGGCCGGCGTGCAGGTGATGTACGGCGTGGTGGGCTACAAGACCCACGCCAAGATGATGCTGATCGTGCGCCGCGAGGGGAAGAAGCTGCAGCGCTACGTGCACCTGGGCACCGGCAACTACCACGCCGGCACCGCCCGCGTGTACACCGACATCGGCCTGATGACCGCCGACCCGGACATCGCCGCCGACGTGCACGACATCTTCCACCAGCTCTCGGGCCTGGCGCCGAAGATCAAGCTGCGCCGGCTGCTGCAGTCGCCCTTCACCCTGCACGCGGCGCTGCTCAAGAAGATCGCCCGCGAGGCCGAGCTGGCCCGCGCCGGCAAGGGTGGCCGCATCATCGCCAAGATGAACGCACTCAACGAGCCCGGCGTGATCCGCGCGCTGTACGAGGCCTCGCAGGCGGGCGCGAAGATCGACCTGATCGTGCGCGGCGCCTGCTGCCTGCGGCCGGGCGTGCCGGGCGTGTCGGAGAACATCCGGGTGCGCTCGGTGATCGGCCGCTTCCTAGAGCACAGCCGCGTTTACTGGTTCGGCAACGGCGGCAAGCCCGAGATCTTCTGCTCCAGCGCCGACTGGATGGAGCGCAACCTGATGCGCCGGGTGGAGACCTGCTTCCCCATCCTCGACCCGAAGCTGGCCGAGCGCGTCTACGACGAGGAGCTGGCCAACTACCTGGCCGACAACCTCAACGCCTGGGTGCTGCACGAGGACGGCCACTACGCGCGGGTCTCGCCGCCGGAGGGCGAGATGCCTTATTCTGCGCAGGGCGCGCTACTCGCCCGTCTTTGCGGATGACACCGGATGCCGACTGAAGCCGAGCAGCCACTGAAAGATGGTGACCTGCTGGCCGCGGTCGACCTGGGCTCCAACAGTTTCCACATGGTCGTGGCCCGCTACGTGCTGGGCCAGCTGCGCATCGTCGACCGCATCAAGGAAACCGTGCGCCTGGCCGAGGGCCTGGACGGCGAAGGCGGCCTCAACCCCGACGTGATGCCGCGCGCGCTCGACTGCCTGGCCCGCTTCGGCCAGCGGCTCGACACCATCCCGGCGCACCGCGTGCGCGCCATCGCCACCAACACCGTGCGTGCGCTGCGCAACCCGCAGGGCTTCCTGATGCCGGCCGAAACCGCGCTAGGGCACGGCATCGAGATCGTCGCCGGCCGCGAGGAGGCGCGCCTGATCTACCTGGGCGTGGCGCACGGCAGCCCGCCGGCCGAAGGCAAACGCCGGCTGGTGATGGACATCGGCGGCGGCAGCACCGAGTTCATCATCGGCGAGGGCTTCGAGGCGGTGGAGCGCGAGAGCCTGCAGATGGGCTGCATCGCCACCACCCGCCGGTTCTTCGGCGACGGCAAGCTCTCGCGCAAGCGCTGGAAGGAGGCCCGCACCGAGATCACCGCCGAGTTCCAGCAGTTCACCAGCGCCTACCGCCGCCGTGGCTGGCACGATGCCATGGGCTCGTCGGGCACCATCAAGGCGATCTGCGACATCTCGATCGCACTCAAGATCACCAAGGCCTCGATCACCGCGCAGAGCCTGGACGCGATCCGCGAGAAGCTGCTCGAGTTCGACAAGCTCGAGGACATCCGGCTGCCGGGCCTGTCGTCCGAGCGCAGGCCGATCATCGCCGGTGGCCTGCTGGTGCTCGACGCCGCCTTCTCCGAGCTCGGCATCGAGCGCATGTACGTCAGCGACCATGCGATGCGCGAGGGCGTGCTGTACGACCTGGTCGGCCGCGCCAGCGAAACCGACCCCCGCGAGGCGTCCATCGTCGCGCTGAGCAACCGCTATGGCGTCGATCCCGCGCAGTCGGCGCGGGTCGAGGCCACCGCGCTGCGGCTGTTCGACCAGGTCGAGGCGGCCTGGGGCCTGGACGGCGACAACCGCCGGCTGCTGGCCTGGGCCGCGCGCATCCACGAGCTGGGGCTGGCGATCGCCCACAGCCAGTACCACCAGCACGGCGCCTACGTGGTCGAGCACTCCGACATCGCCGGCTTCTCGCGCACCGAGCAGCAGATCCTGGCCGCACTGGTGCGCAACCAGCGCCGCGGCGTCCACCTGGGCAGCATCGAGAAGCTGCCCGACCGCCTGATCCCCAACACCCTGCGCTGCGCCCTGCTTCTGCGCCTGGCGGTGCTGCTGCACCGCAGCCACGAGCGCGACCCGCTGCCGCTGGCCGAAGCCACCGCCGACGGCGACACGCTGTCGATCAAGCTGTCCAAGCGTTGGCTCGAAGGCCACCCGCTGACCCGCCTGGACCTCGAGACCGAGCGGGAGCACCTCCAGGAAATCGGCCGCAAGCTGGTCATCAAGGCCGCCTGAGTCACGGCGCTGCAACCCGGCGGTCACGGCACTGGCACGGGCGCACGGCAGCCTGTCGCCATGGACAGACTCCTGCACATCGAACTGGTCACCGAGACCTACCCGCCGGACGTCAACGGCGTCGCCCTCACCGTGCAGTCGCTCGAGCACGGGCTGCGCCAGCAGGGCCACACGGTCGGCATCGTCCGCCCGCAGCGCGACGACGAGAGCCCGCGGCCCGACCCCGGCCTGCTGCTGGTGGAAGGCGCGCCGATCCCCCGCTACCCCGGCCTGCGCTTCGGCCTGCCCGCCGGCAAGCGGCTGGCGGCGCGCTGGATGGCGCAGCGGCCCGACGCGGTCTACATCGCCACCGAAGGCCCGCTGGGCTGGTCCGCGCTGCGCGCCTGCCGCCGGCTGGGCATCCCGGTGGCCACCGGCTTCCACACCCGCTTCGACGACTACGTCGGCCGCTACGGCGCCGGCTTCCTGAGCCCCTGGGTGTTCTCGTGGCTGCGGCGCTTCCACAACAAGGCCGACGCCACCCTGGTGCCGACCCGCGAGCTCGAGGACGACCTGCGCCAGCAGGGCTTCCGCCACGTGCGCCGGCTGGGCCGCGCGGTGGACACCCGGCAGTTCCATCCCGGCTGGCGCGACGAAACGCTGCGGGCGCAGTGGTCGCCGGATGGCGCGCCGATCGTGCTGCACGTCGGCCGCATCGCGCCCGAGAAGAACCTGCCGCTGGCGGTGCGCAGCTTCCGCGCGCTGCAGGCGGAGCGGCCGGGCGCGCGCTTCGTGTGGGTTGGCGACGGCCCGGCACGCGCGGAGCTGCAGGCGGCCAACCCCGACTTCATCTTCGCCGGCGTGCAGCGCGGCGATGCACTGGCGCGGCACTTCGCCAGCGCCGACCTGTTCTGCTTCCCCAGCCTGTCGGAAACCTTCGGCAACGTGACGCTCGAAGCCATGGCCAGCGGCCTGGCCACGGTCGCGTTCGACTACGGTGCGGCGCGCGAGCATCTGTGCAACGGGGCGCACGGCGCCACGGCGGCCTTCGGCGACGAGGCAGGCTTCGTGGACGCGTTCGTGCGGACCGGGCTGCGCCCGGATCTCGCGACGCTCGGCAGCGCGGCCCGGCAAGCGGTGCTGCACCTCGAGCCGGGCCAGGTGGCCGCGGACTTCGCCGCCCTGCTCGGGGCGCTCAGCCACTGGCGGGAAGCCGCGTGAGCCCGCGCACCCGCCGGCTCGTCCTTCGCGAGCACGGTTGGTGCCTGGCCGCCAATCGCCTGGGCGCGCGCGCCTGGGTGCGACTCTACTTCCGCGCCGTCAGCCGGCTTGGTGACGGGGCTTTCTGGTACGCGCTGATGGCGGCGCTGGTGCTGTTCGACGGCTGGCGCGGCCTCGCGGTGTCGGCGCAGCTGGCCGCCACCGGCCTGGTCGCGCTGACGATGTACCGCAAGCTCAAGCGCTGGACCCGACGCCCGCGCCCCTTCGCGGCCGATGGCCGCATCCGCGCCTGGGAAGCGCCGCTCGACGAGTTCTCGTTCCCCTCCGGGCACACGCTGCACGCGGTGTCCTTCACCCTGGTCGCGCTCGCGCACTACCCGATGCTGGCCTGGCTGCTGGTGCCCTTCACCGCCAGCGTCGCCGCGTCGCGCGTGGTCCTGGGCCTGCACTACCCCAGCGACGTGCTGGCGGCGTCGGGCATCGCCTCGGCACTGGCGGCGCTGTCGGTCTGGGCCTTCCAAGCGATGCTCTGACATCCGTGTGGGAGGGACTTCAGTCCCGACGCCCTTCGCCAGGAAGCATCGGGACGGAAGTCCCTCCCACAGTGTTCAGATCGGGCGCAGCCAGAAGGTGAGCGGCTTCTCCGTGGGCTTGTCCTCGCCGATTTCCTGCCAGGCCAGCCGCACTGTCATGCCCGGCTGGCGCACGTAGCCACGGCCGGCCCAGAAGCTTTCGTTGCCGCGATATCCCGCGGGGCGCCGCGGGTCGTCGTCGGCACGATCTACCGCACAGAAGCCCGTGGTCGAAAAGCGGCCAAGCGCGCGCGCATGCGCTTCGCGCTCGTCGAAGAACCGGCGGCCGATACCGCGGCCCCGATAGGCAGGCAGCAGCACGGATTCCCCGAAGTAAAACACCTCGCCCACGTCGCGACCGGCATCCAGGAAAGGCTGCTGGAACTCGGCGGTGTCGTCGGCCAGCGGCAGGCCGGTGGACGCCCCCACCACCGCGTCGCCGTCGAGCGCGAGCACGAACACGCTGTCGGGCGAGCGCGCGTAGGCGCGCAGGTAGTCCTGCTCGTAGCCGAAATCGCCCGCATACAGGTAGGGCCAGTCGCGGAACACGGCGATGCGCAGCCGCGCCACGGCATCCAGCCACGGACCGATGGCAGCGCCGGCCAGGCGCCGCACCGCGAGCTCGCTCACTTCGCCGCCTGCTCGCCGATCCAGGCGTCCACGCGCCGCTCCAGCAGCGCCATCGGCATCGAGCCGCCGCCCAGCACCAGGTCGTGGAAGGCGCGTGCGTCGAACTTCGGACCCAGCGCCGAGCGCGCCTTCTCGCGCATCGCCAGAATGCGGTTCATGCCGACCTTGTAGGCCAGCGCCTGCCCCGGCATCACCAGGTAGCGCTCGATCTCGGCCACCACGTCGGTCTCGGGCATGCCGGTCTTGTCGCGCATGTAGGCGATGGCCTGCTCGCGGGTCCAGCGCTGGTCGTGCATGCCGGTGTCGACCACCAGGCGCACGGCGCGGAACATCTCGGCCTGCAGCCGACCCAGGTTGTCGAGTGGCTTCGACTGGAAGCCCTCTTCCCAGGCCAGCCGCTCGGCGTACAGCGCCCAGCCTTCCGAGAACGCGGTGAACGGCAGGATCTTCCGGAACATCGGCACACCGGTCATTTCCTGCTGCAGCGCGATCTGGAAGTGATGCCCCGGGATCGCCTCGTGGTAGGCCAGCGTGCGCATGCCGAAGCGCGCCACTTCCGCGGTGTTGCGCAGGTTGAGGTAGAACACGCCGGGCCGCGAACCATCGAACGCGGGCGCGTTGTAGTAGGCGCCGGCCGACGTCTGCTCGCGGAACACGGGGATGCGCTCGACCCTGACGCCCGCCGAAGGCCGCACGTTGAACAGGCCGCCGATGCCGGCGTCGATCTCGCGGATGATCGCGTCGAAGTCGGCCAGGATCGCGGCGCGGCCTTCGTCAGTGTCCGGGTAAAGCTGGTCGGGGCGGGCCGCGATCTGCTGCACGCGCTCGCCGATGCTGCCCTCCACCAGGCCTTCGGCGACCAGGATCGCGTCCATCTCCGCCTCGATCCGCGCCACTTCGGACAGGCCCATCGCGTGGATCTCGGCCGGCGTCATGTCGGTGGTGGTGTTCTGCTTCACCTGCCAGGCGTAGAACGCGGCGCCGTCGGGCAGCGCCCAGACGCCGTGGTTGCCCGTGGTCCTGGGCAGCAGCGCCTCGTAGTGGGCGATGTAGCGGCGGTAGGCGGGCTGCACGGCCTCGACGATGGCCGTCTGCGCTTCGGCCAGCAGGGCCTCGCGGGTGGTCGCGTCCATGTCGCCCTCGGGCACCTTCGCCAGCTTCTCCTGGAACGAGGTGTAGAGGATGTTCTCCGCGGCCGGCGCGTCCGCAAACAGGCGCATCTCGGCCAGCACCTTCTGGACCACGAAGGTCGGCGGCAGGATGCCCGCGGCCTCGCGGGCCTCCAGCCCTTCCATCACCTGGCCGCTGGCGACCGGGAACTTACGCAGGCGCGCCAGGTAGTCGCGGGCCTCGCCCTCGGAGGCCACCGGGTGCTGGGTGGCCAGGAAGGTCGGCAGCTGGCTCTGCACGCCGAACATCTGGTTGAGCGGGTAATCGTGCAGCGCGAAGCGCTCGCCCTCGGCCTGGGTGGCCAGGAAGTACTCAAGCATGTCGTAAGACAGCTTGCGGCCTTCGTCCAGGGACTGGCGGTCGTACTCGCGCAACGTGGCCAGGTCGTCGCGCAGCTTCTGCTGCAGTTCGCGCTGGCGGGCCGGCGAGCGGTCGGTCAGGTCGTCGCTGAACCAGTCGGCCCAGGGCGGCAGCATCCGCATCGAGCTGAGCAACTCGGGGTCGTCCACCGCGTACTCGATGAAGACGCGCTCGAAGAACCAGTCGATCTTCAGTGGCCGGGCATAAACGGTGTGCAGCACCAGCGCGGCGAGGGCCAGCAGGCTGGCCAGCAGCAGCCAGGTGGTCCAGCGGATCAGGGTTCTCATCGGTTCACTCCTTGGCCAGGCCGGGACCATACCAGAGCCGGCCCGGCGGCCGCCCGTGCGCCGGGCCGGGGCGGTAGACTGGCGCCATGAACTATCGCCACGGATTCCACGCCGGCAACCACGCGGACGTGCTCAAGCACCTGGTCCTGGTGTCGCTGCTCGACGCGCTCAAGAAAAAGGAAGCCCCCTTCTTCGTGGTCGACACCCATGCCGGCCGCGGTCGCTACGACCTGGCCGGCCTGCAGGCCAGCCGCACCGGCGAAGCGAAGGCCGGCATCCGCAAGCTGTGGACCCTCGCCGCGTCCATGCCGAGCCCGCCGCCTGCCCTCGCCCGCTATCTGGCGGCCGTAGCCGACGCCCACGCCGGCGCGCCCGACACCTATCCCGGCTCGCCGCTGATCGTGTCCCAGGCCCTGCGCCCGCAGGACCGGCTGGCCGCCTGCGAGCTGCTGCCCGACGAAGCCAACGCGCTCAAGGGCGTCCTGGCCCACGACCCGCACAGCCACGTCCACGCCCGCGATGGCTACGCGGCGCTCAAGGCCCTGCTACCCCCGCGCGATGGCGCCACCAGGTTCGCGCGCGCGCTCGTGCTCGTCGACCCGCCCTACGAGGCACAGGACGAGGAGTACCCGCTGATCACCGGCGCCTTGGCCGACGCCCTGCAGCGCTTCCCGCAGGGCATCTTCGCCATCTGGTACCCGATCAAGCAGCGGCCCAGCCTGCATCCGTTCTTCCGCAAGGTCGCCACCCTGCCGGTGAAGTCGGCGCTGGCGATCGAACTGCTGGTTCGCCCCGACGACTCCCCGCTGCGCATGAACGGCAGCGGCATGCTGCTGCTCAATCCGCCCTGGCAGATCGAGAAGGACATCGAGCCCGCCCTCAAACCCCTCGCCCAGGCCATGGGCGAAGCCGGCGCCTCCTGGCGCCTCACGTGGTTGAAGCAAGACAAGGCCTGAGCCATGAAAGCGAAGAAAGCGCAGTACAGCCAGCGCGGCCCGGTGCCGCAGGACGTGATAGGTGCGGTCGAGTTCGAACTGCCCGCGTTGGCGCCGGGGCAGGTGCGCGTAGCCGTGCTGGCCTCGCCCATCAATCCCTCCGACGTGCTCACCCTGACCGGCGAGTACGGCCTGCTGCCGCCGCTGCCCGCCACCGGCGGCAACGAGGGCGTGGGCCGCGTCATCGAATGCGGCGAAGGCGTGTCGGCCCCGGCCGTGGGCAGCCTGGTGCTGCTGCCGGTGGGCTGCGGCACCTGGACCACGCATCTGGACCTGCCGGCCAAGCACCTGGTCGAGCTGCCGCACGACGTCGACCCGGTGCAGCTGTCGATGCTGACGGTGAACCCGCCGACGGCGCTGCTGATGCTCACCGAGTTCGTGGACCTGCAGCCCGGCGACTGGGTGATCCAGAACGCGGCCAATTCGGCCGTCGGCGGCTACCTGATCCAGCTGGCCAAGCTGCGGGGCCTCAACACCATCAACGTGGTGCGACGCGCGTCCGCCATCGAGGCGGTGAAGGCGAGCGGCGCCGAGCACGTGGTCGTGGACGCCGAGGACCTGCCCAAGCGGGTGCGCGAGGCCACCGGCGGGGCGCATGTCAAGCTGGCGATCGACTGCGTCGGCGGCGTCAGCACCGAGAACCTGGCGCGCTGCCTCGACGAGGGCGGCACGCTGGTGAACTACGGGGCGATGAGCGGCGAGCGCTGCATGATCTCGCCGCGCTACTTCGTGTTCCGCGACATCACGCTGCGGGGGTTCTGGCTGTCGCAGTGGTTCAAGCAGGCGACGCCGCAGAAGCGCGCCGAGGTCTTCGGCCACATCGCGGGCCTGATCGCGGAAGGCAAGCTGCAGGCGCGGGTGCAGGCCACCTACGACCTGGACCACATCAAGCAGGCGGTGCAGGCCGCCGCCAGCGGCGCCCGCGACGGCAAGATCGTCGTCGAACCGAACGGGCCTCCGCGGGCTGCCATCTGAAGTTCTGGCGCCGGCCACCAGGTAGCGAATCACTCGTAACGAAGCGCTTCGATGGGGTCGAGGCTCGCGGCCTTGGAGGCGGGCATGATCCCGAAGATCAGG
>LNFM01009336.1_pt1 | contig 14339 bp, 10 predicted proteins | sample 596031 | NCBI WGS metagenome assembly LNFM01 (sample SAMN04254537, study PRJNA301005) | activated carbon metagenome | isolation source: dual media filters at the Ann Arbor, Michigan drinking water treatment plant | place: USA: Ann Arbor
TCACCGGCACCGGCGAATGGGGCCTGGTGCGCCAGAACGGGCGCATCGTCGGGCTGCATTCACTGTCGCCGTTGCCGCCCATCAAGCAGGACGGGTTCGATGCCGACGATGCGGCCTTCAAGGGTGCCCGCGCTTACCGCGACTGGGTCTTCACCTATCCAGTGGCTGGTGCCAAGCCGGCCGCGCCGGCGGCAACTGCATCGGCGCCAGCGGGCTTCGCGCCGCTGCCACCACCCGGCCCTCAGCGGTAGGACAGGTCGGCGTCTTCGCCTTCGCCGCCGGCGCGGCCGTCCTTGCCGAAGGCCATCAGGTCGAACTCGGCCTCGCCCGTGCCGGGCTGGCGGTACACATAGGCTTGGCCCCAGGGGTCTGGCGGTGGCGCCTTCTGCAGGTAGGGGCCATTCCACTTCGGTTCGTCGGCGGGGCGAGTGACCAGTGCCGCCAGGCCCTGGGCCGTGGTGGGGTAGCGCCCAGTGTCCAGCCGGTAGGCGTCGAGCGCACGGCCGAAGGCTTCGATCTGCGCCTTCGCAGTGCCGCGTTCGGACTTGCCCAGCTGTGCGAAGTAGCGCGGGCCGACGTAGGCCGCCAGCAGGCCGATGATGACCATGACGACCAGCAGTTCCAGCAGGGTGAAGCCGCGGTGACGCGTTTGTCTTGAAGTGTTCATGAAGGGCGGCCGTCGCACCATCAGGGAGCGACGTTCTCGGCCGCCACGATAGCGGCTTTCCCTGCCGGCATGCACTGCCGCTGCCCAGCGCAACGAGCTCAGTGCAACTGCGTTTGCGTCGGCTTGCGCCGGCGCACCGCCAGCATCCCGAGCACACCCCCCAGCATCAGCAGCGCGCTGGCGGGCTCGGGCACCACCTGCACCACCTTGCCGGCGTAGTCGACGATGAAGAGCTCGCCGCTGGCGCCCTGGCCGAAGGACGCGATGTTGCTCAGCGCGCCGCCCGAGCCGGCGTCGAAGACGGCGGTCAGGTCGGCGGCGCCGGCCAGGGTCTGGAAGCTGCCGTTGCCGTTGATCGCCCAGATGCGGCCGCTGAGGAAGTCGCCGAAGACGTACTGGCCGTAGAGCTCGGAGTTGAGGTCGCGCACGACATAGCCGCCAGTGATGCTGCCGCCAAAACTGCGCCCGTAGGTGAGCATCGGGTCCACCATGCCGGGCTGCAGCGGGCCACCGACGGTGGGCGTGGCGATTTCGCCTTCGCGCACGCGCCAGCCGAAGTTCTGGCCGCCGGTGCTGGAGGCGCTGAGGAAGTTGAGCTCTTCGCGCGCGCTCTGGCCCACGTCGGCGATCCACATCGCGCCGGTCAGGCTGTCGAAGCTGCTGCGCCAGGGGTTGCGCAGCCCGGTGGCGAAGATCTCGCCGCGCACGCCGGCCACCCCGACGAAGGGGTTGTCGGTGGGGATGGCGTAGTTGATGGTGGGGCTGGCGAAGTCGTCGCCGTTGATGTTGATGCGCAGCATCTTGCCCAGCAGCACGCTGGTGTTCTGGGCGTTGTTGGAGGGGTCGTTGGCGCCGCCGCCGTCGCCGGTGCCGATGTACAGGTGGTTGGCGTCGCCGGGCTTGAAGCCTATCCAGCCCGCCTTGTGGTTGCTCAAGCCATTCGGCTGGTCGATGCGCATCACCTCGACGCGGCTGCTCGGATCGGCGCTCAGGCCGCCCGCGTCGGCGCGGTAGCTGGCGATCACCGTGTCCTGGTTGCCGGGGTCGGTGTAGTTGACGAAGAAGCGGCGGTATCCGGCCGAACTGGCGTCGGCATAGCCGGGGTCGAAGGCCAGGCCCAGCAGGCCCTGCTCACCGCTGCTGGTGACCGCGATGCCCAGGAAGGTGCTCGTGACGCCGCCTTGCACGACCTTGATGCTGCCGCCCTTCTCGACGACGTAGATCGGCCCGCCGACCAGCGGTGCCGTGGCGTACAGCGGGTTGGTGAAGCCGCTGGCGATGAGTCGCGTGTCCAGCGTGCCGGCCTGGGCTGGAGTGATGGCCAGGCACGCCAGGCCTGCGAGCAGCGGCGAGGTGATCTGCAGCTTCATTCATCCTCCTGGTGGGCGTGGAGCAAGCTAACACGGCCGTCGCCCGGCGTCTGTACCCAGGCTGCAGGCTTGCATCGGCGCGCAACCGCGATTTCAGTTTTCTTGCGCGCTTGCCGATGAGCCGGAAGATGCGAGCTCGACCGAGCTTCGCGCTGCCAGCGAAGCTCTCGCAATCTGGCCCTGGCTCCAACCCGAAAGAACCGCATGAACTGGCTGAACAACCTGAAGATCAGCACCCGGCTGCCCCTGTTGATGGGCGCTGTGCTGTTGCTGGCCGTGGGGGCCGGGCTCTTCGGCATCCAGCAGCTGAACCGGGCGCTCGGGACCTTTGTGCACGTCAATGAAAACGACCTCGCCCACGAGCGCATGGCCACCGACATGCTGACCGGGTTCAAGACCCAGGTGCAGGAGTGGAAAAACACGCTGCTGCGCGGCAAGGACCCGAAGCAGCTGGAACGCTACTGGAAGGCCTTTCAGGCGCAGGAGGCCGCGGTGGCCGGCCTGGCTGCCAAGCTGAAGGCGGCCCTGCCGGAAGGTGCTGATCGCGAGCTGGCGGGGCAGTTCATCACCGCCCATGCCGCCATGGGCAGCGGTTATCGCAAGGCCTTTGAAGCCTTCAAGGCGGCAGAGTTCGACATGACCGTGGGCGATGCCGCGGTCAAGGGCATGGACCGGGCGCCATCGGAACTGGTGGAAAAGCTGGCCAACAACATCGCCAGCCTGTCGGCCCGGCACTTGACGGAAGCGCAGGCCACGGGCGAACGTGCCACCAAGCTGAGCGTGGTGCTGATGCTTGCGGCAGGGGTGCTGGGTGCCCTGGCGGTGGTGCTCACCAGCCGCTCCATCGTGCTGCCGATACGCCATGGCGTGCGCGTGGCGCAGGCGGTGGCCGCTGGCGACCTGAGTTCGCGCATCGAGGTGACACGCACCGACGAGACCGGCGAACTGCTGGCGGCACTGAAGACGATGAACAGCAACCTGGTGGGCATCGTCACCACGGTGCGCAACAGCAGCGTCCTCATCGCCACCGGCAGTGAGCAGATTGCGGGTGGCAATGCCGACCTCAGCCAGCGCACCGAGGAACAGGCCAGCGCCCTGCAACAGACAGCGGCCTCGATGGAAGAGCTTGGCACCACGGTGCGCCAGAACGCCGACAACGCCAACCAGGCCAACCACTTGGCACAAAGCGCCAGCGGTGTGGCAGTGAAGGGCGGTGAGGTGGTGGGCCGCGTCGTCGAGACCATGAAGGGCATCAACGAGAGCAGCCGCCAGATTGCCGAAATCATCGGCACCATCGACAGCATTGCCTTCCAGACCAACATCCTGGCCTTGAACGCAGCAGTCGAAGCCGCGCGTGCCGGCGAGCAGGGCCGCGGTTTTGCCGTGGTGGCCAGCGAAGTGCGCAGCCTGGCGCAGCGCAGTGCCGCGGCGGCCAAGGACATCAAACGCCTGATTTCAGTGAGTGTCGAGCGCGTCGAGCAGGGAACTGCGCTGGTGGACCAGGCCGGCGCGACCATGCAGGACGTGGTGGTGGCGATAGGTCGCGTCACCGGCATCGCGGCAGAGATCAGCAGTGCCAGCGGCGAGCAGAGCCAGGGCGTCAGCCAGATCGGCGAGGCGGTGAGCCAGATCGACCGGGTGACGCAACAGAACGCTGCTCTGGTGGAAGAAAGCGCCGCAGCGGCGGAAAGCCTGAAGCTGCAGGCCGCGCAACTGGTGCAGGCCTTGGCGGCCTTCCGGCTGCAGCCGGCTGCGGGCTGAGGCCGCCGGGTCTTGCGGCCCGATGGGGTCGCTGAAGCGCTGAACGGCCGCCACACCGCGCGGCTGCCGGCCGTTCAGGCGCCGGCAGCCATGCCCGCGAGGTAGATGTCCAGGGCTGGCGGGCCGTCCACCAGCAACTGGAAGCCCTGGCGATCGAGCGACCAGCTCTGGATCAGGCCGTCCACCAGCGCGTGCCAGCCTATGGCCAGCTGGCGGGCCGGCACGGTGGTGGTGACTTCGCCGCGCTGCTGGGCGCGACGCAAGGCGCGCTCCAGGCGTTGCCGGTAGGCCTGGAAGCTTTGCAGCCGGCGCTGCTGGACCCCCGCGAGTTCACCCACGGCCTCGACCTTGTGCAGCAGGATCTCGACCACACGCTGCATCGCGGGGTCGGTGGCGATCTGCGTGAAGAGCTCCAGCGTGCGCTCGCGCAGCAGCGGCAGCACCGGCGTGCCGTCGTCCACGTCGAGACGCAGGTCGGCCTCTTCCAGCGGCAGCACGATGCGGTCGAACATGGCGTTGAACAGGTCGCCCTTGTCCTTGAAGTGCCAGTAGACGGCGCCGCGCGTGACGCCGGCTGCGTCGGCGATGTTCTGCAGCGAGGTGCGTGAAACGCCTTGCTGCTGGAACAGGTGCTCGGCCGCGTCCAGCAACTCTGCGCGCGTGATCTCGGCCTCTGCCTTGGTTCTTCTGGCCATCTGGATGTGTTCCCAACGGCATTGCAGCATACATTCACGGATGTATATATACTGGTGATCCCGGGGTGCCGCTCCAGGTTCCCGGTGCCGGCTGCCTCAGCCGGACGTTCCCCCACCCATGCCCGGTTGCTGCGGCGCGACGTCGCGCAGGGCCGCAACCCGGCAGCTGGTCGCCGCGCACGATGCCCGGGGCACCAGCGCCTCAAGGAAGGTGTTGATCGTGATGACACGTGACGCGCATGCAGGTCGTGCGACCTGGAAAACCAGGGCGCCCTTGGCGGGCACGAAGGCCCTCTCCGCCCTGGGCGTGGCTGCGGCCCTGGCCTTGTCGGCCTGCGGCGCCAAGGACGCGGCGCCCGGTGCGCCGGCCGGTGGCATGCCGCCGCCGCCGCCCGTGGGTGTGCTGACGGTGGCGCCGCAGACCGTGACCTTGCAGACCGAACTGCCCGGCCGCGTGGAAGCGCAGCGCACGGCGCAGGTGCGGGCGCGCGTCACGGGCGTGGTGCTGCAGCGCCAGTTCCAGGAAGGCAGCGAGGTGCGCGCCGGCGCGCCGCTGTTCCTCATCGACCCCTTGCCCTACCAGGCCGCGCTGGACAGCGCGCTGGCGCAGCAGGCCCGCGCCGAGGCCACGCTGGGCCAGGCCGAGGCCACGGCCATACGCTTCAGGCCGCTGGCCGAAGCCCAGGCCATCAGCCGCCAGGACTACGCCAACGCACTGGCCGCGCAAAAGGCCGCCGAGGCCGACCTGGCCGCGGCCAAGGCCGCCGTGCAGCTGGCCCGCATCAACCTGGGCTACACCCAGGTGAAGGCGCCCATCGCAGGGCGCATCGGCCGCGCGTTGGTGACGGAAGGAGCGCTGGTCAGCGCCGCCGAGGCCACCCAGCTCGCGCTGGTGCAGCAGACCCGCAGCGTGTATGTGAACTTCACGCAGAGCAGCGGCGAGTTGCTGGCGCTGCGCAAGGCCATCGTGGCCAACCAGTTGCGCCGCGTGGGCAATGCCGCGGCCGGCGACGCCGTGGCCGTGAGCGTGGTGCTGGAAGACGGCAACGTGCTGCCCACGCCCGGCCGCCTGCTCTTCAGCGACCTCAGCGTGGACGCCAGCTCGGGCCAGGTGACCCTGCGCGCCGAAGTGCCCAATGCCGAGGGCCTGCTGCTGCCCGGCCAGTATGTGCGCGTGCGCCTGGCGCAGGCCGAACTGCCGGCCGGCATCCTGCTGCCGCAGCAGGCCGTGACACGCACGCAGCAAGGCGACAGCGTGCTGGTGGTGGGCGAGGGCAACAAGCCCGGCCCGCGGCCGGTGAAGATCCGCCAGGGGCAGGGCGGCCAATGGGTGGTGACCGAAGGCCTGAAGGCCGGTGACCGCGTCATCGTCGACGGCTTCCAGAAGATGTTCGTGCCCGGTGCGCCGGTGACGCCGGTGCCGTGGACGCCCATCGGTGCCGCGGGCGCCAACCCGGCCAACCCGGCCGCCGCCAGTGCTGCGGCGCCCGCAGCGGCGGCGTCGAAATAAGCGGGGCGCGCGACCATGGCCCAGTTTTTCATCGACAGGCCCATCTTCGCGTGGGTCATCGCGCTGTTCGTGCTGGTGCTGGGCGGGGTGTCCATCACCCAGCTGCCGGTGGCGCAGTACCCGCCGGTGGCGCCACCGTCCATCGTCATCACGGCCGTCTACCCCGGCGCCTCGGCGCAGACGCTGGAAGACAGCGTGCTGGCCGTCGTCGAGCAAGAGATGAACGGCGCGCCCGGGCTGATCTACGTCGAGAGCGTGGCCCAGGCCAACGGCAGCGGCACCATCACGCTGAGCTTCCAGCCCGGCACCGACGCCAACCTGGCCCAGGTGGAGGTGCAGAACCGCCTGGGCCGCGCCACGCCGCGCCTGCCCGCGGCCGTGACGCAGCAGGGCGTGCGTGTGGACAAGGCGCGCGCGAACTTCCTGCTCTTCGCCATCCTGTCCAGCACCGACCCGGCCTACGACCCCATCGCTTTGGGCGACTACGCCGCGCGCAACGTGCTGCCCGAGATCCAGCGCGTGGCGGGTGTCGGCCAGGCCCAGCTCTTCGGCACCGAGCGGGCCATGCGCGTATGGATAGACCCGGCCCGGCTGCTGGGCTACAGCCTGAGCAGTGCCGACGTGGTGGCCGCGATCCGCGCGCAGAACGCCCAGGTGACGGCCGGCGCCATTGGCGAGCTGCCCAACATCGCCGGCCAGGGCATTGCCGCCACGGTGGTGGTGAGCGGCCAGCTGGGCACGGTGGAACAGTTCGGCAAGGTGGTGCTGCGCGCCAACCCCGACGGCAGCAGCGTGCGCCTGCGCGACGTGGCGCGCATCGAACTGGGCGCGCAGACCTATGCCACCTCGGCACGCCTGAACGGCAAGCCTTCCACCGGCATCGGCGTGCAGCTGGCGCCCACCGGCAACGCGCTGGCCACCGCGGCGGCCGTGCGCGCCAAGATGGAAGAGCTGAAGCGCTTCTTCCCGGCCGGCATGAGCTACAGCGTGCCCTACGACAGCTCGCGCTTCGTGAAGATCTCCATCGAGCAGGTGGTGCTCACGTTGCTGGAGGCCGTGGCGCTGGTCTTCGTGGTGATGTACGTCTTTCTGCAGAACTTCCGCTACACCATCATTCCCACCATCGTGGTGCCGGTGGCGCTGCTGGGCACCTTCGGCGTGCTGCTGGCGCTGGGCTTTTCGATCAACGTGCTGACCATGTTCGGCATGGTGCTGGTGATAGGCATCGTGGTCGACGACGCCATCGTCGTGGTGGAGAACGTCGAACGCATCATGAGCGAGGAGGGCCTGCCGCCGCGCGAGGCCACCCGCAAGGCCATGGGCCAGATCTCTGGCGCCATCATCGGCATCACCGTCGTGCTGATCGCGGTGTTCGTGCCGCTGGCGTTTTTCTCGGGTTCGGTCGGCAACATCTACCGCCAGTTCTCGGCGGTGATGGTGGCCAGCATCGCGTTTTCGGCCTTCATGGCGCTGAGCCTGACGCCGGCGTTGTGCGCCACCCTGCTGAAGCCGGTGCAAGCCGGCCACCACCTGGAAAAGCGCGGCTTCTTCGGCGCCTTCAACCGGCTCTTCAAGCGCACCGCGCATGGCTACGAAAGCGCCGTCCAGCGCATGCTGGGCAAGGCGGCGCGTTACCTGCTCATCTACGCCGCGATCATCGGCGTGGTGGGTCTTGTCTATCTGCGCCTGCCCACCAGCTTCCTGCCGCAGGAAGACCAGGGCAACCTCATCGTCAACGTGCAGTTGCCGCCCGGCGCCACGCAGGAACGCACGCGCGCCGTGATGGAGCAGGTGGAAGGCTTCATCCTGAAGCAGCCCGAGGTGCAGAGCATGGTGGGCGTGCTGGGCTTCAGCTTCAGCGGGCAGGGCCAGAACGCGGCGCTGGCCTTCGTGACGCTGAAAGACTGGCACGAGCGCCCGAACCCCGAGAACAGCGCGCAGGCGCTGGCCGGCCGCGCCTTCGGCGCGCTGATGGGCGTGCGTGACGCCTTCATCTTCCCGCTGAGCCCGCCCCCGATTCCTGAACTGGGCACGGCCTCGGGCTTCAACTTCCGCCTGCAAGACCGCGCCGGCCTGGGCCACGACGCCCTGGTGGCCGCACGCAACCAGCTGCTGGGCCTGGCCGGCCAGAGCAAGGTGCTGGCGCAGGTGCGCCCTGACGGCCTGGAAGACGCGCCGCAACTGCAGATCGACATCGACCGCGACAAGGCCGCCGCGCTGGGCGTGGGTTTCGATGCCATCAGCGCGGCCATCGGCACCGCGCTGGGCTCGAGCTACGTGAACGACTTCCCCAGCGCCGGCCGCCTGCAGCGTGTGGTGGTGCAGGCCGATGCGCCCGCGCGCATGCAGCCCGAAGACCTGCTGAAGCTCAACGCCAGCAACGGCCGCGGCCAGCCGGTGCCGCTGTCGGCCTTCGCGACCACGCGCTGGGTCACGGGCGCCATGCAGACGGTGCGCTACAACGGCTACCCGGCCATGCGCATCGGCGGCAGTGCGGCACCGGGCTACAGCACCGGTGACGCCATCGCGGAGATGGAGCGCCTGGCCGCGCAGCTGCCCAAGGGCTTCGGCTACGAATGGACGGGCCTGTCGCGCGAAGAGAAGCTCGCGGGTGCTCAAGCGTTCGTGCTCTATGGCTTCGCCATCCTGGCCGTCTTCCTGTGCCTGGCCGCGCTGTACGAGAGCTGGAGCATTCCGTTCGCGGTGATCCTGGTGGTGCCGCTGGGCGTGCTGGGCGTGGTGCTCGCCACGCTGTTCCGCGGTTATGCCAACGACGTCTACTTCCAGGTGGGCCTGATCACCATCATCGGCCTGAGTGCGAAGAACGCCATCCTGATCATCGAGTTTGCGAAGGACCTGCAGGCCCAGGGCAAGAGCGCGGTGGAAGCCGCGCTGCAAGCTGCGCACCTGCGTTTCCGCCCCATCCTGATGACCTCGCTGGCCTTCATCCTGGGCGTGATGCCGCTCTTCCTGGCCAGCGGCGCGGGCTCGGCCAGCCAGCGTGCCATCGGCACCGGCGTGGTCGGCGGCATGATCACCGCGGTGGTGCTGGCGGTGTTTTTCGTGCCGGTGTTTTTTGTCGTCGTGCGCCGGCTGTTCAAGCCCAGCGTCCGGCAACTGCAGCACGACGCGAAGGAAACGCCGAACCTGAATGTCAACACCCCCGTGGAGGACCGCTGACATGAAGCGCCTGCAACTGCGCACCGCCCGCCGCCGGCCTGCCTGGCCGGCCAGCCTGCTGCCGGCGGTGGCTGCGCTGCTCACCGCGTGCTCGCTGGCGCCCGTGCACGAACGGCCGGCCGCGCCGGTGGCCGCCACCTTCCCGCAGGCCGGCGCCGTAGGCGGCACGGCCGCGGCCGATCTGCCCTGGGCCGAGTTTCTGGCCGACGCCCGCTTGAAGGCGCTGGTCGAGCTGGCACTGAAGAACAACCGCGACCTGCGCATCGCCGCGCTGAACGTGGAGCTGGTGCGCGCCCAGCTGGGCGTGCAGCGCGCCGAGCTCTGGCCCGGCGTGGGCGGCGGTGTCACCGGCAGCCGCCAGCCCACGGGCAACAGCTACCAGCTGGGCCTGCAGGTGACGGCCTTCGAGCTCGACCTCTTCGGCCGCGTGAAGAACCTGAGCGAAGCCGCACTGGCGCGCTATTTCGCCAGCGACGAAGGCCGCCGCGCGGTGCAGGCCAGCCTGGTGGCCGGTGTGGCCGCCGCCGACCTGGCCGTGCGCGCCGACGACGAGCTGCTGGCGCTGACGCAGCGCACGCTGGCGTCGCGCGAGGAAGGCCTGCGCCTGGTGAAGCTGCGCTTTGACGGCGGCGTGGCGGCCGAGCCCGAGCTGCGCAATGCCGAGTCGCTGGTGGCCGCGGCCCGGGTCAATCTGGCCGCGCTGCAGCGCCAGCGCAGCCAGGACGGCAATGCGCTGGCGCTGCTGCTGGGCCAGGCCGTGCCGGCCGATGTGCCGGCGGCCGGCCCCTTGGCCGACTTGCGCCTGGCCGATCTGCCCGCCGGCCTGCCTTCCGAGGTGCTGCTGCAGCGCCCCGACGTGCGCCAGGCCGAGCGTCAGCTGGTGGCCGCCAACGCCAACATCGGCGCGGCGCGCGCGGCTTTTTTCCCGCGCATCTCGCTCACCGGCAGCGCCGGCTACGCCAGCAACCAGCTCAGCGGCCTGTTCGACAACACGGCCTGGACCTTCACCGGCCAGTTGCTGCAGCCCCTGTTCGACGCTGGCCGCAACAGCGCCAACCTGGCCAGCGCGCAGGCAGCACGCGACATCAGCGTGGCCCAGTACGAAAAGACCGTGCAGACGGCTTTCCGCGAGGTCGCCGACGCGCTAGCGGGCCGCGCCACGCTGGGTGAGCAGCTGGCCGCCCAGCAGGCACAGGCCGATGCCGAGGCGCGGCGCCTGGCCTTGGCCGAGCTGCTGTTCCAGGGTGGCGTGGCCAATGCGCTGGAACGCCTGGACGCCGAGCGCGCCACGCTGGCCGCGCGCCAGGCCGTGGTGCAACTGCAGCTGGCGCGCCTGCAGAACACGGTGCAGCTCTACCGTGTGCTGGGTGGCGGCGCGCCTGCGCCGCTGCCACGCTGAGGCCGCACGCGGCGCCCGGGGCGCCCTCGGGTGCCGCGTGGGCGTGGCGTGGGCGTGGGGTGAGCGCTGGGTGGGCGAGAATCCCGGCTTCTCTTCCGGTCTCTGCGTCCCGCCCCGGAGCCCACCATGTCCCAAGTCGCCACCTCACCGCCGGAACTGCTCGCCCGCCTCGTCGTGAAAGACGGCGTGAGCCTGGGCCTCTTGTCCGCGCCCGAGCGTCAGTTGGCGCTGGCCTGGGTGTGGGCCGGGCTGCCCGCTGACCGCGTGATGTGCGAAGCCGGCATCAATCAAGCCCTCAAGGCCCAGCTGGCCGGCCCCGTGGCCTGCCTGCACACCGACCATGTGGAACTGCGCCGCTGGCTGGTGGATGCCGGCTGGGTGCAGCGTGACGGTTTCGGCCGCGAGTACCGCCGTGCCCAGGCGCCTGCCGCGCAGCAGGCCTTGGCCGAGGCGCTGAACCAGACCCTGCAAGGGCTGGACACCACGGCCTGGGCGGCCGCACGCCGGCAGGCCCATGCGGCCGGGCGTGAAGTCCGGCGCCAGCGCTGGGCGCAGCAGCAGGCGCGCCTGGCCTCCGCATGAAGCCTGCCTGCGCCGAAGCTTGAGTCCGCATGAGCGATAGCGTCGACGTGCAGGTCATGCGCCTGGCCCTGGACCAGGCCCACAACGCCTGGCTGGTGGGCGAAGTGCCCGTCGGCGCCGTGATCGTGCGCCACACGCCAGAAGGCCCGCAGGTGGTGGCCACGGGCTACAACCGCCCCATCACCACGCACGACCCGACGGCGCATGCCGAGATCGTGGCCTTGCGCCACGCCGCCACGCTGCTGGAGAACTACCGCCTGCCCGAGTGCGAGCTCTACGTGACGCTGGAGCCCTGCGCGATGTGCGCCATGGCGCTGGTGCACGCACGCTTCAGGCGCGTCGTCTTCGGCGCGCTCGACCCCAAGACGGGCGCCGCCGGCTCGGTGCTGGACCTCTTCGCCGAGACGCGCCTGAACCACCACACGGCGGTGCAGGGCGGCGTGATGGCCGAAGAGTGCGGCGGCCTGCTGCGCGACTTTTTCTCCGAGCGCCGGGCCCAGCGCCGCGCCGAGCGCGAGGCGGCGCGCGGGTCGCATGCCGGAGCGGGTGCCGATGCCGACGCGGCGCCGGCGGTCGATGCAGACCGCGGCGATGACGAACTGCCCGCGGCCATCCCGGCCGGCGACGCCACCGAGCTGCCTGCCGATGTGCTGGCCGTGCTGCCACCCCACCTGAGAACGCCCTCATGACGGCATTGACCTTGTATTCACCCGCCGGCGTGGTGCCGCGCGCCCCCACGCTGCGCCTGGCCACGCGGCGCCTGAAGGGCCTGGGCTTCGACGTGCAGGTGGACGAAAGCGCGCTCGCGCGCCACCAGCGTTTTGCCGGCGATGACGACACACGCCTGGCCGCGGTGCACCGCGTGGCGCTGGAGGCGCCTTCCATCGCGATGGCGGTGCGTGGCGGCTACGGCTGCACGCGGCTGCTGGACCGCGTCGACTGGCCGTTGCTGGCGCGCAGCGTGGAGCAGGGCACGCGCTGGGTCGGCTACAGCGACCTCACGGCGCTGCAGCTGGGCCTGCTGGCGCACAGCGGCCACGAAAGCTGGGCCGGCCCGACGGCCCTGGACAGCTTCGGCCGTGCCGAGGCCGACGGTGGGGTGGACGAGGTCACGCGCGACTGTTTTCTCGAGGCCATGGGCGGCGAGCTGGAAGCCGTGGGCTTTCGCACCGAGGCCGGCTTCGACGGCCTGGACGTCGGCGGCCGACTCTGGGGCGGCAACCTGGCCATGGTGTGCTCGCTGCTGGGCACGCCGCACTGGCCGCGCATCAACGGCGGCATCCTCTTCCTCGAAGACGTGGCCGAGCACCCCTACCGGGTGGAGCGCGGCCTGCTGCAGCTGCACCAGGCCGGCGTGCTGGCGCGGCAGAAGGCGGTGGTGCTGGGCGCCTTCAGCGACTGGAAGGCGTCGCCGCTGGACCGCGGCTACACGCTGAAGACGGTGGTGGCGCACCTGCGTGAGGTGACGGAAATGCCGGTGCTCACCGGTCTGCCTTTCGGCCATGTGCCGACCAAGGTGTGCCTGCCCGTGGGCCGGCGTGTGCAGTTGGCCGTGCAGGGGCGTGATGCGTTCATTGGCTGGTAGCCTGAAGTGGCTGGGGGCCGCCGCGCTGGCCTTGCTGGGGGCGGGCTGCAACAACAACCCCTGGCCCGAGCACGCGGCCGAGGCGAACACGCTCTACATGGGGGTGATCGAGAACTCGCCGCGCCACCTGGACTCCACGGCCTCGTACTGGAACAACGACACCCCCTTCACCTTCCAGATCTACGAGCCGCTGTACGGCTACCACTACCTCAAGCGCCCGTTCGAGCTGGTGCCCAAGTCGGCGGCCCGGGTGGTGCAGCCGCGTTACGTCGACAAGAACGGCCAGCCGCTGCCCGACGACGCGCCGGCCGAACAGGTCGCCGAGAGCATCTATGACGTGCCCATCCGGCCCGGCATGCGCTACCAGCCGCACCCGGCCTTCGCGCAGGACGAGCAGGGCCGCTACCGTTACCACGCGTTGAAGCCGGGTGAACTGGGCACGCGCCGCACGCCGCTGGACTTTGAACACAGCGGCACGCGCGAGGTGGTGGCCGAGGACTTCGTCTACGCGCTCAAGCGCCAGGCCACCACGCGCATCACCGCGCCCATCTTCAGCGTCTTTGCCGAATACCTGGTGGGCCTGCGCGAGTACGGCGAACTCATCAAGAAGGAAGACGCCAAGCTGCGCCAGGGCCTGGACCCTTCCAGCCAGGACAAGCCCTTCCTCGACTTCCGCCGCTGGCCGCTGGCCGGCGCCAGCGCGCCCGAGAAGCATCTGCTGCGCATGCGCATCAAGGGCAAGTACCCGCAGTGGAGCTACTGGATGCAGATGACGTTCTCTGCGCCCGTGCCCTGGGAAGCCGATGCCTTCTACGCCCAGCCCGGCATGGCCGCGGTGGGCCTGACGGGCGACACCTGGCCCGTCGGCAGCGGCCCCTACATGATGGCCGAGTACGTGAAGGACCGCCGCCACGTGATGGTGCGCAACCCCAACTTCCGCGAAGACACCTACCCCTGCGAAGGCGCACCCGGCGACAAGGAAGCGGGCCTGCTGCAGGACTGCGGCAAGCGCCTGCCTTTTGTCGACCGCATGGTCTTCACCATCGAGCGCGAAGCGCTGCCGCGCCAGGGCAAGTTCCGCCAGGGCTTCTACGACGTGGAAGTGATGGAGCGCACCGACACCGGCATGGAGTACCTGGTGGGCATGCAGGACAGCGAAGAGGTGCGCGCCGAGTACCTGGCGAAGGGCTTCCGCCTGAACCGCGGCAGCGACGTCAACAGCTACTTCATCGCCTTCAACATGCTCGACCCCGTGGTGGGCAACGGGCCCGAGGGGCCGAAGGCACCGGCCGCCCAGCAGGAGCGCACGCGCAAGCTGCGCCAGGCCATCAGCATCGCCATCGACTGGGAGGAGTACAGCAAGGTCTTCCCGAAGAAGGCCGGGCAGACGGCGCACAGCCCCCTGCCGCCAGGCATTGCCGGCAGCCGCGAGGGCACGCCCGAAGGCATCAATCCCATCACGCACCGCATCGTCAACGGCCAGCCGGTGCGCAGGTCCATCGAAGAGGCCAAGCAGCTGATGGTGGAGGCCGGCTACCCAGAAGGCCGCGACGCCAAGACCGGCAAGCCGCTGGTGCTGAACTACGACGT
>LNFM01009337.1_pt1 | contig 14338 bp, 10 predicted proteins | sample 596031 | NCBI WGS metagenome assembly LNFM01 (sample SAMN04254537, study PRJNA301005) | activated carbon metagenome | isolation source: dual media filters at the Ann Arbor, Michigan drinking water treatment plant | place: USA: Ann Arbor
TGCGGCAACCGACCGGGATCTCACGGCGATGATGGGCGACAAGCTCTTCCGCAGCGATCTGTACTACCGTCTCAAGGTGTTTCCCATCACCACCCCGCCGTTGCGCGATCGCACGGAAGACATTCCGTTGCTCGTCCGCCACTTCACGGCAAAATATGCCGAGAAGATGAACCGGGTGATCGACACAATCCCGCTCGAAACGATGCGCGCCATGCTGCACTGGCCCTGGCCGGGGAACATCCGCGAACTCGAGAATTTCGTCGAACGGTCGGTGATTTTATCCCGGGGCCCGACGTTGCGGGCGCCGCTTGAGGAGATCCAACGGGAGACGCTGCCGTTAGCGGGCAGCGCCACCCTGGAGCAGGTAGAGCGGGAACATATCACCCGGGTGCTGCGGGAATCGAATGGCGTGGTGACCTTGGCGGCCACCCGCCTCGGATTGCACCGCACTACCTTGAACGCCATGATGCGCAAGCTGGGCATCACGCGCAAGGATCTGTAGCGGCCCTACTTCGTAGCGGCCTTATAGCGGGCCTCGAAGTCGTGGAGTTGTTTCTCCGCTTCGTCCTTGGCCAAGCCGTAGTGCTCCTGGATCTTACCGACGAGTTGCTCGCGGCGGCCTTCGGCCACGTCGAGATCGTCGTCGGTCAGCTTGCCCCACTGCTCACGGACTTTCCCTTTCATCTGCTTCCAATCGCCTGCCAGAATGTCGGTGTTCATAATGCTTACTCCTACCTTCTTCCCTGCACGCCGAGCACCATTGCCCGAATCGTGAAGAAAGCAGCGCCGGATGGCGGCGGAGTACCGCGTGACGCCCGGTCGTCACCGAGTCCGCGTCCGGCGCTGGTCAACGGAGCTCCGAACTCGTGGAAAAAAGGGCACTTGTGAGTAGGACTAGGAAAAGGCCTTAGGCCTGCTCTAAGGTCCTCGACCCCTGGCGGCTCAAAGCCGGGTGGATCAAGGATTCCCTTCGAACCATATGACTCTAACGCGACTTTTCCAATCTCTCTCCGTAGCGGCATTTGCCCTGACGGTTCTCGTGCCCGCCGCAAGCGCGATCACGATCACATACAGCACCAACGGCAGCGGCACTGGTTTTAACGGTACCAGCCTCCTGTCGCTGGCGAGCACCTCGGGACAGGCTGCTACCCTCAGCTTCATTCCGAACTCGAGCAACAGTTCCGGCACGCCTTCGAACATCAATTTCGGTGACTTCACTTTGGTGTGTTCGACTTGCGGCGCCAAGGACGTTGGCAACGGTTCCACCTTCGCGCCGTTTGCCTTCACGATTCAGATTACCGACCAGACCGATGGCGCAACGGGAAATTTCCTTGGCAATTCGAGCGGCGGTGAGGTTTTCAGCAACGCCAGTTCCTTGGTCCTGTTTTGGACCCCGCTGCAACTCGGCCCCGGCACGTCCGGCGCCACGTCTGGCTCGTTTGGCAACACGACCTTCCAGACCCCGACGTTTACGCCCATCGTGGCGCCGAACTCGGGGACTCCGCTGGGGTTCTCCACCGTTAGCGGAATCGTAAACTCCAGCAGCTCCGACGTTCCGGAACCCGCCACGCTTGGGTTGGTTGGTGGCGTGTTGGTCGGTCTTGGTCTGTGGCGCCGCCGGGCGCTTTCGGTCCGTTAGACCGGAGCTCCCTTCCGTGTAGAAAGGAGGCGGCAGACAGTTCCGCCGCCTCCAGTCCGCTGCTCTGACCGCCACCGGTCAGGCGACCGCTGACCGCCAAGTTCCCACCTGTTCCCGCCTTCCCCCTCCGCTCATTTCCCAACAAAATTGGTCATTCCGGCCCCGGCTGTCCAATTGCACTTACCGCCACCAGGAAGACTCGATTTATGACCTATATGAAAGTAGTAAGCGCATGGCTCATCGCCTGCGGGATGGCCGCCGCGCAACCAGCCGGCGCCCCCGTACAGATGGCCTCCGACGGACAGCCTGTGTACCGGACAACCGTCACTGCGCGGACCGCCAAGGCAATCAACTATCAACACCGGAGCGGAGCGACCAAAATCGACTTCCGCGGTACTGCGCTGCTGCCGAAGTCCAGCGGCGAGGCCAAAGTGGAGGGCAAGCAGGGCTACATCGAAATCGAAGTGGAATTCGATGAGTTGGAAGCGGCCAATAAGTTTGGAGCCGAGTACCTCACTTACGTTCTTTGGGCCATTTCGCCCGAGGGCCGCACCGCAAACCTCGGCGAAGTGATCCTGAACGGCAACCGCAGCAAACTGAATGTTTCGACCGACCTCCAGGTATTCGGACTCGTCGTCACGGCTGAACCGTATTTCTCGGTCACTCGCCCCAGCGACATTGTCGTGATGGAAAACGTCGTCCGGGCCGACACCCGCGGCAAGGTGGAGGAGATCGACGCCAAGTATGAACTGCTGCAGCGCGGGCAGTATTCGCGTCTATCCAACCCGCTGGCGCTGAAGCTTGACAACTCAGTGCCGCTGGAACTTTATCAAGCCAGGAACGCCGTCCAGATCGCGAAGTCGATTGGAGCGGAAAAGTTCGCCAACGAAACCTTTGTCAAGGCCGAGAAGAGTCTGGCCGCGGCCGAGGCCTATCAGGCCAGGAAGGCGGGCAAGAAGCCAGTGACGATGACCGCTCGCGAAACGGTGCAGACCGCCGAAGACGCCCGTGCCATCGCGGTGAAGCGTCAGGAAGAAGAAGCCCTCAGCACGGAACGCCGCCAATCGGTGGAACGCGAAGCGACCGCCGAAAGCGGACGCGCCGCGGCGCTAGCCGAGACTGAACGGGTTACCCGCGCCAAGGAAGCCCAAGCAGCAGCGGCGACGGCGGAAGCCGAGCGAGTGAGAAGGGACAATGAAGCACGCGCATCGGCGTCGGCGCTTGAGGCCGACCGGCTGAAACGCGAGAACGAGGCCAACGCTTCGGCTGCGGCCATGGAAGCCAACCGCTTAAAGGCGCAGAACGAAGCACAAGCCGATGCGGCCAAGAACGCGGCCGACCGGGCGAAGCTCGAAAACGATACGCGCGCTGCGGCGGCGGCCGCCGAGGCGGACCGCCTGAAGCGGGAAAACGAAGCGCAGCAGGCCGCTAGCCAAAGCGCTCTGGACGCGGCAGCCAAACAGCGGGCCCAGTTGGAAGCCGACAAGGTCGCCCTGCGCACGCAACTGCTCCAGCAGTTCAACGCCGTTCTACAGACCAGAGACACGGCTCGCGGCTTGATCGTCAACATGTCCGATGTATTGTTCGATACGGCGAAGAGTTCGCTCCGGCCGGCCGCGCGAGAGAAACTGGCGCGCGTCGCTGGAATCGTCGCGGGGCACCCGGGCTTGAAACTGGAAGTCGAAGGCCACACCGACAGTGTAGGCAGCGATGAGTACAACCAGAAGTTGTCCGAACAGCGGGCGACGTCTGTTCGCGACTACCTGACGCAAGGCGGCATGGCGCAGGACGCCGTGACGATGAAGGGTATGGGAGAGGGGACCCCGGTGGCGACGAACGATACGAACGCAGGCCGCCAGCAGAACCGGCGCGTCGAGATCGTGATCTCCGGTGAAGTCATCGGCAGCGCGATCGGCACGGTAGCGGCGAAATAAGTCGCCAGCATCGGAGGGCCGAACGCCCCCGCCATCGCCCGCAAGCGATGACGGGGGCGTTCGGCGTTTCCGGTCTTAGCCGCCCCAGAGTTCTTTCACCATATGCTCGCCTCGCACAATGGTGGGCCGCTCGGCTCGGCCGTTATGCGGGTAGGTGAGCTGCATATGGTCGAGTCCCAGCAGCCAAAGAATGGACGCATGAATGTCAGTGACATGCGCCGGTCGCTCGGTCACCCGTAAGCCAATCTCGTCAGTGGCCCCGATGGTCTGGCCACCCTGCACTCCGCCACCGGCGAACCACATTGAGAAGCCCCAAGGGTTATGGTCTCGGCCATTGCCTTTTTCGTTGAATGGCGTGCGGCCGAATTCCCCGCCCCAGACGACGAGCGTGTCGTCGAGCATGCCGCGGCGCGAGAGGTCCTCGAGCAAAGCGGCCACCGGCTGGTCCGACGCCTTGCACCACTTCTTGTGGTTGCCTTCGAGGTTGGTGTGCGCATCCCAACCGCTCCCGGAGCCGCAATAGAGTTCGACGAAGCGAACGCCGCGCTCGATCAGGCGGCGGCCCAAAAGACAATTGCGGCCGTAGACGGCGGTCTCCGGATTGTTGAGGCCGTAGAGCTCTTTGGTTTCCTCGGTCTCCTGCGACAAGTCGACGGCCTCGGGGCCGGACTTCTGCAGGGCGTAGGCGAGTTCAAAGCTGCGGATACGGGCTTCGAGGCTCGTGTCGTCCTCGCGGCCCATCGCGTATTCGCGGTTTTGCGCTTCGAGGAAAGCAAGGCGCGCCCGCTGCCGCTCGTCGCTTTGGCCTTCCGCCAGTTTCGTATTTAGAATTGGGTTCGGTCCCTGGCGGAACAGCGTGCCCTGATACACAGCGGGCAGGAAGCCGGAGCCCCAGTTCTTCGCGTTGCCAAAGGGCTCCCGCTCGTCGATCATGCTAACGAACGTGGGTAGGTTCTTGTTCGCCGTGCCGAGGCCGTAGGTGACCCATGCGCCCAGGCTGGGGCGCCCGGAGAGAATGTCGCCGGTGTTCATCTGGCTGACGCCGCCGGCATGGTTCAACCCGTCCGATTGGCAGGACCGCAGTACGGCGAGCTTATCAGCATGTTTGGCGATATGCGGATAGAGTTCGCTGATCCAGATGCCGCCCTTGCCATGCTGCTTCCACTGGCGGGGGCTGCCCATCAGCGTATTGTTGGCCGTACCCATCGCCGTGATGACCTTGCCGAAGCTGGCGGGCATGGGTTGGCCATGCATCTCGTTCAACTTGGGCTTCGGGTCAAACAAGTCGATGTGGCTGGGAGCACCCTCCATGAATAGGAAGATGACCGACTTGGCTTTCGGCTTGTGGTGCGGCTTGCGGGGGATCGTCGGATCGTGCCGGGGAGCAGCGGAGGCCTGCTCGGCGAGCATGGCCGCCATGGCAATCGCGCCAAGGCCACTGCCGGCGCCACGCAACAGAGCGCGCCGCGTGAGATCGAGTTGCTGAGGAGTAGCCATTAGTCGATGTAGAGAAATTCGCTGGAGCTGAGCAGGTTCAGACAGAGGTCTTCAAGCGCCCCTTGGGCATTCCCCGCCAGCTTCATCTGCGCCGTCAGGAACTCGCGGCTGCGTTTCAGTTCGCCCTCGGTAGGTGCGCGGCCAAGAGTGAGCCGATAGGCGCGTTCGGCCAGAGACTCCTGACTTTGGCCAGGATCATTCCCAACCCTGCGGGCCAAGGCTTGGGCGAACTTTGCCGACGCTTGACCGTTCATGAGTTCGAGGGCCTGATCGGCGGTAACCGTTTCCTGCCGCCGGCCGCAGCTTTCAAAGGCCAGGGGAGCGTCGAAGCTTTCGAGCATCGGATAGCGAACCAGGCGGCGAGCAAAGATGTAGACGCTGGCGCGATATTCATCGGCATCGCCTCTGGATTTACGCCAATGGCGGCCCTCTTGAATCTCGGTCCCGGCGGGCACGCTGGGGAAGACGCCGGGGCCGCCCATGGTCCGGTCGAGCAGGCCGGAGACGGCGAGCATCGAATCCCGGATCGCCTCGGCTTCCAGGCGGCGGCGCGGGTAGCGCCAGAGGAGCTTATTCTCGATGTCGATGGCGGCCGCGTCGGCGCGGAAATCGGACGATTGACGGTAGGTAGCGCTCAGCACAATGCGTTTGTGCAGCTTCTTGATGCTCCATCCATCGGCGCCCGTAAAGGTCGCGGTGAGCCAATCGAGTAGTTCGCGATGGCTGGGACGATCGCCCATCAGGCCAAAGTCGTTCGGCGTACCGGCGATGCCGCGGCCGAAATGGTAGTGCCAGATGCGGTTGACGATCACCCGCGTGGTCAGCGGATTCTTCGGATCGGCCAGTGCATTGGCGAGGGCCGTGCGGCGGCCGCTCGAATTCAGCTCCGGCTTGGCGACGACGGTGGCTGGGGCCGGATCGAGAATGCTGAGCAGACCAGGAGCGGTCTCTTCGAGCTTGGCGTCCACCGCCCCGGCCCGGAGCACATGCGTCGGAGGCGCGTCCATGCCTTGATCGCGCATCACTTGCGCCACCGGCAACGGTTCGGGCAGCAGTGGCTTGAACTGCTCAAGATCCTTAAGCAACCTCTGATACTGCGCCTTGACGTCGGCCGTACCTTTTTTGCTGACGACCAAGCTGTCTTCCACCTCCACCTGCGTAATGGCTTTGTGGTAAATCTGCCAGTCCATTGGGGTGCGCTGAGCCGGATCGCGACGGATCACCACCTGCACCTCTTCGGGAAAGCGCTCGATGTACTCCTTCCGATACGCGGCGCGCGGGCCTGCCAGCAGGGCGTCAATCTGATCGAGCACCGGTTTGGCGGCGGCTTTATACCGCGCCATCTTTTCGTTGTAGGCGGAAACCTCCGCGGGCGAAGCGACGGGGGCGCCATCGTCGATTTTGATGTTGGCAAAAAACGCCTGCATCCGGTAGTAGTCGCGGTGCAGCAGCGGATCAAACTTATGGTCGTGGCAACGGGCGCAGGCCAAGGTCACGCCCAGGAAAGCATAGGCCGTGTTGTCCGTTAAGTCGTTGAGCAGTTCCTGGCGGCGCAGATGGATATTGGCTTGATTGAACTCATCTTCGAACAGGCGCAGATAGCCCAAGCCAGGAAGGGCCTTCGCATCGCCCGGGTAGAGCTCATCAGCGGCGATCTGTTCCTTAATGAACCGGTCAAACGGCTTATCTTCGTTCCAGCTCTGGATCACCCAATCGCGATAACGCCACATATTGGGTCGCGTATCGTCCTGCTTAAATCCATCGCTGTCGGCGTAGCGGACGACGTCCAACCAATGCCTGCCCCAGCGCTCCCCATAGCGAGGACTCGCCAGCAGCCGATCCACCAACCGCTCCTCGGCTCCCGGCTTGCTGTCGCTCAGAAACGCCTGCGCCTCGGCCGGGGTAGGCGGGAGGCCCGTCAAGTCTAACGTCACGCGGCGGAGAAATACTTCCCGGCTCGCTAGCGGCGCCGGCGTCAGGTTCTTCGCCTTCAGCTTGTCATAGACAAAATGATCGATCTCGTTGCGAACCCACTGCTGCCCCGCTGCGTCGACCGTGGGAGGCTGTGGCGCCGTAACCGTTTGGATGGCCCACCACTTCTTTTGGATGGGATTGAACTTGGGAGTACTCTCGGCCAGCACCGGCAAAGCGACGGCTGCAACCAGCAACAACGAGCGGCAAAACATGCGGGAGATCTCCAGGCGGAAAGACGCTTTTCCAGTGAAATGTTTTCACAGCACTGGTCCGGTGTCAAGCCTGGGCCAGGCGGCTCAGTAGCGGCTGGTAAGCCGTTGATGATTCTCGTGACAGCGTTCTAGCTGCGCATTCAACGCTTCGCGCTCCGCTTCGAACTCTTCCTTGGAGATCAGTTTGGCAAGGCGGCGATCCATCAACTGATTCAACGCTCGACGTACCGACTTGGAGGCCTCGCGGTTTTCCTTTTGCAGGGCCAACTGATCAACTGAAACTGGCATGGATAAGTGTTTTATCGACCGGATCTGGACAAAAGTTTAGGCGGCGTCACACATTCGTCACCACCAAGGCTTTTCAAACCACCGGTGTTCGGGTTGAGGTTGCGGGCGCGGGGCGGTTCGCGAAGTCGCCAGTGTCTTCGCTAACGCTCCGAGCCGCTTCGGTTCCGTTGCCGCCAGATCCGTCGATTCGCCGATATCCTTCTTTAAGTTGTAGAGTTCGAGCGGGGCATTGGCCTCCGGGCGAACCACTTTCCAGTCGCCCTGCCGTAAGGCTTGGGCTGGTTCGCCGGGAGCCCACTGGGCAGTCTTCGCGTTGTACGTCGGCATCTCCCAGTAGAGCGACGGATGCGGTTTCTGCCGGCGGCCGAGCAGCGTCGGCAGCACGGAGTGGCCGTCGATGGCCTTCGGTGCGGCGGTATCGGCCACCTCGGCCATGGTCGGTAGCGCATCCATGAACATCCACGGGTAGTCCGTCACGCGGCCCGCCGGAATACGGCCAGGCCAACGGGCGACCATTGGCACACGGAGGCCGCCTTCAAACATCGTCGTCTTGTGGCCACGGAATGGGCCATAGTTGCCAAGCCGGTTTTCCGGGTCGAAGGCACGCCGCGAATGGCCCCCATTGTCGGAGGTAAAGAAAACCAGCGTGTTCTCGGCCAAATTGAGTTCCTTGAGCAGCGCGAGGATCCGTCCCACCGCGCGATCGGTCCGCGCCACCATGCCGGCATAGGTAGCATAGGTTTCCGGCTGCGGGTTCTGGCGGCCGGCCTTATCCACATAAGAGAACTCGGGACCAAACTTGCCGCGATACGGCGCGCGAGACTCTTCCGGCACCTGCGGCTCCCAGTGCGGCATCGTCCAGGCGGCATAGCAGAAAAATGGGTTGTCCTTGTTCTCGCGGATGAAGCGCAGCGTCCGCTCCTCAATGAAATCATGGGCGAACGAACCCAGCTTCCGGTTCTTGTTCTGCGGCAGTTCGAACTGCTTGTCGTTGTCGTAAAGGTACGGCGGATAGTAGAAGTGGGCGTGCGCCTGGTGGAGGTAGCCAAAGAAGGTATCGAAACCCTGCTTCCACGGCACCCCTTCGGTACCGATATCACCGAGGCCCCATTTGCCAAAGCATCCGGAGCGGTAGCCGGCGGGGCGGAGGACCTCACCAATGGTCTTATCAGAATCGAGGATGTAGACGCCGCCAGGATTCGAGCGCACCGCGGTATGCCCGCCATGCAGGCCTGTCATCAATACGCTGCGCGAAGGGGCACAGACGGTACAACCGGCGTAGGCGTCGGTGCAGCGAATCCCGTCGCGAGCGATGGAATCGATATGCGGCGTCTGGATGATTTTCTGCCCATAGCAGCCGGCGTCGGCCCAAGCCATATCGTCGGCCATGATCCAAATGATGTTCGGCGCCTTGCGAGCGGGGGCGGCCAAGGCCGGGGCGAGCGAGAGAAATTGGCGGCGCAGCATGCTCGGCGAGTATATCTCAGGCCAATATCTTGGTCGCCACGCGGCCGGCGACATCGGTCAGCCGGAACGGCCGGCCGCCATACGAGTAGGTCAGGTTTTCATGGTTCAACCCAAGCAGGTGCAGCATGGTCGCATGCATGTCGTTGATGTGCATGCGGTCTTCGGTGGCGTAGTAGCCGAACTCGTCGGTCGCGCCATAGACGAACCCTTTCTTTACCCCGGCGCCGGCCATCCAAATCGTGTAGCCATACGGGTTATGATCCCGCCCGTCGCCGGCCTCAGCAATCGGCGTCCGGCCAAACTCCCCGCCCCAAACGACGAGCGTATCGTCCATCAGCCCGCGAGCCTTCAGATCCGCCAGCAGCCCGGCGATGGGGCGATCCACCTGCAGCGCCGTGCGGGTATGCAACCGGATCAGCTCGTTGTGCGCGTCCCAGCCCACTTCGTTGCCCGGGCCGTACTCATGATTAATCTGAATGAAGCGCACGTTCCGCTCGGCCAAGCGCCGGGCCATCAGGCACTGCCAGCCAAAGTCGCTGGTCTCCGGAGTATCCATGCCATAGAGCTTTTTCGTGGCCTCGGTCTCCTTCGAGATATCGAAGGCCTCCGGCGCCACCGTTTGCATGCGGAACGCAAGTTCGAAGCTCTGGATGCGGGCTTCGAGTTCCGGATCGTTCTGCCAGCGCGCGGCGGCCGACCGGTTCATCTTCTGAATCATGTCGAGCTCGTAGCGCTGCTGCTCCGGCGTCAAGCCGTAGTTCTTCAGGTGTTCAATCGGTTCGGCGATCTTGTCGATGGGAACGCCCCCCAAGCCCACCGCGGTACCCTGGTATGCCGCCGGAAGGAACCCGGAGCTCCACTTCTTCGCCCCGCCATGCGAAAGGCCCGGCTTCAGCGTGATGTACGCCGGCAGGTTCTGGTTCTCGGTACCCAGACCATACACGACCCAGGAGCCCATGCTGGGGCGCGTGAAGGTGTTCGACCCGGTATGGAGCTGCAGCGTGGCCCCACCATGCGCCACGCTATCGCCAACCATGGACCGGACAATACACAGGTCGTCCGCATGTTTGGCCACCTCCGGGAAAAGGCTGCTGATCGGGATGCCGCTCTGCCCGTGCTGCCGGAACTCCCAGGGCGACTTCAGCAGGTTACCGGTGGACCCCTCGGCGAAAGTCAGCGGCCGCTTGAACGGCAGCGGCTTGCCGTGGTCGCGGATCAGCCGGGGCTTCGGATCAAACGTGTCGAGATGCGACGGCCCGCCGTGCATGAAGAGGAAGATCACGCGCTTTGCCTTGGCCGGGAAGTGCGGCGCCTTGGGGCCGAGTTGCGCGTTGAGCAGACCCGCTAACCCGACCATTCCAAACCCACAGGCGGCGCGACGAAGTAAGTAACGGCGAGTCATAATCTAATAGACGTAGAGAAAATCGTTCGAGGCGATCAAAGACCGGCAGTAACTGGTCCACGCGAGCTCCGGCGAGCCGGGGAAACTCGAAAGGTAGGCGCGACCGTCGGCTGCCTGTTCCTCGCTGGGCTCACGCCCGAGCACGATTCGCCAAGCCTGCCGGATACTTTCGTCCAGCCCCCCGGACGATTTCACAATCGTCGCGGCAAGGTTGGCGGCCCGCTGCTTAACGAACTTGCTGTTCATCATGTAAAGAGCCTGCGGAGCGACGTTCGTCTCCGAGCGGGTCTCCGTGCTGGTGGTACCGTCGCCGAAGTCGAACAGGTTGAATAAGCTCGACAGATTGGATCGCCGCACGGGCAGATAGACCGTTCGCCGGGTGGATACATCCGGGTCGATGCTCTTCCGGCTATCGGAGAACTCATTGTCGGTGCCCTCACCGCTCTGCAGGGATCCGCCCATGGTCAGGTCCAGACTGCCGTCGAGCAGCAGCAGGGAATCGCGAATCTCCTCCACCGTCTTGCGCCGGATGGGGAACCGGGAAAGCAGGCGATTGTCCGCATCCTTCTCGCGCTTAGCGTCGCTGGTGGCGGCGCTCTGCAGATAGGTGCTCGAGAGCACCAGCATTCGGTGCATTCGCTTCATGGACCAGCCTTGTTCGATAAACTCCGCCGCGAGCCAGTCGAGCAGTTCGGGATGCGACGGCCGCTCCCCGGCAAAGCCAAAATTGTTGGGCGTCCGGACCAATCCCTGCCCGAAATGGCCCTGCCATAGCCGATTCGCCATCACCCGCGCCGGCAGGGGATTCCTAGGGCTCGCCAGCCAATTCGCCAGTTCGAGCCGTCCGCTCCCTTCGTTGATCGGCGCCTGCTCCTCGCCCGCCAGTATCTCCGGTAACCGCTTCGCCACCGGTTCCCCTTTTGCCTCCGGGTTACCGCGGAGAAACACGCGCTGGTCCACCGGCTTGTCTTCGGCGACCGCACAAGCAAACGGTGGCTCGGGCGGTGCCTTGGCTTTGATCGCGGTCAGGTCGGCCTGCAATGCGGCGAGCTGCTGCTTGGCCTTGGCCGAATAGAACGCCTCCGGCTTCTCGGCGGGCAGCGTGAGCGGCCCTTTCCCCAGGGCGACTTCGGTGTAAAACCGATTATCCCCAGCCAGGAACTTTTTCTTCGGCTCTGCGGTGCGCCGCGCCACCTCGGCCAAGAACTCCGCCTGATACTGGGCCGCCGATTCCGGCTGATCATAGAACCGTTCCAGATGGGCCCGCCGCTCCTTGGCCGGCTTTAAGTAAGCCGCCCAGCGTTGCAGAAGCGGTGCCTCTAGGTTGGCCTGCGCGGCGACCGTGGCGGCATCCGCGGCATCGGCGTAGACCTTCCTCGCCGCGAGCATATACTCGGCCAACCGCGGCGCATGCAGGTCGCGATAGCGCCGCCCTTCCCCAGCAATCACGGCGTTGATATCGGCCTGCTTGGCCGCCACCAGCCTCTGATGGGCTTCATATTCCGCCGCTACCGGCTTCGCCACCAACGGGGCGTAATAGAGCTTCGAAACAGTACCTTCAATCTGCGCCAACTGCTTGGTGCTGGCAAAGATCGAAGCCAGCGAATAGTAGTCCTTAATCGAGACCGGGTCGAACTTGTGGTCGTGGCAACGGGCGCACGAAATGGTCAGGCCGAGGATCGCTTTTCCGGCGACATCAATCTGCTCATCCACGATGTCGTAGAACATCTTCACCTTGTCTTGCTCGGCGACCAGCTTCGGCCCCAGCGCCAGAAAGCCCGTGGCGATGATTCCGGCCGTATTCACCGTTTGCCCGGCAGGAGGCGGCAACAGGTCTCCGGCAATCTGCTCGCGCACGAATTGGTCATACGGCAGATCGGCGTTGAACGCGTTGATCACGTAGTCGCGATAGCGCCAGGCGTGGGGATAGCGGTAGTCTTCGTCGGCGCCGGTCGAGTCGGCATACCGCGCAACATCCATCCAATGCCGGCCCCACTTTTCGCCGTAACGTGGCGAGGCCAATAGCCGGTCGACCACCTTGGCGAAGGCATCCGGCGAACGATCGGCTTCGAATGCGTCGGCCTCGGCCGCGGAGGGCGGCAGGCCGGTTAAGTCCAGCGTCACCCGATGCAACAGCGTTCGCCTATCCGCCGCGGGGGCGGGCCTTAGCTGCTGGGCCTCCAACTTGGCGAGAATGAACTGGTCAATCGGAGAACGAACCCACGCGGCATCCCGCACGGCGGGCAGCGGCGGCTTGGCAATCGGCCGGAACGACCAAAACTCCTTCTGAGCCCGGCTGTAGCCCTTCTTCGGCCCGCGTCCCGCGGCCGGGGTTTCGTTGGCTGCCGCTGGCCAGACGGCGCCCTGCTCTACCCAAGTTCGTAACGCCGCCAACTCCTCGTCCGGCAGCTTGCCCGTCGGCGGCATCTTCAGACGCTCCAGGTAGCTCGTCACCTGCAATAGCCGGCTCTGCGCGATATCGCCCGCCACCACGATCGGGCCCGTGTCAGCGCCCCTGCGGAAGCCAGCCGCCGTCGTCAGATCCAACCCTGCCTGAGCCGTCTTCCCGTTATGGCAGCCTTGGCACCGTTTCGCCAGTACCGGCCGGATACTCTTCTCAAAGTACTCGCCGGCCAAAGGCTGCGCGGAGGCGGCAGTTGCGAAAGCCAAAACTGAAAGAAACGTGCGCATGCTGACGTTGTCGCTATTGTACCGGCTCGCTAGCGAGCGAAGAACGTGGCTTCCGCCGTCCGCCGCAGCACCCAATCGCGATCGTCGGCCGAGAGAAACGGCATCTGCTCTGCGATCAGAGCCAGCGACGGCGCATACTGATGGCCCTCGCCCACTTGAAAGGGGCAGTCGCTCGCCCACATCACCCGCCTTGGGCCAAAGTCTTCAAACACCCGTCGGAAGAGCGGCTTCAGATCGGTGTATGGCGCCTGCTTCTTCCCAAGGGCATAAAACGCCGAAGCCTTCACCTTTACGAGCGGATGCCGCGCCAACGCCGACAGAGCCCGGATCTCCGCGTCGCGAATCGTGCCGTCGGCGCCGATCCGCGCAAAGTGATCGATCACCACAGGCGTCCGCGGAAACCGTGCGCACATCTTGTCGAGCGCGGGCAGCGCATCCGGCCCGAGGAGCATGCACATGGCCAGACCCTCCTCAGCGCCGGTCCGCCACATCGTCTCGATCCCGGGATTCTCGAAATCATTGCCGCCTACCAAACGGAACCCGCGGACCCCCTGCGCGGCCAGGTCCTTCATCGCCTTCGCTGGACTCGGCCCGTTGAAATCAACGATACCCACGCCCGAAAACACCCCCGGATGCGCCCGCATCGAATCGAGCATATAGGAGTTGTCGAACCGGTAAAAGCTCATCTGGATCAGAACGATCTTGGCGACGCCCGCGGGCTTGGTGTGAACGAACAGATCGGCCGGGGTAAACCGCGCCGGAGGGTAGTCGCGCTGGCCCGCCGCCCGCGGATACTTCGCCCCGTCGTCGGTCCATACATGTACGTGCGCGTCGATGAATGGGGGCATGGCTTTCGCCAGTATACTGTCCAGATGCAAAAGGCCGGGGTGGCGAACCTGCTGTTGGCGCTGTTGGTGACCTCGTTGGTGATCAACTATCTGGACCGCGGAGCCCTCTCCGTCTCCGCGCCGCAAATCTCTCGCGACTTACAACTGACACCCGCGGATATGGGCGTCTTGTTCTCCGCCTTTTTCTGGAGTTATGCCAGCTTTCAGTTAGTCGCCGGGGCGCTGGTGGACCGCTATCCGCTCCGCTGGGTATACGCAGCCGCCTTTCTCATCTGGTCGTTGGCGACCGCGGCGGTCGGCTTGGTCGAGAGCTTCGGCGCCCTGCTCGCCGCCCGTCTCTTCCTGGGCGCTGGGGAAAGCGTTGCCTTTCCGGCGTCTTCGAAAAT
>LNFM01009338.1_pt1 | contig 14337 bp, 9 predicted proteins | sample 596031 | NCBI WGS metagenome assembly LNFM01 (sample SAMN04254537, study PRJNA301005) | activated carbon metagenome | isolation source: dual media filters at the Ann Arbor, Michigan drinking water treatment plant | place: USA: Ann Arbor
TGAAGATGGACATGACCGATGAGGCCTATCACCTCATCAAGAACACGCCGAAGGTCACGGGTTTCCTGGGCGCGGACAACAAGCCGACGCCGATTCCCGAAGCCGAGGCCATGCGCATCGCGCAGCAGGTTCAGGAAGGCATCGAGCGGCCGAAGCCCTCGATCTCCTTCGAAGTGGGCGAGCAGGTCCGCGTCGCGGACGGTCCGTTCGCGAGCTTCAACGGCACCGTCGAGGAAGTCGACGAGGACCGCGCGCGGCTCAAGGTGGCCGTGTCGATCTTCGGACGCGCGACGCCGGTCGAACTGGAATACGGGCAGGTCGAGAAGACCTGATGTGTTCCCTCTCCCGCAAGCGGGAGAGGTGAAGTGGAAACGCCGTGGGAGGCGAGCCTGCGATACGCCAATCGCAGGCAGACTGGACCACGGTACCAAGGTCCGTACATGTACGGACGATTTTGGGAGTATGTTTTATGGCGAAGAAAGTAGCGGGCTACATCAAGCTCCAGGTGCCGGCAGGCGCGGCGAATCCGTCGCCCCCGATCGGCCCCGCGCTCGGTCAGCGCGGTCTGAACATCATGGAATTCTGCAAGGCCTTCAACGCTGCCACCGGGCAGATGGAAAAGGGCATGCCGATCCCGGTCGTCATCACGGCCTACCAGGACCGTTCCTTCACCTTCGAGATGAAGACGCCTCCGATGAGCTACTGGCTCAAGAAGGCGGCCAAGGTCCAGAAGGGCTCGCAGACGCCGGGCAAGGGCACGGTCGGCAAGGTTTCGCGCGCCGATGTGCGCGACATCGCCGAGAAGAAGATGAAGGATCTCAACGCAACGACGATTGAAGCGGCCATGAAGATGGTAGAGGGCTCCGCCCGCTCCATGGGCCTCTCGGTGGAGGGCTGATCATGGCGAAGATCGGAAAGCGTTACGCCAAGACCCGTGAGGGCATCGACTCCACGAAGCTCGTTGGCCTCGACGAGGCCGTGAAGCTCGTCAAGGAGCGCGCGACGGCCAAGTTCGACGAGACCATCGAGGTCGCGCTGAATCTCGGCGTCGACCCCAAGCACGCGGACCAGATGGTGCGCGGCGTCGTCAACCTGCCGAACGGCACGGGCCGCACGCAGCGCGTCGCGGTGTTCGCCAAGGGCGCCAAGGCTGATGAAGCCAAGGCGGCCGGCGCCGACATCGTCGGCGCGGAAGATCTCGTCGAGATCGTCCAGGGCGGCAAGATCGAGTTCGATCGCTGCATCGCCACGCCGGACCTGATGCCGCTGGTCGGCCGTCTCGGCAAGGTGCTCGGTCCGCGCAACCTGATGCCGAACCCCAAGGTCGGCACGGTGACGATGGACGTGAAGGGCGCCGTGGCCGCCGCCAAGGGCGGCGCGGTCGAATTCCGCGTCGAGAAGGCCGGCATCATCCAGGCCGGCATCGGCAAGGCATCGTTCGACGCCGACAAGCTGGCCCAGAACATCCGCGCCTTTACGGACGCGGTGGTCAAGGCCAAGCCGGCGGGCGCCAAGGGCACCTATCTCCAGAAGGTCGCGGTCTCGTCGACCATGGGGCCGGGCGTCCGCGTGGAGCCGAATACGGCGCTCCCGCAGGCGTGAGTTGAATTTTGAGCGCGGTCCTGTAAAAGACCCCGCTTCATCAAGAGCTTCGCCCGGGAGAGATCCCGGGTGAGGGGTCTTCCGCAAGGAAGGCCGAAGTCCTGTCCGAGACTGCAGGTGTGGCCGGGTCCTTCAAGAAAGGGGCCGGCGCTTAAGCCACACGGGCCTGCACAGACGGGTAAGACACCGGTTTCGGGCTAAGGCCCAAATATCGGTTCGAACCTAGAATCCCGGGTTCCGCGCTTCTGCGTGGCTTCCAGGGGGACAGGGCCTAACCGTTGGACCGTTGGTTTCAACAGTCCGGCTAAAGCCCACCCGGTACGGCGGATTTTCCGTTGTACCTGACTGGAGAGAGCACGTGGATCGTGCGGAAAAACGTGAATCGGTCGCGGAACTGAACGAGGTCTTCAAGACCTCGGGCGTCGTTGTCGTGGCCCATTATTCGGGACTGACCGTGTCCCAGATGACCGACCTTCGTCGTCGGGCAGCTGGCGCCGGCGCGGCCCTGAAAGTCGCGAAGAACCGCCTCGCCAAGATCGCTCTCGAAGGCACGGAAGTCGCTCACATCGGTTCCCTGTTTCAGGGGCCGACGGTACTCGCCTACAGCGAGGACCCGGTGGCGGCGTCCAAGGTTGTGTCCGATTTCGCCAAGACGAACGACAAGCTCGTCATTCTCGGCGGCGCGATGGGCGCGACCTCTCTGAACGCGGATGGCGTGAAGGCTCTGGCCTCGCTGCCGTCGCTCGATGAACTGCGCGCGAAGATCGTCGGCCTGGTCCAGGCCCCGGCGACCAAGATCGCCCAGCTCTCCACGGCGCCTGCTGCGAAGCTGGCCCGCGTGTTCGGAGCCTACGGGAACGCGGCGTGAGGCCGTTCAACACCACAACATCTTGTTCGAACCGTAAGGAATACCTAAATGGCTGATCTGGCTAAAATCGTTGAAGATCTTTCGAGCCTGACCGTTCTCGAGGCCGCCGAACTGGCGAAGCTCCTCGAGGAAAAGTGGGGCGTGTCCGCTGCGGCGGCCGTGGCTGTTGCAGCCCCGGCTGGCGGTGGTGGCGGTGCTGCCGCTGCTGAAGAGAAGACCGAGTTCACCATCGTTCTTGCCGCCGCCGGCGACAAGAAGATCGAAGTCATCAAGGAAGTCCGTGCGATCACGGGCCTTGGCCTTAAAGAGGCCAAGGATCTGGTCGAAGGTGCGCCGAAACCCGTCAAGGAAGGCGTGTCCAAGGACGAAGCCGGCAAGATCAAGGAACAGCTTGAGAAGGCTGGCGCCAAGGTCGAGCTCAAGTAACGTGTTGCGGCGCATCTGCGCCGCGGAACCTGCCCCGGGGCGGTCTGTCCGCCCCGGGTGCACGGCTTCCGAGTTCTGGTACCTGTTTTAGCCGCCGGGCGGCACCCTTAGGGGTGCGCGCCCTTGCGGCTTTTCGGCCCTCCACGGGCCAAGAAATTCCTGAGGACCTTCAAGTGGTCCGCCCGCAGCCTTTATTCCGGGGCGCGGGGAGCGAAGCGAGAGACGCCAAATGGCTCAGACGTTCACCGGCCGCAAACGTGTTCGCAAATCCTTCGGCAAGATCACTGAAGTCGCGGAGATGCCGAACCTCATCGAGGTTCAGAAGGCGTCCTACGACCAGTTCCTGCAGATGGACGACAGCACCAGACTCGATCACGAGGGTTTGCAGTCGGTCTTCAAGTCGGTTTTCCCGATTTCCGATTTCTCCGGCACCGCGATGCTGGAGTTCGTGAAGTTCGAGTTCGAACCGCCGAAATACGACGTCGACGAGTGCCGCCAGCGTTCGATGACCTATGCCGCGCCGCTGAAGGTGACGCTGCGCCTGATTGTTTTTGATGTTGATGAAGAGACCGGCGCCAAGTCGGTCAAGGACATCAAGGAGCAGGACGTCTACATGGGCGACATGCCGCTGATGACGATGAACGGCACGTTCGTCGTCAACGGCACCGAGCGCGTCATCGTCTCGCAGATGCACCGTTCGCCGGGCGTGTTCTTCGATCACGACCGCGGCAAGACGCATTCTTCCGGCAAGCTGCTGTTTGCCGCGCGCATCATTCCGTATCGCGGCTCCTGGCTCGACATCGAGTTCGACGCCAAGGACATCGTGTACGCACGCATCGACCGCAAGCGCAAGATTCCGGTGACGTCGCTGCTCTACGCTCTGGGCCTCGACGGCGAAGAGATCCTTTCGACGTTCTACAACAAGATTCCCTACAAGAAGACCAAGGACGGCTGGCGCGTGCCGTTCGATGCCGAGCGCATCAAGGGCTTCAAGGCGGTTGCCGATCTAATCGACGCGGACTCGGGCGAAGTCGTGCTCGAAGCGGGCAAGAAGCTGACGGTGCGCGCCGCGCGCCAGCTTGCGGAGAAGGGCGTCAAGGCGCTGCGCGTTTCCGACGAGGACCTGATCGGTCAGTATGTCGCCGAGGACCTCATCAACGAGGAAACCGGCGAAATCCATGTCGAGGCGGGTGAGGAAATTACCGAGAAGACGCTGAAGGTCTTCGAGGAGATCGGCCTCAAGCAGATCAACCTGCTCGATATCGACCACGTCAATACGGGCGCCTATATTCGCAACACGCTTGCGAACGACAAAAACACGGGCCGCGACGGTGCGCTGTTCGACATCTATCGCGTGATGCGTCCGGGCGAGCCGCCGACGCCGGACACGGCGCAGGCGATGTTCCAGTCCCTGTTCTTCGACTCCGAGCGCTACGATCTTTCCGCCGTCGGTCGCGTGAAGATGAACATGCGTCTCGACCTCGACGCGCCGGACACGCAGCGCACGCTGCGCCGCGAGGATATCCTCGCGGTCATCAAGACGCTGGTCGATTTGCGCGATGGCCGCGGCGAGATCGACGACATCGACCATCTCGGCAACCGCCGCGTCCGCTCCGTCGGCGAGCTGATGGAGAACCAGTATCGCGTCGGTCTGCTCCGCATGGAGCGCGCGATCAAGGAGCGCATGTCCTCGGTCGAGATCGACACGGTCATGCCGCAGGATCTGATCAACGCGAAGCCCGCGGCCGCGGCCGTGCGCGAGTTCTTCGGCTCCTCGCAGCTCTCGCAGTTCATGGACCAGACGAACCCGCTGTCGGAAATCACCCACAAGCGCCGCCTGTCGGCGCTTGGACCGGGCGGTCTGACCCGCGAGCGCGCCGGCTTCGAAGTGCGCGACGTGCATCCGACGCATTACGGCCGTATCTGCCCGATCGAAACGCCGGAAGGCCCGAACATCGGTCTCATCAACTCGCTCGCCACGTTCGCGCGCGTGAACAAGTATGGCTTCATCGAGACGCCGTATCGCCGCGTCAAAAACGGCAAGGTGACGGGCGAGGTGGTGTACCTGTCGGCTGTCGAGGAAGGTAAGTACACGGTCGCGCAGGCGAATTCGCCGATCGATGCGAAGGGCCAGTTCCTTGAGGACCTGATCGTGTGCCGCCATGCCGGCGACGTTTCGCTGATGCCGGTTGATCGCGTCGACTTCATGGACGTGTCGCCGAAGCAACTCGTCTCGGTCGCGGCGGCTCTCATTCCGTTCCTTGAGAACGACGACGCCAACCGCGCTCTGATGGGCTCGAACATGCAGCGTCAGGCCGTTCCGCTCGTCCGTGCGCAGGCGCCGCTCGTCGGTACCGGCATGGAAGCGGTTGTGGCGCGCGACTCCGGTGCGGCCATCGCGGCGCGTCGCGGCGGCGTCATCGACCAGGTCGATGCGACCCGCATCGTCATCCGGGCCGACGAGTCGGATCCGGCACGGCCGGCGGTCGACATCTACAACCTGATGAAGTTCCAGCGTTCGAACCAGAACACTTGCATCAACCAGCGTCCGCTGGTGAAGGTGGGCGAGAAGGTTTCGTCCGGCGACATCATCGCGGACGGTCCGTCGACGGACCTCGGCGAACTGGCGCTCGGCCGCAACGTGCTCGTCGCGTTCATGCCCTGGAACGGCTACAACTTCGAGGACTCGATCCTTCTCTCCGAGAAGATCGTGAAGGAAGACGTCTTTACGTCGATCCACATCGAGGAGTTCGAGGTCGCGGCCCGCGACACCAAGCTGGGTCCGGAAGAAATCACGCGCGACATTCCAAACGTTTCGGAAGAGGCGCTGAAGAACCTCGACGAGTCAGGCATTGTCTATATCGGTGCGGAAGTGCGCGCCGGCGACATCCTGTGCGGCAAGATCACGCCGAAGGGCGAAAGCCCGATGACACCGGAAGAAAAGCTTCTGCGTGCCATCTTCGGCGAGAAGGCGTCGGATGTCCGCGACACCTCGCTCCGCGTGCCCCCGGGCGTGCAGGGCACGGTGGTCGAAGTCCGCGTGTTCAACCGTCACGGCGTTGAAAAGGACGAACGTGCCCTTGCGATCGAGCGCGAGGAAATCGAGCGCCTTGCCAAGGACCGCGACGACGAACTCGCGATCCTCGACCGCAACGTGTACGCACGTCTTGCCCAGGTTCTCGGCAAGCATGCCGGAGTTGCCGGCCCGAAGGGCTTCAAGAAGGGCACCAAGCTGACCAAGGAAGCTCTCGAGGAGTTCCCGCGGTCGCAGTGGTGGAACTTCGCTGTCGAGTCCGACAAGGTCATGCAGGAACTCGAGGCGATGCGTAAGCAGTACGACGAGTCGAAGAAGCGCCTTGAACAGCGCTTCCTCGACAAGGTCGAGAAGCTCCAGCGCGGCGACGAACTGCCTCCGGGCGTGATGAAGATGGTCAAGGTCTTCGTCGCGGTGAAGCGCAAGATCCAGCCGGGCGACAAGATGGCCGGCCGTCACGGCAACAAGGGTGTCGTGTCGCGGATCGTGCCGGTGGAAGACATGCCGTTCCTCGCGGACGGCACCAATGTCGACATCGTGCTGAACCCGCTCGGCGTGCCGTCGCGCATGAATGTCGGCCAGATTCTTGAAACGCATCTCGGCTGGGCCTGCGCGGGCCTTGGTCTGCAGATCGGCAAGGCCATCGAGGCTTACAAGGCCGGCGCCGGCGATAAGGAGCTGAAGCAGACGCTCGAGAAGGTGTACGGCAAGGACGAAACGGTCAGCTCGCTGGAAGGCGAAGAGCTGCTCGAACTCGCCGGCAACCTGAAGAACGGCGTTCCGATCGCAACGCCGGTGTTCGACGGTGCCAAGGAAGCCGACATCGAGCATCATCTGCGGATGGCGGGCCTGCGTGAAACGGGTCAGTCCACGGTGTTCGACGGTCGTACGGGTGATCAGTTCGATCGCGATGTGACGGTCGGCTACATCTACATGCTGAAGCTGCACCATCTTGTCGACGACAAGATCCATGCGCGTTCGATCGGTCCGTACTCGCTTGTCACCCAGCAGCCGCTGGGCGGTAAGGCGCAGTTCGGCGGCCAGCGCTTCGGTGAAATGGAAGTGTGGGCGCTCGAAGCCTACGGAGCGGCGTATACCTTGCAGGAAATGCTCACCGTCAAGTCGGACGACGTGGCCGGCCGCACCAAGGTCTACGAGGCCATCGTGCGCGGCGACGACACGTTCGAGGCGGGCATCCCCGAGAGCTTCAACGTTCTCGTCAAGGAAATGCGCTCTCTGGGCCTCAACGTCGAGCTGAACAGCGAGACCCGCGAACTTCCGCCGGCCGACGCCGCGGAGTGACGATTATCTCCCTCTCCCCGCGCAAGCGGGGGGAGGTTGTAGTGACAAACGAAATTGCTGGCGGACGGCGGGACCCCGGTCCGAAGTCCGCATTGAGGAGAAGACCATGAATCAGGACGTGATGAATCTTTTCAACACGGCTGCACCGGCTCCGACATTCGACAACATCAAGATTTCGATCTCGAGCCCTGAGAAGATTCACTCCTGGTCGTTCGGCGAGATCAAGAAGCCGGAGACGATCAACTACCGTACGTTCAAGCCAGAGCGTGACGGCTTGTTCTGCGCGCGCATCTTCGGTCCCATCAAGGACTACGAGTGCCTGTGCGGCAAGTACAAGCGCATGAAGTACAAGGGCGTCATCTGCGAAAAGTGCGGCGTCGAAGTCACGCTGTCGCGCGTTCGCCGCGAGCGCATGGGCCATATCGAGCTCGCCGCGCCCGTCGCCCATATCTGGTTCCTGAAGTCGCTGCCGAGCCGCATTGGCCTTCTGCTCGACATGACGCTGCGCGACCTCGAAGCCATTCTGTACTTCGAGAAGTACGTCGTTCTTGAACCCGGCCTGACGCCGCTCAAGGACCGCCAGCTTCTGACCGAAGAAGAATATGTGATGGCGCAGGACGAGTACGGCGACGACTCGTTCACGGCCCAGATCGGCGCGGAAGCCATCCGCGAAATCCTGAAGGGTATGGACCTCGACAAGATCGCGGGCGACCTCCGTCAGGAAATGACCGAGACGGACAGCGACATCAAGAAGAAGAAACTCGCGAAGCGTCTCAAGATCGTCGAGGCGTTCATCGCTTCGGGCAACAAGCCCGAGTGGATGATCCTGACGGTCGTTCCGGTCATCCCGCCGGACCTGCGTCCGCTCGTGCCGCTCGACGGCGGCCGCTTCGCGACGTCGGATCTGAACGACCTCTATCGCCGCGTCATCAACCGCAACAACCGTCTGAAGCGGCTGATCGAGCTGCGCGCGCCGGATATCATCATCCGCAACGAAAAGCGCATGCTGCAGGAATCTGTTGACGCGCTGTTCGACAACGGCCGCCGCGGCCGCGTCATTACGGGCGTGAACAAGCGCCCGCTGAAGTCGCTCGCGGACATGCTGAAGGGCAAGCAGGGCCGGTTCCGTCAGAACCTGCTCGGCAAGCGCGTCGACTATTCGGGCCGTTCGGTCATCGTCGTCGGTCCGGAACTCAAGCTGCATCAGTGCGGCCTGCCGAAGAAGATGGCGCTCGAACTGTTCAAGCCGTTCATCTATTCGCGTCTCGACGCGAAGGGTCTGGCCACGACCGTCAAGCAGGCGAAGAAGCTCGTCGAGAAGGAAAAGCCCGAAGTCTGGGATATCCTCGACGAGGTCATTCGCGAGCATCCGGTTCTGTTGAACCGCGCGCCGACGCTTCACCGTCTGGGCATCCAGGCGTTTGAGCCGGTGCTGATCGAAGGCAAGGCGATCCAGCTTCACCCGCTGGTTTGCGCCGCGTTCAACGCGGACTTCGACGGCGACCAGATGGCCGTGCACGTACCGCTGTCGCTCGAAGCGCAGCTGGAAGCGCGCGTGTTGATGATGTCGACGAACAACATCCTGCATCCGGCGAACGGGCAGCCGATCATCGTGCCGTCGCAGGACATCGTGCTTGGTCTGTACTACCTGTCGCTGATCCGTGACGGGCAGCCGGGCGAGGGCACGCTGTTTGCCGACATGGGCGAGGTCGAGCATGCGCTCTTCAACGGGAGCGTGACCCTGCACACCAAGGTGAAGGGCCGCTTCAACACGGTCGATGAGGACGGCAAGCCGGTTTCGAAGATCTATGAAACCACGCCTGGCCGTATGCTCCTCGGTCAGCTTCTGCCCAAGAGCGCCAAGGTGCCGTTCGACGTCGTGAACAAGCTCATGACGAAGAAGGAAATCTCCAACATGATCGACGCGGTGTATCGTCACTGCGGTCAGAAGGAGACGGTCATCTTCTGCGACCGCGCGATGCAGCTTGGTTTCCATCACGCGTTCAAGGCCGGCATCTCGTTCGGCAAGGACGACATGGTGGTTCCGGAGACCAAGCCGAAGATCGTCGAGGAGACGCGCACGCTCGTGAAGGATTACGAGCAGCAGTATCAGGACGGCCTCATCACCCAGGGCGAAAAGTACAACAAGGTTGTCGACGCATGGGCGAAGTGCTCGGAAAAGCTCGCGTCTGAAATGATGGTGCGAATTTCCACCGTCCAGAAGGACGAGAACGGCGCCGACAAGCAGATGAACTCCATCTACATGATGTCGCATTCCTCGGCGCGTGGTTCGCCGGCGCAGATGCGTCAGCTGGGCGCGATGCGCGGCCTCATGACCAAGCCTTCGGGCGAGATCATCGAGACGCCGATCATCTCGAACTTCAAGGAAGGCCTGTCGGTTCTCGAATACTTCAACTCGACCCACGGCGCCCGTAAGGGCCTCGCGGACACCGCGCTGAAGACCGCGAACTCGGGCTATCTGACGCGTCGCCTCGTCGACGTGGCGCAGGACTGCATCATCACGGAAGAGGATTGCGGAACCGAAGAGGGTATCCGCGTTCGTCCGATCGTCGATGCAGGCCAGATCGTCGCCACGCTTGCGATGCGCATTCTCGGCCGCACCACGGCTGAAGATGTCGTGCACCCGCAGACGGGCGAGGTTCTCGCCAAGAACAACACCATGCTGTCGGAAGCCGATGTCGACCGGATCACCCAGGGCGGCATTCAGGAAGTCCGCATCCGCTCGGTGCTGACCTGCGAGTCGAAGGTCGGCGTGTGCGTACAGTGCTATGGCCGTGACCTTGCGCGCGGCACGCCTGTCAACCACGGCGAGGCTGTCGGCGTCATCGCCGCGCAGTCCATCGGCGAGCCGGGCACGCAGCTTACCATGCGTACGTTCCACATCGGCGGCACGGCGCAGCTCGCGGACTCGTCCTTCCTCGAATCCAGCTTCGAGGGCACGGTCGCTATCAGAAACCGCCATGCCGCCCGCAACTCGGACGGCGATCTGATCGTCATGGGGCGCAACGTCACCGCCGTCATTCTCGATGCCGACGGTACGGAGCGTTCAACCCATCGTCTGCAATACGGCGCGAAGCTACGTGTGGACGAGGGCGACAAGATCAAGCGCGGCCAGCGTATCGCGGAGTGGGATCCCTACACCCGTCCGATCGTGACGGAAGTGGACGGCGAGATCGACTTCGAGGATCTGGTGGAAGGTGCGTCGATCGCGGAAACGACCGACGAGTCGACCGGCATCACGAAGCGCGTCGTGCTCGACTGGCGTACGTCGACCCGCACGTCGGACCTCAAGCCCGCGATCATCATCAAGGGTGCGAAGGGTGCCATCGCGAAGCTGCTGAAGGGCGGCGATGCGCGTTACCTGCTGCCGGCGGAAGCCATCATCTCGGTCAATCCGGGATCGACGGTAAAGGCGGGCGACATCGTTGCGCGTATTCCGACCGAAAGCGCCAAGACACGCGATATCACGGGCGGTCTGCCGCGCGTGGCGGAGCTGTTCGAGGCACGCAAGCCGAAGGATGCCGCGATCATCGCGGAGATCTCTGGCACGATCGCTTTCGGCCGCGACTACAAGAACAAGCGCCGCGTCGCCATCGTCCCGCACGAAGAGGGCGTGGAGCAGGTCGAGTATCTGATCCCGAAGGGCAAGCACATCTATCTTCAGGACGGCGACGTCGTGGAGAAGGGCGATTACATCGTCGACGGCAACCCCGCGCCGCACGACATCCTGGCGATCAAGGGCGTTGAGGCTCTTGCGGCCTATCTCGTCAACGAGATCCAGGAGGTCTACCGGCTCCAGGGCGTGCAGATCAACGACAAGCACATCGAGGTGATCGTCCGTCAGATGCTGCAGAAGGTCGAGATCAACGAAGTCGGCGATACCGATCTCATCTCCGGCGAACAGATCGACCGTAGCGAGCTTGACGAGGTCAACGCCAGGCTGCTGGCCGATAACAAGAAGGCGAAGCTCGCTTCGGGCACGCCGGTTCTTCTCGGCATCACCAAGGCGTCGCTGCAGACCCGCAGCTTCATCTCGGCGGCTTCGTTCCAGGAGACGACGCGCGTGCTCACCGAGGCTGCCGTCAACGGCAAGTCGGATACGCTCGACGGTCTCAAGGAGAACGTCATCGTGGGTCGTCTGATCCCGGCCGGTACGGGCGCCATGATGAACCAGATCCGTTCGGTGGCCACCCACCGCGACGATCTCATCATGGAGCAGCAGCGCAAGGATGAAGCCAAGGCCGCCAAGAAGGCCGCTGCTGCGGCTCTCGAGGCGCCGCCGGCGGAGTAATCCGCCCCTGGTACGCAAAAAAGAGGGGCCGCCGAAAGGTGGCCCCTTTTTCATTCGGGCGGAGAGCCCGGGTTCTCAATCATGAGGTGATGGCTATGCAAACGCGCAAAATCGGCAAGGAACTCGAAGTCTCGGCCATCGGCCTCGGCTGCATGGGCATGACCTACAATTACGGGGCGGGGCCGGAGGAGAAGGAAGCGATCCGGACCTTCCACCGCGCGCTCGAACTCGGGATCAACTTCTTCGATACGGCCGAGGTCTATGGGCCATTCACGAACGAGGTTCTGGTCGGAAAGGCCCTGAAGGGATTCCGCAGCAAGGCCGTCATCGCCACGAAGTTCGGCTTCCGCTTCAATCCCGATGGCAAGCAGGAAGGGGTCAACGGCCGTCCCGAGAACGTCAAGGCGGTGGCTGATGCCAGCCTGAAGCGCCTCGGCATCGACGAGATCGATCTCTACTACCAGCACAGGGTCGATCCCGACGTTCCGATCGAGGAGACGGTCGGGGCAATGGCAGAGCTGGTCCAGGCCGGGAAGGTGAGGGCGCTCGGCCTGTCCGAGGCCAGCGCCGCGACCCTTCGCCGGGCATGCAAGGTGCACCCGATCGCGGCCCTGCAGTCGGAGTATTCGCTGATCACGCGCGACCCTGAGGCGGAAATTCTACCGACCTGCCGGGAGCTTGGCATTTCCTTCGTGCCGTTCTCGCCGCTTGCGCGGGGCCTGCTGTCGGGCACGATCCGTGATCCGGGCCAGCTCGAAGACGGAGACGTCCGGCGCAACCATCCGCGCTTTACGGCCGAAAATCTCGAGAAGAACCTATCGCTGGTCGATCGCATCGCGGAGATCGCGCGATCGAAGGGCGTGACCCCGGCCCAGATCGCGCTCGCCTGGGTTCTGCACCAGGGCGAGGACATCATTCCGATCCCCGGCGCGCGGAAAATCCGGAATCTGGAGGACAACGCAAAGGCCGTCGAGATTCGCCTGACATCCGAGGAATTGGCGGCGCTTGGCGACGCGGTGCCGCCGGAAGAGGTGGCCGGAGCGCGGTATTCCCCGGCGGCCTTGGCGATGACCAATCGCTGAGATAGGCAGAAGCCGGAAATACAACTCAAGGAGCGTATTTCCGGCGTTTGCTGCATGGCGGGGATGTGCCAGGTCTTTCAAGCGCTCAAACGGCAGAATCCCTCTCGCGCGGGGTTGACTGAGTCACCCCCGCCGAGTAAAAACCGCCCACTTCGGCAGGCAGGTAGGTTCTGCTTCTCGACGCGACCTGCGACGAGACATCAAGCCTAAACGCTGCTGGGAAAAGCTTTTTGGTCCAATCAGGTTACACGATCGCGGCGCGATCTTTTCGCGCGGTGATCCTCTGTCTGGGCACTCGCCCGCCGTCTCGAGAGGGACGGCTGGGCGAATTTCGTGTTTGCAGCGCCGATTCGGCGCGCTTTGAGGAAAAGGCCAACGATGCCGACGATTAGCCAGCTGATCCGCAAGCCGCGGGTTGCGCCCGTCTACCGCGAGAAAGCGCGCCATCTCCAGGCGTGCCCGCAGAAGCGCGGCGTATGCACACGCGTTTACACAACGACCCCGAAGAAGCCGAACTCGGCTCTGCGTAAGGTCGCCAAGGTGCGCCTCACCAACGGCTTCGAGGTCATCGGCTATATTCCCGGCGAAGGTCATAACCTTCAGGAGCACTCCGTGGTCATGATCCGCGGCGGCCGCGTGAAGGACCTTCCGGGCGTCCGTTATCACATCCTCCGCGGCGTCCTCGACACGCAGGGCGTCAAGAACCGTAAGCAGCGCCGTTCGAAATACGGCGTGAAGCGTCCGAAGTAAGGAGATCTCAGATGTCGCGCCGCCATCGTGCCGAGCGCCGGGAGATCATCCCGGACCCCAAATTTGGTGACACCGTTCTGACCAAGTTCATGAACTGCGTCATGGAGGACGGCAAGAAGTCCGTCGCCGAAGCCATTGTGTATGGCGCCTTCGATCAGATCGAAGCGAAGGCGAAACAGAATCCGATCGACGTGTTCCGCAGCGCGCTCGACAATGTCGCGCCGTCCGTCGAAGTACGCTCGCGCCGCGTCGGTGGCGCGACCTATCAGGTTCCGGTCGAGGTTCGTCCGGACCGCCGCCAGGCGCTCGCGATCCGTTGGCTGATTTCGGCCGCGCGCGACCGCAACGAAAAAACCATGACCGACAAGCTGTCGGCCGAACTGCTCGACGCCGCGAACAATCGCGGCACGGCGGTGAAGAAGCGCGAAGACACGCACCGCATGGCGGACGCGAACCGCGCCTTCTCGCACTACCGCTGGTGACCGGCAGACATACGGATTTGAGGACGCGATATGCCCCGCACGCATAAAATCGAAGACTACCGCAACTTCGGAATCATGGCGCACATCGACGCCGGGAAGACGACGACGACGGAGCGTATCCTCTTCTTCACGGGCAAGTCCCACAAGATCGGCGAAGTCCATGAGGGCGCCGCCACGATGGACTGGATGGAGCAGGAGCAGGAGCGCGGCATTACGATCACGTCCGCCGCGACGACCGCTTTCTGGAAAGAGAAGCGTCTCAACATCATCGACACGCCCGGCCACGTCGACTTCACGATCGAAGTCGAGCGTTCGCTCCGTGTGCTCGACGGTGCGGTATGCGTGCTCGACTCCAACCAGGGTGTGGAGCCGCAGACCGAGACCGTGTGGCGCCAGGGCGATAAGTACAAGGTTCCGCGTATTGTCTTCTGCAACAAGATGGACAAGACGGGCGCCGATTTCTTCAAGTGCCTCGACGA
>LNFM01017566.1_pt1 | contig 14336 bp, 13 predicted proteins | sample 596031 | NCBI WGS metagenome assembly LNFM01 (sample SAMN04254537, study PRJNA301005) | activated carbon metagenome | isolation source: dual media filters at the Ann Arbor, Michigan drinking water treatment plant | place: USA: Ann Arbor
TGCCGGTGGTCGCGCTCAAGGAGATGGCCGCCGAGTTCGGCGACCGCCGCGCCGTGCCGTCGTTCGCCTACATGGTGGGCTTCTTCGCGATGGGTGTCGGCGGCGTCTTCATGGGCTGGCTGGCCGACCGCACCAGCCCGCGCGTGCCGCTGTTCATTGCCGGCGTCTCGATCCTGGCCGGCGGCTGGCTGGCCAGCAGCGGCGACGTTTTGGCGCTCTACCTGGGCTATGCCATTCCGCTGGGCTTCCTCGGCAACTCCGCCACCTTCACGCCGGCCATGAACAACATCCAGGGCTGGTTCGACCGCCGCCGCAGCACGGCGGTATCCCTCATCTCGGTGGGCCCCGCGATCTCGGGCTTCGTCTGGCCGCAGGTCTACCGCTGGCTGGTGCCCGAGGTCGGCTGGCGCGAGACGCTGGTGATCTACGGCGTCACGGCGGGCGTGCTGATCTTCCTCTGCGCCTTCTACATACGGCCCTCGCCGATGGCGCGCAGCAAGGCGGCGCGGCCGGCCGAAGATCATTCGGCGCTCCCGATGCCGTCGCGCTCGCTCATGGTGATCCTTTCGGCCGCGGGCTTCTGCTGCTGCGTGGCCATGGCCGTGCCGTTCGTGCACATGGTGGCCTTCTGCGGCGACCTCGGCTTCTCGTCGGCGCGCGGTTCCGAGGCGATCGCGCTGATCCTGCTCACGGCGGTGGCCGCAACTTTCGCCATGGGCCGCCTCTCCGACTACATCGGCCCGATCAAGGTGAGCCTGCTCTGCGCTCTGATCCAGATCGCGTCGCTCCTCGGCTTCGTGTTCGTCGAGAGCCTGTCGGGCATCTACACGCTCTCGGTCATCCACGGCATTCCCTACATCGCCATCGTGCAGGGCTACGCGTTGATCCTGCGCTATCTCTACGGCCCGACCATCGGCGGCTGGCGCCTGGGCGTGGTCATGCTGTTTGCCATGGCGGGCATGGCGGTCGGTGGCTGGCTGGGTGGCGCGATCTTCGACGCCACGCTCTCCTATCGCTCGGCTTTCCAGGCGGCGCTCGCGTTCAATCTCCTGAATCTGATGCTGCTGGGCCTGCTCTACTTCGCCCAGCGCCGGCGCAGCGCCGTACTCAACTTGCCGTAAAGCTGAGGACACTCATGAGCGACGATCTCTGGAAGATGACGGCCGTCGAAGCTGTGACGCGGCTGAAGAAGCGGGAGATCTCCCCGCTCGACCTGATCGAGGCCTCGGCCAAGCGTATCGCGGCCGTCGAACCCGACGTGAATGCGCTTCCCACTTTGTGCCTCGATCGCGCCCGCGATCACGCCAAGCGCATCATGGCCGGCGGCGCAGCCTGCGAAGCTTCTGGCGAAGCAGGCTGGATGGCCGGGCTGCCGGTCTCGATCAAGGATCTGACGGACGTGGCCGGCGTCCGCACGACCTACGGCTCGCCCATCTTCGCCGATCATGTGCCCGCGAAGTCGCATCCGCTGGTCGAGCGCATCGAGCGCAAGGGCGGCATCGTCGTCGGCAAATCCAACACGCCGGAGTTTGGCGCGGGTGGCAGCACCTTCAACGAGGTGTTTGGGCGTACGCGCAATCCCTGGAACACCTCGCTCACCTGCGGCGGGTCGACCGGCGGCGGCTCCGTCTCCGTGGCGACCGGCGAAGTCTGGCTGGCGCACGGCTCCGACCATGGTGGCTCGCTGCGCCGCCCGGGCACCTATTGCTCGACCGTCGGCATCCGCCCGTCACCCGGTCGCGTGACGCGCGGCACGTCGAACAATCTCTGGTCACCGCAGTCGGTGCAGGGTCCGATGGCGCGCAACGTTGCCGACCTGGCGCTGTTTCTCGATGCCATGGCCGGGTTCTGCCCGCACGACCCCTTGACCTTCGATGCGCCCGCCGTGTCGTTCAGCGCCGCCGTCGCCAGGCCCATGGCGCCGAAGCGGGTGGCCTTCAGCATCGATTTCGGTGGCAGGTTCGAGCTCGACGGCGAGATCCGCGAGATTTGCGGCAGGATGGCGCGGCGCTTCGAGGAGCTGGGCTGTATCGTCGAGGAGGCCTCGCCCGATTTCGGGCCGGTCGACAATGTGTTCATGGCGCTGCGCAGCCAGCAGTTCGTCGTCGACCGCGAGCAGCAGATCGAGCGGCACCGCGACAAGATCAAGCCCGACATTATCTGGAACACCGAGCTCGGCCTAAAACAGACCGCGAGCCGGCTGGCGTGGGCCGAGCGTGAGCGTGCGGCGTTGTACCGGCGCATGGGTGCGTTCTTCCAGACCTACGACCTGTTCGTGACGCCGGGTGCACCGACCGCCGCCTTCGACGTCAATCTGCGGGCGCCTGCCACCATCGCCGGCAAGAAGCTCGAGAACTACATGGCGGGCTCGACCCTCAACTCGGCCATCACCGTGACCGGCAGCCCCGCCATCGCCGTGCCCTGCGGCTTCGACCAATATGGCCGGCCCGTCGGCCTGCAATTGGTCGGCAAACCCCGGGGCGAGGCGGCTTTGCTGCAGGCGGCCGTCCTCTACGAGCAGTTGATCGGCCTGGATCGTCTGCTGCCCATCGACCCCAGGCCCGGAACCGTGCCACCATCTGCCTGAGGAACGGGGAGATGCCATGCGGGTCGTGATCACGGGCGCGAGCCGGGGGATCGGTCGGGCGACGGCGCTGAAGCTGGCGGCGGACGGCGTCGAGGCGCTGACCCTCTGCGACGTGGCCTATCTCGACGAACTCGAGGCGCTGGCGGCCAATCTCCGGACGTCGGGTTGCAAGGTTCATGCGCTGCGGGCCGACATGGCCAGGCCCAACGAGCCCGCCCGGGTGGTTGCCGCCGCGGCGAAGGCGATGGGCGGCATCAGCGGCATCGTCGGCAACGCCGGCATTGCCGCGCCGGCCAAGCTGGTCGACCTCGACGTGGCCACCTGGGATCGCGTCTTCGACATCAACCTCCGGGCCAACTGGCTGCTGGCCAAGGCGGCGCATCCGCATCTCCGAAAGTCGAAGGGCGCCATCGTGATGGTGTCGTCCATGTCCGGCGTCATGCCGCAGCTCCCGACCGGCGCTTACAGCCCGGCCAAGGCTGCGCTGATCATGCTGGCCGAAATGATGGCGCTGGAATGGGGGCCAGACGGCATCCGCGCCAATTCGGTATGCCCGGGCTTCGTCCATACCTCGATGACCGACGCGATCTACAGCCAACCCAAGCTGGCGCGCGGCCGCGCCAAGCTGGTGCCGCTCGGCCGCGTCGCCAAGCCCGGCGACATCGCCGACGCCATTGCCTTCCTGTTGAGTCCGGAGGCGGGCTACATCACCGGCCAGGCGCTGGTGGTGGATGGCGGCCTCACGCGCTCGATTCTCAATCATGCGCCGGGTGTCGCTGCCACGCCGAAAGGCAGGTAGGGCGAGGCCCGATCATCGGAAGCAAGCTTCGCCCTGCGATACCCGCCTAGACCGGGGAACCGGGCCGGTCCACACTTGGCCAGAGTGTCCAAAGAGGCAAGGGAGGCGTCATGAAACGCTGGTTGGGATCGGCAGTCGCCCTGATTGCCTTGAGCATTCTGGCGCCGGCCTGGGCGCAGACCGCCATCAAGCCCGCCGTCGTCTACAGCACGGGCGGAAAGTTCGACAAATCCTTCAACGAGGGCGTGAGCGCGGGCGCGGAGCAGTTCAAGAAGGATACCGGCATCGCCTTCGCCGAGTTCGAGCCCAGCAACGAGACCCAGTTCGAGCAGGCGCTCCGCCGCTTCGCCCAGCGCGGCCAGGATCCCATCATCGCCGTCGGCTTCTCGCAGGCGGTTGCGCTGGAAAAGATCGCCAAGGAATTCCCCAACGTCCGCTTCACCATCATCGACAGCGTGGTCAACCTGCCCAACGTGCAGTCGGTGGTGTTCAGGGAGCAGGAAGGCTCGTTCCTGGTCGGCGTGCTGGCTGCGCTCGCCTCAAAAACAGGCAAGATCGGCTTTGTGGGCGGCATGGACATCCCGCTGGTCCGCAAGTTCCAGTGCGGCTTCGAGCAGGGAATCAAATACGCCAATCCCAACGCCGAGCTGATCACCAACATGACCGGCACGACGCCGGCCGCCTGGAACGATCCGGGCCGCGGCGCCGAACTCGCCAAGGGCCAGTTCGACCGCGGCGTCGATGTCGTCTATGCCGCCGCGGGCTCGACCGGCATCGGAATCCTGCAGGCCGCCAAGGACCGCGGCAAGCTCGGCATCGGCGTCGATTCCAACCAGAACCACCTGCATCCCGGCACGATGCTGACCTCGATGCTGAAGCGTGTCGATCTCGCCACCTACAACAGCTTCAAGGCGGCGCAGGCCGGTACTTGGAAGGGCGGCGTCCAGGTGCTGGGCCTCAAGGAAGGCGGCGTCGACTGGGCCCTCGACAAGGACAACGAGAAGCTGGTCACGCCCGAGATGAAGGCCAAGGTCGAGGCCGCAAAGGCCGACATCGTGTCGGGCAAGATCGTGGTCCACGACTATATGAGCAACAATTCGTGCAAGCCCTGACGCCGCCTGAAGCGGCCATCGAGCTTCGCGGGATAGACAAGTCGTTCGGCAGCGTTCACGCGGTTCGTGGCGTGTCGCTCAGGATCGAGGCCGGCACGATCACCGGCATCGTGGGCGAGAACGGCGCCGGCAAATCGACGCTGATGAGCATCCTCTACGGCCTCTATCGCGCCGATGCTGGCGAGATATGGGTCGATGGCCGCCCGGTCGAGATGACCAGCCCGCGCGACGCGATCGCCCATGGCATCGGCATGGTCCACCAGCATTTCATGCTGATCGACACCTTCACCGTGCTCGAGAACATGGTGCTGGGCGCCGAGGGCGGGCTGATGCTGGCGGAAGGTCTCGCGGCGGCGCGGGCCGAACTGGAGCGGCTGGGGCGCGACTACGGCCTCACGATCGACCCGGATGCGCGCGTCGCGGATCTTTCCGTCGGCGAGCAGCAGCGGGTCGAAATCCTGAAGGTTCTGTTCCGCGGCGCGCGGACTTTGATCCTCGACGAGCCCAGCGCCGTGCTGACGCCGCAGGAAACCGACCGCCTGTTCCGTATCCTGCAGACGTTGAAGGAGCGCGGCGTCACCGTGGTGCTGATCACCCACAAGCTGCGCGAGATCGTGGCGGCGACCGACCGCGTCTACGTGATGCGCCAGGGGCGGGTGGTGGCCGAGCGCCGCACCATCGATACCGGCACGGAAGAGCTGGCCGAGCTGATGGTCGGTCGAAAAGTTCGGCTCGACCTCGACAAGTCGCCGCCGCGGCGGGGCGAGATCCTGCTGCAGGCCGAGCATCTGTCGCTGGTCGATGGCCGCGGTGTCCGGCTGCTCGACAACGTCGGGATCGAGCTGCGGGCGGGCGAGATCGTGGGCATCGCTGGTGTCACCGGCAACGGTCAAAGCGAGCTGCTGCAGGTGCTGGCCGGGATCCGTGCGCCGAGCGGCGGCCGGCTGACCGTCTGCGGCCACGCCCTCGACGCGCACCGTCCGGGCAATCCTGCAGAAATGCGCACCCTGGGCCTCGCCCATGTGCCCGAGGACCGGCTGCGCCAGGGTCTGGTCGCCGCGTTCGAAGCCTCGGAAACCTCGATCCTGGGCTATCAGGACGGACCGCCGTTTACGCGCAACTATCTGCTTGATGGGCCGGCCGTCGGCGCCCATTGCGCCCGGCTGATGGAGCGCTTCGATGTCCGACCGCGTTCGCCCGCCCTGCGGTCGTCGTCCTTTTCGGGCGGCAACCAGCAGAAGCTGGTGCTGGCGCGCGAGATTGCGCGCGAGCCCAGGGTGCTGCTGGTCGGCCAGCCGACGCGCGGCGTCGACATCGGGGCCATAGAATTCATCCATCGCGAGCTGGTGAAGGCGCGCGATGCCGGCTGCGCGGTGCTGGTCGTGTCGGTGGAGCTCGACGAGATCCTCTCGCTGGCCGACCGCATCCTGGTGATGTTCGCCGGCCGCATCGTGGGGGAAGTCGCCCCGGATCGCGCCGACGAACGCCGGCTCGGCCTGATGATGGCGGGCGCCGCCGCGGCATGAGGGCCCTCCGCCGTCCTTTGCCGACCTGGGCGGAGATCGTGCTGCTGCCGCTGGTCAACATCGCGCTCGCTTTTCTCGTGGTCGGCGTGATCGTGGCGATCATCGGCGTCGATCCCTTCCACGCGCTCCGGCTCCTGGTCGTAGGCGCCATCGGCTCGTCCGAATCGATCGGCTACACGCTCTACTACGCCACCAACTTCGCCTTCACCGGGCTCGCGGTGGCGGTGGCCTTCCATGCCGCCTACCTCGGCGGCCTGGGCTGCGGCCTCGCCATCCTGGCGCTCGACGGCTGGCTGCCGGCATGGCTGCTGATCCCGCTGGCCATTGCCGCCTCAGCGCTGTTCGGCGCCGCCTGGGCCGCCGTGCCGGCCTGGGCGCAGGCTTGGCGTGGCAGCCACATCGTCATCACCACCATCATGTTCAACTTCGTGGCCTCGGCGTTGATGGTCTACCTGATGGTGAACGTGCTGATCGCGCCGGGTTCGATGACGCCGCAGAGCCGCGCCTTCGCGCCCTCGGGCCGGATTCCGGCAATGCACGACGCGCTGGCGGCGATCGGCATCGCGGTGGCGCCGTCGGCCCTCAACCTCACGATCGTGCTGGCAGTTTTATGCTGCGTCGGCGTCTGGGTGTTTCTATGGCACACGCCGTGGGGCTATGCGCTGCGCACCATGGGCCACAATCCCGAGGCCGCCGTCTATGCCGGCACCGACCTCAGGCGCATGACCATGCTCGCCATGTGTCTCTCGGGCGCACTGGCGGGCTTCGTGGGGGTCAACGAGTTGATGGGCGTACATCACCGCATCGTGCTCGATTTCCCCGCGGGCTACGGCTTCGCAGGCATCGCCGTCGCTCTGATGGGGCGCAACCATCCGCTTGGCATCGCGCTGGCGGCGTTGTTGTTCGGGGCGCTGCAGCAGGGTGGAGCCGAGCTCGCCTTCGAAATCCCCTCGATCACGCGCGAGATGGTGGTGGTGATCCAGGGCCTGGTCATCCTGTTCTCGGGCGCGCTGGCGCACCTGCCGCGGCCCTGGCTGCAGTTCCTGCTGGCGCGCCGGGCCTCGTGATGGACGAGACCTTCTCCTTCGTCCTCCTGATGCTGGCCTCGACGCTCCGGGTCGCCACGCCGCTGGTGCTCTGCGCCATGGGCGGGCTGTTCTCGGAGAAGAGCGGCATCGTCGACGTCGGTTTGGAAGGCAAGATGCTGATGGCGGCCTTCTTCGCCGCCGCGACCGCGTCGATCACCGGCTCGGCCTGGGCGGGCGTCGCCGCCGCCATCCTGGCGGCCGAAGCGCTGGCGCTGCTGCATGGCCTTGCCTGCATCACCTATCGCGGCAACCAGGTGGTGAGCGGCGTCGCCATCAATATCCTGGCAGCCGGGCTCACCGTCGTCCTCGGCACCGCCTGGTTCGCGCGCGGTGGCCAGACGCCGCCGCTACTGGATGATCAGCGGTTGATGCCGCTCTTCCTGCCGAGGGCAGGAGACAATATCCTGGTCTATGTCGCGCTGCTGTCGGTGCCGCTCACCTGGTGGCTCATCGCCCGCACGCGCTTCGGCTTGCGTCTGCGCGCCGTGGGGGAAATGCCGCTCGCCGTCGATGCCGCCGGTCTTTCGGTGGCCTGGCTTCGCTATCGCGCGGTGCTGCTGTGCGGGCTGCTGGCCGGCCTCGCCGGTGCCTATCTGTCGATCGGTCAGAATGCCGGTTTCAGCCGCGACATGACGGCGGGGCAGGGCTTCATTGCGCTGGCCGCCATCATCTTCGGCAAATGGCGGCCGCTCCCGGCCTTCGGCGCCTGCCTGATCTTCGGCCTGCTCGATGCTGTGGCCATCCGCCTCCAGGGAGTCAGGGCGCCCGGCATAGGCGAAGTTCCGGTGCAACTGATCCAGGCCATGCCGTATCTTCTCGCCATGTTCCTGCTGGCAGGCTTCATCGGCCGCGCCGTCGCCCCCAAGGCGGCCGGCGTGCCCTACGAGAAAGAGCACTGAAATGGACGAGTTGCTCGCTCTCGCGCGCCGCATGATGCTGCGCGCCCATGCGCCCTACTCGAAGTTCCATGTCGGTGCCGCCGTGCGCGCCGAGGACGGCACGATCCATGGCGGCTGCAATGTCGAGAACGCCGCCTACCCGCAAGGGCTCTGTGCCGAGGCTTCTGCAATCGCTGCCATGGTGTCGGCCGGCCAGAAGCGCATTCTGGAGTGCGTCATTGTTGGCCCTGGTCCGGAGCTGATCACGCCCTGCGGCGGCTGCCGCCAGAAATTGCGCGAATTCGCCTCGGACAACTTGCCAGTCCATCTCTGCGGCCCCGACGGGCTGCATCGCACCGTGACGCTGGGCCAGCTCCTGCCGATGTCCTTCGGCCCGCATCATCTGGGCAAGCCATGAACGACGCCGTCGCCCGCGCGGCGCCTGGCTTCCGGCCGAGGGTCGCCGTGGTGCTGGGCTCGGGCCTCGGCGGCTTTGCCAACGAGGTGACGCAAGTCGCCACCATCCCTTACGGCGAGCTGCCGGATTTCCCGCAGACGACTGTCGGCGGCCATGCCGGCAAGCTGGTCCTGGGCCGTGTCGGCCCGACACCCGTCGCCGTGCTGCAGGGCCGTGCGCACTACTACGAACGCGGTCGCGCCGACGAGATGAAAGGCGCCATCGACGCGCTGGCGGGCCTCGGCTGCGAGACGCTGCTGCAGACCAACGCTGCCGGCAGCCTGCGTCTCGACATGCCGCCGGGCTCGGCCATGGTCATCACCGACCACATCAACTTCACCGGGGTCAACCCGCTGTTCGGCGCGGGATCAGGCAACAAGCGTTTCGTCGACATGGTCGATGCCTACGATCCCGCCTTGGTGAAGAGCCTGCTGATGGCGGCCAAGCAGGCCAACGTCCTTTGCCATGACGGCGTCTATATGTGGTTCAGCGGTCCCAGTTTTGAGACGCCGGCCGAAATCCGCGCCGCCCGCATCCTGGGCGCCGACGCCGTGGGCATGTCGACGGCGCCGGAGACGATCCTGGCACGCCACGCCGGCATGAAGGTGGCGGCGGTATCGCTGATGACCAACTACGCCGCAGGTCTCGTGCCTGGCACGCTCGCGCACGACCAGACGATCGCCGTTGCGAGTTCGGCCTCGGGCGATGTGTGCCGCTTGCTGCGGCTCTTCCTCGAGCAGTACGCCTAGGCCTCATGCTGCCGCAGGAAATCATCCGCCGGAAACGCGACGGCCACGAGCTGTCGGCGGAGGAGATCGCCTTCATCGTCCGTGGCATCCACGACGGCGGCCTGAGCGAAGGTCAGGTCGCCTCTTTCGCCATGTCGGTGTTCTTCCGCGGCATGACCGTGCCGGAACGCGTGGCGCTCACCCTCGGCCTTGCCCGCTCGGGCATCACGCTCGACTGGCGTGAAGCAGCCCTGCCCGGCCCCGTGATCGACAAGCATTCGAGCGGCGGTGTCGGCGACAAGGTGAGCCTGATGCTGGCGCCGATCGTGGCGGCCTGCGGCGGCTTCGTGCCCATGATCTCCGGCCGCGGTCTCGGCCACACCGGCGGCACGCTCGACAAGCTCTCTGCGATCTCTGGCTATGAAACCCAGCCCGATATTGCGACCTTCCGCCGGGTCGTCCGCGAGGTCGGCTGCGCCGTGATCGGCCAGACCGACGAGCTGGCGCCGGCCGACCGGCGGCTCTACGCCGTGCGCGACGTCACCGGCAGCGTAGAATCGATCCCGCTGCTGGTGAGTTCGATCCTGTCGAAAAAGGTCGCCGCGGGCCTCGACGGGCTGGTGATGGACGTGAAATGCGGCTCCGGCGCCTTCTGCGACACCGAGGAGATGGCGCGCGACCTGGCACAGAGCCTGGTGGCCGTGGCCAACCAGGCGGGCCTGCCCACCATCGCACTGATCACCGACATGGACCGGGTACTGGGCCGCGAGGTCGGCAACGCCCTCGAGGTGATGGAGACGGTGGCCTATCTGACCGGCCGCGATACGCGCGAGCCGCGCCTGCACGAGGTGACGATGGCACTCGCCGGCGAAATGCTGGCACTGGGTGGCCTCGTGCCCGACATTGCTACAGGTCGCGCGCGGGCAGAGGCGGCGCTGGCCGACGGAAGGGCGGCGGAGGTTTTTGGCCGCATGGTGTCGGCCCTGGGCGGGCCCGACGACTTCCTCGACCATGCCGGCCGCTACCTGTCGCAGGCGCCGGTGATAAAAGCCTGTACCGCCGAGCGCTCCGGCCATGTCGCGGGGATGGATGCGCGCCAGATCGGTATTGCCGTGGTGGCGCTGGGCGGCGGGCGCGCCCATGCCGATGACGCGATCGATCCTTCGGTGGGCCTGAGCGAGGTGACCGATGTCGGCGTGCCGATCCGGGCCGGCAATCCGCTCTGCATGGTCCATGCCGCGAGCGAGGCCGACGCCGACGCGGCCATCGCGTTGGTCCGCCAGGCCGTTCGCATCGGCGATGCGCCGGTGGTCGAACGGCCGGTTGTCATGGAACGCATCGTCCGATGATCGTGCCTGATCTGGCGGCTTACGCGCGCGACGGGTTTCTGGTGCTGGCAGATTTTCTGCCGACGGCCGACTGTGACGCGCTGCAGGCACGGGCGGCGGAACTGGTGGCTGCCTTCGATCCCCGCCCGGCGCGCACCATCTTCTCGACCCGCGATCAGGGTCATGCCCGGGACCGCTACTTCCAGGAGTCGGGTGGGGCGATCCGCTTCTTTTTCGAGGAGCAGGCGACCGACCAGCCGGTGCCGCTCGCCTTGAACAAGATCGGACATGCATTGCACGACCTCGATCCCGTCTTCGATCGGATCTCGCGCCAGCCGCGGCTGGCCAGCCTCGTGCACGCGCTCGGCTTTGTCCGGCCCCTGCTGCTGCAATCCATGTATCTCTTCAAGCAGCCGCGGATCGGCGCCGAGGTCGACTGGCACCAGGACGCCACCTACCTGCATACGCGGCCCTCGACGGTGACGGGCTTCTGGATCGCCCTCGACGATGCCGACCGGGACAACGGCTGTCTGATGGCGTTGCCGGGTGCCCATCGCGGTCCATTGCGCGAGCGCTTCTTGCGTGCTGGCGACCAGATGGTCACCAGCGTGCTCGATGCCACGCCTTGGCCGGACATTGCGCCTGTCGCTCTCGAGGCGCGCCGCGGCACGCTGGTCGTCCTGCACGGGCTGCTCCCGCATGCGAGCGCCCCCAACCGTTCTCCCCGGGCTCGACACGCGTATGCCTTGCATCTGATCGACGGTCGGGCCGACTATCCTACGGACAACTGGCTGCAACGGCCGGGGCAACCGCTGAGAGGATTCTCTTGATTCCCAAGGTCGAACTGCACTGCCATCTGGAGGGAACGATTGCACCCTTGCTGGCTCGCGAATTGGCGACCCGCAACGGGCTTGCGCTTCCGCAGGGCCTGTTCGGTCCGGATGGGCACTATGCCTGGAATGGCTTCCCGAGCTTTCTCGCCGCCTACGATCGGGTCTGCGGCGTCCTGCGGACGGCCCGCGATTTTGGCGACGTGCTCTACGCCTATCTCGCTGATGCTGCGCGCGAGGGAGCGGCCTATGTCGAGATGTTCTGTTCGCCCGAGCGGTCGGCGGCACTCGGCATCTCCTATGCCGCCTGGCTGGAAGCGCTCGTGGACGGCATCGATCGCGCCGAGCGCGAATTCGGCATCGTCGGTCGCGTCATCGTCGTCTGCATCCGGCACCTTGGCCCCGACCGGGCGCTGACAATCGCGCGCACCATGATCGACGAGCCGCATTCCTATGTCGTGGGTTTCGGCATGGGTGGTGACGAAGCGAAATTCTCACCGGCAGACTTCGCGCCAGCGTTCCGTCTGGTGCACGAGCGGGGTCTCGGTTGCACCGTTCATGCCGGCGAAGTCGTCGGGCCGGAGAGCGTGTGGGCCGCAATCGACGATCTGCCGGTGACCCGCATCGGCCATGGCGTGCGGTCGGCCGACGATCCTGCGTTGATGGCCGAACTGGCGCGTCGTGGCACGGTTCTGGAAGTCTGCCCGGGCAGCAATATCGCCATGGGGCTATATCCGGACCGGGCCTCGCATCCCCTGCATCGCCTGATCGATGCGGGAGTCGCCGTCACGCTCAATTCCGACGATCCGCCGTTCTTCCACACGACGCTGGGCAACGAGTACGACAAGGCGGGTCTCGACGATGCAGCATTGAGGCATATCGCGCGGACGGCAGCGGGGGCCTCCTTCGCCGATGAGACGACCAAACGAAGATTGTTGAAGGAGATCGGCTAATGATCGCAAGGACTGCCCTGGCGCTCGGCGCCACTCTTTCCGCGCTTCTGTCGGGTGCTGCCTGGGCGCAGGACAATCCGCCGCAAAACGACATGTTGCTGGCGACGCTGTGGACGCAGCGGTCCATCGAGTTCAAGGGCAACGCGCTCACGGTCTTCGCCTTGGCCCGCATCCGCCTCGACGAAGCCTTGGCCGACAAGAACTGGACCGCCTCGCCGGCCGAGCAGAAGGCCGACTATCAGAACCTGCCGCCTGCCGTCATTCTCGACATCGACGAGACGCTGCTCGACAACTCGCGCTATCAGGTCTGGATGCTGAAGAACAACCTGACCTTCAGCACCAAGACCTGGAACCAGTTCTGCGCCGCCCAGGTGTCGACGGCGGTTCCGGGAGCGCTGGAGTTCACCAAGTACGCCGACTCCAAGGGAGTGAAGATCTTCTACATCACCAACCGCGGTGCCGAGACCGAGAAGGACACCCGCGAGAACATGGCCAAGCTCGGCTTCCCGACGGGCGGCAACGTCGACACGTTCCTGATGCAGGGCGAGAAGCCGGAGTGGGGCGGCGCCAAGGGGAACCGCCGCGCCGTGGTCACCAAGGACTACAGGGTCTTGCTCAACATCGGCGACAACTTCGGCGATTTCGACGACCGTTACCGCGGCAGCGAGGCCGAGCGGGCCAAGGCGTTCGAGGCCGATATGGCCTATTGGGGCCGCCAGTGGCTGGTCATCGCCAATCCGACCTACGGCTCGTTCGACACGGCACCCTTCGGCCACGACTTCAAGAAGCCGCGCGAGGAGCAGCGCAAGGCCAAGTGGGATGTGCTGGAGGCGTGGGTGGGCCCCATGCCGTAGGCTATATCGCGGCGGCTAGATCGCGGCTTCGGTCTCGGCATCGAACAGGTGGAGTCGCTCGGGCTTGAGCGCCAGCTTGAGCTTGTCGTGGCTGCGAACTCGAAGCGTCGGCTCAACGCTCGCCACCATCAAGGCGGACCCGACGCGCATGTCGAGCAGGATCTCGGAACCAAGCTGCTCGACCACCTCGACGGCGGCCTCGAAGCAATATTCCGGCGCGTCCGCCGCGGTCGCGATATGGATGTCCTCCGGCCGGATGCCGAGTGTCGCCTTGCGCCCGGTCTTGCTGCGGGCCCGTGTCGCCAGTTCTCCCGGCAGCCCGATGCGCAGCCCCTCGGCCTCGGCAACGGGCCTGCCGCCATTTTCCACCAGGGTCACGTCGGCGAAATTCATGGCTGGTGAGCCGATGAAGCCGGCAACGAAGCGATTGGCGGGAGTGTTGTAGAGTTCCAGCGGCTCGCCGACCTGCTGAACCAGCCCGTCCTTCATCACCACCACGCGGTCGCCGAGCGTCATCGCCTCGACCTGGTCATGGGTGACGTAGACCGACGTCACGGCCAGCCGCTCGTGCAGCTTTTTCAACTCCACCCGCATCTGCACACGCAGCTTGGCGTCGAGGTTGCTGAGCGGCTCGTCGAACAGGAAGACGGCGGGATCGCGCACGATGGCGCGCCCGAGCGCGACACGCTGGCGTTGGCCGCCCGAAAGCTGTCGCGGCTTGCGGTGCAAAAGGCTCTCGATGCCGAGGATGGAGGCGGCGTTGTTGATGCGCTTCTCGATCTCGGCCTTCTCGAACTTCCGCATCTTGAGCCCGAATGCCATGTTGGAGGCAACGCTCATGTGCGGATAGAGCGCGTAATTCTGGAACACCATGGCGATGTCGCGGTCCATCGGCGGCACTTCGTTGACCACGTTGTTGCCGATGCGGATTTCGCCCGAGGTGATGGCTTCGAGGCCGGCAATCATGCGCAGCGTCGTGGTCTTGCCGCAGCCCGACGGTCCGACGAAGACCATGAACTCCTTGTCGCGAATCTGCAGGTCGACGTCTTTTACGACATGGGTCGTGTCGAATTTCTTGTTGAGCTTGTGAAGGCTGACCTCGGCCATGACGCGCTACCCCTTGACCGACCCGGTGAGGCCCGAGACGTAGTGTTCGACGAAGAATGAGTAGACGATCGCCACCGGAATGGAGCCCA
>LNFM01009339.1_pt1 | contig 14335 bp, 14 predicted proteins | sample 596031 | NCBI WGS metagenome assembly LNFM01 (sample SAMN04254537, study PRJNA301005) | activated carbon metagenome | isolation source: dual media filters at the Ann Arbor, Michigan drinking water treatment plant | place: USA: Ann Arbor
CCTCGAACTTGGCGCCGCCGATCCGGATGTCCTTGGGCGCCACGCCGGCCGCGGCCACCAGCCCCATGGGCACCGGCGTCTTCATGCCGTCGACGAGGTAGATGTCGCCCATGCCTTCCTTGTTGACGATGCGCGGGGCGCGTTCGCGGAAAGCCGGATCGATATGGTCGATGTAGCAATTGGGCGGTTCGGTGATGTGCGAATCGGCCGAAATCGGGCGCCAGTCCATGCGTTTCCCCTTGGCTTGCAGGGGCAAAGGGTAGGCAGAGCCGAAGTGCCGCGGCAAGCCACCGCGGAGCGGCCGTTTCGGCGAGCGGGCAGCGGTTGAACCGCAGCAGACCCTATGGCATACCCCGCCCGCGCCCGGTTTCGGTCGGTCCCGCACGCTGCCGTAGCTCAGTGGTAGAGCACCCCCTTGGTAAGGGGGAGGTCCACAGTTCAATCCTGTGCGGCAGCACCATTCTTCCGCACATGGACGACCTCCCAGGCGATCACGAGACCCAGGATCGCGATGCCGATCAGGCGGGCCGCCACCATGCCGCCGACCCAGTCATCGATCAGGTCGGGAAACATCAACGACACGCCGGCGGCAAAGCAGGCGATGCGCGCGACCACGCTGAGCGGACGGAGGATATGCCCTTGGGCTGCGAAGGCCAGCGCCACCACGCCGGCCGCCGCGCCGATCGTCACCCAGACAGCCCAGCCCCAGCTCATGCCATTGGGGAATTCGAGCAAAAGGCCGCTGCCGATCGGGTCGAGTACGAAGATGAACGGTACCAGGAAGGCCGGCAGTGCGTACTTCCAGCTTTGGAGCGTTGTGATGTAGGGATCGGCGCGCGTGATGGTGGCGGCGGCAAACGGCGAGAGCGCCGTGGGCGGCGACACTTCCGAGAGCACGGCATAGTAGAAGATGAACATGTGCGCGGCATAATCGGGCACGCCGAGCTTGATCAGCGCCGGGGCCGCGATCACCGCGCACATGATGTAGGAGGCGGTCACCGGCACCGCGAGGCCAACCACCCAGACGATCAGCGAGGTATAGAGCGCGGTCCAGAACAGCGACCCGCCAGCTAGGTCGATGACGATGGATGAGAATTTCAGCGCCAGGCCGGTCTTCGTGGTGACGCCGACGATGATGCCGGCACAGGCGCAGGTGGCGGCAACGCCCAACGCCTGGATCGCGCCATTGGCCAGGGCCGGAAAGAGCTTGCGCGGCCACAGCGCAGTATCCGCGCGCAGGAAGCTTACCAGGATGGCGAGCAGGATCGACCAGAACACCGCGTAGGTCGCCGAATAACCCCAGATCATCAGCACGACGACCGAGATCAGCGACGTGAAGTGGAAACCGTAGCGCTGCACGAGCTGGCCCAGCGTCATATCGATCGCCGGGTCGACAGAGCGCAAGCTGTACTTGCGCGAGTCGATCTCGGTCATCACCAGCAGGCCGAAGTAGTAGAGGCAGGTAGGGACGATCGCCATCCGCACGATGTCGAGATATGACATCTTGAGGTATTCGGCGATCAGGAAGGCGGCGGCGCCCATGACCGGCGGCGACAGGATGGCGCCAAGACCGCCGGCCGCTAGCAGGCCGCCGGCCGCCGACTTGCCGTAGCCGGCCTCGCGCATGATCGGCCAGGCAACGGTGCCGATAGTCACGGTCGTGGCGACACCTGAACCCGAGGGTCCACCCAGCAGGAACGACGACAGCACGACGGCACGGCCGGCGGCGTTGGGCTGGCCCTTCATGGCACGCAGCGCGAAGTCGATGAAGAAGCGGCCGGCACCGGAGGCCTGCAGAATGGCGCCGAAGATGGTGAACAGCACAATGAGGCTGGCCGAGACGTCGATCGCCGAGCCGAAAATGCCGTTCAACGTCATGTACGTTTCGGCGATCATGTCAGAGAGCGGATAGCCCTTGTGCGTCCACGGTGCAGGCAGATAGTTGCCCCATAGCGCATAGGCGAAGAACGCCATCGACAGCACCGGCATGATCCAGCCCGTCGCGCGGCGCGTCGTCTCGAGCACCAGCACGATCAGGATCGCGCCTACGACCAGATCCTCGGGTGTCGGCGAGACATAGCGATCGAGGAAGTCGTCGACGCCGTCGAGGCTGATCCAGGTGCCGCCAGTCATCATGTACCAGATGACGCCGACCGACAGGGCCGCACCCACGATGTCCCATGGTGCGATGCGGTTGCGCCAGCTCTTCACCGCCGGGAACAGCAGGAAGACGAGAGACAACGCGAAGGCGACATGGATCTCGCGCAGGCTCTGCTGGTCGATCGTGCTGGCAGCTGCGTAGAGATGGAACAGCGTCATGGCGACAGCAATCGATGTCAGCAACCGGCCGTACCAGCCGGGGAAGCGGCTGACGCCACCCTCCTCCTGCTCGATCAGTTCCTCGACCTTGCGACGTTCATCGTCGCTCAGAAGTTCGGCCTGTACCGTCATGTCGTCCCCATCCCCAAAAGGAACGGGGCTCCCGCCCCGGCGGAAGCCCCGACCCGTGTCTGCCGCCGCTACGAGAGCTTGATGCCCTTCTCGGCGAAGAACTTCTCGGCGCCGGGATGGAACGGCACCGAGGAATTCGCCTGCTTCTGATTCTCCGGCGTCATGTCGGTCACCGCCTTATGGGTGGCCAGCAAGTCGGGATAGGCCTCCCACAGCGTCTTGATGATGGTGTAGGCTTGGTCGTCCTTCATCGTGGCCGGCACGACCAGCACATTCCAGATGGCAATCACCGGCACATCGGCGTCGACGCCGGGGTACGACTTACCCTTGATGACGCTGGGCGCGAAGACCGGTCCATATTTCTTGTTGAGCTCCGGCACCATGTCGGCATTTGGAAGCAACTTCATCTTCACGCCCTGGGTGGCGGCGAGATCGGTGATCGCCGCGACAGGCGGGCCGCCGTTGAAGAAGTAGCCGTCGAGCTTGCCGTCCTTCATGGCGTTGGTGCTCTCGGCCGGCGACAGACGCTCGCGTTTGATATCGGCCACCTTGAGGCCGAGTTCGTCCATCATGCGCAGCGCCATGACTTCAGAACCGCTGACCGGCGAACTGGTCGAGATGCGCTTGCCCTTGATGTCGGAGAGCTTGTTGATGCCGGTGCCCTCCATCGTGACGAAGTGCACCAGGTTCGGATAGACGACGCAGAGCGTGCGCGACTCGACCGGCTTGCCCACGAACTTGTCGACACCCTTGATGGCATCGTAGGCGGTGTCGCACTGGGTCAGCGCCATCTGCGCCTTGCCGTCGCGGATCATATGCATGTTGGCGACGGAGCCTGCGGTCGCTTCGGCTGTGACCGCCCAGCCCGGCACCTTTTTGGTGAGGATGTTGCCCATGGCGCCGCCCAGCGGATAGTAGACGCCGCCGGTCGTACCAGTGGCGATCGAGAATTGCTGGGCCTGCGCCAAGGCGGGACCGGCGAAGGCACCAGAGAGGCCCAGCGCTCCGGCCGTGCTCCCGGCCGCAATAAATTGGCGTCTTTTCATGTAGATTCCCTCCAACGAACGCATCCGGTCTTGCCGGGGTCGCGGAAGAAACCATGGCGCCGGCAGTCAGGCAACAGTCACAATGCAATCTTTCGACCGGAGGAGACCGACCTGCAAAAGGGCGCCTTTGAACCTGCTGAATTCGTCCATGAAATGGACCATCAGATTAGAAGCCGGCTTTGAGGTGATCGGTCACTCTCCTTAGTTGAGGAGATTGAGATGACTCTCTTTGAGCTGACGGATTTCGATTGGTCTGTCATTCAGCTACTGTTGCCGAGCAAGCCGCGCAGGGTGGTCGGGTCTATGCCCGCGGCCTGCCTCCACGACCGAGACGACACCGCCTTCATTGCTTGCCGCTCGAAGACTTCTTCGACGGCCTGCTAAAGGCCTCGCTCCCACAAGGCGCGCTCGGCAGCCCGGCGGCGGACCAGGCCTGGCAATTTGCGCGCACCTGCAAAGACCCAGCGATCGAACTGCGGCCCGACGTCGATGACGCGACCGGCATTGGCCAAGCGTCGCAGCGTCGATGCTGCCAATGCCCCCTCGCCGAGGTTGAAAGTGAAGCTCACCAGTGCATCGAAGCACAGATCTGCAAGCGGCATGTCGACTAGCCGACACACGGCACTTTCGTAGCGCGGCAGATCCTTGCCGAGCAGCGATTCGCCCTCTTCCAGCGAAAGTGGTGTTTCGAATCGCTCGCCCGCCTGGACAACATGTCCATAGCCGATCGTTGGAAAACCCGCTGGGCATACATAGACCATTGGTGAGAAGCCTTCGAAGGCCCGGATTAAGGACAGGCCCGCCTCGCCGGTGGCCCTTGGACTTTTCCAGAGGCTCATCCCCGCCCCCGTTCCTTGTTGAAGGTGCGATTGCCGAACCAGAAAGTGACGATAGCCGCCCAAACTGCCCAGTCTTCCTCGCCCCACATCGAGAGCAGCGTTGCGGCAGAGCCATTGTAATCCTGCTGCAGGATTAAGAACTGTGCGGCTTTGACCGCGGCATAGAGGGCAAAGAAGCAGAGCGTTAGGAAAGGCCGGACAAAGCTGTTGAAGCCATCGACCCAATTCACGCCAGAGGGTCTGAAGGCCGCGGTAAAGGCCGCCAGCTCGCTCTGTGCGTCGGCGTGCGCATTGATCTCGGCCATTTTGGCCGAATGTCCGGCCTGTATCATCTGGAGCTGGAAGTCACCCTGCGTACGGAGCATCTCGAGCTCCTGGGCGTGATTTTGCTTCTGCTCGAAATAGCCGATCAAACGCGGCGCCAGGGAACCCAGAAGGCCCACAATCGAACCCAGCAAGGCAAGCATGTATCACCTCAGGAAAGTTGAAAGGTCTTGGTGAAGAAAAACCAGGCGACGCACGACAGGCCACCGATCCCGGTGGTCAGCATGGCCGCAAGCGTAGACCAGCCCAGCGCCTCGATGCGACCAACGCGTTCACGGATGGCACCATAACGCTCGGCACAGACCGCCTCGTGACTGCTGAGGCGTTTGTCGATGTCATGGATATCGGGGGGAATCATCACGGTCTCCTATTCGGTCGTGGACAATGGCACGCGCCACCTGGCGTGTTTGAGATAGGTCGCGAAGCCGGCGCTTAGATGACTTTGTAGGTTTGTGTCTGAGACATCCAGACGGTACGCTTCTCATGTCCTGGCCGATGCTGAAGTGCGAATTTGTTTGGCTTCCACGTTGCTCAGGCGGGCGCACGTTACCCGTCCCAAGGGCACGTTCGCACCAAAGCAGGGCGGCACTTGACCTGAGCCCCTGAACCTCCGCCCGAAATGGGTAGAGTCCGTCTTCGAGGGTAGACGGCGAATAAAGAAGGCTCGGTTCATGGCAGAGCAGATCATTAGTATCCTGTGGGAGCATGAAACAGGTGCGGCGACGGCGGATGTTTGCCTCAGGCACAGGGTCAGCAGCGCGACGTTCTACAAGTGGAAGGCCAAGTACGACGGGCTGGAACTGTTGGAGGCCAAGCGTCTGCGGTCGCTGAAAGACGAAAGTCGTCGTCTGAAGAAGCTGTTGGCAAAGACGATGCTGGACAACGCCATGCTGAGGGACATCGCGACAAAAAAAATGGTGACGCCCGCGGCGAAGCGGGAAGCTGCGGCGCATCTGTGTAGCGTGCATGGGGTGAGCCAGCGGCGGGCGTGTCGTTCGATCGGGGTGGAGAGAACCTCGATCCGCTACCGGAGCCGGCGCCCAGACGATGGCGCGGTGCGGTTGTGCCGGCGGGAACTTGCGGCGTTGCGCCGTCGCTTTGGCTGGCGACGGCTGCATGTGCTGCTATCGCACGAGGGAGCACACCCCAACCACAAGAAGTTGCGACGACTATACATCGAGGAGCGGCTGCAGGTTCACCGGCGCGGTGGACGCAAGCGGGCCCTGAGGACACGGGCACCGATGGTCCTGCCCCAGGGCCTGAACCCAGGCTGTTCGCTTGACTTCGTCAGTGACACGTTGACCGCCAGGAGTGCCTGTGCCCGGTGGCCGACACGTCGCTGCCGGTCTTCGGGTTGCTCGCGAGCTCGATGCTCTCATCGCCCGCCGAGACCGACCGCATAGCTGCGTATCCGACAACGGCACCGAACTGACTAGCATGGCGATCTTGCGCTGGTCGCAGGCCAGCGGCATGGCCTGGCACTACATCGCCCCCGACAAGCCGACCCAGAACGCCTTCATCGAGAGCTTCAACGACCGGCTGCTCGACGAGATGCTGAACGAGGCGCTGTTCACTTCTCTTGTCTACGCCCGATGTCGCCCTCGAGGAGTGACGTCGCGACTACAACACCAAACGACTGCATAGCGCACTTGGCAATCTGACGCCGATCGCTTGTGCGGCTCGCAACGCCTCCGTCCGCAACACCGGGCCGGACAGGCTCAAATGACCTCCTATGCAAATACCACGAACTTCTCGGGCAGGTTTTGGGGCCCACTCCAAGTAGGCTTAGTTGTCATCGATGATCGAGAGTTACGCGACGTAAACAGCAGATGGCCGCGGTGACTTAAGGGCGTTTGTAAGGTCCAACGTTAGAATCTCCCAGTGTACGACAGGCCGACATGGCCTGGCCCGTTGGACCCGCTGGGTGCGTTGTAAACAGTCATGGTGAAGCTGATGTTCCCAACCTCAAGCGCGGCCATGTAGCCGGCGCCGATCGGCTGCGTCGATGCTTCGCCGCTATGCTGGGCGACCACAGCAGTGTTCATGGCAATCTGCCTGCCCGGCATGCCCGACATGGTGGAAATAGAATTCACGCCAATGCCCACGCAGCCATGCACACCCAGGTCGCCCTGCCACGACGAGGTATACTTGGCGTCGAAGAACTCCTCCGCGAGACCGTGGACATAATTGACGCGTATAGTCGATTGGCCACGAGCCGGTCTCACAGCCGAGGAATTCAAGGTATAGCTGACTGTAGTATCGAGAACGAAACCCTTGACGTTAATGCGATTGTGGGTGTTCCACAGACAGAGCTGAGCCGGCATTCCGCCGACTGCAGCCCCCCCTCTCCGCCAGTTCACCTGCGAGCTCACATCCGTCAAGCAAGTACCGACAAAAGTTCCCCGGCGCGCTGAAGGGCCGTTGACGATGTCGTGTTTGTTGACCCAAATCCCGTCGACTCTCTGGAGTTCACTGGTACCGGCGCCGGTGCCGCGCTCCGTCGTGTAGTTCTCTGCCGTGTGCACGCCAGACTGCGTGCCTGATGTGTTGATGAAGACGCCTGCGACATGGTTTGCGAGCGACGAAGAAAGCCTGAAGCTGTTGCCGTCGATCTTCGTCACGAAGTAGTCGGTGGCAGCGGCAATACCGGTGCAGAGTCCTCCCGTGGTGGACAACCGGACCGTCGCCCCGTCGTGGGGCGCATTCCCTGTCCAAGTGACAACGCAGGGTGAAGCGCTCGTCATAGTGACGGTGCCAGACTTGATCCACTTCGGCCCACGCGTCAGCCGCACCGTCCCATCATCATTCCACACGAAAAGATCAATAACTTGATAGGGTCCGGCTGCCACTGGGCCCGCCTTGCCGATGCTGCTCTGCGTGAGATCGTTCGACCGTTCGGCAAAGGGCGTCGGCACGAAGGCAGATCCATTGTAGATCGGCACATGCGCGCCAACGTAGGGGGTATAGAAGATCGATGTCTTGTCGGCCTGATCGACGGTCATCACCGGTTCGCCGGGCGAGAGCGTCAACCTCCCCTGCGGCGAGACCGGATGACTGGGGATAGCCCATGCGAGGTCTGCCCCGGCGATGCCCAGGAACTGCCCTGCCGATCCACGTGCCAAGCGCTTGAATGCCGAACCATCGCGCGTAAGCAGGTCGCCCTGCTCCGACAGGATGTTCATCGGCTGGAGTTGCTGGATCAGGGCCAGGTTGCTCTGCTCCACCGCTGGATCGCTGACAAGATGAAGGTTCGCCCGGCTCACTCGTTCTTCGAGCTGCTGCAGCGCCATGTAGATCTGATCGAACCGTCGCTCGACGACCTCGGGATAGTAGCCTCCTTGGTTGGACAGCACCGTGGTCTGTGTGTATGGCACAGTCCGAAGCAACGTGAGCTTCGTGCCGGCGGCGATCGGACTGCCAAAGAACGGATAGGTCACGCTGCCGCCAGCCGGATCGCCGATGCCGTCAACACCATAGAGACTGGCCGACAAGACCGTCTCGAGGCCATCCCCATCGGTGAAGATGACGGCGAGATGACCTGCTTCGAGCACCGGAAAGGGAAAGGGCCACACACTGGTGGCCCCATTGCCGTTGTAGATCACCTTGTTGGTGGTCGACGAGAGAGACAAGGACTCCTCCTCTGCTTCACATCCAGAAACGATGAAATGGCCGACCCTCAACACCCCAAGGCATCGCCGGGTCGATCGCGAACCCAATCCAAGAAAGCCAGCGCACGGCCCTGAAGTGCCGCGCATCGACGCGGTTTTCCAACCGCGGATAGAGAGAGCGCATCTCGGCCACCAACGGCCGCGACAGCCTTGCGATATCGAGTCCTAGCGTCTCGAACGCGTCCGATGCCAGTAGCCACGGGCAGCCTCTGCCTTCGGCCAGAGACAACGGACCGACGCCCCATAGCGCAATAGGCGAAGCAATCGGCCCCTCATCTCGCCCCCGGACGGCCCAGACATGCGTGCTGAGGTCATACGAGCGGCGAAGCGCTTCGAGCGGTGCTAGTCCCGATGCAGCTCGGATTTCCTCGACATCCGTGGCGCGCAGACGCGCGCCTAGGCTCTCTGCATCGGACCGGGACGCAAAGTCGATGACGAGCCGAGCGGCGGTCACTCACCGGCCTCCAACCGCGGCGCAATGGCCACGATGGTGGCAGGCAATGGCCAAGCCTGGCGCACGAGAATGCGTCCGTTGCCATTCCAGGACGGATCGACCAACACGCGCTCATCGCCGGTGATCAGCCGCGTTGGGGCTCCATGGTTCTCGCTCGTGCGCTCCTTGATCTCAGTGAGGTGATCTGCATCCGGCCCGACGGAGAGGCCACGGGTTGCCTTCACACGCAGTACCACCTCCTGTACACGCTTTGCGCGCCCTTGGAGCGTCGGCGTTCCACCTACACCATTGACCTCGATGTTCAGTGTCTCCAGATCGCAAACATAGGGCAGCCCGGCAAGGATTCGACCGGCTGCACGCGGAATCGTGATCCTGCCGTTCGCGACTATCGCCGGCGGCTGAACGGAGCCGTCGGCAAGGACTGCGACGGAACGCCCCTCCAGGTGCCACAGACCGGAGAGCGTTGTAGCGGCCATTGCCCATTCGGAGAGCGGGACGGCTTGAGCCGCAAGGGGCGCTGCCGTGTCGAGCGTGACGGTGACATGGGCCGGATCGATGACTGCCACTACCGTCATCGCCGCTTGGTCCTCACCGATGCGCAAGATGACCTTTTGACCGAGGCTGGTTGCAGAGAACGGCAGATGACCTGACGCTGACAGGCTGACCAAAGCGCCCGCGGCATAGCTCGACCCGGTGATCGCCAACGTCTTTGCCCGATCGGCATTCCAGCCGTCGTATCGGCGCCCCGAATCGACACACCACGCGGCATGGGCGTCCACGAACAGGCGAGAGGCGAGGCGCTCGACGTAGCGCCTGGCTACACCGCTCACGACGCGCCGCACCGACATGTAAAGCGCGGTCTCATTCCTCTCTTGAATAGCGCACACGCTCTCGACCCGACCGTCAGTCACATGCCGTGACCAAGCGTAGACGTCATGCTCTTTGAGGTAAGTGAAGCCCAGCAGTACGCCATCCGATCGCACGCTCCAGACGATCGAGTCGGGGTCGCGCGCATAGGCCCATTCCTCGATCTGCATGCCCTCGAACAAATGGCCCGCCAGAATACCGACGTCCTTGCCGGCCCATGAGTCGGCACCGAGGTCATAGGCAAGATCTCGAACCTTGCGGCCCGATGGCGTCACGAGCAGTGCCGAATTGCCACTCACGATCGGCGGCACATGGGCAATGCCTGTGTAGCCTTGCGGTTTCAGATTGGTGTTGGCCGGTGTAATGATATCAGACTGGCTGCCCGCCCAGCATTTCCACTCGCCGCCGGAGGTGAACACCAGCAACGAGTTGAGGCTGAGCAAAAAGCGGATCTCGTTGACCTCACGACTGGCAATGGTGCGGGTAATGGCATCGGAGTCGCGCGTCGGTTCGGAGACACTCATATTCTTGAAGTTCGCCGACTGGCTCGCCCAAAGCGTCTGAGGCCCTTTGTCAGTGCGCGCGAACCACTGGCGGCCATCGTGCCAAGTCGAGCAGCCCGGCCAATCGCCCGTCGCGACGAACGGATTGCGCTGGATCGGCGGCGTATCGGACGTATCGGGAGTGATATTGGTGTCGGTGAAAGTGCTTCCGGACTTCACTCTACCGATGAAGCCGTAGATGCCGTTCCTGCGCTTGTAGACATTGTAGTAGGTGCAGTCCGCGACCGGCGTGAAAGTGACGCCCGAAGTCGCATCAGCCGCACCAACCTGGGTACTGGCCAGGCTTTCTTCGCCGCTCTCGTCGTTCACGGCGGTCATGACGTAGCTTTGGGCACCTCCAGGGTTGGTGCTGGCGAGTCCGTCAGGAGCGGGCGTCGCCGGTGCAAACGAGATGGAGGCGAGCGTCCAGGCGCTGTGGCCGGTTCGTGTGAGATTGCGCGGCGCATAGCCGGGATGGGTGAGCGTCATAGTATCGGCTGACTGCACGAACTTCAGTAACGGCAGATCGTCTGACGCATAAGGAGTCGCCAAGGTATAGAAGCGCGCGACTGTGCCACCTGAACTCCACGCGCTCCAAGTCGACGTAGTAGTGTCTTCGAGCTCGAAGGTAGTGGCCGTCACGCCGGCGATTGTGAACCGTCGGCGATTGATCTCCCTCATGCCAACCACGCCGTCGATCCAGACATGATCCCCATTGGCCAAGCCATGCGGCGTCGCCGTTGTGATGATGCCAGGGCTCGCCTGCGTGATGCCTGAGATCGCTGTCGCGGCCTCCAGCACGTACCCCCCGTCGCGAATCACACGCATCTTCTGATGCGCGAATTCCAGAACATAGGTCTCGGCCGTGTTGAACTGGAAAGGAATCAACCGGGAGCGAGCCGTCGGGTCGACGGCTTCGCCTACGAATTCCGTGCCGGCTCGGGTGCTGGCACCGCCGAAGGGATGGATGAACCAATTGAGACATGTCGCCAGGCCAACCTGGTATTTGGCGAGATCGACGCGGCCATGCAGGGCCGGCGAAAGCTCGCCGGCTGCAAAGCTGGGCAGGATAAGAGGGGTCGGCACTCGGAGAACTCCCAATGACGTTGATTCAATTCGTCGTTATGTCCTGCATCGCCTCAAGGCTCGCAGTCGCCGCGCGGTCGACCAGACTTTCGCCGTTAGCGGGCCTAAGAGCGACCGGGTCGGCGGTTCGTACGTGCGTAATGCTGCTTTCGGCGCTTGCCCGGGTGGTTGCGGACTGCGCGACCGCCCCTCAGCGCATGCTCCAATGCTTAGCTGGACTTGGTAGTCTGCAAACGAACCGCCGGCAAAATCGTCTTGGCCAGGACGCCGGAAAACGGCGCGACCGAAGGCCGGGGCAGTATTGTCCGGTCTACGCACAGAACAGCGTTCCACGGGCAATATTGATTCACGTGAACAAAGGCGATGAGCAGAACCTGTTCACCTGCAACTTCTGGCGAGGACCGTGAAACGACGGCAAAAAAGACAAACGAAAAGGCCCGCACCTGTCCAAGACGCGGACCCTTTACCTCAAGTGTTCAGTTGTTAGCGGGTCGTCGTGCTGGCGCCTACACCGCCACTCGCACCACCCTGAGTGCCGACCGAGCCGGCGGGCGTGTTGACCGTACCGCCCACGCCGGCACCAGTCCCCGTATTCACGCCCGTCGACGGGTTGGGGGTGGTCATCGTGCCGGTCGATCCGCTGCTGGCTCCGGCATCCAGGTTGCCGCCAACGCCGCCGCTGGTGCCCTGCGTGGTAGCACCCACGCCCGCACCGGCGCCCACACCCGTGTTGGCCGACTGAGCCTGAAGAGTGAGGGGCAGCATCGAAGCCGCGCCAATAAGGGCGACGGTCAGAAGTGTCTTCTTCATGTCATGGTCCTCCGTTGCAGATGCAGGGTAAGCACGCTGCCGGAACGAAGGTTGCCGCTTTCAGATGAAAATCGTCCACGCAGGATCACTTCTCACAATCGCGCCGCAATCCAGTCCGGTGGCCGATCTGCATCAGCGCCCTCCGCCTCGTTTACATCCGCGGCCATGGCATCGGCGAGAGCCGCCCGCGCCATCTGGGCCAACCGGACCGCGATCTCGGTCTTCTGGGTCACCGGGTACGCGATGTGGGCCGCGAGTTGGTCGACCAGAGCCGAGGCGAAACCCGCGTCGTACAAGTTCGGATCGTCGACACGCGCGGTGTAGACCGCCTGGGCGGCCGGCTCATCGCAGAGGACAAAACGACTGGTGGCGTCGCCAGCAACTTCGAAGCGGACCGAACTCACATTGGGAGTCGCCGAGGCGAGCCGCAGCAACCTGATGCAATCCGTTGGAAAGGCATAGCGGAAGGCCCAGCCTGTCGGCGCGGCGCCTTGCTCTGCCAGAACCACCCGTCGCCGGGCAAAATTCCAATCATGACTTCGCAGCAGCACGTCCCGCGTCGCTGCGTACCAGATCGAGGCGGTGCGGGCTTCCGCGCTGTTCTCGTCGAGCGCCGAGATCGTCGCCCGGGTGCCCAAACGTGACAATGCGCGGTTGCAGATATCGATGTCAGTCGTCGCCATGATCACTCCTTGGATGACGTAGAAAGGGAGCGGCGGAGGATTTCTCCTCCGCCGCCGGAGTGGCATCCAGCGCAGAAGCGGCACCACGGCTGATAGGGCGAATGCCCGGGTCGCCTATAAGCTCAGCGTGCACACTTGAGATCGCGCCAGGATACCTCCCCTATTACGCTGCGTAGCCCGATGCGTAGGCGACGTTTGCCTGCCGCTGCGGGATCAAGCCGGACGTGAACTTGCCGGCAGTGAGCGGCCCTGTACCCACGGTGAAATAGAGACGCAGATAGCGCTCCGTCCCGTAGGGCACGGCCACGCGCAGCACCTGCGTGCCGGCAACGAGCGAGGCCTTGGGGATGGCGTCGCTCAGCACCAGGTTGGCCGGCGAGGAGAACGACGAATTGTCGTCGCTCTGCAGTGCCACCGTGACGGTGGCGGCGCCTGAAGCTGTGACGTCCTGCGTGCAAAGCACGAGGATTTCCAGCGCCCCGCCGTTACCGATGTCGCGCGCCGCACCCAAGTCGATGTAGTCGGTGCTGGCGACGCTCGTGGTGACGGCCTGGTCCTGGCCGAACAGGTTCTGACGATCGATGTACATGAATGTGTCTCCTTGTCGGATGAGGATCGGCGTCAGATGACGCGCGGCTCGGTGTTGAGGATCTGGTCGCAGGTGCGGATCGGGATGCCCAGGAATTCGCGCACCGGCCGGCCCTCGAACTCCGAGATCTTGAGCATCACGTTGTCCTTGGTGGCGGCCTGGATATCGAGCCACTGGCGGCCGGTGCGGTTCATGTAAAACACCGGCTGGCCGGTCTTGAGCGACGGCACCTTGTGGGTGGCCTTGATCATCATCTTGATGAGATCGGGCGGGCTGCCGCCGGCCAGGTCGCCGACGTCGATGTTGGCAATGCGCACCGCGTAGCGCCAGTCGCGCACCGTGAGGCCCGCGTCCCATTTGTAGTGCGTGCGATAGCCCTGGTACTTGTTGCCGTTCTGGTCGATCAGCGTCTGCTCGCCGAGGTCCCGCATCTGGAGTCCCGCCTTGCTGCCCTTGGGAAAGATGCCATGCACGGTGAGGTCGCCCCACACCACCAGCCAAACCGAGGTGTTGTCGGAACCACTGCCGCCGCCATCGATCACGTTCTGCGAGATCGCCTCGGGGCCGCTCACGCTGCTGAAGCGCGGCTCGAGGCCCATGAACTTCTCCGGCGTCGTGTCGGTGTTGCCGTAGAACAGCGTCTGCGCGAGCTGCTGCGAGAGCCCTTCCAGGAACGCCTTGTCCTCGGACAGGCGGAACTCCGACGTGTTGCCGTTGAGGTCGGCCAGCGCCTTGTCGATCTCGCTATAGGTCTCGAGCATGCCGCAGGCGTCCGTGATCTGCGTGGTCGTGCTCTTGGTCGGCTGGACGCCGTAGTTGAGCTGGCGCCAGGTGCCCTGCGGCAGGCCGGTGCGCACCGAGGTGCGGTGCCCGGTCGGCAGATTGCCCTCGACCCAGCGCATGTCGTCGAGGATCTCGTTGGTCTGCGACAGAAGCTCGACGATCACCGAGATCCTGCCGTCGTTGTAGCGCTTGG
>LNFM01009340.1_pt1 | contig 14330 bp, 11 predicted proteins | sample 596031 | NCBI WGS metagenome assembly LNFM01 (sample SAMN04254537, study PRJNA301005) | activated carbon metagenome | isolation source: dual media filters at the Ann Arbor, Michigan drinking water treatment plant | place: USA: Ann Arbor
ACAAACAAGCCCCGCTGACCAAGCCCACGTACCCGGTTCCCACCACTGTGATTTTCATGTTGTGCTGAATTGATGCGGCGCTTGGGCCTGTTGAGCAGAACCTGCATCATAGCCATGCCGTTTGACGCAGACCGAAGGTTGCTGAGGCATTTCACCAGCACAATCAACGCGCCTCCTTGCCCGCATACTTTGCAACAAGGACGGCCTCGCCGCACCGAGCGACTGCCACACGCTTCAACCCAAAAAGGTCCTCTGAGTGACTCTCAAGCCCGCTCTGTCTGCTTACCTGGACTTCCTTCGGTTTGTTGCCGCACTCGCGGTGCTGCTCGGGCACATGGACCAAGACGGTCTGTACATGAGCTGGATGCCGCTTTCTGGCTTCAGTCATGAAGCGGTGATGGTTTTTTTCGTGCTGTCTGGTTTCATCATCTACTACAGCACCACCGCCAGGGCTTCAACCTGGCAGCAGTACGCGATCGCCAGGTTGTCCCGCATCTACTCCGTGGCACTTCTGGCTGTGGTGTTCAGCACAGTATTGGCAATATTGGTTTCTCAGCGCGCCGACTTCGACGCGACCGCTCTGAGCAACTACAGCGAACCCTCCCTGTGGAACGCGGTGAGCAGTCTGTTCTTTCTGAATGCCTCCTGGCTCAACTCTGCCGATCTCACGCTGGACAATCCCTATTGGTCCCTCTGCTACGAAGTCTGGTTCTATGTGCTGTTCGGCGCCTACTTCTTTACCCAGGGCAACGTGCGCTTCGTTCTGGTTGGCCTGGCGGCACTGGTGGCGGGGCCAGCTATCCTGGTACTGCTGCCCATCTGGCTGATGGGCGCCTGTCTGGCTGCGTCCGGCAAACATGACTCCCGTTGGAAAACAGGGCCGGCGTGGGCCGGATTCCTTGCGCCGCTTGCCGTGATCCTGCTCATCAACCTGACGCATGTCGACGCCACGATCCGGTTGGCGCTGCATGACAACGTGCCGGGCTACTGGCGTCTCGTCAGTTCACAGCGATTCGTGACCGACTACATCATTGGAACGGTGCTGTGCCTGCACATTGCCTCTTTCTCGTCATTGCCGCTCAGGGTGCAGACATGGTTTGCCGGGCATCGTCAGATGTGGGCGGCGCTTGCCGGTTTTTCGTTCACGCTGTATCTGTTTCACAGACCCATGACCCAACTTCTCGGAGGCTGGTTTCCAGTGGCGCGGGGAGATATTGTGCAATCCACTCTGGTGGCTTTGGGAATCCTGCTGGCCTGCTGGGTGATCAGCTGGACAACCGAAAAGCAGTTACCCGCTTGGCGCCATCAGTTTTCCAGGCTGTTTGCGAATCGGGTCTGACGGCAACGGGTGCGCCACACACCAAACGACACTCCGCCATGGCCCTGGCCCCCAACCGATGCTGCGCATGAAACTCCTCCGCTGGCTGGCAGTCTGGATGGTCATTTGCACGGTTGCGCTCGCGGCACTCACGGCCGCCCTGCTCGGCTTCAGCCCCATGGGCAATCAACTCCTGACCGAAGCGCGCAGCCGCAGCCCTCATGAACTCATCAGATACCTGATGCGCCGGCTGGAGGGTCACAACAAACTCGAGGCTGTTTTTCTGCCAGCGTTACATGCGGCACAACGCCACTTTGAACGTGAACCCCCCGCCGGTACGTTGCCCACGCTGGGCAAGGGCCAGCAACCCCAGGCACTGAAAGACGCCATACCCGGCATCGTGCAGGAGCTGCGTGTGGACAGCCCACAGGGCATACGGCAGGCGCTGCGAAAAGCCAAGGCAGGGACGCGAATCCTGATTGCACCGGGCCTGTACCCCTTTGACACAAACCTCGGCTTGGGGAACGACGGTCGAGCAGACGCACCGATTGTCATGAGCGCCCTGCGTCCAGGCACCGTTTGGCTACAGTTCGCACAACTCAACGGCATCGTGGTCGACCGCCCGCATTGGGTCTTCGAGAATCTGGACATACAAGGCATTTGTGCAGACCCCGGAACCTGCGAGCACGCGTTCCATGTGGTGGGCCGGGGAGCATTCACCATCATCCGCAACAACCGCATCTCGAACTTCAACGCCCACATCAAGGTCAACGGCTCACAGGGGATGTGGCCTGATCGTGGTCTCCTGGCGCACAACACATTGACCAACACGGCGCCGCGCAGCGGGAATGCGCCGGTGGTGGCGTTTGACCTTGTCGGGGCCAACCACTGGCGGGTGCAAGACAACCTCGTCACAGACATCGTGCACACCAGTCCCAAATGGACCACCTACGGCATCTACATGAAAGGCGCCAGCGAAGGTGGGCGGATAGAGCGCAACCTCGTCGTGTGCTCCAGCAAGAACATTTCAGCGCCAGGCGTGCGCGTGGGCATTTCCTTCGGCGGAGGTGCCACCGGCGCGGACTTCTGCAGAGATGGCTCGTGCGCAGCCTTCGAACACCGTCTAGGCCTGGCCGCCAACAACATCGTGGCTCACTGCAACGACACCGGGCTCGACGTGAACCAGAGCAACCAGGTCGTGCTGGCGCACAACACGCTCATCAACACCAGCGGTGTGGCCACACGAGGCACATTGGCCCAGGCCCGTCTGTACGGAAACTTGTATGAAGGTGTTGCAAAAGCCCGAAACGGCTCCCGGATCACCGCCGAGTTCAATGAAACGCTCCAACACGGCAGCGCCTTCGTGAATACCGATGGATTACTTTTGGAGTGGCAACAAACGCCCGAAAGAGTACCCACCTTCAAAAGCCTTCCGGACGACTTTTACCGCCTGCCGCGGCCCGCCGGCAGCCTGCCCGGCGCACTGAGCCAATAAGGGTTAATTAACCGGTTTGCAATTCTGCATTGGTAGTAATCCAAAGCCGAATTTCAGTTTCATTGTGAGCAGGCTTTCAATTCGTTACAGCGCCTGACGAATTGGTTTCAAGTTCTCAGCACAATCGCACCGCCGACTGAGCCTCAGTCGCGCCCAGCAGCAAGCCGCTGCGGGGCCCTTTCTCCCCTTACGACTCAAGCATTCTCCGCGCGTGGCGGGTAGCCTGCTTCGCCATGTGGCATGCCTGTATCCCCATGGCAGCGGTTGACCATTGGTCTGCGTAAAAGCACCGTCTATTAATGTCAATTTCCACACATCGTTCTCAATTGGCGTCCCGTCCGGTTGGTGACGTAATTCACGGACTGCCCCCCTAAAGTCCACTCCGTTGTCGTCGAGATAGGTGCAACAGGTGGCGTGAAAAAAATCACGCGTGAAGCCCGACCCAGTCGAAGTTGCCCATGTCCCCTTGCCCAGCCTGCACAAGCAACAGCCCGCAGACCGACAAACTGAAAAATAAGTACTCATGAACACCAAGACCACTTTCAAAGAGAACCGCAAAGGCTCACTCAGGCATGTGCCAGGAGTCATGTTGCTGGCAACGCTCGCTGCTTGCGGCGGCGGAGGTGGAGGCAGCGAACCCACAGCCAGCCGGGACGTGAGCAGCCCCAACATGGTCAACCCAAGCACCAGCACCAGCCCAGGCTTCATCAACGTCGGCACGACTCCATCCAACAATGTGGTCGTAACACCTGCTCCGGCTCCCGCTCGTCCGCCTGTTACGGCACCTGCATCTGCTCCGGCACCAGCACCTGCACCGGCTCCTTCATCTATCACGTGGATCAAGGCGAGCAATGAAAACCAAACGTTCAGCGTGGGTGGGGCGACAGAGGTTCGGTATGGAGTTGCGAATACGTGGATTCAACGCAATTTGTCTGGAACCATCCAGTGCACAAACAGCTTCTTTGGCGGAGATCCTGCAATTGCAGTGGCAAAAACCTGCGAAATTTCTTCCAGCGGAAACCTCAGCCCAGCTCCAGCTCCAGCTCCAGCTCCAGCTCAAGCTCAAGCTCAAGCTCAAGCTCAAGCTCCTGCTCCTGCTCCTGCTCCTTCTCCCAACGGATCGTCGCCATTCAGTTGCGCCACAGGTGCCATCACCTGCGTGGAAGTCGTCTCCACCAGCGCACAGGCACAAGCCTCCGTGCCCGTGACTTTTGGTCAACCGTTCAAGGCGGGCGACTGGAAGCACGCCACGCAAGGTCTCGTGGCACGCGACAACATGAATGCCGTGGTGCCCATGCAGGCCGACGAGATTTCGTCTCACCGCGACGGGTCAGCGCGCTTTGCAGTCATCAACGCCAAACTCACCGGCCTTCAGCCTGGCGAGAAGCGAATCATCAACTTGTTCACAGGAGCAAGCAGCGCAGCCCCCCAGCTCCTGCCCGCCAATCCGGCTTGGAACCTGTCGCTTGAAGCAAAGATTTTCAACCAGCAAGTCACCCTCGTGAACTTTGGCGACAGGAGCGGTCATTCACCTGGCACGCCGTTCGTGGTCGGCGAGAAGATCACCATGACGCTCGTGGGCCCCACCACCGAAAGCTTTCAGCACACGATCAACTCCGACACTGCTGGCGGAGGCTACGCCACTCTCACGAAAATTGCGGAAGCCTTCCAGCAATTGGTCAATAGCCAGAGTCAGACATACGTCGTGGAGAGGTTTTCGGGAGACTTTGAAAAGCTTTGGCTAAAGACCAAGAACCCCTCAAACGGGGCGTTTCAAGTCAACTTCAGCTACCCAGGGCAAGCCAAGATTACACAGCTCAACCAGTCCAGCTACCAAGCACCGCAAGTTTGGGTCGTCAATGGGCAGGACTTGTTGAAACAACAAATCACTCTAGCCAACGCCAGCCAAACCAGCACAGTTCGTCGATTTCACGGCCCTGTAGCATCGGAGTTCAAACTTGTCGCACCGTTCAGAAATTCTTCTACAGGAGCGCCACACGACTTTCTAACCGCTCGGCTGGACACGCGAATTTTTGAAGGTGGTCAAAGCACTCGAACGAACGTAATCATCGAGAACAACTGGACCTACAAGGCGAACCCCAAAAACATCACCTATGAAATGGTGTTCAAGGCAAATGGCACCACCTTGCATCAGCAGCCCATCTTCACCCACTTCCACCACGCACGCTGGCAGAAAGTACTTTGGACTGGGATTGAGCCGAAGATTCAGCTTCGGCACAAGATGCGGTATTTCTTGGACAGCCGCGCGGTTTGGAACTATGACTTGAGCTTGAAGGTGCCCGAATCCACATTGGCAGCCGAAGCCGCGAATCTGGCCCAGGCCCGCTTACAGCAAGCTGCCTATGGCCCTATGGGCAATGCTTTTCTGAATCCCAGCTTTGGGGCGACCGGTGGTCGTCCAGAGATTGGCCCGCTCCCAAAGTGGACTGCCATGTATCTGATCTCGCAAGATGAACGTGCACGCGCAAGCATGATGGCAGTAGCGGACGCTGCTGCAGCTGTTCCAATTCACTATCGCGACGACAACACAGATCGTCCCATCAATACGATCACAAGTCCGAACCTTTCCACATACTATGAGATTGCCAATCCACCAGCGAGCACTGACCCGACCATCTGGGAACCTGACACCGCTCACCAAGGTTCCTATTCATACGTTCCATACCTCCTGACGGGTGACAACTTTTACCTTGATGAAGCGATGTTCTGGGCGACCTGGAATGTCTTTTCTCTGCCTGCAAGCTACCGCTCGCTCGAGAAAAGCCTGATCAACAATCAACAAGTTCGAGGATCAGCGTGGGCGCTGCGATCCATAGGAGAGGCGTATCGCATGCTGCCCGACAGTCATTCAATGAAAGGCTACTTCAGGACGCTACTGGACAACAACGTGTCTTGGTTCAAGCAATACTATGTCGTCGACAGAAAAGGCTCGCCCATGGGAGCAATACAACATGTGGGCACAGCAAACACGCCACCTTGGCAAAACGACTTTGTAGGTGTTGTGATGGCATTGTTGGCAGAAAACAGTGAGCCCAACGCCAAGGAAGCTCACGATTGGTTCAGCCAGTTCAACGTGGGACGCTTCACCAACGAATCGAATGGGTTCTGCGCTGCACTTGCGCCCGGCTACTACTGGGTAAATGCAGATGCACAGGGAAACTTCTTTACGAACTGGAGCCAAATATTGGCGGCCAACTATCCTGCGTCGGTAGGTACAGCTTGTTCAAGTATTCAGGTGTTGGCAGATAGCTACCCTCACATGGCCAGCGGCTATGCAGCCTACGCACGTGGCATGCTCGGCGCCGCTGCAGGCGCTCAGGCATCAGGTGCTTCAGCGGCCTATACCAAGTGGAAGACCATGACGCCTCTGATGGACGCCGAATTGGCCAAGGAACCCAACTGGGCGATCGTGCCGCGCTGAAACAGCCGAACCATCAGTACGTCGGCGCGGCCGCTTTCAACGCACCGACGTACACCGCATCGTAAACAGCGACGCTGTTTTTCCAGTTGCGCTCCTCGCGCACAAAGCGCTCGCCGTTCACCTTCAGCCGTTGCTGCAAGTCGACGTTGGACAACAGCTGCTGCACCACCTGCACCAGAGCACCCACATCGTCTGCGCTGAAGAGAACCCCGGTCTCGCCGTCATGCACAAGCTCGCGGTGCCCCCCTACGTTGGAGGCAACGAACACCCTGCGCTGAGCCATGGCCTCCAGCGGCTTGAGCGGGGTCACGGTTTCGGTGAGCCGCAGCGATTTGCGCGGGTACACCAGCAAGTCGATTACCGAGTAATAGCGCTCAACTTCTGAAAACGGAACCTTGCCCGTGAACACGACCGCGTGCTGCAAACCGAGTGATTCGGCCAGGGCCCGCAGGGCCTGCTCTTTCTGTCCACCACCCACCAAAAGCAGCTTCATGGCCGGGTCTTGCACCAGCAAACCCGGCATGGCACGAATCGCTAGGTCAAGCCCTTCGTAGTCGTAAAACGAACCGATAAACCCCAGCGTGTGACCTGCTTGCAATCCGTGTTTGTCAGCCAGGGCCGTATCGCGTGCTGTGGGCTGCGCAAACCGCTCATGCTCCACGGCATTGGGCACCACCGCCACCGGCTGGCTGCAGAGTTGCCGCGCCTCGATGTCGGCGCGAAGTCCCTCGCAAATGGCCACCACGCGGTGGGCACGCTTGAACACGTGGTTTTCCAGGGCTCGGGTAAGCCGGTAACGCAGACCGTGTTCGCTGCTGGTGCCCTGATCCACCGCTGCGTCTTCCCAGAAGGCGCGCACCTCGTACACCAGCGGCAGCCCAAAACGCCTGGCGGCCCAATAAGCGGCCACACCATTGAGCGCTGGCGAGTGGGCGTGGACCACGTCGGGGCGCAACTCGGGTATGAGCGTAAGCAGGCGCCGGTACATCAACCAGATGCTCCAGAACTGGCGCACCACCGGCAGGCGGGCGGGCCATGAAGGACGGTCCCAGGTTCGGTGAAACGTGAGACCAGACACGGCTTCGGAACAGTCAGATGTCGAGCCCTGGCGCGGTCCGGTCATGGGCAGCACCTGCCAACCTCGCGCCAACTGTTCCTGCAAGATTGCCCAGCTTCGCGTGGCATAGCCGTCTTGGACAGGAACCGAATGGTCAAAAACGTGGAGGATTTTCATGGCCGTGTCTGAGCAAAAATGGCATCAGCGCGCTCGCTTGAGGCGCCTGTGCAGACCACTCAACGAGAGGCCATATCGGTGCTTGAAAAAGAGATAGGCCAAGCCTTTGGCGTGACGCAGCGTGAAGCTGTTGATACCCAACCCTTTCGGGCGCGATATCTCCTGGGCATCGTGGACCACCGACACCTGTGGCTGGTAGTGCACCTCATAGCCAGCCGCCCAGATGCGGATGCAATAGTCCACATCTTCTGGCGAATAAAAGATTCTTTCATCCAGCAGGCCGGTGCGCTGCACAGCCTCACGGCTGAGCATCCAGCAGGCCGAGATGGCGTAATCCACCGGCCCCGAGCTGGCGGGCGGCTCACGCTGCTCCAACTCCTTCAGGGCTACCAAGCGCTGAAACTTTCGCCCGATGGTGGGGAACACGTCAACACTGAGCTGGAATCTGCCATCTGGATAGATGAGCTTTGGCGCCACGAGTCCAACCCGTGGGTTTGCTTGCTGGTATTGCAGCAACGCCGTGAGTGCCTGCGGATTCATGTAGGCATCTGAATCGAGCACCAGCACGCAAGCACCCAGTGCTTTGCGCAGCGCAATGTTGCGCGAGCGGGTGGTGCCCGTGTTGTGCGGCAGGTAGGTGACTTGAAGCACGTGCCCCACCTCGTGCTGCAGCGCCTTCAATATCTCCACACTTCCATCGACGGACCCGTTCTCGATCACCAGGATTTCAAGCGACAGGCCCGCAGCGTCACGGCTGTGCAGCAAGCTGCGAACGCACTTCTCGATGTAGCGCTTTGAATTGAACGACAGCACGACAGCAGAGACATCCATGCGCTTGACCTCAGGACTTTGCTTGAACGATTGAAGAAAACAACTCGCACTGTCGCCGGGTCGTGTCTTCCCAGGAAAAAAGCTCGGCATACGCCCGCACCTGCGAATGCGTGGGGCAATTTGCCAGCAGGTCGGTCAGAGCTCTGTGCAGGTGATCAACATCGCGCACATCGGCCAGACGACCAGCCTGCGCACTGGCCACCACCTCGGGCGTGCCATTGACCCGGGTGGCCACCACCGGGGTGCCGCAGGCCATGGCTTCCAGCAGCACGTTGGCCCAGCCCTCCCGGCTGGACGCCAATACCATTGCATTGGCAGCGCTGTAGTACGCCTTGAGGTTTTCGTTGGGTTGCGAGCCCGCAAACATCACCCGGTCTTGAACACCCAGCGACTGGGCAAGCGACCGCAGCCGCTCCAGCCAAGGGCCCGAGCCCACCACCACAAGATGGGCCGATGGCCAACGAGACAACAGCTCGATCACGAGGTGGTGGCCTTTGACCTCCACCAGGTGTCCCACCGATACCAGCACCAAGCCTTGGGCAGGCAAGCCCAATTGCCGGCGCGCATCTTCGCGGTCCATGACGTTGAATCGCACGAGGTCGACGCCGTTGCGCAAGGTGTGGCTCTTTCCAGGCGACGCACCCAGCTCAACCATCTGGTCCACCAAATCGGCGCAAACGCCGATGTTGGCGGCAGACTCTTTGAGTGCCTTGCGAATCAGGCGGTTGGGCTTGGCGAACTGGCGATAAAGCGTGATGTCTGAACCCCGCGCCGTGCATACAAAGGGCTTGCCCAGTTTGCGCGCAATGATGGCCGCCGCCACGCCGTCGGGGTAGAAAAAGTGGGCGTCGATGAGATCGAAATCGAACCCGTCGCGAATCAGCTTGCGAATGGTCGGCAAAGCACCTGCCGCCAGCACATATGGCGCGATGTTTTGGCCAACCTTCGGCGGCAACAGGTAGCGCGGGTGGTGCACCTGCACGCCGTTGCGAAACTCGCTCACGGGCGTCGCAGCCATGCGAGCCCAGGCGCCAAAGGCCGGGTGTTTGAAAGGGAACCAAGGCACCGGCGCCACCACCTGGGTTTCCACCTGCCCGCTCTTGAGCAGTTCACGCAGCCTGGTTTCGACAAAGATGCCATGCACCGGTCTGGCACTGCTCGGATAGAGGGTGGAAAAAAGCAGGGTCTTGATCATCTGGCTCATGCAATCGGCCTGAACGGTTCGATGACCCCGGATCACCCTGCCCGCTGACTTGACAGCCACCCGGCTGGGCGACCAGCGCGGATTGTAGGGGAATGACATGCACATTCAGGTGAACAACGGCACACATGAAGCCAGAAGTACGCAGCCATTTCAAACCTGCGTGCGAGAATGCGCGCGACCCCTCCTGCACCCGATGAACCAGCTTCACACACCCGATTGCCAGGCCACCGAAGCGCCACCATCAGACCCGGTTGCACCGGGTGAGCGGCTGCAACAAATCCGCCTGCAGGGCCAGCGAGTTTCGCGCGCCATTGGCGCCGCAAAAAAGAACAACCAGGACATCAGCGAGCTGCTGGAACAGCGCCGATTGCTGAGCCTGCAAGAGCAAGCTCTGACCCAGCCGCCGCAGACCGAAGACACGCCTGACCAGCAACGTGCAACGCAACAAACAAGCACGGGAACACCGAGCCCGCCCCAGCCCGAGGCACAGGCGCCAGACAACGTGGAAGTGGTCCCGCTCGCGCAGGCCGATGTGGACGCCTGGGATCGCTATGTGGGCCAGCATCCTCAAGCCTCCAGCTACCACCTGAGCGCCTGGCGGCAGATATGCCACCAGGCTTTTGGCCATACCAGCCATCATTTGATGGCCAAACGAGCGGGCCGCACCGTGGGCGTGCTCCCGATGGTGCAATTGCAAAGCGTGCTGTTTGGCAACTTCCTTGTGTCGATGCCTTTTTTGAACTACGGCGGCGTGCTGGCCGACGACGACGGCGCACGGCAAGCACTGCTGGGGCATGCCGTGAAGCGGGCGGGCGAACTGGGCTGCAGCCACATGGAGCTGAGAGAAACCAGCCCCAGCACAAACTGGCCCATGAAAACCGACAAGGTTTCCATGTGGCTGGACTTGCCCGACACCCCGGAGGCCCTGTGGTCCCAACTGGGCAGCAAGCTGCGAGCGCAGATCAAGAAAGGGCTCGGTCACGGCCTTGCCTTCGAGATCGGCGGCGTGAATCTGCTTGACGACTTCTACCGCGTTTTCTCAACCAGTATGCGCGACCTGGGAACCCCGGTTTACGCCAAACGATTCTTTGAAATCATCTTGAACGAAGCGCCGGGACTTCCACAACTGGTGGTGGGACGAAACGCTCAAGGAAAACCGGTAGCGGGCGCCTTGGTCTTGCGGCATGGACAACGTATGGAGGTGCCATGGGCCTCAACACTGCGCACAGCCAACAACCTCAACGCAAATATGGCGCTGTACTGGACCATGCTCAACCATGCCTGCGAAGAGGGTTGCTCGACTTTCGATTTCGGCCGGTCTACGGTGGATGCGACGACCCACCGATTCAAGAAGCAATGGGGGGCCCAGGCGGTGCCGCTGTACTGGCACTACTGGGTGACTGATGGAGGCGAAGTTCCAACCATCAATCCTCGCAACCCGAAATACAAGATCGCCATCGCCATCTGGAAACATCTTCCAATAAAGTCAACAATTCTCATCGGACCTTCATTGTCAAAGTCCATTCCTTAAATCGATACCAAGCATGCAAACCAAACCAAACCAAACAATAATTCCGCATCTGCAAAGTCGAAATGCATGCAAACGATGCATGCCACGAATTTTCCACAAGGCGTCGCGCCTTCAATCTCACTCGAGAAAATAAGTCATGAATTGGGAAATCATAAAAAGAGAGGGAAAGAATGGAACTGGCGACTGGGCTGATTTCAACCTGTCAATAGAAGCCATTCATGAAGCTGCCGGCGAGTGGAAAAAAATCGTCGGAAATGAGAGGAAACTATGGCTCTGTTGGAATATTTCAGACAGGTGGTCGTTACTTCAACAAAAAATGGTCCTAAGAGCTGGCTGGACACCAGTAGTTGGCTTTGACCCTAACTGTCGACCCGAAAAACTGGCGATAGAACCGGGCGCCATTCTGATTGATTTTGGCAAAGCCCTTGACCTGAAGGTAGTCTGGCCACATTTTCCATTAGAGTTTGCATTTCTTTGGGCGCCGAAGCTCGCATTCTGGCATGCCGATCTATTGATGCCCATGGCAAAGCTACATGCCTACGCAAGACATTTTGAAGCACTTCAAGATGGGCAAATGGCAGCCGTTCACTCGAAAGGTGGAATGCGCCGCTATTTTAGCAAGAAATCACATCGATACTGGGAACTGCTGGGGTGCACCACTGAAGCAGCAAGCAAGCATCAATTTGAGAATGGATGTGGTTGGTGGAGGAATTTCCACGAACATCCAAATACCCCGATAGATGAAAGAGCGAAAAGAGCAAACTACTACTATGATAGCGGTGTCGGGATTTCGTACTGGGCCCAAAGATACAAAAAAACCGTCTTCAAATTGAATGAGAAAGAATTGACCGCAGGCCATTGCAGCGCAATTGGTTTCAAAAACTACAAGAAATCCCTGCACAAAGGACTGGAGCTGGATTTAAATTACGATCTCAATACCGTAGCTGCAAAGATGAGCCTGCAAGATATGCTCCCGAGCTAGACCAGCACGCTCCTGAAAGGCTTGCACTCCGGATAGAAGAACAAGTTTTAAATGCAAGGGCTGGTGGTCCCCCTCCACCAATGCGTCAGGATCAAAAAATGTGCGGATTCGCTGCAGTAATTGTATTTTCAGACAACGCGCCAGAGCTCGAGATAATAGAAAAAATGGGCTCAACGATAGAGCATCGCGGCCCCGATGACGAGGGGATCTTTAAAAATTCAAAATGTGCATTGGCTTTTCGAAGACTATCAATTCTGGACCTCTCGCCTGCCGGCCATCAACCAATGGTGTCATCTGATGGCACATTTGCGATGGTGTTCAATGGGGAAATCTACAATTATCTTGAGCTTCGAAATGAACTCGAGCAACAGGGCTGGCACTTTAAATCAACAGGCGATGCTGAAGTACTTCTGACAGCGTACCTTGCTTGGGGTGAGGAATGCATCAAACGATTTAATGGGATGTACGCATTTGTCATTGTCAATACCAAAAGTGGCGATGCCTTTGCGGCCAGAGACCGCGCGGGCATTAAGCCGCTTTTCTACGCCAGAACCAAGAACGCCATCCTCCTTGCATCTGAATCAAAAGCACTGGTGGTTGCCACAGGCGCACCTCTCGATCAGGCACGCCTCTCAGAATATTTGTGCGCAGGGCGTACTGATGCAATGGACATTACGTCGCGATCATACTTCGAGGGAGTTTTTTCACTCCAAGCCGCTAATGCATTGTCAATCTCTAATGACGGAATTGTTCGCAGATCACGCCATTGGGAGGTACCGCAAGAGTCCAGCAAAATCGCGCAGCAATCCGATGATGCCTTGATCAAACAATACCGCGATCTATTTATAAAAAGTGTTGCGCGACAGATGCGTAGCGATGTACCAATCGGCATAACCTTGAGTGGCGGAGTAGACTCTTCTTCAGTTGCATGCGTTGCTCAAGATCTTTTAAAAAGCGAAGGCGCGAAAGATCTTACGTATTTTTGCTTCCACTCAGCCAAATTCGACGAGTCACGCTTTCGCGATCAAATCGTCGCACGCTCCAAAGGGCAAGCAATAATTGTTCAAAACATTTCCTCGTCATTCATTTCACTCAATAGACAACTCATCAAAATACATGATGAGCCACTGCACTCCATTACAGCACTAGCAAATGCCGAGCTGTACAAAGCTGCAAGTGAAAAAGGGATAAAAGTACTATTGGGTGGGCAAGGAGCCGATGAACTTTTAGCGGGGTACCCCACTTACAGAAATGTAATGCTCCGACAGATTGCAACAGAAAGAGGTTTGCGAAGCGCTGTGTCAGATTTGCAAGGAAATGACTTTGTACTGGAAGGCAGAAGGGTGACCCGTACTCTGAATTTGATGCAACAACTCACAACAAGAAAATTGCGCGAGTTCGGTATCCTTTCAGCGAGAAATCAATCGCGACAAGCACACTTGGCTGCAGTTGAAGAAGGTTGGGTGACCACGTATGCCCGGGAACTGAACATAAAGATCAGCCATTCATCGATACCCTTTGAAGAGTGGGTCCTTTGGGGCGCACTGAAAGATGCCTACCAACGAAGGCCTTTACCTGACTACCTTCGAATAGAAGATCGCAACTCAATGGCCTTTGGAATAGAAGCGAGGGTACCATTCCTCGATGATCAGCTTGTTGATTTTTCATTTTCACTGCCTGCCCACATGAAGATGAGGCAAGGATGTACAAAATACATCCATCGGCAGGCGATGAGAGGAATTGTGCCAGATGCACTTCTTGATCGCCCAGAAAAGTTTGGCTTCCCAGTGGACCAATTTTCAATATTCAATCCCTACCTAGAAAAAGAATGCATCGAATTGATTGAGAGTGGGCCACTACAAAAAATGAATTTGGTCAACTTTGCAGCGTTGAAAAATTGGGTCTCAAGGGCTTCGCGTACTGAAGGGCTACGCGCTCTTTTTACCGCGCTACAAGCAACTCTACTTGTAGAACATGCAGCTTGCTTGATACAGCAATCAAAATGCACTACCGAGCTCCTGCTGGATGAAGTTTGCACCGCATAGATTTTGGCATCTACCCAATTGCTTTGAAAACGTGCAAAAGTTAAAACTCAAATTTATCTCAAACTGACCGCTGACGTTGGCGATTCGCCGACTATATTGGCTTTCAAAATTCAACTGAAATACACCTTTTTGTGGCTGCCCCTTGGGCAGGTCAGCCCGAGAAGAACTGCCACGTTGGCGGCTCGCCCCATTGCTCAACGACGCCCTCGTCGGACTCGTTGAAGGCGTGTTTGAGGTGCTGCAGCGCG
>LNFM01009342.1_pt1 | contig 14328 bp, 9 predicted proteins | sample 596031 | NCBI WGS metagenome assembly LNFM01 (sample SAMN04254537, study PRJNA301005) | activated carbon metagenome | isolation source: dual media filters at the Ann Arbor, Michigan drinking water treatment plant | place: USA: Ann Arbor
GAGCGCAGTCCTGATCTACTTGTTGAGGCTTTGGGAAAAATGGCAGCAGTCCACGCCAGCCAGGGCTCCATCGCCTTCCGCAACGAAAATCAGGCACGGGATTTCGCCGAAGAAATGAAGGAACGCTACGGGGCAACGGTGTTGAAAGACATCGCCGCTGGCCGGACCGAGGCACTGGCCAAGGATGTACCGGACCCGACCGCTCGGGCGGCGATGGCCGTTGCCGTCGTCTCGGCTGCCAAAGAGCATCCTTCACTTGGCCTCAGCGCGCATGAAGCGGAGGCGGCGGAACGCAGAATGGTGGCGCAAGCGGCGTCGCGACCGCCAGAACACGCGCGGGCACATGCTCACAATCGAAACCAGGACCGGGAGTTTTGATCATGCAACGCATTGCACTGCTGCTTCCCCTTGGTCTCACCTCCGGCCTGCTTGTCGGCCTCATCGCCGGGGGTCTTGTCCTCAACCTGATCCTTGGCCGCGATCCGAATGCGACCGGCATCTTTGTCCTGATCGTAGAGTTTCCCGGTTTTGCCCGGTTGACCTCCGTGCCCTGGGTCCTGCCTTGGCAAATTGTCGGCGCATCAACTGTGCTCTTCACGATTGCCGCTGTCGCCCTGACCTTCCGCCAACAGCTCACAGAATACGGTCAGGCCAAGTTCCAGGCGCGCGCGGAGATGAAGACGAATGGCCTCCTGCAGCCCTTGGGCGCGGGGATGGTCTTCGGCAAGCTGGGCGCCCCTTCAAAGACCGCGCCTTATGTCAGCGCCACCTTCCAGAAATTCCCGCATTGCCTCGTTGTGGCACCCACCCGAGCCGGTAAAGGCGTGGGCTATGTTATCCCGAACACGCTTCTGTTCAACGGCAGCATCGTCGTCCTCGATGTGAAGGGCGAGATATTCGAGGCCACTTCGCGGCACCGGCAGGCCGAAGGCGACGCAGTCTATCGCTTTTCGCCCTTCGATTTTGAACATCCGACCCATCGCTACAACCCGCTTGAGCGCGTCGCCCGCATTGAAAACTATGAGCAGCGCTACACCGAACTGGCCAAGATCTCGGACTATTTCTTGACGGTTTCCGACAAAGGGACGGCAGGGGACTTTCTGACCGAGGGACGTGAACTCTTTGTGGCCGCTGGCCTTCTGGCCATTGAGCGCGGCAAGCCGACCATCGGCGAGATCAGCCGCATTCTCTTTGGCCGGGGGGCGACCCAAGAGGTTTACGGCGAGCATGCCGAGGAGGTGAAACACCCCAATGCCGCCCAGACTTTCCGGAAGTTCGCAGGGTATTCCGACCGCACGCTTTCATCCCACGCGTCCGTTCTGGGCGGCGCGGGCATGACGCTCTGGAACAACCCGGCCGTCGATCGGGCGACTTCCGGCAATGACTTTTCCTTCGCCGATCTCCGAAAGCGACCGATGTCGATCTATGTCGTGGTCAATGCCGACGACATTCGCACCCTGTCGCCTCTGGTGCGCTTGTTCTTCGGCGAGCTCATCGCCACCATGCGCTCCACCCTCCCCGACCCGAAATCGGAACCTTGGCCTGTCATGGTCATGCTGGACGAGTTCGATCAGCTCGGGCCAATGCCCATCGTCGAGCAGGCCCTGAAGCAGCTTGCCGGGCACGGTGCGCGAGTTTCCATCATCACCCAGTCGATTCCCGGTCTCGACAACATCTATGGCGAAAACGTTCGCCTGTCGCTCGAGTCTGCCGCCGGCATGAAGCTCTACCTCGCGGCGAACGACAAGAAGACGGCGGGTGAGATTTCGGATGCGTTGGGCAAGACCACCAAGCTTTCGGTGTCGGACAGTGTTTCAAGGGACAGGGATTTCATGCAGAGGCGGTCGGTCAGTCGGCGGATGGAAGAGCGGCCACTTCTGACCCCCGACGAGGTGCGGCGGCTGAACCCCGATCAAGCCATCCTCATCCCGGAACGTCAGAACCCGCTCTTGGTCCACAGGATTGTCTACTTCCAGGACCCCACGTTCAAGAAGCTGTTCGACGCCCAGAAAGGCCTCCTGCCCTATCCGCCCAAAGAAACCGCGGACGTGCAGGTCCTGACCCAACGGATGGAGGCGTTGGAGCGGCGTCTGGCAGAAAGGATGGTGGTGGATTTTGTGCGGCCAGAGAAGGCGAAGGCGAAGGCGGAAGCGCCGGTTGAACCCGAGCCAAAACTCGCTGCCGAAATTGTGGCGCGGGGGGAGAGCGCGCCAGAGGTCGAACTGGCAGCAGTCGAAGCTGAAGTGCTCGTCACAGTGGAACATGCCGAAGCCATCGCAGAGCCCGAGGTTGATCTCACAGCCTTGAAGCCATCGACCACGATCGCGGTCTCTAAAATAAGCAAATTTTCCCAGAAGCTTACAGGTTTAGAACCTTAGAGCCATTCGGAGCCAGTAACGGCCCTTAAGAGGGTTTCGGAAGTGTCGTAGCTGCCGCAGTGTAGCGTAGCAGAGCCGACATTGGGCTACGCGCGCGCCGTTTCGCCGTGACGTGGCCTATGTTCGATTTATCCACGCCATGCGCCTGAGGCATATTCGGCGTTGGCAAATCAATGGTTCAAGATACGTCAAAAAGGGCGTTAATAGACCCGGGTGCGGAGAAACCCTGTGCCGAGGGAGGCAGTAGTCATGGATAGAGCGGAGCGGCAAAGGCTGAACTCGCTAGCCGACGAAATGCTTGATGAAACAAGGGCCAACGGGCGAACGCACGTCTATTCAGCAACTGGCTATTCGCGGCAAAACATCTCGATCGTCCACCAGCAAGTGCGCTGCGCCAATCTCGCCTGGGCGCTGCGATGGCGACGCAAGTTGCGCAAGGGTGATGTCGTTGCCATCGTTGGCGGCTCGTTCTCAGGGCTGATGTTGGCGTGCTCGATCGCCATCGCTGATGACATCATCGTCTATATCATCGAGAAGGAGAAGCGCCTGCTTCATCGTTTCCTCGACAAGAGCCAGCGCTATCTATCGCCAAACTTAAACTCACGTGATTTGCGCAAACGGTTCAGCCCAACCTTCGCCAGCCCAATCCATCGACCAGCGATATTCAACTGGAAGATGGGCTCGGCCAGCGATGTTGCCAATGCTTGGCTGCGCGAATTCGACCGATACGCCGCCAAGTTGCCGATCTTCACTATGCTCGGGGCCGAGGTCACCCCCGACGCGATCTCCGAGGTCGGCGGCAAGGTCAGCATCCAGCTTGGCCAGAAAGATGTGGCTATGCGCCAACTGGCGGTCGACGTCCTCATAGATGCTACCGGCTTTGGGCACGAGGAAAATCCGCTAAGTGTTACCGACCACAGCTATTGGGAAGGAGGGCATCGCTTGATCTACGACCACCTGCCTCCCAAAAGTCGTGTGCTGATATCGGGCTGCGGCGACAGCGGCATTGTTGAGCTCATGCACTAGGGTCAGGACTCATTGAGTTTCAGAGCCAGAAGATGACGGTTGCGGCCAGGGCGATGGCCGAGAGGAAGACTTTGGGGCAACGGTCGTAGCGGGTTGCGATCCTGCGCCAGTCCTTGAGGCGGCCAAACATGATCTCGATCCGATTGCGTCGTTTGTAGCGACGGCGGTCATGTCGGATCTTTTTCTTTCGGTTCTTTCGCCCTGGGATGCAGACCCTTATCCCTTTGTCTTTCAACGCTTCTCGATACCAATCGGCATCGTAACCCCTGTCAGCCAGGAGCCACTCCGCCTGTGGCAGGTCCTGCAGCAGGGCGGCAGCGCCCATGTAGTCGCTGACCTGGCCTGCCGTCATGAAGAACTTCAGCGGCCTCCCCTTGGCATCCGCCACGGCATGGAGCTTGGTGTTCAGCCCGCCTTTCGTGCGCCCGATCGCCCGGCCGCGCCCCCCTTTTTCACCGCCAGGCTCGAGGCCGTGCGGTGGGCTTTCAGATAAGTCGCATCGATCATGACCGTCTTTTGTTCGGCAGCTTCCGAGGCCAGGCCCTCCATGATCCGGGCAAAGACACCCATCCCGCACCAGCGCTTCCAGCGGTTGTAGAGAGTCTTGGGTGGACCATAGACAGCAGGGGCATCACACCACCTCAACCCATTGCGATTGATGAAGATAATCCCGCTCAAGACGCGACGGTCATCAACCCGAGGGCGGCCATGGCTTTTGGGAAAGAAGGGCCGAAGTCGGTCCATCTGGGCTTCGGTCAGCCAGAACAAGTTGCTCATCGATCAGGTCTCCTGGCCGACCGTGAATCACGGTCGGCCACGATGATCAATGGGTCCTGACCCTACGCCTTCGCCGATTTCGACCATGCCATGATCGAGCGCTTCTGGCCAATTGGCGCCAACCTAGAGGCCCACTTGGATCTCGGCTTGGAAAAAATCAATGACGTGGTGCGCAGCGCCGAGGTCTTGCGGTACGACTTTAAAGTCATCTCCGAGTTGTGCTGGTGGCTCGATGAGTGGTGGAAATTACAAAAATGGAACCACAGCGAATTGGAGGCCTATCCACCGACCCGCTCGACTAAGGTGATATTCGCTGCGATAGAGCGGCAGTTGACGGATCGGCTCAGCGCTGCTTTTCCCGGACTGCACCCCGCCGAGATCATTTGGGAAGAACGCGAGGCCTTTCTCTTGGCTTTACCACTCGCCGAGCAGTTGTCGGTGCGGAGCGCTGTCGCCCCGGTTGTCGACGACGCCATCAGCCGCGACATCGCCGACCATATGAAGCAGGTACGGGTCTCTGATCTGCTCAACATCCGCGAGCTTCACAGGATGCTACGGCCCGGAGTAAAGATCATTCTAAATGGCCTGACGCCGACTCCATTTACCCGTAACCTGTCCGCCTATAATGTTTGGTTGACCAAGGTGGCGACGTCACTGCCAAACGTGCGATTCCTTCAAGGTCGGATCGAGTGCGTGGAAAGAGGGCCAAATGGTCAAAGCACGGTGATGTTCGACAGAACGAGGCGCGAGGTGTTTGATCGCGTTTTGACACGGTATGGTCCTAGCGGCAGCTCTCAGGCGAGGCTGACCGAGGGGACGCTCCGTGATCACTATCCTGGCGACATTCTGTTGGCCAACCCGCACTATCTGCTGCCCGACAAGAAAGTCACCAACGGTGACACGAGCGAACAACTTGTGGAGCTGGCGCAAGATCAAGTCCATAAGCGAATCGACCGGATCAGACGGAGGCGGGGCCACAATCCGGAGGACCCGCTAAGCAAGCCCCTATACCTCAGCATGTTGTTCGCCATGGAATCCTATCCGTTTGTCACCGATCCGCGTTACATTGACCCGCAACGTGCGCTGAGCGCAGCACTCAAGACTGGGAGGTGCCCGGCTTACCACGACAGGCAAATCCCTCAGGAGTGATGCAGATCGCGTCCTACCCGCAGTATTCCAGCAGGTGGTGCGTTCCTTGCAAGACCACCACACGTCTGTCCATCTTGAACGGACAAAAAAATCCCGCATCGATGAACTCATGCCTTAGAACTACGACAAGACCTTGTGATTGCTGCACCGCGTTCGAACGTCCTACTTGGAACAAGTGGTGCATCATCGGCCCTGAGCCGCCGGTCGACTTTAGCTGCGCCAACCTCCAAGGCGGACGGTCAAGCGCGTTTGCAGCGAATGGATTGAGCAGCCCCGAACCGATCTTCGCGCAAGGCGCCCCATAGCCCGCAATCCCGCCGAATAGGGGGTGAAGCAGAACGACGAGTTAGGGCCATCGCAGCCGCACTAACAGGCACCCTGCTCTCGGAACCTTGTTTTCGCAAACAATGTCTCGAAGATGGCCACGGTATCTGCCCTCGTGAAACAACTCTCCGGACTCAGAAGCGAAACCGCTTCGCGTTCAGGCAGAGCGTTTCAATCGGCAGCATCGGTTCGAACCGATCGCCCGAGGTTCTGCTCTCATCTCTCAGACAGCGCAACAAATGTGCGTACTCCATCCGAAGGCTGGTTGCAAAAATCCCCGGATCATCTGAACCGACCACTACATCAACCGGTGTTTGCAGCGACCCCGCTCCGACGCCCAACCAGTTCAGCGAATGGTGTTGCTCATAACGTTGGTGGATGCTGACCCGAACGTTGCTACTGGGAAGAGTTTCGATCGCCATGCGGCGATTATTCAGCACTTGCAGTATGCAGTGTTGCAATGCCTTAAGAGTGTCGATGTCGAGAATATCCGAACGGCGCGAGACCATGATCTGCTTCGCCCCGCGAGCTACTTCGTCGCGCATCTGCCGTGATGTGAACGTCTCATCTGCTGCATGGATGCCGTGTCGACGCAGAAAATGCCGGTAGGCGAGGGGTTGTTCGAGTTGGGCGTTCTCACGAAGCAACGCCTCCGCCCGGCGGTGTGGGTCGGGGTCTCCGATGCCGAACGGCCGTGACAACGGGTCGAGATGGCGTAGCAGCCATGCTTCGGTCAACAGATCCGGGGTGATCTGAGGATCGGCCCAGATATGCATCGCCAAATTCCAGATTTCGGCATCAATCAGAGCCAAGCGCTCCGGGAGAAGCGCGTTCGAAATCAACATGTGGCGTGCAAAGATCAGATCGTCGAGCCGGTCCTCGGTCGGCAATACCGCACTGTTTCCAATCGTTTCCCACCAGGCGTCGGGCAAAAGACCTGCAGCGGTCCCATGGCCGAGCCGACATCCGCCATCAAGTTCGAGAAACTTGACCGCCTCGAACATCGTACGCAGCCCCGATGCGAGATGTGCGAAATCCTCACCCGCGTGATAGGTGAACCGCTGGAGGCCCGCACGGCGCAGGATACGAAAGACGGGTGCCAATACCTCGGGGCCGGCGTGGCGTTCATTAGCGGCGGCATCGGCGCCCCGAATGAAATGGCGCAAGTCGAAGACCTTTTCGAGCAGGCTCACCAAAATTCGGGCCTGATGCTGCGTATCTTTCCGCATGCGGGAATGCCGACACTCTGGGCGTGGCGAAACTGCGGTTATGAAATTGCGCTGTTCGTCAAGATCATGGCTCTTGATGAAATGTGCGACCAAACCCAACCGCATTCGCCGCTTGCCGATCGAAGCTGGCGCAGGGCGTCTTTGCGCCGCCATTTCCGGGCTCACGCCTTCGCGGGTGATCGGGGGAGTCGGGGCCTCGGCCTCGCGTTGACGCACCGACGCGACCAATTCGGCGAAAGAGGAGTATTGCGCGGCGGCTGTCTTCGGGCGAGCCTCGCCAAGGGCATCTTCGCCAAGAAAGCGAAGGTAGCCGTGCAGGATCCGCCCCAGCAAGTCGACCAGTTTGTCGATTTCCTTTTTCGGTGCGAAACGGCCTTCGACGAAGTCGACAATGCGCTGATGACCGCGCTCAATCTGCCGAAAGCGCTCAGCGAAATCGAGTTCAGTTGTCTCGCGCAGTTCGTTCAGAGTGATGTACTGGAATTGGTCAAAACCGGTCTGACCGGACTGCTGCACCAAAAGGCGGCAGAATTGCGCCCTCAGAAGAACGTAGTGCCACAGCTGCCAATGTGCATTGGCCTGTTCCTGTTGTGCCTCGCCCGAGGCGAGGATGCGGCAAAGATGCCAAGCCTCCTTGACGACCATCGGTATATGTAGCGGCAGATCACGCAGACTCCGGGCTCGCTCTTGCGTGCAGAAGTCCGCCGGCGATGGCAGATCGCCCGACAGATCCTTTTCTGGCGCGTTGCGCGCGGCAAACAAAAGTAACGCCTTCAGGGTGGCGGCCTCAGTTACACGCCCGAGCAAGAGATCGGCGGTCAGTTGAGAATCTTCCTGCCGCAACAACCGATCCAAACCGCTCCCGATCGACAGGCGCAGACCGGACTCACGCCTCTTCTTCCGCTCTTGGACCAGTTTTCCCACCACTTTTTGTGGTGTGCGCAAGGCATCGCACCACACTTTCTCTGCCTCGGTCGTCCCCATGAGGTGCATGTGAACCTCGTCGAGGCCATGCTGGCGGCATAGGTGGTCCAGCGCGGGATCGTCGTCCAGCGGCAGAGTGGAATCGCAAAGCCACCGTGCCATCCGGTCAATGGCGTCTTGCCTGTCGCGATAGCTCTCCAGAGCGTTCGGCCGCACCCGGCGGTAGATCCAAGAGCTTGAAATCAACAGCGGTGGCACGACGAGGATCAGATCCTGCCAATAGCCGATCAGCCGACTGCGCACCCGCAGCGACCCGTCCGGTGCCTCTCGCAGGAACGTCTCTGCAAGAACCCCGAGCAGATTGGGCAGGTCGGACAGTAGGTCATCGAGGACTTTGCCGACTTCATCGCGATCACCAAGCAGGGCGGACGGACGGCGGGACTGTCGGGCGCAGAGCAGGTGCGAGGCGGCGCGCAACTGCTCGGCTATCAGGTTCAACCTGTTTTCGAGTGCCTCGTCGGTCAGATGGGGCATTTGGCGGCGCATCTGCAGGAAAAGACCTTCGCGATGCGCCGTCTTAACCGCTTGCCGCGCTTCGCGGTCGCGGATGAAATGGGCGGTCGGCAGAATTTTGCCGGGCGGACTCGGGCAGGTTTTTTCCAAGGCGCGTAAGAGCGTCAAGTTGTAGAATTGAGCCTTGGCAAGCGCGACCATGCCCTCAACGAATTCCGGATCGTCAACCTTCGGCATCGACCCGTTTCCCCGATTTCACGATCACTTCGCATCATCAGCATAACGTGGCACCACGTTAAGCAGATCAAAGAATCCATCCACCGTCACGAGCCGCTGCTTACCCTTTTCGGCGATTTTGCTGATCTTGATCTTTATTCGGGGAGGCGTCGTCCAGATTGTGAAGTCTTCTGCTTGCGTCTTCGCGGCGAGCGAAGACGATGTTCGCCAATCCTCGAGTGCAGAGCGCGCCGCATCGACCACCCAAGTCGTTGTCTTGGCATCAGGCTCCGCGTCGCCGGGCTTCGGTTTCAGGAAAACCCAGATGAGCGGGCACGACAGCAAGATGACCGCCATCGGATGCAGCGACTTGCCGTGTTTGCGCAATGCGTTGATCAACGGCACATCGGATTGCTTCGGGCTTTCTTTGCGCCCCTGCGCTTCCGAGGTAACCGCCACGACGGTATTGAGGATGTTTGTGATCTGCCGATGCAGGATGTCTCCGCTTCCCCACGAAGTCATGTCGGCTTGATCAAGATCCGACAGGTCATCATGAATCCGCGTTGCGAGTGTTCCCAGGAGGGATGGGGACAGGGCGCTAGCGGTAGCCAGTTTGCTCGCAAACCGGTGCCACGTTTCCATTTTCGACATGAAGGTTGCATACTCATCCGGCGGCACTGACGCCGCATCTGCCGACCCTTGAGGCTCGGAGCCCTCGCGGTCCGCCGCGTTGGCATCGCCCCCCTCCGGTGTATTTCCTTGTTGGCTTTCGGGCGCATCGTCTTCTTGTTCGTCATCATCGGATAAGCCATCGTTCGCTGCCGAATCCATGTTTCTTTCGACTACTACAGCGCTTCCAAAGGCAGATATGATCGTGTCGGCGGACAACGTGTTCAGACCTCCCCATGTGTCACGCAGCAACAACTCGGCGATGACGGCCAAAAGTGAGAAGGCCGAAATCGAGCGGAAGGTTTCGCCCCGCTCACTGTAGCGCTTGAAGAATATCAGATTCAGGATCTCGCCGAACGCGCCGCAACGCTCGCGATCGAGCAGGTCTTCGATTGTGAACCACCCTGCACCGAATTGAGCATCGAGTTCCGCTCTGTCGAGTTCCGCCATTAGACCAAGCCACTCGTGAGCAGATCGTTTCTGGCCGTCTGCCTTGGCAATTTCAAGAAGCTTATACGAGCGTGGCAATGTTGCAGGTAGCTTCGTTCCATAAACGCGTTGGATGGCGGCCTTCCGCGTTAGGCTGCCGCTGTCCTTGCCTGCGAGGCCTACGGACCCGAATGAACTGGCTTGTGCCTTCCCAACGTTCTGAAACGCACGGTCCACTGCGCTGATTCGCGCTGCTATCTCAGGCAGGAACGGCTTGGATTGCCCCCAGAGATATTCGAACACCTGTTTCTTCTGTTTTGGGTCCGCAAGGCGTGGCCGCTTGAGCATGACCACCGGCAAGGCGAGGCTCAGAAGCGCCTTGAGGCTGTTCCCAGATGTTTCGAGTCCCTGCGCAATCGCCAATGAAAGGCAATGCAGCACGATCGCTTCGTTCGGCTCTCCGGGAGTGCCGAACCTGACCAGCGTGGCAGGTTCCTCCTGGCCCAACATCCAGACGAAAGCCGTCTTCAGGGCGAAGTCGAAGCTCTCCATATCGACGAGGTCGATCGAAACCTCTGCCATGCGCAGGCGGGTCTCGAAAACCTTGAGCACCGCTGCACGACTAGCGCGCGGATCACCCGTGGAGGCCGTCTCGTCGATTGCCAGATCGAGTGCCCGGAGGTAGCTGAGGACGAGCCGAAGATGTTCACGCCAGATAACATGAACAAAAGGATGCTCTGCCGTTCCGCGCTCGCCCAGAACCTTGCGAACGCGCGTTGAAATCCATTTGGGCAGCGCAGTTTCACCACTTTTCTCGGCGGTATGCGCCGAAATCACCTTAATGGTTTCCGCCCCCTTGAGCCCACCCAGAGGCAGCATCCGGATGCGGTTATGCGGTGGCAAGAGCTTCAGCAGATACTGTTCTTCGAGTTCGCGGACTGCGGTCTGCAAATCTCGATTACCAGCCTTTGTAACCTGAGAGTCGTGCTGGAGGATATCGTCACCGAATGTCGAGTAGATGTTCTTGCGTATCAACCGGCCATAGAGGTCTAGATCCCCCGACAGTACGATGATCAACTGCTTCGAGGTCAGATATTTGCGGATTGTTTCGAGGATGACATGGCCGTGGCGAAAATTCGTGTCCACGTCGTCGAAAGCCAGTACAAAGGCCTTCTTGCCCATGACCTCCAGAGCGCGCTGAAGATAGATGTTGAACTTGCGTTCGAAGGAACGGCCCTTCTCCGCTTTGCGGAGTCCCTCGCTCATCACCCAGCGTGCGTCTTCCCAACTGCTGCCATAGGGCTCTTTCTGTCCAATCCCATCCAGCATCGTCAGACCTTCCGCCAGGGCCTCGCGAGCCTTGTCAAGCTGATCCAGCATTTCCGCCTGGGCAGCGTTCCGCCCCTCCATGGCATCGATCGCCATTTCGATCATCTGCACGATAAGGATGATCACATTGTCCTTGGCTTCGACCAGCGTTGGGTCGATCATCGGCAAAACGTGAACGTGCTTGGAAATCGTTGCGAAGCTTTTGGCCTTTTCTTCCTTGGAGCTTTCGGCACCTTCGGGCAAGCCGTCACGGATGTGATGCAAGTGTGTGAGGAGGAAAGTCGTCTTGCCACTGCCACGACCGCCTTCTACCAGAATTGCCCGATGCGGGCGATCATAGGAAATGGCGGTCGGCGCCACCTTGTCGTATAAGACACCGTCAAATGGGATTTGGTTTGCGATCAGTTCACGCAGCTTGTCACCGCCTTCGCGCTGCAGCTCGCCGTAGGACCCGTCACGCGATCGGACATCGGAAAGGGGGAATTCTGCTTGGTTCAAGTCGATACGCACAGACAAATCCCTCTACTGTTCCGCCATTCAGGTCTCTTGAAGGCGAATATTGAAGCACTCCCAAGTAGTTACAACCCCCAATTGCGGATTTGCGGCGAAATCCGATAAGGGGCATGCGACAATCTGATCCGCGCGTCGCCACGCGCCCATCGTTCGTATACGCTTCGCAAGGAATTTGCGGCCATGCATTCTTCGCAGCCCGAAATACAATGTGCGACGAGCTTCTCTGGTACCGGAGGTTGAATTGGGGGATCGGTGTTCACCTTGATATGCTGGCTGCAGAATGTCGTCTTGATGCTACGAGGTGCATGACTCATGGAATCGGCTCGTGCAAGCTTGCGCCACGCTTTTCGACTTGAGAGTAACCTTGGGCCGCCAATGTCGATCACGCAAGACGCGCATTGCTGGCCCTGGATGACCACTTTTGCCAATTGCCGCAACCTCACGGACCGCTCTCCGCCCATTTTGACGTTTGAAATCTTCACACTAGCCTAGATTGCGCTCTTGTCGGAGTGCGACCAGCGCCGCAAACTCAGCCCAATCCGTGCTTGCCAAGCCAGCGCTCACTACCTCAAAGAGCCGCAGGTCCTCCTTGGTCACGCCCTTCTTGGGCCAAGCTGTTCGAAACTTATCCACGGCATCCGAAAACCCACTACACCATTCCGCCCGCCCCTTCTTCGAGCGAGAAGATATCGCAGCAACGAGTTGGTCAGGGACAGAGGCAACATCCGAGACTGTCTGGGCGCGGATCATGAGGAGGTCCATGAAGCGCTGGAATTGCGACGGGTTGATCCGTGGCAAGACCGGCTCCAGAACCGCCGGCAGCCATTGGTTTGGCATGATCACCTGCGGCGCGATCACAACGCCGGTCATATAACCGTCAAGCCAGTCCACCGAAAGTTCGGTGCCCCGCAGCAGGGCTGCGACTTCACCTTTCTTTTCCGGGGTGGGTGCCTCCTGCGACAGTTCTTCAAACGTCAGGCCTGGGTCAAAGTCCGGATCATCGCGGACCCAAGCTTCAATCGTCTGTTCGTGCACATCAAGCATGACCGGGATGGTCTTCAAACTGCGACCTTCCAGCAGGGCCACGGCACAGGCAGCAAAGCCTGCCGCATCCGTGTGGTGAGCCGTTTCCAAGACATCAGCGGATCGGGCCAGAATGCGTGCCCACCAATCTCGTCGGGTCTCCAACCATTTCCAAAGCGCCGTCTCTGCGGATTTTGCGCTGCGCGCCTTGTCGAGAACGGCATGGGCAGCATCGCTGTCTTCGAACCAGCTTTCGATGGTCTCGTGGCGATCCCACCATTCCTCGCTAGCGGTAATCAGATCCCCGTGCTGCCGCGGCGGCAGCGCTTGTACGGCTCGCGTTGAGGCCAGATCAGCGATGAGGTCTGATGTCGATTTCACCTCCGGCCGCAACCCGGTAAACCCGCAAAGCCGGACAACCTCGATCAGCCCCGGAACGGGCGGCAGACCTTGGGCCAGACCATCTGCCAGCGCGATGGAAAGGGCGCAGCGCACATAGTCCCCAGTCACCGTCAAAGCGCCGACCTCTTCGGTCATGCGCTCAACGATAGATTTCTGGTCCCGCGCTGTTCGACAGGTGATGGAGTACGCGTCTTTCACACCCTGCCCCTGTTTCAGCAGCAACATCGCCATTTTGCGCTGCGAACCGGACTGTAGCGCAATGCCAATGCTCTGAGCACCACCCCCATCAGGCAAGGAAGCGCGAATGTTGTGCATCGTCCACGGCACCTGCTCTGCTGAGGGGGCGATGCTCTTGCGCATCGCGTCTTTGAGAATGGTGTCCACCTTCGCCCGCGCGGCATCGTCGGGCATCCAACTGCGCAGGACGACTAATGACGCCAGAATGCCACCAGGAAGTTCAGCACTTGCAAGGCGATTGGCGAGGCCTTGTGCTGCTGTGAGGCGAATGTGCAGGGCTGGGTCAAGCAACCAATAGCAGGCCAGTTCGGCATGGATGGGATCACTGCGGCCGACCGAATACGCCACGACATGATCACGCATTTCAGACGGCATGGCTGGGAAGCTTTCCGTCAGCGCGTGATGCAGAGCAAGCGGTTCGCCGTCTGCCTGCAGGGTGAGTTCAGCAAAGAGCCCTTCCAAGAGGGCGTCGCCTTCAGCAGGATTGGTCGCACGTCGACTGGTCGCAGGGACGACATCTTCGACTTGCAGTGCGAGAGCAGCGGGCGCAGGCAAGCCGTTTCGGGTCCAAAGCTGCGCAAAGAGCAGACTGTGGGCGGATGTCATCCGACCTTGTCCGCGCGCGAGGTCCAATGCCGCTTCGACTGCAACGATAAGGGTCTGACCACGTGCTTTACCGTTTTCGCGGGCGATGCGAGCAGTATCAAGTCCTGCTCCCAGAAGGTCTAGCAAACCCTCGTCGCGTGGGCTTGGTTCTGCGATCGCGCAAATTCGTGCAACGATCTGACCGCCCAGGGCCGGCCGATGCAGCAGATCTAAGCCCAAACGTTCTAGAACCTCCCGGCGCGCTCCGAAACCGTCATTGCCTGCGGCTTTCAGAGCAGCCAATGCCTCATCGATCCTGCTCTTCGCCATTGGTCACCGTCCCGGACTGCGCGATTTCTTATGCCAGCCTACCAATGCAATTCTGACTTGTCAGGAAGTCACGGCATGATTGCAGCCCTAAAAACTTCAGCAGTTCGGCTAAACAGTATGCATTCGGGCCTAACCCTTGGCGGCGCTGAAAAGTGCCTGTTGCAAGCCTCCGTCTGCCCGCCGGTAATCCCCCCCGAAAGTAAGGGGCTGCATAAGTAGAATTTTCTCGGCAAGATGAACGAGGAGATTTCGAATGAAGACAAGCAGATACACTG
>LNFM01009344.1_pt1 | contig 14326 bp, 13 predicted proteins | sample 596031 | NCBI WGS metagenome assembly LNFM01 (sample SAMN04254537, study PRJNA301005) | activated carbon metagenome | isolation source: dual media filters at the Ann Arbor, Michigan drinking water treatment plant | place: USA: Ann Arbor
GTGGCGGTCGGCGTGCGCCCGGCGCCGCTCACCCCGCTCTTGGAGTCGATGACCACGTCCGCCAGCTCGCCGGCGAGCGGCAGCAGGGCGAGGATGCTGGCCTCGGGGAAGCAGCCGGGGTTCGCGACGAGCCGGGCTCCCCTGATGTCCTCACGGTGGCGCTCGGGCAGCCCGTAGACCGCCTCGGCCAGCAGGTCGGGGCGCGGATGCGCGAAGCCGTAGACCGGCGGGTAGAGCGCGGCGTCGTGAAGGCGGTGGTCGGCCGAGACGTCGAGCACGCGCGCGCCGCGGTCGATCAGCTCGGCCACCAGCGGCGCGGCGTCGGCGTGCGGGTAGCAGACGGCGGCGAAGTCGCCGGCCGAGACCGACGCCGGGTCGGGCACCTCCAGCACGCGGGTGACCCGGTACTCGGGGGCCACGTCCACGAGGCGCCGCCCGGCGTCGCCGCGCGCGGTGATCACACCGAGTTCGAAGCCGGGGTGGCGGTCGATCAGGGACGCGAGCTGGGCGCCGGCGAAGCCCGCGGCGCCGAAGACGTGGACGGTGGGAATGGCCTCAGCCCCTCAGGTGCGCACCACGACTCGCGAGCGCGTCGCGCACCCGCGCCACGGCCGCCTCGATCTCCTCGTCGGTGAGCGTGCGGCCGGGGTCGGCCAGGCTCAGCCGCAGCGCCAGGCTGACGTGACCCTCGCCGACCTGCTCGCCGGCGTACCGGTCGAACACGCGCACGTCACGCACGAGCGGCGCTCCGGCCTCGCGGGCCGCTCCGACGAGGTCGGCCGCGGCGACGTCCTCCCCGACGACCAGCGCGAGGTCGCGCTGGGAGACCGGCACGGTCAGCAGGTCCTCGTAGGCCGGGTGCGGCGGCACGGCCCCGGCGAGCGCCTCGAGGTCGATCACCACGGCCGCCACCGGGCCGGCGACCCCGAAGGCCCGCAGCACGAGGGGGTGCATCTCGGCCGCCCAGCCCACGGTCGTGTCTCCGGCGTTCATCCGCGCCTGACGCACCGGGTGGAAGTAGGGGGCGGCGTTCGGCGCCGGCTCCACGCGGACGCCCGCCGCACGGGCCAGCGCGGCCGCGAGGCCGGTGGCGGCGAAGACGTCGGCCGGCCGGGGCGTGTCGCGCCAGCCGTCCGGGCCGACCCGGCCGAACCGCACGGCGGCCAGCCACGGGCGCTCGTCGGCCTGGCCGTCCTCGCGGGGGGCGTAGGTGCGGCCGATCTCGAACAGCCCTCCGTCGGTGCGCTGGTACGACTGGTTGCGCGCCACGGCCCGCAGCAGGCCGGGCAGCATCGAGCGGCGCATCACGGCCATCTCGGCGCTCATGGGGTGGGCCATGCGCACCACCTGCCGGCGCGGGTCGTCGGGCGCCAGCCGCAGGGCGTCGGCGTCCGACTCGGGCACCTGGCGGTAGGTGACCGCCTCCGAGAGCCCGAGGTCGGCACAGAGGCGCGCGAGACGGCGCTCGAGGGCCTGGGCGGGCGTGAGGCGCCCCCGGCCGACCACACGGGGCAGCTCGGCCGGGATGTCGTTGAGGCCGCGGATGCGGCCGACCTCCTCGATCAGGTCGATCTCGCGGGTGAGGTCGCTGGCCCGCTCGAAGGGGATCCGCGCCGTCAGCGCCTCGCGCTCGGTGGCGAGATCGACGGCGAGGCCGAGGCGCCCGAGGATGGCGCCCGACTCCTGCGGGGCGACGTCCACTCCGAGGACGCGGCCGACGCGCTCGTGGCGCATCCTCACCGGCGGCCTCTCGGGACCGGGCTGGTGCGCGTCGAGCGTTCCGGGGACGAGGCGGGCGCCGCAGTGCTCGATCAGCAGGCGGCAGGCGATCGCCATCGCGCGCGGGGGCAGCTCGCGCGGCAGGGCCTTCTCGAAGCGCCCGCTCGACTCGCTGCGCAGGCCGAGCGCGAGCGAGGTGTTCAGGATCGTCGGGCCGTCGAAGGTGGCCGCCTCCAGCAGCACCCGCCGGGTGCCCTGCGAGACCTCGGCGAACTCGGCGCCGAAGATGCCGGCGATGACCGCCGGCCGCTCGGCGTCGCAGATGGCGAGCATCGAGGGGTCCAGGCGCCGCTCGACGCCGTCGAGCGTCACGATCGGCTCGCCCTCGGTGGCGCGGCGCACCACGACCCTCCCCCCGGCGAGGCGGTCGAGGTCGAAGGCGTGCAGGGGCTGGCCGGTGAGGAGCATGACGTAGTTGGTCACGTCCACGACGTTCGAGATCGCGCGCATCCCCGCCGCCTCGAGACGGCTGCGCATCCATGCGGGCGACGGCCCGACGACGACGTCGGTGAGCACGCGCGCCATGTAGCGCATGCAGAGGTCCGGGGCCTGGATGTCGAGCGTGGCCAGGTCCTCGACCCGCCCCTCGCCCTCGGCCGGCGGATCCGACTCGTCGAGCGGGGCGAGCGCCGCGCCGGTGACGGCGTGGACCTCGCGCGCGACGCCCCGCACCGACAGGCAGTCGGGCCGGTTGGAGGTGATCTCCAGCTCGAGCACCGTCTCCGAGATCGGCAGGACCTGCGCGAGCGGGGTGCCGGGGGCCGGGCCCTCGTCGAGCTCCATGATCCCCGACGAATCGGTGCCGAGGGCGAGCTCGGTCGCCGACAGGATCATCCCCCGGCTCTCGACGCCCCGCAGCTTCGCGACCCCGAGGGGCTTCTCCGCCCCCGGGAGCAGGGCGCCGGGGAGCGCGACGGCGACGGTCTGGCCGGCCGCGACGTTCGGTGCGCCGCAGACGATCGTGGCGGGCTCCGGATCGCCCAGGTCCACGGTGCAGACGCGCAGGCGGTCGGCGTTCGGGTGCTGCTCGGCGCTGAGCACGCGGCCGACGCGGAACGCCGCGAGGTTGCCGTCGTCCCCGGGGACGCCGATCGTGTGGATCGCCTCCACCAGCGTGCCGCTGCCCGACAGCCGGCGCGCCAGGGCGTCGGGGGCGAGACCGGCGTCGACGTGGTCGGCGAGCCACGAGATCGGGACCCTCACGCGAACTGCTCCAGGAAGCGCAGGTCGTTCTCGAAGAACAGGCGCAGGTCGGGCACGCCGAACCGGATCATCGCGATCCGGTCGAGGCCGCAGCCGAAGGCGAAGCCGGTGTAGCGCTCCGAGTCGATGCCGCACGACTCCAGGACGTTCGGATCGACCATCCCGGCCCCGGCCAGCTCGAGCCACGCCGGGCGGCCGCTCTTGTCGATGTACGAGACCTGGACGTCCACCGAGGGCTCGGTGAACGGGAAGAAGTGCGGCTGCAACAGGATCTCGCGCTCCGACCCGAGCAGCTCGCGGAAGAAGTGGAGCATCGTGCCCTTGAGGTGGGCCATCGTGAGCCCCTCGTCCACCGCGAGGCCCTCCATCTGGTGGAACATCGGGCTGTGGGTGGCGTCGATGTCGTCGCGGCGGTAGACCACCCCGGGGGCGACGAGGTAGATCGGCGGCTGCGACTGCTGCATCTCGCGCACCTGCACCGGTGAGGTCTGGGTGCGGAGCATGCGGTCGGGGCGGCCGTCGATGAAGAAGGTGTCGCTCGGCGAGCGCGCAGGGTGGCCGGCCGGCGTGTTGAGCGCCGTGAAGTTGTGCCACTCGGTCTCGACCTCGGGACCGTCGGAGATCCGGTAGCCGAGCGCCAGGAGGATGTCCTCCATCTCCTGGCGCACCTGGGTGATCGGGTGCAGCGCCCCCAGCGGGTGGGGGTCGCCCGGCAGGGTGACGTCGGTGGGGTCGCGCTCGAGCGCGGCGCCCATCTCCTCGGCCTCGAGCTCCTCGGTGCGCGCCGCGAGGGCCTCCTCCACCGCGCGCCGGGCGAGGTTGGCCGTCTTGCCGACCACGCCGCGCCGCTCGGGCGGCAGGGAGCCGATCCCGGCGAGGGTCTCGGCCAGGGGGCTGCGCCGCCCGGTGTGCGCGACGCGCGCGGCCTCGAGCTCGGCGAGCGTGGCGGCCGCGCGGATCTCCGCGAGGGCCCGCTCCTGGATGTTCGCGAGGTCCGGGTCGGTCATCGGCCCGGCAGGCTATCCGAGTCGCCGTCCTCCGCGGAGGACGGTGCCACAGCGCGCTGGCGCACGATCTCGGCGAGCAGCGCCGCCCCGGCGGCGGAGACGTTGAGCGACTCGGCTCCGGCGGCCTGCGGGATGGTCACGCGGATGACGTCCCGGCCGTCCGACAGGCCCTCGAGCGCGGGCCCGAGCCCGAGTCGCTCGGCACCCAGCGCCAGGACGAGCGGCTGGGTGAGGTCGGCGTTCCAGGGCGCGACCCCGTCGCGGGGAACGGCGGCCACGACGGCGAAGCCCGAGCGGGTCGCCAGGTCGGCGGGGGTGACGTTCTCGAGCACCGGGACGGCGAAGGTGGAGCCCATCGCGGCGCGCACGGCGCGCGGGTGGAAGGCATCGGCCGACCCCGGCCCGAGGGCGAGCCAGTCGGCGCCGAGCGCGGCGCCGGTGCGCACCAGCGTCCCGACGTTGCCCGGATCGGCCACCCCGGCCAGGTAGAGGCCGAGCGAGGGCGGGAAGCGCACGTCGCTGAAGCTGCGGACGGCCGGCTGGGGCAGGATCGCGATCACCCGCGGCGCGGCGGCCAGCGCGCTCGCGTAGCCCATCAGCTTGGGCGGGACCAGGTAGCGCTCGGCGAGGCCCTCGGTCGCGGCCACGCGCGGATCGCCGTCCTGGAGCTCCTCGGCGTTGAAGAGCATCGCGAAGGGCTTGATGCCGCGCGCGAGGGCGCCATCGACGAGATCCTCGCCCTCGGCGACCAGCAGCCGGCGCTCGCGCCGGACCTTCTTCGTCTGGAGCGCCCTGGCGAGCTGCAGCGCGGGGTTGCGCGGCGAGCTCGCCAGCCGGAGCCGACTGCCCCCCGGGGCTATGAGGTCGTCACGTCAGTCGGTCGCACGCCCTCCGGCTGCAAAGCGGCGCGATCCGGCGTCCACGTCACCACCGATGCAACCAGCATCGGCGAGGACGCGGCCATCCGGATCACTTGCTTTTCACTCGGAGGCCGCACGACCTTTGTGCCCTGACGACCTCTATGAGGCTACCGGCGCGCTCTCTCGAGCCGCGCGGGCGCGGACGCAGAGCGCGGCGAAGGCCGCGGGCTCGTGCGTCGCGAGCTCGGCGAGGATCTTGCGGTCGAGCTCGACCTCGGCCAGCTTCAGGCCGTGGATGAGCTGGCCGTAGGTGAGGCCGTTCTCACGCGCCGCGGCGTTGATGCGGGCGATCCAGAGGCGCCGGAAGTCGCGCTTGCGCACCCGCCGGTCGCGGTAGGCGTAGCGCAGCGAGCGCTGGACCTGCTCCTTCGCGCGCTTGTAGGAGGAGTGCTTGGTCCCCCAGTAGCCGCTGGCCTGGTCGAGGACCTTGCGGCGCTTCTTGCGCGCGCCGACAGAACGCTTCACCCGTGCCATCTGACTACCTCTTCCCCAGCATGCGCTTGACTCCGGGAACCATCTCGGGGGCCAGGACGACCTCCTTCGAGAGGTGCCGCTGCTCCTTGCCCGTCATGCGCTCCTGGTTGTGGCGCATGCCCGCCCGCTGGAACATCACCTTGCCGGTGCCGGTGACCCGGAACCTCTTGGTGGCGGACTTCCTGGACTTCATCTTGGGCATGCGTCTGTCTTCCTCGGGAGCGTCGGGCCGGCCGACACGATAGACGACGCGGACCCCCGTTACGAGGGTCGCGCCCGGATCAGGAGGTGCGGGCCTCGGCCTCGGCCGGCTCGGCGGCCGGAGCGGCCGCCTCGGGAGCCGCCGCGGCGGGCGCGTCGCCCGACGCCGCAGGTGCCTCGCCGGACGCGGCCGGCGCCTCGTCGGACCCGCTCTCGGCGGCGACGACGGGGTTCTTGAGCGGGGCGATCATCATCACCATGTTGCGGCCGTCCAGGTTCGGGCGGCTCTCGATCAGGGCGATGTCCTTCAGCTCCTCGGCGAGCCGCAGCAGGATCGCCTCGCCGCGCTCGGGGTGCAGGAGCTCGCGACCGCGGAACATGATCGTGATCTTGACCTTGTCGCGGTGCTTGAGGAACCGCTCGACGTGACCCTTCTTGGTCGCGTAGTCGTGCGGGTCGATCTTCGGCCGGAACTTGATCTCCTTGATGGTGATCGTGCTCTGGTGCCGGCGGGCCTGCTTGGCCTTCTGCTCCTGCTCGTACCGCCACTTGCCGTAGTCCATGATCCGGCACACGGGCGGGCGCGCGTCAGCGGCGACCTCGACGAGGTCGAGGCCTGCGGTGTTCGCGATCTCCTGCGCCTGTGCGAGGGGCACGACGCCCCTGTTCTCGCCCTCGGCGTCGATGAGCCGCACGGTGTCGACCCTGATCGCCTCGTTGATGCGAGTCGTCGGGCCTGCCGGCGGACGGGTGTCTGGTCCGCGCCTAGGGGGCAAACAGCACCGTTACGGGCCTCAGACGGATCCCCCGACATGCGAGAGCACGCGCATCGGTGCGCGTCGGGGCTCGGTGGTGGGGAGGGTGTCTGTCATGAGAAGTGTCGCCGCCGTCCGGGCGGGTCGGGAGACAATAGCAAGCGACCCGGCCGCGGCGAGGATCGAAGTGAATGTCACCGCCGCCCGACGACGTACTGGCGCAGATGGAGGTCGCGGAAGGTGACCGGACCGCGGGGCCCGGGCACCTGGTCGACGTTGATCCCGGTCTCGGGAGCGCCCAGCAGCTCGAAGCCGTCGAGCAGGCGGGTGGTGGCGTTCCAGAAGGCACCGGTGCCGGCGTACGCGCCGAGGAACACCTCGGCGGCGGCGGCGTCCTCGGCGGCGATCGCGGCCGCCAGACCCGAGGTCTCGTCGTTGGCGGCGTGCGCGGCCGCGGCCGGGCCGGCCACCGCGGCGACGGTCACGGTCGCCTCCCGGCCGTCGTCGAGCGCCCACTCGTGTCCCAGCGGATGGGAGTGGGGCGGCAGGCTGGGACGGATGCCGAGCCGCTCGAGCACCGCGAGGGCCTCCGGCAGCACCTCGTCCCAGACGGGCGCGTCGATCAGCAGCAGGTTGAGGCGGTTACACACCCCGAGGCGGTCGAGGCTGCGCTCGACCAGCGCCATGGCGCGGTCGCGGTCGGCGGAGCGGTCGATGTAGAGCACCCCTCCCCCCTCCGCGTGGGCCAGCGTCCGCACGCCGTGGGCCGCCGCCTCGCGGGCGAGCGACGCGGTGGTCTCCCCGCTGCCGCGCAGGATGACGAGCGGGATCAGCCGCGGCAGCGACACGAGCGCCCGCGCCGCCTCGCGATCGGGCGAGCGGACCAGCTGGATCGCGGCCGGGTCGAGACCCGCCGCCTCCATGGCGGGCGCGATCACCTCGTCGCGGAGCGCGATCGCCGATCGCAGCGCGGCCGCGCCGGTGCGCAGCACCCCGGCGTTACGCGACTTGATCAGCTGCGAGGCGACGTCCACGGTCACGTTGGGCCGGGCCTCGTAGTTCGCGCCGATCACGCCGACGGGACGCCGCCGCTCGCGCACCACGAGTCCGTCCGGCAACTCGCGGGAGCCGACGAGCTCCTCGATGTCGTCGAGAGCCGCCAGCGCGGCGAGCTGACCGCTCATCCGGCCGAGCCGCTCCTCGTCGAGCCGGAGCCGGTCGACCAGCGCGGGTGCCATCGCACCCTCCGCCGCCGCGATGTCGAGCGCGTTCGCCGCGAGGACCGCCCCGGCACGGGCGCGCAGCGCCCCGGCCATGCCGTGGAGCGCCCCGGCGACGGCGGGCGCGGAGGCGGCCGCCAGGCCGGGGTGGGCGGCGCGCGCGGCGCTGCCGGTCCATCCGACCTCGTCCCGGACGCTCACCGCGACCTCCGGCGGGCGCCCATGTCAGGTGACGGCGCGCGCGACCCGCCGGACGACGGGCCGCGCGCTCCGTGAGCCTGCCTCGGTGTCGCTACTTCTTGCCCTTGTTGCCGGCGGCGACGGCCTCCTTGAGGACGGCGCCCGGCGTGAAGCGCGGCACGGTGCGTGCCGGGATCTCGACCTTCTTCGACGGATCCTGGGGGTTGACCCCGGTCCGGGCGGCGCGGGCGGAGACGGAGAACTTGCCGAAGCCGGCGAAGGCCACGTCCTCACCGTTCTTGAGGGCCTCCTGGATCACGTCGAGGACGGCGGCGACCGCGCGCCCCGCCTCGGCACCGCTCATGTCGCCCTTGGCGGCAACCTTGGCGACGAACTCGGTCTTGTTCACTGCAGACCCCCTGGCTCGAAGTATGCGGGAGCAGGCCTCCCCGCGCGGCCAACCTAGCAGCGTGTTCGGACGAAATCCCCGTCGTAGCGCGGTTCTCTGTGAAAGTCGCGCCGCGCGAGCGGGCCGGCGGGGCCCGGGGCGGCCTCGGTGCGCGCGCCCTCGCGCCGCGCCGCGCGATCGGTCCCGAACTGGAGAAAACCAGTCAGATGCGGGAGAAACGCGCGGAGCACTCCACAACAGCGGCGACCGGCGCTCCCGACCCGCGACGGGCCGCTCCGACGACTGTGACGAGGCTCACATCGCGGACCCGTGCGGTGGCGGTCAGCCCCGGATGAGCCGAAGCGGGGCGCAGGACGGCGTCCGGCCGGCGGGGCCGGCGACCACCCGGGTGACCACGCAGAAGCGCAGCCGGGACGAGGTGGCGAGGTGGCGCGGGACGCGCCAGGCGACCGAGTACTCGACGTCGGCGTGCGCGGGGCCCGCGTCGGTGCGGATGCGGGCGATCACGCGCCCGCCCGCACGGATGGAGATGGCCTCGCGGGTGCTCTCGCCGCGACCCGCGAGACGGTAGCGCAGGCGGGCGGTCGCGCCCGGCCGCGCCTTGGCGGCCAGCGCGCGGACGCGGGGGGCGCGGACCCGGGGGGCGGCCTGGGCCGCGCCGGCGGGCGCCGCCATGGCCTTCGCGATCCAGCCGGAGACGGACGCGACGCGCGTGTAGATGCCCGGCAGGCCGGGGCGGCCGCAGCCGAGACCCCAGCTGGTGATGCCGATCACGAGGCCGCTCGCGTCGCGGAGCGGGCCGCCGCTGTCGCCCGCGCAGGTGTCGGCACCGCCCTCGGGACGGCCGGCGCAGAGCGCGCCGCCGGCGTGGAAGGAGGCGCCGAGCATCTCCCGGCAGCGCGCCGCGGTGAAGATGGTGACGGGCGCGGCGATCAGGCGCGTCGGGTAGACGGCCGTGCTCTCGCCCACCTCGCCCCAGCCGGCGATGGCGCCCGGGCGCTCGGAGTCGGGGTCCTGCACGGCGGCGGAGGCGTAGGCCGCGACCGGCGCGGCGGAGGGGCGCGCCAGCACCAGCACGGCGGCGTCGGGGGCGTCGCCCTCCACGCGGTATCCGGGGTGGATCCGGATCTCGGAGACGGCGATGCGCTCGGCGGGCGCCCGCAGGTCGTCGGCACCGAGCAGCGCCTCGACGGCGCCGGCGGGCTTCGGGGAGCCCGAGTCGTCGAGGACGCAGTGCGCGGCGGTCAGCACCACCGCGGGCGCGATCAGCGTGCCGCCGCAGAAGGTGCTCAGCTCGGGCGCTCCGCCGGTCGGGACGAGCGCGGCGATCGAGGGCCACGAGCCGTCGTGGACCGGAGCGCCGCCGATGATGAGGGCGCCGGTGTCGGGCCCGCCGGCGTCGTGTGCCGGGGCGGCGGCCGCGGCGCCGGCGGCCGGGACGAGCAGCACCATCGCCGAGACCAGGAGCGAGCGGATGGTCGTGACGAGGGCCATGCGATCCACGATCCGGCCCGGAGGGCCCCCCGGCAAGGGCGCCCGTGAGAGTCCTCTACACGATCGTCCCGGCCGCCAGGCGCGTGAGGGCGGCCATCACCGCCCGGTGCCGGGCGTCGGCGGCCTCGTCGGTCCACCGCCAGAGCATGCCCGCATCGACCTCGGTCGCGGCGCCCCGCGTGTCGCGGATCCCCGTGGCCCGCACCGCGACGGCCACCATCCGCTCCACGCCGGGCAGCGGGTCGGCGGCCACGGCCGCCTCGCCCTCCACCGCCAGGCAGAACCCCGGGCCGCTCAACGACAGCGCGACCCGCGGATCGGCCCGCAGCCGCACCAGGCTGCCCCTCCGGCCGGCGAGCCCGAGGAGCAGCGACCGCGGCCCGTGCCGCACGACGGCGCTCACCGGGATCGCCGCCGGCCCGCCGGGGCCGACGGTGGCGAGGATCGCCACCATGCCGGGCGGGAACTCGGGAAGGGCGTCGGCCACACCCTCAGGATCGCAGGCGGCGGGCGGGCGGGGCCGTGTCGCGGCTACCGTGGGCGGCGTCCGCAGGATCCCCGACCGCCAGGAGCGACATGGTCACGCGCAGGCTCGGCACCTCCGGCCCCGAGGTGGGCCCGATCGCCTTCGGCGCGATGAGCTTCGCCGGCTACTACGGCTCGGCGGAGGACGCCGAGGGCATCCGGGCGATCCACCGGGCCCTCGAGGTCGGCATGACGCTGATCGACACGGCCGAGACCTACGGCGACGGCCGCAACGAGGAGATGGTCGGCCGGGCGCTGGCGGGGCGGCGCGACCGGGCGGTGCTCGCCACCAAGTCGAGCAGGGGGGCGCCGGACTACCTGCGCGACGCCGCCCAGAGGAGCGTGTCCCGGCTCGGCGTGGACCACATCGACCTCTACTACCTGCACCGCGTCGATCCCGACGTGCCGATCGAGGAGTCGGTGGGCGCGATGGCCCGGCTCGTCGAGGCCGGCACGGTGCGGCACATCGGTCTCTCCGAGGCCGGCCCGGAGACGATCCGGCGTGCCCACGCGGTGCACCCGATCGCCGCGCTGCAGAGCGAGTTCTCCCTGCTCAGCCGCGAGCCTGAGCGCGACCTGCTGCCCGTGACGCGCGAGCTGGGGATCGCCTACGTCGCCTACAGCCCGCTCTCCCGCGGCCTCCTCGCCGGCCGCATCCGCAGCCTCGACGATCTGGCGCCCGACGACTGGCGCCGCCAGGTGCCGCGCTTCCAGGGCGAGAACCTCGCACGGAACCTCGCCGTCACCGCACGGCTGTCGGAGATCGCCGCCGCCCGCGGCGTGGATGTGGCCTCGCTCGCCATCGCCTGGCTGCTCGCCCGCGGCGACGACGTGATCCCGCTGGTGGGCACGAGCCGCGCCGACCGCGTCGACCGCAACCTCGAGGCGCTCACGATCGCGCTGAGCGCCGAGGACCTCGCCGAGATCGACGCCGCCGCGCCGATCGGGGCGGCATCCGGCGAGCGTTATCCCACCGCGCACATGCCCCGGCTCGGGGTCTGACCCCGGCCGGAGCGGCGACGGATCGGCCTCAGTCCTCGGGCGGCCAGATCTCCTCGGGGCGCCCACGGACGTTGCCGGCGGTGACCATGCGCTGGCGGCCCGGGTCCATCGCCTCGTAGGGGCGCACCACCGGCAGGCGCCACAGCTCGTAGCTGCGGCAGGCGCCGTCGGCGTCGGTCGGGTTCTGCAGGATGGCCTGGGCGAGCGCGTGCGCGTCGCCGAGCCCGATGCCCGAGCTGACGCCGGTCTCGGGCCCGAAGAAGTGCGCGGAGTCGCCGATCAGCACCAGGCCCGGCACCCACCACTGCTGGCAGCTGAGGAGCTGCGGCTCGGAGTAGCGGATCTGGTCCATCGAGGTGACGCCCTCGACGGCCGTCGCGGACTCGGGCAGGAGCTCGGCCCACATCTTCTTGATCGCGTCGAGCCCGGGGGCCGTGGCCGCCTCCTGGCCCACCTTGTCGACGCTCCGCCAGCCGGCGGAGCCCTCGAACCAGCTCAGGATGCCGATGTGGCCGCCGTCGGAGAGGTACTTCATCGCGAACGACGTCTCGGCCGGGACCGGGCTCATGAAGGACAGGGCGGCGTCGGCGAGCGGCTCGAACCGCGGCTCGATGCCGGCCATGCCGCGCACCGGCGACATCATGCCGTCGCAGGCGACGACCAGGTCGGCCTCGATCTCGACGCGGCCGTCGGGGCCCTCGGCGACGACGCCGGTGATCCGGTCGGTCGCGTCGCGCAGCAGCTCGACCACCGTGTGCTCGTAGACCACCGGCAGGTCGCGCGCCAGCGCCTCGATCAGGGCGCCGAAGCGCACCGCGACGGCGACCGGGGGCTGGTCGGGACGGGGGGCGATCGGACGGCCCGCGTCGCGGACCTCCTTGTACACCCCCACCTCCTCGAGGGGCTCGTAGCCCTGGAAGCCGAGCATGTAGCCGCGGGGCATGTAGTGCCCGGCCGGCGCGCGCTCGAGGACGATCGGCTCGAAGCCGCGGAGTCGGAGGAGGCGCGCAAGGGTCATGCCCACCATGCCGCCGCCGGAGATGACGATGTTCATGGGCCGAGCATAACCCGCCGACCGTGCGACGGCCCACCCCCGGCCGGTCTCAGCCTCAGAGGACCTCCGGCCCGGACGCGGTGCGCGAGAAGACGACCTCGGCGCCACCGGGGGCCCGCCGCGTGCCCTCCGAGCGCAGGCCGGGCACCGCGAGCCGGGCCACCGCCGTCGGGGTGGAGGCGCCCGACTCGAGGATGGCGCGCGCCAGCATCCCCTTGAGGTGCTTGCCCGCGTGCCCCGCCGCGCGGCGCCCGACCCCCTCGCCCTCGTCCACCAGGGCCACCCGCAGGTGGCGCGACGCCGCGAGGCCGGCCGGGTCGAGGGCCGCGGCGTGCTCCTGCGGCAGCAGGTCGATCACCCACCCCCCGGCGGCGCGACGGTCGATGAGCGGGGTGATGACCGGCCGCCAGAAGGCGGCCAGCGGGCCGAGCGGCGGGACGCTCGCGCCCATCTTGAGCCGGTAGGCGGGCACGGCGTCGCCGGCGGCGACGAGGCCCCAGAGCCCGGAGGGCACCAGCACGCGGGCGATCAGGCGTCGCCGGGCGGGGCGGTCGAGGGTCGCCGGGGCGAGCGCGGCCCAGACGACGCCGCGGTACCGGTCCCACGCCGGGAGGGTCGGCGCCTCGTCGAGCTCCTCCCACTCGGCCAGGGCGCGTTCCAGATAGGGCCCGCGCGCGGCCAGCAGGCGCCCGGCGGGTGCGCCGCCCTCGGCCAGCACGGCGCGGACGGCGTCGCGGACCGCGGCGCGGGCCTCGTCGAGCTCCGGGAACGCCCCGCCCGCCCCCGGCCAGGGGGGCCCGTCGCCGTCGGGCGCCTTCCCCTCGGAGGGCGGCAGCAGGATGACCGTGCTCACACGGCGACCGGTCGACGGCGCATCGCGGGCACACTAGGGACGGGTCGCGGCGCGTGGGTGGGTCCGATCGTCATCATTGCCGCCGTGGAGAGCGCCCTCCTGGTCCTCGGGGTCGTCGTGACGGTCGCGTTCGCGGCAGGCGCGTCACGGCGGCTGGGCTGGTCGCCGCCGCTCCTTCTGGTGCTGATCGGCATCGTGGCCTCGTTCGTCCCCGGCGTGCCGTCGTTCGAGCTCGACCCCGAGCTGGTGCTGGTCGGACTGCTCCCGCCCCTGCTGTACGCCGCCGCGATCCGCACCTCGCTGATCGACTTCGCCTCCACCAAGGAGGCCCTGATGTGGCTCTCGGTGGGCTTCGTGCTCGCGTGCACCTTCGCGGTGGGCTTCGTGACGTGGCTGATCGTGCCGTCGATCTCGTTGGCGGCCGCGATCGCCCTCGGGGCCGTGGTGGCGCCCCCGGACGCCGTGGCGGCGACCTCCATCGCCCGGAAGGTCGGCATGCCGCGGCGGATCGTGACGATCCTCGAGGGGGAGAGCCTGGTCAACGACGCCACCGCGCTGGTGACGCTGTCGGCGGCGATCACGGCCATCACCGGCAGCGTCACCGTGGCCGCCGTGGGGACGGACTTCCTGGTCGCCTCGCTCGGCGGCGTGGCGATCGGGCTGGCGGCCGCCTGGGTGCTCGCGTGGGTCCGCCGGCGCATCGAGGACCCGGTGCTCGACACGACCCTGTCGTTCACCGCACCGTTCATCGCGTTCCTGCCGGCCGAGGCGATCCACTCCTCGGGCGTGCTCGCGGTGGTCGTGACGGGGCTCCTGCTCGGACACCGGGCACCGACGCTGCAGTCGGCCACCTCGCGCCTTGCCGAGACCACCAACTGGGCGACCGTCCAGTTCCTCCTCGAGAACGCCGTCTTCCTGCTGATCGGGCTCCAGGTGAAGGGCCTCGTGGAGGACGTGGCCGACACCGATCTCCCGGCGGGGCGCGTCGCCCTGATCTGCGGGACGATCCTCGCCGCGACCATCGCCGTCCGGCTGGTCTACGTGATGGGGATCACGGGCCTCTACATGCACGGTCCGGCGCGGCTGCGGGCCCGCTCCTGGGGCTGGGCCACCGGGTTCGTCGTGTCGTGGGCCGGGATGCGCGGGGTGGTGACGCTGGCGGCGGTGTTCCTGCTCCCGGAGGAGACCCCGCAGCGCGAGGTGCTGCGCCTGGCCGCCTTCACGGTGGTGGCCGGCACGCTGCTGATCCA
>LNFM01009345.1_pt1 | contig 14319 bp, 9 predicted proteins | sample 596031 | NCBI WGS metagenome assembly LNFM01 (sample SAMN04254537, study PRJNA301005) | activated carbon metagenome | isolation source: dual media filters at the Ann Arbor, Michigan drinking water treatment plant | place: USA: Ann Arbor
GGCGGTTCGCCTGCCATTGCTGCTCCTCGCCGCCATCGCGATTTGCGCGTTGGTGCTGCGCAGCATCACGTTGCCCGAGATCGCGCTCCGCTTTGCCTATCTGCCGGTGATCGCCATCCTCGGCGTTCTCATGGTCGCAGCGAGCGAGCGCCCGCTTCGCCTGGTGGCGTTGGCGGCGGTCGCCGGCCTCAGCCTCGTGCTGCTGCCGTCAACCTTCAGCCGCGGCATCACCGAGCGCGGCTTCTTCGGCGTACTCCGTGTGGTGACATCGGCCGACGGCACGACGCGAGCGCTGATGCACGGCACCACGCTGCACGGCGGCGAGCGCATCAAGGACAAGGCGGGCAACCCGGTCACCTATCCGGTGCCTGCAGCCTACTACCATCATGAAGGTCCGCTCTCGCGCGGGATCGAGACCGCTCGCGGATTGCACGCCGGATCGGCGCGGCCGTTCGCAGTGGGCATCGTCGGACTGGGAGCCGGCGCGATGGCCTGCCACTCCCGCGCCAGCGAAACGTGGCGCTTCTACGAGATCGATCCGGTGGTGGTGCGCATCGCATTGAACCGCGAGATGTTCACCTATCTCGCCAAGTGCCGTCCTAGTGCCGACATCGTCCTGGGTGACGCCCGCCTCACGGTCTCGCGCGAGCCGACCGGCACCTTCGACTATCTTGCCATCGATGCGTTCTCGTCGGATGCGGTGCCCGTGCATCTCATCACACGCGAGGCGATCGCCATGTACCTCGACCGTCTGACGCCGTCGGGCATCCTGGCGATGCACGTCTCGAACCGACACATGAACCTCGAGGAAGTCGCCTCGGCGACAGCTCTCTCGATACCGGGCAGCTTCGTCGCCGTCGTGGCACACGTGCCACCGCGGGACAGCGACGCAACGCCGAGCCGCGTGGTGCTCGTCGCCCGCTCGCAAGCCGCCATGGCGCGCGTTCTGGCATGGCCCGATGCCAAGGCCGCAGCGGGCAGCGACGTGGCACCCTGGACCGACGACTATTCGAACGTGCTCGCGGCGATCTGGCGCCGGTATATGCGCTGAGCGCGCTGCGTCAGCCGGCCTTCTGGGCCGGGAATGCGCCCTCCTTGGCCGAGTGCCACCACTTGCCGGCGATGACGGTGCCGTCCGCAAAGATGCGCTTGGCGCCGGTCATATGCTCGCCGAGCACGTCCTCGTAGTCGAACGCGCCCTCCTTCACCGAGAGGATGGTAGCGTCGCCGGCACAGCCTGTCTTCAATGAGCCAAGCTCCGGCCGCCTCAATGCCATGGCCGCGTTGGCAGTCGACTGCTTCACGACCTCTGAAAGTGGCATCCCCATGCACAGGAACTTCGACATCGTCGTCACCTGGTCATAGGCAGGACCGTCGATGCACAGCTGATGCACGTCGGACGAGATCGTGTCCGGCATGAAGCCGCCAGCGAGCATGGCACGCGCCGTCTTGAACGAGAACGAGCCCTTGCCGTGGCCGATGTCGAAGAGGACACCACGAGCACGCGCCTCGCGTACGGCCTCCTTCACCTTGCCCTGGGCGTTGACCGGCGAGTTCGGGAAGGGGCGGAACGCATGCGTCAGCACGTCGCCCGGCCGCAGCATGCCGATCACCTCCTCATACGAAGGCGGCGGATGATCGATGTGGCACATCAGCGGCATGCCGACCTCGTCGGCGACCTGCAGCGCAATGTTCAGTGGCGCCGAGCCCTGGTCGCCCGAGGCATTCAGGCCGACGCGCACCTTGATGCCGACGATACAGTCGCGATTGGCATCGGCCACGGCGACGGCCTCGCGCGGCGCCATCAGCTCCATGTTCTTCGATTCGCCGATCATGTGCGTCTTGGAGAACGCGTAGATGCCAGCGAACGAGACGTGCAGATAGGCCAGGATGCGGGCTTCGCTGCGCTCGATGACATGCTTCTTGAACCCCGCGAAGTTGCCAGGTCCGGCGCTGCCCGTGTCGACGGACGTGGTGACGCCCGAGGTGCGGCAGAACTCGTCGGCGTCGATACCGAGCGAGGTGCCGCCCCAGTAGACGTGGGTGTGGAGGTCGATCAGGCCCGGCGTCACGATGTGGCCTGAGACGTCGCGGATCTCTGTCGCAGGCCCGCCCTTCAGGTCGCGGCCGACGCCGGCCGCCTTGCCGCCCGAGAACGCGACGTCCAGGACGCTATCGATCCCCTGCGAGGGGTCGATCACGTGGCCGCCTTTGAGGATCAGGTCGTAGGTGGGCATGGGCAAAGCTCCGGATGTGGTTCAGCCAAACGTGCCATCGATACCGGCCATAAGCGAGGTTGAAGATTGGGCGGCGTGTTCCCTCAACTCTTCGTCGTTCACTGCAGGCGCGGGGACGAACCGATCACACTGCGGGCAGACCAAGATGACGCGTCCTGCGAGAGTTGAGCGCCAAACTTATCCCCGCCCCCCGGGGATCGCGTAATCATGACCCCTCCGTCTCGTCGAAGGGCCCTGAGGCTCGAGCTGGGACCTCTGGGAGACGGGCGCGCGTCGGATAGGCAAGGCGGTACTCAGCCACCGCCGAAGGTCTCCGCAGGCAGCGGCGGTCGCAAGACCGCCGTTTGCCAAGGGTCACCGCTCGGAAAGGATGCACGGTGGTTCGCGGGCCAGTCGTTCGCAAAGGGGGACCACCCCCGTGATGCGCAGCGGAGCGGTGAAGGCCGCATCCAAATCCATTGGCAAAGAGTGAGGCCGTCCTGCTCCGCGCCCTTCGTATCCTTGAACTCCGGGCCGTCTTGGCCGCGGAGAAGCTGGTGTTGCGCCGCGTAGCCCTGCAACGACGCACTCCCCCACAATGACCAAGTCTGACGCCGGCACACCCAGCCCGATCCGCACTCGCGAAGGAGGGCGAGCCGGCACAACGATCGGCCTCAGCCCGCCAGCTCCGGCACCACCCAGAACGGTGCATCGCCGCGGATCATGCGCTCGACGTTGTCGAAGGCATTGCGGAAGCGGGCGACGTGGTTGTCCGAGGTCGGGCCGGCGAAGTGGGCGGTCAGCACCACGTTGTCGAGCTTGAAGAGCGGATTGTTGGACGGCGGCGGCTCCTCGTCGAAGACGTCCAGGCCAGCGCCGAAGAACTTCTTGGCCTCCAGGGCCTTGGCCATGGCGACCTCGTCGATGACGGGACCCCGTGACGTGTTGACCAGGATCGCCGACGGCTTCAGCAGCGCCAGCTCGCGCGCACCGATCATGTGTTTGGTCGACGCGTTGAGGGGCACATGCAGCGAGACGAAATCGGATCGGCGGAGCAGCTCGGTCAGCAGCCGGAACTTGACGCCCAGCGCGTCCTCCTCGTCCTCGGTCAGGCGCTTGATGTCGTAGTACTCGACCTTCATGCCGAAGGCCTGGGCTCGGCGCGCCACCTTGCGGCCGATGTTGCCGAGGCCGACGATGCCGAGTGTCTTGTCATAAAGCTCGTACATGGCCGGCGGCGGGCCGTTACCGCGCCAGCGGCCACCGGACACCGAGGCGTGCTGCCAGACGACGCGGCGCGCGGTCGTGAGCATCAGCATCACGGCATGCTCGGCGACCGAGATGGCGTTGGCACCACCGTTGTTCGAGACGGGCACCTTGGCGCGGCGGGCGGCCTCGATGTCGACGGCGTCGTAGCCGGCCGAGAGCAGCTGCACCAGCCGCACCTTTGGGGCCGCCTTATAGAAGGCATCCTCCATCTTGACGTGCGGGTAGCAGATCATGAACTGGGCCTTGGGCAGCGCCGCCTGGAACGCGTCGGTTCCGGGCTGGGCGAGCACCAGCTCGATGTGGGCGGGCGCGAGGCTCTTCGCGAGCTCACCCGTCTCTTCGGACGGCGGCACGAGAAGGACGACCGGCTTCTGACTCATTGCGGGCTCCGGATGGAAAGCGGAATTGATCGAGGTGGGGTGTCGGCGGCCAAGCTAGGACGGTTTGGCTGGCCTCGCAATCGCCGCGGCGCGGAGGCCAAAGGCGGACTCGCGGACGGCTCTCCCGGTAGGCGGTGACAATGTCACAGACGCGGTCGCGCGTGGCCCCGCAGAAGAGCGACGGGGTGCCGCTCGGTGGCACCTGATCGGAGACAACGACGATGGCGTGGCTCGATTCCATTCCCTGGTGGGCGGTCGCGATCGGCATCGCGACGCTCGGCCTCGCGCCGTTCTCGCCGGAGCCACATATCTGGGAGAAGCTGAAGATGCTGGCGTCGGGAACGCTGGCAAAGCCACTCGACATCTTCGATCTCGTCTATCACTCGGTGCCGTGGCTGCTCGGCGCCATGAAGCTCGTCCGGGCGGCAACGGCGCCAGCTGCGTGAAGAAGCGCCGAGGTTGCATGGCGGCGTTGCTCGCCACGCGTTGCACCCTTTTCGCACCCGCGTGCTAGACAGCGATGCGTCCGGGATTCGGCCCGGCGCTTCCGAGCCATCGAGACCGATGCAGCGCAGAGCCACGGCCAAAACGCTCGCGCCGGATGCCCTTAAGGGCATCGGCCTGATGCTGGCCGCACTCGCACTCTTTTCCTGTCTCGACACGACCGCGAAGTACATGGCGTCCGTGGCGAAACTCCCCGTCACCCAGGTCGTGTGGTTGCGGTTCGTCAGTCAGTTCGTGCTGATCCTGATGGTGATGGGAGTCGTTTCGATACCGCGGCTCCTCTCGACGCAACGCTTCTGGCATCAGGTGTCACGCTCGTGTCTGATGCTCGGCTCGACGTTTCTCAACTTTCTGGCGCTGCGCACGCTGCGGCTCGACCAGACGCAGACGGTCTACTTCCTGGCGCCATTCGTCGTGGCATTGCTGGCGGGCCCGTTTCTCGGCGAATGGATCCGCTGGCGGCGGATGATCGCGATCCTGGTCGGGTTTTCGGGCATTCTCGTTGCGGTGCGACCCGGATTCACGGCGTTCGAGCCGGCGCTGATTTTCGCGTTCGGATCGATGCTATGCTACGCCGTGTTCATGCTTCTGACGCGCTATCTCGCCACCTACGATGCGCCGGAAGTGACGCTGTTCTATTCGCTGCTCGCTGGCACATTCGTAATGGGGCCGCTGGCGATGGTCGACTGGGTCTGGCCGACCGACGCGCTGACGTGGGGCCTTCTCATCTCGATGGGGTTCTGGGGCGGGCTCGGGCATTTCATTTTCATTCTCGCCTACCGCCATGCGCCGGCTTCCGTGCTGGCGCCGTTTATCTACCTCGGGCTGATCACGCACGTGGCCGGCGGATATCTCGCCTTCGGGCATGTGCCGGACCAGTGGACATTGGCCGGAGCGGCCATCGTGATCGCCTCCGGAATCTACATGGTGCACCGTGAGCGCGTGGTGCACATGGAGCGGCGGCGAGTACGCGAGGCCGAGGCAGAAGCCAAGGCCCGCGCGAGCCCGTAACAGCCGCTAGCTCGTCGTGCGGCCCATTCGCGCCTTCGTTGCCTCGGCCCAACTCGCGAAACGGCCTTCCTCGATCGCGAGGCGCATGGCGGCCATCAGGTCCTGGTAGAAGGCCGTGTTGACCCACGACAGCAGCATGGAGCCCAGCATCTCGCCGGATTTGACGAGGTGGTGCAGATAGGCGCGGGAATAGTCGCGGGCGGCCGGGCAGGTGCTTTGGGGATCGAGCGGCGAAGTATCCTCTGCGTGCTTCGCGTTCTTCAGGTTGATGCGACCGTCCCAGGTGAAAGCGAGACCGTGGCGGCCGTTGCGGGTCGGCATGACACAGTCGAACATGTCGACGCCGCGCGCCACGGCCTCGATCAGATCCTCGGGCGTGCCGACACCCATCAGGTAGCGCGGCTTTACCGTAGGGAGATGCGGGAGTGTCGCCTCCAGGGTGCGCAGCATGGCCTCGTGGCCCTCGCCCACCGCGAGGCCGCCTACGGCATAGCCGGGCAGGTCCATGGCGACGAGGGCTTCGGCCGAGCGGCGGCGCAGATCCTCGTAGACGCTCCCCTGTACGATGCCGAAGAGCGCCTGGCCCGGCTTCGACAGCCGCTCGAACGCAACCTGCGAGCGTTTCGCCCAGCGCAGCGACAGCTCCATGGCCCGCTCGGCTTCCCGGTGCTCGGCGGGGTGCTCGATGCACTCGTCGAGTTGCATCTGAATGTCGGCACCGAGCAGGCATTGGATCTCGATCGAGCGCTCGGGCGTGAGCAGGTGCCGCGAGCCGTCGAGGTGGGATTGAAACGTGGCGCCTTCCTCGGTGATCTTGCGAATCTGGCTGAGACTCATGACCTGAAACCCGCCGCTATCGGTCAGGATCGGCCCTTTCCAGCGCATGAACGAATGCAGGCCGCCAAGCCGCGCGACTCGCTCTGCTCCCGGCCGCAGCATCAGATGATAGACATTGCCGAGGATAATGTCGGCGCCTGCGTCGCGCACCTGCTCCGGGTAAAGCGCCTTCACCGTGCCGACCGTGCCGACCGGCATGAAGGCCGGCGTCCGGATGCGACCGCGCGGTGTCGCGATCTCGCCACGGCGAGCCGCGCCGTCGGTGGTGAGGAGGGTAAACTGGAAACCGGTGCTCATTCTGTGCCTTCGGATGCGCGGGCGTCGATGCCCCGGCGGAGCATTCACAGACGAACGCCTCGGTCAAGCGACCGGCAGCGATCCTCGTCTTACACGGCCCGGTACAGCAGGCTCGCGTCGCCGTAGGAGTAGAAGCGATACCGCTCGCGAATGGCGTGGCGGTAGGCGCTATGCATGGTGTCGAGGCCGGCGAAGGCCCCGACCAGCATGAACAGCGTCGAGCGCGGCAAATGGAAGTTCGTCAGCAGCGCATCGACCGCGCGGAACCGATAGCCGGGAGTGATGAAAATCGCGGTCTCGTCGCTGAAGGGCCGGATCTGGCCGTGCGGATCAGCGGCGCTCTCGAGGACGCGCAGCGCGGTGGTGCCGATGGCGACGATCCGGTTGCCGCGCCTCTTCACATCGTTGAGAGCGGCAGCCGTCTCCTCTGTGATCTCACCCCATTCCGAATGCATTTTGTGGGCGTCCGTATCGTCGGCTTTCACGGGCAGGAAGGTACCGGCGCCGACGTGGAGCGTGATCGTGTGCCGCGTGATCCCTCGAGCTTCGAGGGACGCCATCAGGGCGGGCGTGAAATGGAGCGCAGCGGTCGGCGCGGCGACGGCACCTTCCCGGGCGGCGAACATGGTCTGGTAGCTCGCCCGGTCACTGTCGTCGGGCGCGCGCTTCAGCGCGATGTAGGGCGGCAGCGGCATGTCGCCCAGCACGGCGATGGCCTCGTCGAGGAAGGCGCTATGCAGCGAGAACGCCAGCTCGACCTCGCCAGCGTCGAGCTTCTCCGTGACGGTAGCCGACAAACTGCCGGCGAGACAGACGCGGCCTTCGGCCTGGAACACGACACGATCGCCGACCTCGAGCCGCTTGGCCGGCCGGGCGAACGCGCGCCAGCGGCTCTCGTCGACCCGCTTGATCAGGTTGAAAGCGACGCGGGCCACATGGCCGTTCCGCTTGCGCATGCCTTCGAGGGCAGCGGGGATCACCTTGGTGTCGTTGACGACCAATGCATCGCCGGTCGCCAACAACGATGGCAGGTCGCGCACGATGCGGTCTTCCAGCACGGGTGGTGAGACCCAGCCCTGGCCTGGGACGCGATAAGGCGGGCGCACCACGAGCATACGGGCGGCGTCGCGGGGCTCGGCGGGCCGGAGCGCGATCAGCTCGTCCGGCAGGTCGAAATCGAAGAGATCGGTGCGCATGCCTCGGCATCGTTTGCGGTGGGGGGCCGGAAGACTCTACCATGACCAACCAAGGAGCTGGCACGTCGATCAACGAAGCAGGAGCAGCGCGGGCATGGCCGACGTTCGCGACGACATTACGATCAGCGCATTCTGGGCGGAAGCGGTTGCACGCTGGCCGGACCGGCCGTTTCTCGCCGTGCCCCCGAATGCCGACCGGAGCTATCTGCGGGACGGCTACGAAATCACCTACAGGGAGGCCGACCGCGAGATCCGGCGGCTGGCCGACAGCTACCAGGCCGCCGGGTACGGCCTCGGACATCGGGTTGCGATGCTCCTGGAGAACCGCCCCGAGCACGTGTTGCATCGGCTCGCACTGAATTCCCTCGGCGCCGCGGTGGTCCCGATCAATCCAGACTACCGGCCCGCCGAGACCGCATATCTGCTGGAGCATTCGCAGCCGTCGTTGATCCTGTCGCTCAGCCAGCGGTTGCAGCAGATCGAGGCGGCACTGGCCCTTAGCCGACACCGGCCAACCGTGCATCTGCCGGAGGATGGCTCCCCTCTCCCTGCCGCCCACACTCCCGCCAAACCAGGACTGCCGACGCCCGCGACGGAGGCGCAGATCCTCTACACGTCAGGCACGACCGGACGGCCGAAGGGATGCATTCTCTCGCATGGCTACGAGGTGAGCTGCGGCGACTGGTATGCGCGGCTCGGAGGCATGGCGGCACTCCTGCCCGGCAAGGACCGCATCTATAATCCGCTTCCGCTATATCATTTGAATGCCGGCGTCGTCTCGCTGTTCGGCGCTGTCGCGTCGGGCTGCTGCCAGGTGCAGACCGACCGCTTCGCGCCAGCGCGCTGGTGGCGCGAGGTGGCCGCCACGCGGGCGACGATCGTGCACTACCTCGGTATCGTGGCCCCGATGCTGCTGAACCAACCGCCAGCCGAGGCCGACCGCGATCATGTGGTCCGCCTCGGCATCGGTGCCGGCATCGAGCCCGGGTTGCATAGCGCCTTCGAAGCCCGGTTCGGATTTCCGCTGATCGAGATCTGGGGCATGACGGAGTTCTGCCGCGTGCTCGGCGACAATCATCATCCGCGCCAGATCGGCACGCGCGCGTTCGGCAAGGCCGTGCCCGGCTTCGACGTGCGCGTGGTCGACGACAACGACATGGATGTACCGGAAGGTACCCCCGGCGAGATGATCGTGCGCCATTCGGCAGCGACGCCTCGCCGTGGCGCATACTCTGGCTACCTGAACAGTGACGACGAGACGGAGAAGGCTTGGCGCGGCGGCTGGTTCCACACGGGCGACACCGTCTGGCGCGGGGCGGACGGAATGCACCACTTCGTCGACCGCAAGAAGAATATCATCCGCCGCTCGGGCGAGAACATCGCGGCGGCCGAGGTGGAGGCAACATTGCTGACGCATCCGGATGTGGCGCAGGCAGCCGTTCTCGCGGTCAGGGACGAGGTGCGCGAGGAGGAGGTGCTGGCCTGCGTCGTGACGCGCTCGGGTCGTCCGGGTCGAGAGATGGCCGACGCCATTTTTCGCCACTGCAACGAGCGCCTCGCCTACTACAAGGCTCCGGGATGGATCTGGTTTGCCGACACGCTGCCGACCACGGGCACCCAGAAGATCCAGAAGCACGTCATGTTCCCCGACCACTCCGATCCTCGCCTGGCACCGGGAATGATCGATCTGCGCGCGATGAAGCGGCGGGGGTGACCCAGATGCACGAGGACATTAGATGAGCGGCGGACCACTGGACGGCATACGCGTGATCGACCAGACGTCGGTCGTGGTCGGGCCGATCTGCACGCGCACGCTCGCCGACCAAGGCGCGGATGTGATCAAGATCGAGGCGCCGGGCGGCGGCGATCTCCTGCGCACGATGGCGCGGGGCACGCGCAATCCGGGAATGTCTGGCAAATTCCTGAATTTCAATCGCAACAAACGCTCGGTCGTGCTCGACCTCAAGGCGCCAGCAGGTCACGCTGCCATGCTGCGACTGATCGAGGGTGCGGACGTGTTCGTCTCGAATGTCCGACCGAAAGCACTGGAAAGGGCAGGGCTCGATGCGGCCTCGCTCCTGGCGCGCAATCCGCGGCTGATTCATTGCTCGATTCTCGCGTTCGGGCCGGGCGGCCGCTACTACGACAAGCCGGCCTACGATCCGATCATCCAGAGCCTTTCGGGTGTAGCGGGCACATTCGAGCGCGCGGTTGGCGAACCCCGCTTCGTGCCGATGGTGATGACGGACCACGTCTCGGGCCTGATCGCCGCCCAGGCGATCGGCTTTGCACTCTACCGCCGCGAGAAGACCGGCCGCGGCGAGGCGATCCTAGTGCCGATGCTCGAGAACATGGCCTCCTTCGTGACGTCCGAGCACATGGGCGCGGCGACCTTCGTTCCACCGACGGGCGAGAGCGGCGACAACCGGCTGCTGTCGCCGGACTATCGGCCGCTTCCGACAAAGGACGGCTACATCACGATCAGCCCGAACACCGACGCGCAGGCATTCGCGTTCTTCCGCGCGATCGGCCGTCCCGAACTGAAGGACGATCCACGCTTTCGGAACGCGCAACTGCGTAGCGAGCATGCCGACGCCTATTTCGAGGTGCGCGCGGCCGGATTGCTGAAGAAGACGACGGCCGCATGGATCGCCGTTTTCGACGAGATGCAGATTCCGGCGGCCCGCTACAATTCCATCGACGACCTGTTCGACGATCCGCACCTCGCCGACGTCGGATTCTTCGAGACGGAGGAGCACCCGAGCGAAGGCACCATCCGGCGCACGAAAATCGCCAACACGTTCTCGGGCGGGATGCGCGAGAACAAGCTATCGGCGCCGCTTCTGGGCCAGCACACCGCCGACGTGCTGGCCGAGATCGGCTATGAACCGGACGAGATCGAGCGCATCCTGGGCACCGGTGGTGCGCCGCCCGAGGCAATATAATCCCCCGAATGACGGGTTCGCCTCGCACGGATCGCGCAGGTATCGCTGCAATCGCTCTCCTACCCCTTCCCCGCCGCGGCCAGCAATCCGCCATCCTTCGCCAGCCGCTCGATCAACGGCGAGAGCGCCCAGCGCGGGCCGTACTTGGCCTGGTAGGCGCGCACCTTCTCCGCCGTCTCTTTCAGACCGATGGCGTTCTCGATCTGCCACATCGGACCGCCCCGCCACGCCGGAAAGCCATAGCCTGCGAGATAGATCGTATCGATATCGGAGGCGCGCAGCGCAATTCCTTCGTCGAGCAGTTGGGCGCCCTCGTTGGCCAGCCGCAAGAGGCAGCGCTCGACGATCTCGTCTGGCGGCAACGTGCGCCGGTTGATCTTGAGAGCACGCGCCTCCTCCTCGAACATGGCGACGACGGCCTCGTCGGGAATGCGCGTCCGGCCGTCGTAACGGTAGTAGCCGGCGCCCGTCTTCTGTCCGTGCCGGCCCATCTCGGAGATCTTGTCGGTGACACGGTAGAGGCGGCGGCGCTCCTCGGTCAGTGGGTGCTCTCGGCGGATCATGTAGCCGACATCGATGCCGGCAAGGTCCATCATGGCATTCGGCCCCATGGCGAGGCCCCAGGTCTCGAGCGCGCCGTCGATCTCGACAGGCGTCGCGCCTTCGAGAAGCATCGCCTGGACCTCCTCCAGGTAGGCCTCGACCATGCGGTTGCCGATGAAACCGAAGCACACTCCGGCGACGACGCCGACCTTATTGATGCGCTTGGCGACCGACATCGCCGTGGCGAGCGTGTCCTTCGCCGTTCTCGCGCCACGGACGACCTCGAGCAGGCGCATGATGTTGGCGGGCGAGAAGAAGTGCGTGCCGAGCACGTCTTCGGGCCGGCTGGTGACGGCCGCGATCTGGTCCACGTCGAGGGTCGACGTATTCGACGCGAGCACGGCTCCTTTTTTGGCTACAGCATCGAGCTTGCGGAAGACCTCCTGCTTCACCGCCATTTTCTCGAACACCGCCTCGACGATGAAGTCGGCATCCCGGAGATCGGCGAGGTCGAGCGAGCCCCGCAGAACGGCCAGCACCGCGTCAGCCTTGTCTCGCGTCATGCGACCGCGCTTGACGTTGGACTCGATCGTCTCGCGGATGCGGCCAAGTCCCCGCTCGAGCGCTTCCGGCTTCGTTTCCACGACCGTGACCGGAAAGCCCGCCTGCAGGAACGCGAGCGAGATGCCGACCCCCATCGTGCCTGCACCGAGAACGCCGATCTTCTCGACCGGCCGCGGCTTCACGCCTTTGCCGATATCGGGAATGTCGGCGGCCTTGCGCTCGGCGAAGAACGCGTACTGCAGGGCCTTGGCATAGGGGCTGGCGGCCAGCTCGGCGAACAGCGCGCTCTCGCGGGCGACGCCTGACTTGTAGTCGCTCCCCACGGCGGCCTCGACAGCTGCGATGCAGTGCTTCGCCGCCATCGGTCCCGAAGAGTGCTTTGCGAGCGCTGCGCGGCGCTTGTCGAACAGGTCGGACGGCACGGAGGTGGCCTCGATGCGCTTGGCCGAAAGCGGCCGGGCGCCCTTGCCTGCGGCAACCAGCTCTCGCGCGTAGGCGACCGCGGCATCGACCACATTGCCGTCGACGACCTTGTCGGCCAGGCCGTTCTTCTCTGCGGTCGCTGCGTTGATGAAATTGCCGGACACGATCATGTCCAAGGCGGCCTCGACACCGACGAGGCGCGGCAGACGTTGTGTCCCGCCCGCACCGGGCAGGATGCCGATCTTGACCTCGGGCAGGCCGAGTTGGCCGACAGCGCGATCCATAACCCGGTAATGGCAGCCGAGCGCCACCTCGAGACCGCCGCCCAGCGCCAGCCCGTTCACGGCCGCCACCACCGGCTTCGGCGAGGCTTCCATCTCATCGATCACCTCCGGGAGCCCCGGCGGCTTCAGACCAGCCGCGAACTCTGCGATATCGGCACCGGCCGAGAACGCACGCCCCTCGCCCGTGACGACGATGGCTTTCACCGCGGGATCAGCGTTGGCTGCCCTCACCGCAGCCTGCAAGCCGGTGCGCACGCCATGCGCCAGCGCGTTCACTGGAGGATTTGCGAGGCGGATCAACACCACATCGCCCCGCGATTCAACGTCGACCTTGGCCATCTGAATTGCTCCCTGATCATCGACCGGCGGACCGCGGCCAAAGTCCATGTACGTCCCGGCGCTTGGCGCGAACGGCCCTCACCGCTAGGCTTCGGGCCAAAGCTTATCCGGGAGGACACGACAATGCTCAAGGGCCAGATGATGGACCGGCCGCTGCTGGTCTCGAGCCTGATCGACTACGCAGCCGAGGTGCATGCCACGAGCCCGATCGTCTCGGCAACGGTCGAGGGGCCGATCCATCGCCAGACTTATGCCGAGACCCGCACCCGGATCGCACGGCTCGCCAACGCCCTGCTGAAGCTCGGCGCCAAGCCCGGCGACCGGATCGCGACCATGGCCTGGAACACACATCGGCACTTCGAACTCTACTTCGCCATCTCCAGCATCGGCGCGGTCTGCCACACGATCAATCCGCGGCTGTTTCCCGAGCAGATGACCTACATCGTCAACCACGCCCAGGACACCATGCTGTTCTTGGATACGACGTTCGTGCCGCTGGTGGAGAAGCTCAAGCCGACGTTCATGCCGATCCGGACATACGTCGCGATGACCGACCGCGCGCACATGCCGAGCGCCGAGGCGATCGCTGGTATCCTCTGCTACGAGGAGATACTGGCGGATGGAGCACCCGACATCGTCTGGCCCGACCTCGACGAGAATACGGCCTGCGCACTCTGCTACACATCCGGCACGACCGGCGACCCGAAGGGCGCGCTCTACTCGCACCGCTCGAACCTGCTGCATTCATTCTTCGTGCTGGCCGCGGCGCAGGGCTCGTTCATGCCGACGCGCCCCATCCTTCCGGTCGTGCCGATGTTTCACGCCAACGCCTGGGGCCTGCCGTTCATCGTCACGCTCACTGGCGCACCATTCGTGATGCCGGGCCCGAAGCTCGACGGCGCGAGCCTGTTCGAGCTGATGGACAGCGAGAATGTCTGGGGCGGATGGGGCGTGCCGACCGTTTGGCTCGGGTTGCTCGACGAGATGAAGAAGCGCGGCCGCAAGCCTCACAGTCTCTCCCGCATCCTGACCGGCGGCTCGGCCATCGCGCGGGCTACCCTGGAGACCTACGAGCGGGATTATGAAATCGATATCGTGCACGGGTGGGGCATGACGGAGATGAGTCCGGTCGGCACCGTGACGCAGATGACTCCGGAGGAGCGCGCGCAGCCGTTCGACGAGCAGATGAACATCAAGAGCCGCCAGGGCCGGCGCATGTACGGCGTCGAGATGAAGATCGTCGATGCCGACGGGAAACGGCTGCCACACGACGGCGCCGCGCAGGGCGAACTCTACGTCCGGGGTGCCGCGGTCATTTCCGGCTATTACGGAAACGAGGCCGCAACCAAGGCTGCGATCGACAAAGAAGGCTGGTTCGGGACCGGGGACGTTGCCACCATTACGGCCGATGGCTGGCTGGTGCTGGTCGACCGGACCAAGGATCTCGTCAAGTCCGGAGGTGAATGGATCTCCTCGATAGACGTCGAGAACGTGGCGATCGGCTGGCCTGG
>LNFM01009347.1_pt1 | contig 14318 bp, 14 predicted proteins | sample 596031 | NCBI WGS metagenome assembly LNFM01 (sample SAMN04254537, study PRJNA301005) | activated carbon metagenome | isolation source: dual media filters at the Ann Arbor, Michigan drinking water treatment plant | place: USA: Ann Arbor
GTTCGTCGCGTACGAGGCCGGCTTCGCGGAGCACGCGGAGGTGGCGGCTGACGGCGGGACGGCTGACCGAGAAGGCGCCGGCGATGGCCCCCGCGGCGAGCGGGGTGTCGCGGAGCATGCGCAGGATGTCGCGGCGGATCGCGTCTGCGAGGGCCTGGGACACCTTATCCACCAACGAAGCGTAACGATGTCGTTACGCGTTGTCAACCGCGTCGCCGGTCGCTGCCGAAACGAAAAAACGGCGCCGTCCTCGAGAGGACTGCGCCGCTTCTAGGGCCGATTGGCGGGCTGGTTAGCCGCGACCGCCACGACCGCCGCGACCGCCGCGACCGCCGCGACCGCCACCGCCGTCGTAGCCGCCGCTGCCGCCACCGTCGTAGCCGCCGCCGCCGCCGCCGTAGCCGCCGCCGCCGCCGCCACCGTAGCCGCCACCGCCGCCGCCGTAGCCGCCGCCGCCGCCACGACCGCCACCGCCGCCGCCGCGCTGCTGGCGCTCTTCGGCTTCGTTAACGCGGAGGGGGCGACCGTCGAGGTTCTGACCGTCCATGGACTTCATGGCGTTCGAGGCCTCTTCGGCGCTGCCCATCGTGACGAACGCGAAGCCGCGCGAGCGGCCCGTCTCGCGATCGGAAACGAGGTGGACGTCGCTGACGGTTCCAAACTGTTGGAAGGCGCTGCGAACGCTATCAGCGGTCGAGTTGAAAGAAAGATTTCCGACGTACAGACGAGTGCTCATGTTGCTCTTGTGTCGATCCAGATCGAAGAAAACGTCCCACCTCGACGAGGACCGGTAGCTCGAGGTGGGCAGCTGGCGAGCGCAGACCCTACCCGCAACTGGCGCCGCAGGCATACTGGTACTTGCTACTTCGCGCCGATCGTGGACGGGTACCCACGTAACACCTGGAAATGAGACACGCTCCCGTTATGTAAGGGCGGGGCGCGATCCGGCGCTTCCCAGCCACAAACCGGCAAAGGCACGCCTTGGCCCCGAATTCCGGCCCAGCAAGCCGCGAGGACGGCTACGCGTCGCCGTCGTCGTCGAGCTCGAGGTCGAGCTTGGACGCGAGCGTGTCGTACGCCTCGATCGTGCCCTCGTCGCACTTGTAGGCGGCGTCCGTGGACTCGTTGATCGCGATGAAGCCGGTCATCTTGCTGAGCGAGCCGTCCTCTTCGAAGAGGCCGAGGATGGCGACGATCTCGTAGCCCGCCTCGAGCTCGCCCCGCGGATGGACGCTCTCGGCGGCCTCGCTGAACATGCCATCGGCCTGCTCGTCGGTCGGGACGTACGCGAGTGTCTCGTCGCCGATCAGGATGTGCTTGCCGGCGAACTTCTTGAAACGGGACACTGCGGTCATTTCGTCGAGTGTCACCGGAGCGAGGCGCACCGAGCAACGCTGCCGACCGCAGGACTGCGTGCTAGTTACCTTCGCTTGCTCGGGTTCATCGGATGAGGCCGAGGACTCGTGGCGCCGGCCCCCCCACGTAGTGGACCTCGAGCGCGGGCGTCGTCACGTGCGCGCCGCGAATGTGCATCCGTGCGATGTGGTAGCCGGCGGTGAGCGCGGCGGGCGAGAGCGACGCGCAGACCGCGCCGTCGGCGGCGACCACGTGCGCGACGCCCTCGAGGACGAGGTCACCGTCGGACCGGATGCCGTAGGCACGCGAGAGATCGACGCCGCAGAGCTGGCCATCGCGCACCTCGATGTCGTCGAGCGGGGTGACGCCGTCGAGATACGCGGCGCCGATCTTCATCCGGCGGGCGAGCAGGGTGTCGACGAGGTACGCCGCGGCGCCGGGCTCGGTGAACTGACCGGTGGCGACGAGGGCCTCGAGGAGCGGGCGGTCGAAGCGCATGATCAGGCTCGCCGCCCAGAACTCGTCGGTGCGATCGGCGGAGCGGAACGGCTCGTACGGGTATCGCTCGCGCCAGCGTCGCGGCTCGAAGTGCTCCGCCGAGAAGTAGCCGACCGACTTCCACGGGCTCGGGCGCTGATCCTCCCAGGCACGCTTCCACAGGCCGAACGTGACCAGGGCCTTGAACTGCGCCTTGTAGTCCCACGCGTACTCCCAGCCGATCTGGAGCTGGTTCTTCTCCGACTGATGGCCGCCGAACGCCTCGCCGAAGTCGACCAGGTAGTGAACCAGGTAGCCCTGGCCGGGTTTGCCCACGTAGACGTCGAGGGTGTTGTCCTCCTTGATGTCGGTGTGTCCGAGCCAGGCCGAGAACACTCCGAGCCCGCGGAGCACCCGTCGTCTCTCGTGCTTGACCCGATCGTTGGGGTCATCGCCGCGTACGCCGGTCGCGCGCCAGCCACCCTTCGCGATGCCGGCGATGAGCTCACTCGCGCTGGCGCGGATCCGACCGTCGGCGCGGCGGGTCGCAGGCGCGAGCAGACGATCGAGGTCCTCGTCATCGAGGCCGGTACGCTCGCGGGCGACCGCACTCACGCGGAGCTCGTCGCGCCGGAAGTAGATCAGGTGGTCGGCAGGCACGTGGTAGCCGAGCGTCCAGAAGATGCGGCTGACGACGGCATCGGTGCCGGTCTGCTGCTCGGGGTTGGCGGCGGTGTCGAACTTCAAGAGATACCGGATGCGGCGCGCATCCTCGACGATGAATCCCGGGTTGCCGCCGCCGGACTTGGTGTCGACGAGCTCGTAGGGTCCCTGCGGCGGACCGCGCGTGTCGGGGCCACGCGTGGCTTCCTCGGGCGAGATGGGGCGAGCGCCGATCCGGTTCTGGAACCACGTCGAGTCCGGCACCTGCTCCATCGCGTTGACGTCCGCGGCTGGACCCCGCTTCGGCGGATCGAAGAACTTGATGATGGGACGCAGGAGCAAGACGCGAGCGAGGTAGCTCGTCGTGTAGAAGTTGCGCGCGGCGGGCTCGGGGATCGGGCGACGATCGTCGATCGCTTGTACGACGGGCCGGTCGTGGAACCGACCCGTGACGCCAGCGTGGTAGCAGCCGGTCAGCGCGATCGCGGCGAGGAGCGCCCGCTTCATAGCTCACGCTCCCGATCGCGAAACGCGTCGAGGATATCGGTCGTGAAGTAGACCTGCAGCCCTTCACCGAAGGCGAGATCCAGCCGGATCTTGATCTGGGTCGTGGTGTGAACGATGAGGCCTCCGCCGTACGCGAGGTGCCAGTCGGCGAGCCCGGTGGTGACCAGCTCGTCGTAGGTCTGCGCGACCTTGCCGACCTCCGCGAACACGTGCCCCGTGAAGTTGGCGTGAATCGGGTAGTGGTATTCGAGCGTGCCGATCGTCGCGAGGCGATCGCGGAACCGATCACCGGGGTAGCCCCGCAGGCGCCGGGTGCCGCCGAGGCGCGGCAGCTCGGTGAACGGGAGGTCTCCATCGATCTCCCGCGCGCCTTCGTGGACCACGCGTCCGACCACCACGCGGTCCTTCCAGAACGGCGAGACGAAGTACGCGAGCTCCACGCCGTAGTGCGCGTACCGCACGTCGCGACCGAGGACCGAGGCCCCGCCCGCGAACACGCGCGCCACGCCGCCCGCGCTCGTGGGGCCCAGCGTGTCGCGCGTGTCTACCTCGACGTCGAGCGTGGTCTCGACGGTGCCAAACCCGGTGTCGAAGCCGGGCACGGTGGTCGTGTCGTAGATCAGATCGATCGACTCCATCGAGTCGGGCGCCGGGCCGAAGGTGCGGTCGTTGTAGATGATCGTCGTGCCCGCGCGGAGGCGGCGCCCCGGCCGATCGAGGTTCACGCCCGTCCGCGCCGCGGCGAGGAAGCGCTCCTGCGCGAAGCGCGATGCGACCTCCGCGTCGCGGGCGTCGAGCTCCATGCCGGTCGTCACCTCGCCATTTCCGATCCCGGCGAAGTACTGGTTGATGTTCTCTTCCCAGCGGACCCCGCTCTCCACGTACCACCGCGTGCCGAGGACCCGAGGGAGCTCGACGGTGGCCTCGAGCGCCTTCACGACTGCGCCGCCGCGCGCTGCACTGACGGTGATCCGCTCGGCGTTGCCTCCGAAGTCCTTGTAGAAGGCCCGAGCGCCGAGCGTGGCTCCGAACGCCGTGCTGTACGCGCCCAGCGGATGGATGGCCAGCGTTCCCGCGTCGTTCTGGAAGACGTCGCGGATCCGGGTGAACACCTTCCATCGCCCCTGGAGATACGCCACGCCACGCACCGGCAGCACCACCGTGTGCGCGGCCCACGCGAGCGTCTTGCCGAGCAGCCGCCTCACGCTCTTGCCGTACAAGGTCCGCTGCTTCGGCTCGATCTCGAAGTTGCGAGCCTCGCCGTCGCGGGCGGTCACGACCGGGGCTTGGCCGGCCGCGACCGGCGACCCGGCCATCACTGTGACCACGAGCGTGGTCAGGGAGCGTCGCGAAGCGGGGCGCGACATGCCTGGGCACCGTGGCACGGGGCATCAGAACGCCAAGTCACGCCCCCGAGGTCTCACGCGTGTCTACCGCCTCATGGGAGCCAGTCGGTGTGGACGAACCCCTCTCCGGGGGCATCGGCGCGCTGGTACGTGTGCGAGCCGAAGGCGTCGCGCTGCGCCTGGGTCAGGTTCTGCGGCAGCGAGGCCGTGCGGTAGCTGTCGTAGTAGCCGAGCGAGCTCGCCATCGCCGGCACGGGGATGCCGTGCGTGACCGCGAGCGCGACGACGCGGCGCCATGCGGCCTGCACCTTGTCGACCTCGGCGCGGATCGCGTCGTCCACCAGGAGATTGACGACATTCCGACGGCACGCCGCCCGGATGGTGTCGAGCAGGCGCGCGCGGATGATGCAGCCGCCCTTCCAGATGCGCGCGATCTCCTCGAGGTTGATGCTCCACGCGTACTGCGCTGACGCCGCCCGGAGCAGCGCCATGCCCTGCGCATAGCTGACGATCTTCGAGGCGTAGAGCGCGTCGTGGACATCCTGGATCAGGGACGCGCTGACCGCCGCCGGTGCGGGCCCGGTGAGCACCTGGCTCGCCGCGACGCGCTCGTCCTTCATGCTCGACAGCACGCGCGCATCGATGGCGGCGGCGATCGATGGGACCGAGACTCCGAGGTCCAGCGCGACCTTCGCCGTCCACTTTCCCGTGCCCTTCTGACCGGCCTTGTCGAGCACCTGATCGATGAGCCAGCCGCCCGTCCGCGGATCCTTCACCGTCAGCACCTGCGCCGTGATCTCGATCAGGAACGACTCGAGTGGTCCGCGATTCCACGCCGCGAACGTCGTCGCGAGCGCCGGCGCGTCGAGCCCACCCACGCGCTTCAGCAAGTCGTACGACTCGGCGATGAACTGCATGTCGGCGTACTCGATGCCGTTGTGCACCATCTTCACGAAGTGCCCGGCGCCGTCGGGACCGCAGTGCGTCACGCACGGCCCGGCCTCCGTCTTCGCGGCGATCGCCTCGAGGATGGGCTGGATCCGCGGGTACGCCTCGGCCTTGCCGCCCGGCATCAACGACGGACCATGGCGCGCGCCGTCCTCGCCGCCCGAGACCCCGACGCCGAAGAAGTTCAGCCCCTTCGCCGTCACGCGCGCCTCGCGCCGCTGCGTGTCCTCGAACCAGCTGTTGCCGCCCTCGATCACGATGTCGCCTGGCTCGAGCAGTGGCTCCAGGGCATCGAGCACCATGTCCACCGGCTTGCCCGCGGTGATCATGATCATGATGCGGCGGGGCTTCTCGAGCGACGCCACGAGCTCCTTCAGGGAGCCCTGCGGATGCAGCTTGCCCGGCGCGAGCTTCATGACCTCATCGGTCATCTCTGGCTCCCGATTCCACGTCGCCACCGAGTAGCCATGGTCGGCGATGTTCCACGCCAGGTTGCGGCCCATCACGCCGAGGCCGATCATTCCGAACTGAAACGTCATGCGTCGCTCCTCGGGAGCAAGGCTCCCGCTGCTTCATCGATCATCCAGGTGACCGCGCCGAGCTGCGCCGCCGGCAGGGTCGGGCGCTCCGCGACGATCTCCTCGTACACGTTCGCGAGGCGCGCCGCCTTCCCCGCTCCGGCCACCATCAAGAGCACGGTCCGACACGCCCGGATCGCCGGCAGCGTCATCGACACGCGCTCGTGCGGCGGGAATGGACTCATCGTCGCCGCGACCATGCCATCGGGCGCCGAGTCGGGAAAGATCGACGCGGTGTGCCCGTCTTCGCCCATCCCGAGCACGACGACATCGAGTGGCAGCGGCACCACGTACTTCGCGGCCGCCTCCGCCTGCCCGAGCTCGCCCTCGATACGATGGACGACCACCGGCACCGGCAGCGTCTCCTTCACCATGCGGTAGTTGCTCGCCGCATCGTCCGGCGGCACGCAGCGTTCGTCGCCGAACCACACGTCGACTCGCGGCCAATCGACGTCACGCGTCGCGAGCTCCCGATGGAAATGCTTCGGCGTGCTCCCGCCGGCAAGGGCGATCGATGCCCGTGTGCGCTGGGCGATCGCATCGCGCAGAAGCTCCGCCACCAGATCCGCCATCCCCGCCGCGAGCGCGGCTGGATTCGCGAACCGTCGAATCGTCGGCGTCATCGCTTCCAGTTCTCCTGCCACAGGTCGGCGTCGGGGATCGCCAGGTGCGACGCACCATCGGGCCCCCACGTGCCCGCGACGTACTCGTGCAGCGGCGTCGGTGCTTCGAGGATCGGCGTGTACAGCTTCCACGACTGCTCGACCTCGTCCGCGTGCACGAAGAGCGTCTGATCGCCTTCGAGCACGTCGAGGAGCAGGGTCTCGTACGCCTCGGGACTCTCGCTGTAGCGCGCGGCGTAGCGGAAATCCAAGGGCACGCGCTCCGTCCGGAACGGAGTGCCCGGCACCTTCACGTCGAAGTGCAGCGAGAACCCCGAGTCGGGCTGCAGGGAGATGATCAGCGTGTCCGCGGTCTCGAGCTTCACCTGGAACTTGTCGAACAGAGCCGCCGGCGACGGACGCAAGCGCACCGCGATCTGACTCAGCGTCTTGCCCATCCGCTTCCCCGTGCGCAGGTAGAACGGCACGCCCGCCCAGCGCCAGTTGTCGACGAACAGCTCCAGCGCCACGAACGTCTCCGTCGTCGAGGTGTTCGGAATGTCCGGCTCGTCGAGGTAGCTCGGCACCTTGCCGTTGCCGAGGTAGCGACCACGCACCACCCGGTTCGGGTCGAGGTGGCGCGTCGACCGCAGCACCTTGATCTTCTCGTAGCGGATCGCGTCTGCCTCGTAGGCCGACGGGATCTCCATCGCGACCAGCGTGAACAGCTGCGTCAGGTGATTCTGCAGCATGTCGCGGATCGCGCCGCCGCTCTTGTCGTAGTAGTTGCCGCGCGAGCCGACCCCGATGTCCTCCATCACCGTGATCTGCACTGCCTCGACGCGGTCGCGGTTCCACACGCTCTCGAAGATCGTGTTCGCGAAGCGCAGCACCATCAGGTTCTGCACCGTCTCTTTGCCGAGGTAGTGATCGATCCGATAGATCTGATCCTCGCGGTACACGGCGTGAACGAGGCGGTTCAGCTCGTGCGCACTCGCCAGGTCATGCCCGAAGGGCTTCTCGATGATGAGCCGCGTCCAGCCCGCGCTCTGGTTCAGCCCCGCTGCCCCCAGGCCCTCGATCGTCAACGCGAACACCTGCGGTGGCAGCGCCAGGTAGAACGCCCGATTGCCCGGCAGGTCGTGGGCCTGCTCGAGCGATGCGATCCGCGCGGCCACCGCCTCGAAGTCGGCCGGCGTCGCGGCCCCGATCGAGGTGTAATGCAGGCACGTACCGCAGAGCGCCTGCGTCACATCCTTCGGCACCTTCGCGGCCGTCAGCGCCTCCTGCACGAACTCGCGGAAGCTCGCGTCGTCCATCGGCTCGCGAGCGACCCCGAGGATCTGCGTCGTCGGCGGCAGGTGCTTGCCGTGCGCGAGGCGCGCCATCGCGGGCAGGAGCTTGCGTCGCGCCAGGTCGCCGGTGCCGCCGAAGATCACGATCACGCTGGGTTCGGGGACGTTGACCATCGAGCGGGCAGCATACCCCTCTCGCGACGGGGCCAGGTCAGACCGGGCGAGCACGTTCGAACGACGGCGCTAGCGCAGGATCTTCTCCATCGGGCGGCCCTTCGCGAGCTCGTCCACGAGCTTGTCGAGGTAGCGGATCTGCTTCATCAGCGGGTCTTCGATCTCCGCGATCTTCACGCCGCAGATCGTGCCGGTGATGAGCGACGCGTTCGCGTGGAGCTTCGCCTTGGCGAAGAAGGTCTCGAAGCTGACCTTGGTGGTGATCGCCTTCTGAAGGCCGGCGGCGGTGTAGCCCGTCAGCCAGCGAATCACCTGATCGACCTCGGCGCGCGTGCGGCCCTTCTTCTCGGCCTTCTGCACGTAGAGCGGATACACGCTCGCGAAGGACATCTCGTAGATGCGGGGGCGCTTCTCCATCTCCGATGCATAGTTCACCCGACCCCCTCCCTGCAGCTGCCATCGCCACGGCATGTACTGGCGTGGCGGATCATCGTGGGGCAACCTCGGCGCGATGTCTGAGTCGCTCGTGCTCGCGCCGACGCCGGATCCGAAAGTGTTCGTGGCGCCCGATGGACGTCGGCTGTCGCCTCCGCCGACGTGGGCGTGCTTGCCGCCTGGCGATGCGGGACTGACCCGGCGCGTGAAGGCGGCGGGGCCATCGTGGGCCGTGATCGAGAAGAAGGGGCGCAAGGCGTTCTCGAAGGGGCTGTGGGCGCCCGCCGAGAACATCGAGGCGGCGCGGACCGCGCTGGAGGCCGAGCGCTCGACGGAGTCGTACGCCAAGAAGCGAGTGGCCGATGTCGCGCGCCGCGAGCGTACGCAGGCGGCATACGTGGTCTCGTTCGAGGAGCAGGTGCGTGCGTTCCTGCGCTTCGCGCCGATGTGGCAGCCGCAAGCGACCCTGATGGCGCGGCTGGTGTCGGCGCACGCGACGCCCGTGGGCAGCGGCACGGTGGCGCGCACCCAGCGCATCCCGATCGCGGAGCGGTGCGAGGCGGCGGTCATCGCGTGGATGCGGCACCAGACGACGGCGTACGACCGCATGACGATCGAGCGCGTCGCCGGACGTCGGCGCGAGGTGCGGCGCGAGCTCGCCGAGATCTCGCGCGGGGTGCTGGACCTCCACCGGCGGGACGTGCCGCACGGCGCGCACGCGTGTCCGCTGTGTCAGGCGCTATCGAAGCAGCCGTAGATCCTGATGGGCTACGGCGCGCCCTGAGACGGGACGAGCTTCGCGAGGCGCTGCTTCCAGTCGGCGGACTGCCAGCGCTCGGGAAAGCAGCGGGCGAGGAGCTCGAGCATGATCGACACCGCCGTCGACGCGCCGGGCGAGGCGCCGAGCAGGGCCGCGATGCTGCCATCGGCGGAGGTCACGACCTCGGTGCCGAAGCGCAGCTCGCCGCCACCCTTGCCGTCGCTCTTGATGATCTGCACGCGCAGGCCGGCGATCTGGAGCTCCCAGTCCTCGTCGCGCGCGGCGGGGTAATACCGACGCAAGAGGGCCACGCGTTCCGCTTCGGACAGCAGCGCCTGCCCGATGAGGTACTTCGTGAGGTCGTAGTTCTCGATGCCAGCGTCGAGCATCGTGCGGAGGTTGTGGATGCCGATCGAGCCCAGCAGATCGAGCCACGAGCCCTGCTTCAAGAACTTCGTCGTGATGCCGGCGTAGGGCCCGAAGAGCAGCTCCTGGGTGCCGTCGATCCAGCGCGTGTCGAGGTGCGGCACGGACATCGGCGGCGCGCCGACCTCGGCCTGGCCGTAGACCTTCGCGTGATGGCGCGCGATCACCGCGGGGTTCTTGCAGCGCAGCCACTGGCCGCTGACCGGGAAGGCGCCGTAGCCCTTCGCCTCGGGAATCCCCGACTGCTCGAGGAGGTTCAGCGAGTAGCCGCCGGCGCCGATGAAGACGAACGGTGCGCGCAGGCTGCGCTCGTCCCCACTCGCGCGGTCCTTCACGTCGATTCGCCAGAGCTTGCCGACGCGTGTGATGTCCGTGACCTCGTGGCCCATCTCGACAGCCGCGCCTGACTCGGAGCCGAGGTACTGCATCATCGCGCGGGCCAGCGCGCCGAAGTTCACGTCGGCTCCCCGGGCCATGTACGTGGCGGCGATCGGCCGGTCCGCGCTGCGGCCCTCCATCATCAGGGGCGCCCACTCGGTGATCTGGTCGCGGTCCTCGGAGTACACCATGCCGCGGAAGAGCGGCGACTGCGTCAGCTTGCCGAAGCGCTCGCGGAGGAAGGCGACATCGCCGTCGCCAGCGACGAAGCTCATGTGCGGCACGCGTCGCACGAACGACGGCTGGTCCGGCAGGCAGCCGGTCTCGACGAGCCGCTCCCACAGCTCGAGTGACTGCTGGAACTGCGCCGCGATCTTGATCGCCTTGCTGCAGTCGACGCCGGTCGGCGACGGCGGGGTGTAGTTCAGCTCGCAGTAGCCGCTGTGCCCGGTCCCCGCGTTGTTCCAGGCATCGCTGCTCTCCGACGCCGCCCGATCCAGCCGCTCGAACACCACGATCCGCAGGCCGGGATCGAGCTGCCGGAGGAGCACCCCGAGCGTGGCGCTCATGATCCCCGCGCCGATCAGAATCACGTCTACATCCGCGACTTCTGCCACGTCCTGACTGTCCCATGACGTGAACAGTCCGGCTGGCCCGGGCGCTGGCGTTTCGTCCACGCTTCGAGCAAGACTCCGGCCCGCGTGTCCAAACTCATCAATGTTGCCCTCGTTCTTGCCCTCGCTGCGTGCGGTGGTTCGTCGTCCACGCCCTCCACGCCGACTCCCCCGGCCGTCGCCACGCCGGCCGCGTGGTCAGACGATCTGCCCCACGAGCAGAAGGAGCAGTACATGAAGGACGTCGTGATGCCGCGGGCGAAGGAGCTCTTCGTCGCCTTCGACGCCACGAAGTACGCGTCGATGGACTGCAAGACCTGTCACCCGACGGGCGCCGAGGACGGCTCGTTCGAGATGCCCGACATCAAGATCGATCCGCTGCCGAACACCGAGGAGGCGTTCATGAAGTGGGTGGGCGAGGAGCCCGACCGCGGTCCGATGGCGAAGTTCATGGGCGAGACCCTCGAGCCCGAGATGGCCAAGCTCCTCGGCAAGACCGTCTTCAACCCGGCCGACGGCACGGGAGAGTTCGGCTGCGTCGCCTGTCACACGCTCATCGACGCGAATGGCAAGCCGGTCGAGCTGCCGAAGCACGACGAAGCGCACCACGACGAAGCGCACTAGTTACTTCTGGAGCGCGGGCACCCAGGCGGTCGTGCGGCCGCCGACCTCCTCGCGAACGATGCGGTGCCCGTTGATCTGCTGCGAGCCGCGGCCCCCGCCCCAGCGATGCTCGAACAGCCAGCTGCGCGGAAACCGCTCGTGGTCGGCGCCGACGTCCACCGCCTTCTTCACGACGGCCGCGATCGCCTTGCGCAGCGCCGTCACCTCGCGCTTGTCGAGTGTCGACGCCACGCGCTTGGGCGAGATGCGCGACTGATACAGCACCTCGTCGACGAGCCAGTTGCCGAGCCCGGCGAGCGTGGTCTGCCCCAGGAGCAGCGCCTTGATGGGCACGCGCCGCTTCGCGAGGAGGGCGGCGAGCTCCCCCGCCGTCGGCAGGTCATCGTGCGCGTCGCGTCCGAGCTTCTGCACGCGCGGCTCGTCGGCTGGCTCCGGCCCGAGCCAGATCCGCCCGAGGCGACGGGCGTCCGTGAACGCGATCGCCGTCCCGCCGGGCACCTCGATCAATAGCTTCAGGAACCGCGGCCGTCCCGTCTCGTCGTCGAACGGGGCGTCGCCGTGTCCCTGCAGGCGGATGCCTTCCGTCCCGAGCTCGCGGATCCAGCCCGTCATTCCGAGATGCCCGTACACCGTTGGTCCCGGCCCGGCCAGCTCGATCCAGAACGTCTTTCCGCGCCGTCCGATCGCCTTCACCGTGCGCCCGGCCAGCGCGTCCTCGACGTTCTGCTTCGCCGCCTGGAACACGATCGTGTCGGCCATGACCTCCACGCGCTTGATGCGCTTCCCCACCAGCACCCTTCGCATCACGCGGCAGACGGTCTCGACTTCAGCCAGCTCCGGCATCGGCGCTCAAGATAGCGGCCGCCGCGAGCCTGTCGAGCGCTACCAGCAGCCGCCGACGGAGAGGCCGTAGACCGGCGTGCGGCGGCGGTGGGCGGGGATGCCACCGTGCGCGAAGTCGATGTCGAGGCCGTAGCCGATGTCGGGCGTGATGGTGAGGTGGTCCTTGATCACGAACCGGTAGCCGATGGTCAGTGACGTCGTGAGGCCGTAGGCGGTGCCGAGGTCCATGCCCGGGCGGCGCAGGTGGATGGTGTTGCCTTCGAGGCGGAGGGCGAGGTGAGCGCCGCGCTGATCGGTGCGCCGCCAACCGCGAATGGCCGCGCCGACGGCGAGGGCGTAGCCACCGAAGTCACCCCCGGCCGGATCACGGACGCCGGTCGCCAGGCTCACGCTGAGCCGCGACGCGACGGGCCGCTCGCCCTCGATGGCGACGGCGCGTGACGCGAGCGCGAAGAGGGGAACCGACACGACGAGCTGCGGCCGCTCGTCGGCGTGCGCCGTCGTCGCGAGCAGGGCCACGATCACCAGCGCTCTCACGGCGCACCGATCGTTCGCTCGAGGAAGTCGAAGAGGGCCATCGCCGCTTCGGCGGTGTCGAATGGACCCTCGAGCTGCCCCTCGCCGAGGCCCGCGCCATCGCTGAGGAAGTGCCCGCCGCCCTCGAGGCGCAGGACCTCGGCCCCCACGCCCGCCGCGCGCAGCGTCACGGCCATCGCCTCGGACTGCTCTAACGGCACGATCAGGTCGTGCTCCGCGTGCACGAAGAGGAACGGCGGATCGTCGCTCGTCACGTGCGTCATCGGCGACGCGAGGGCCCACGTCGCGGGATCTTCGTCAAAGGGCACGCCCACGAACTCCTCGACGATCGCCCCCGTCGACAGCGTCGGCAGGTCCATCGGTCCCGCCGCCGAGAGCATCGCCGCGGGGGCCACCGCGCGCCCCCACGGGCAGGCGTCATCCTGCAGCGCCGCCACATCGGTTGCGGTCGCGAGCAGGCCCGTCAGGTGGCCGCCCGCCGAGTAGCCCATCACCGCGATGCGCGCGGGGTCCACGCCGAGCTCGTCGGCATTCGCCTGCACGTACGCCAGCGCGCAGAACACATCATCGACGGCCGCGGGGAAGGTCCCCTCGGGCACGAGGCGGTAGTCGACGTTGAACGCGACGTAGCCCGCGCGGGCCATCTGCTCGACCACGCCCTTCTCGGATCGGCGACTGCCGCTGCGCCACGAGCCGCCGTGCACGTAGATCACCGCGGGCGCAATCCCGGGTGCGGTACTCGCATGCACCACGTCGAGCACGGCCGCGGGATGCCGCTCGTCGTAGTTGACGGGCTCGGTCGTCACCGCGTCGACACAACCGGTCAACGCCAACGCCCAGGGAATCGCGAACCGCGCGGTCATGGCGCCAACCCTACCCGGGTTCTCGCGATCGCGAAGCATCTGTTCGAGCTGAGCCTCGCTCGCACGCGCCGGGCGCGATAGCGTGGAGCCATGAAGCTGCCCGAGGTTGGCCGCAACGAACCTTGTCACTGTGGCAGCGGCCGGAAGTACAAGAAGTGTTGCCTGGGCGCGGTGGACGCGGCCGTGGCGCCGGCAGCGGGCGAGGCAGACGTGATCGCGCTCGTCGAGGCGGCGGACAAGACAAATGACTGGGCCGAGGTGCGGAACATCTTCGACATCGGCTTCGCGTTCTTTCAGGCGGGGCAGCCGTTCGAGCACGTGCGGTTCCCCACCGACGCCACGACCACGCAGCTCGGCGACACGCAGCAGCGCACGCACCTCGCGAACGAGGGCTGGCTGCGGTGGTGCGAGCGCGAGGTGGTCCGCGCCCTCGGCGAGTTCCAGCTGCGGCCCGAGCAGCGGTCGGGGCTGCGCATGGGGATTCACCTCGTGCGCCGCTTCGGGGCGAAGTCACCACTCGTGCACGAGCTCGCGATGCTCCAGGCGCAGGAGCGGGGAGAGCGCGAGCGGCGCTTTGGCGACGCCGTCGAACGGCTGGGCTTCACCCTCGAGGAAGTCGGGAAGTCCGTCGCCGGCCTGCCGGAGTGGCTCGGAGAGCAGCGCCCCAGCATCCTGTCGTTCGCGGACTGGTTCGCGCTGCAGCTCGCGCTGCCCGAGCAAGTGGAGGAGCGGTGGCGCTCGGGCATTGCGGCCCGCGTCTGCGATGCGAATCTGAACTACCTCGATCAGCCGTCGCCGCAGAATGCCATCCGGCACCTGCAGCTCGTCGGCATTGGCCTCGCGGCCGCGTTCCCGAACGTGGGCCTCGCGATCGCACGCGAGACGGATCCAC